>FLOH01000052.1_pt1 | contig 367885 bp, 311 predicted proteins | sample 756751 | NCBI WGS metagenome assembly FLOH01 (sample SAMEA4026879, study PRJEB14308) | marine metagenome | biome: coastal water; material: water | depth 74 m
TTACTCGTCTCTCTACTTCTGACTTTGGGCTCATTATTGGCTCCTTTTACGGTTTGTTAGCCGCCCAAAGTATCTCTTATTTATTTAGATCAAATGAACCGAATTGGTCTGACGCCGCACACTCAAGATGCCGACCGCATATTTGATCCATTTTTTTCCACCAAAGCTCCTGAGAAGGGGATGGGTTTGGGGTTGGCAATTGTGAAAAAGACATTGGATCAGCTACAGGGCAGTATTGTGGCTTCAAATGTGGATGCGGGTGGAGCCTCTTTTGAGATTCAAATCCCAATATCAGAAAGGATTATGCCGAATGAACATTCTTCTGGTTGAGGACGACCACCTGAGTAGAGATTCTTTGGAAAAATTTCTTTCTACATATTTGGGGCACAACGTGGATGCAGCAGAGTCTGTAGATATGGCTTTAGAATTATTAAAAAAAGAGGATTATCAGCTCATCGTTTCAGATTTGAGGATGCCTGGCAAGAGTGGGCTCGATTTATTGGCGGAAGTTAGGCAAGTGGAAAAGAGACCTGAGGTTATAATCATCACAGGTTTTGGAGAGTTAGACACTGCCATAGAGGCCATGCGCCTGGGGGCTATAGACTATCTGCAGAAACCTGTTGATGTTGACAATCTGGCTAGAATAGTTGCACGCATCGAGAACCTGGAGATAAAAAAGGAATCCGAGAGAACTGAGGGGGCGAGTTCTAAGAATGAATTGAATCAGAGGATCGGTTCAGGTTCAGAAAAATCAACGGCAATCAGAAATATTTTTGGCATTGGTGATGTTGGGTTTTTCTCTAAAGCGACCCAGAAACTTGTAAACACTGCAACTATTCTCGGTGAAACTCCTGATATCCCCATACTGATTGAGGGTGATACTGGCACGGGTAAAGAAATATTTGCTCGTATAATTCACATGGCGGCCAGGGGAGTTGAAGCCCCCTTTATTACCGTCAACTGTTCAGCCATCTCGCCTCACTTATTCGAGAGCGAATTGTTTGGATATGAATCGGGTTCGTTTACAGGAGCCAGGCAAAAAGGTCAGATCGGTAAACTTGAGCTGGCTCAAGGTGGAACAATATTTCTAGATGAAATAGGAGACCTCCCATTGGAGATGCAGCCCAAACTCCTGAGGGCTGTCCAAATGAAAGAGCTATATCGTGTTGGGGGGTCAGAGCTGGTCGAGCTGGATATTAGAGTCGTTTGTGCGACCAATAGAAATCTGGAAGCAATGGTAAAAAGGGGAATTTTTCGTGAGGATTTGCTCCACAGGTTGAACACTGGTCATCTAAAAATTCCAAATTTAGCCAATCGGAAATCAGAAATCATACCACTGGCCGAGATGTTTCTCCTGGAATTTTCCAGAATGCGCAAACGTCAGTTCCGATTTATCACACCTCAGGCAGGCGAAATTCTAGAGGCAGCCGATTGGACGGGCAATATCCGTGAGTTAAGGAATGTAGTTGATCGAGCAACAATTCTGCACAATTCAAATGAATTGCTGCCTGAGCACCTGAATTTTATCACGAATCGCGCCGCTAAACCGGCTGAAATTGGAGATAGATCTCTTGTGATCAAATTGAAAGACAAATCATACCCATACGATGAACTTGAGAACGAACTATTCTCACAAATGTTAGCTTTGTTTAGCAATAATAAATCTAAGCTTTCTGACTACCTATCAATTACCAGAAATCGCTTAAATCGTAAACTAAATCCAGACTAATATTGTCGTAAACATCCCAATTGGTGATTGATATTGAATGATCCATAATGAAGCACTGCTTCATTATGGATCATTTTCTTTTCGTTCAATAAATATTTATATATACAATAATATCAATAGTTTATGTTGGTAATAGTACTCCCATTTATATTCGGCACGGCTCTTGACTATAGGAGAGTGTGACCAATAATGAATCTAAAATGAGAATTTTGCTAGTGGATGATGACTCCATGAGTTTGCGGAGTCTGCATTCAGCCCTTAAGCTTCATGGCTTTGAGGTGGATGCATTTGACAATCCAATGCAGGCCTATGAATGCTATAGAGAGAAGCAGCATGCTCTCGTTTTTTCAGATCTCATGATGCCAAAGTTGAATGGGATTCAATTACTGGAGAAAGTGAAAGCAATTAACCCAAACTCCATATTTGTCATATTCACAGGATTTTATACAGAAGAAAATGATAACCAGGCAAAAGCAGCCGGTGCCCATCTCATGCTTATGAAACCGCTATCAATTCAAAGGGTTCTTGAGCTTGCCAGAGATACAAGAGATCAAAAAATTAGTGAAGAAGTTTGAGGTGTTTGATGATTCAGACTTCAAAATGTAATCAATCCGAAGGAGAAAAAATGAAAAAGATTTTTAACCTAACCATGATATCGATTTTGCTGATTCTTGCAAGTATCGCTAGCGCACAGGAGTGGACACCCATAGGTCCCCTGTCCAGTAGGTTCAATTCAATCGAATACGATCGTGATGATGCTAATATTATGTATGCCTCAAATAAGTACACATTTTATAAATCAGTTGATTCTGGTACAAGCTGGGATATCACCTACGTCATTGGGGGTGATGATTTTAGTTATATGGAGATCTGGAACATTTTGAATGATCCTTTTAGTGATAGCACAGTCTACTTTGTTGCACATCTTCCCTGGGATTCAAATACACCCGAAATTGGTCTATATAAATCCACAGATAATGGTGAGAGCTTTACGCAAGTTCTCGCTGCACCAATTGAAAATTATACAATTAATCCTACCACAGGTAGAATCGCTGCCTGGCAGGATGGTTGGAGCGGAAATATAAAAATATCAGATGATGCAGGAACCACCTGGTCTGATGTCCCAATCCCACCGGGAAATTTATTTTATCTTGCCATGGATGCTGTTGATGATGACATCATGTTTATGACGACCTATGATGGTCTGCAGAAGACAATTGATTTGGGGCTTAACTGGGAGCTCATTCCTGCAGATTCTATTGGTGAAGGTGTTGATAGGGGGCGAATGATCGTTGCCCATCCCACCCACTCTGGTGAATATTTTCTGGGATCATACCATTCCTGGAATCAATTTTTTTATACGACCACAGATACTGGTGCAAGCTGGCAATCAGTTACTCTGCCACGTGTGGACAGTGTCTCAGATGCACCAAGAGTGATGCGATTTGGTAGTAATCCTGACAATATTTATATGGCTGAATCCAATGAAGTCTTTATGTCCAACGATGGTGGTGTTACCTGGAGATCTCAATCCTGGGATATCAATACAGAATTTTTCTTCTCATTTGATCTTGCCATCAGCGCTGTCTCAGATGATGTAGCCATCGCGGTCTCTGAAATTGGATCATATATCACCACTGATAACGGATATACCTGGGATCAGTATACCATGATATCTGGTTCCACTCTTGAAATGAATATTGCAGAAGAATCAGATGGAGAGTATACGATCTATGCTGGAAATTATAATGGCATAAAGGTCTTTTCTTCGTCCGAGGCTACTTGGACAGATTACACAGACCCGGGAACTTTTGGTAGAGAAGTCAAGGCACTCATGTCAGATCCTGCCATGCCGGGTATGGTGATGATCGCCAAGCGCGACGCATTAAATAGTGGTCTCATGTTTAGGAGTACTGATTATGGTGCAACCGAGAGTCTGGTGTGGGACAATAGGGATTATTCAGGTGGTGGTTTCACTGAACTAGCCCGGTCTCAGACTACACCTGGAACCATGTTCGCTACCACCTGGTATGAGACAGCAGCCGCTGAACTTCTCAAATCTGATGATTTTGGTGAATCCTGGACAGTCATTGATGGAAATGACAATAACCATCATGCCATGACGGATGTCGTTGTTGCATACAATAATGATGATATCCTCTATACCTTTGGTGACGGACTGGTTGCAAAGACTGAAGATGGAGGAGACAGTTGGACTCAGGTGAGCGATGGATTGCCAAGCTTTGCAGGGATCTATGATGGCAGTATTAGTCCTTTTTCAAGTGATATGCTGTTGATCTCCAGTGATGCAGGTACTTATAAATCCATTGATGGTGGAGTAAGCTGGTATCTCATTCATGATTCAGATTGCAAAGTTGTAGAATTCAATTCAGTGTTACCTGGAATTGCAGTCATGGTGACTTTTGCCAATGAAGTATTAATCTCATACGATAATGGTGAGACCTGGCAAGCATTTGATGGCAATATCTCAGCAGATTATACAGATGTTGTCTATTCACCAAATGGATCTACTGTATATATCTCTACCACAAGTCAGGGTATTTATACTACCGAACTGGATCTGGCTTATGTAAGCCCTTCTGCTGTGACAACAACGGTTAATGCCTTTAATGTGACAATCACTTGGAATGCTGTTGACCTGGCCTCTGGGTACCATATTTATCGTGGCGAAGAGCTAGTCGGTACAACAGCTGCTGATGAACTCTCATATATGGATTACTATGTGCTCCCCGGCGAGTATATGTACACAGTGGTCTCGTTGTTCAATGGTATAGAAGCTGGAGTATCAGAACCTGTAGTTGCAAGCGTGGACGAAAACGCACTTGCCATTCCTGGAAATCTGGTATATGAAGTTCAGGATTTCAGGAATATTGCTTTAAGCTGGGATGTACCAAGCGTACCGCCAACTACAGAATGGTTGCAGTATGATGATGGAACACAAGCTGGTACCTATAATTCATTCAACGGTGGCATATTCGATCTTGCCGTAAAATATGATCCATCAGATCTGACAGAACTAGATGGGTCACTCCTGACTACTATCAGTTTCATCCCTGTAAACTCAATTGGTACCCACTCTTTGAAAGTCTGGACTGGAGAAAACGCTACAACCCTTGCTGTTGACCAGGCGTTATCAGGGCTTGTCATGGGTGAATGGAACGAGATCACCCTAGACCTACCCCATACAATTGACGCTTCCATCCCACTCTATTTTGGATTCACAGTAGATTTTTTTGGTGGGGATGCCTTCACCTACGACGCTGGACCAGCCGTGGCAGATGCCAAGGGCGGCCTGGTAGGTATTGGGGGCACTTGGTATTCAATGAACGACGCCTTTTTTGTGGAGGCTAACCTGAATATGAAAGGTCTGGTTGAAACCGTTGCTCAGAGAGATGCTCGCATGCGTCTTAATACGCACATGACTCGCGAACTCACGGGCTACAATGTTTATCGTGATGGCGTTGTCATTGGTTCTTCAGAATCTTTAGAAGACCGAAGCTATACGGATGAAGCCCTGGAGTTTGGTCTCTATCATTACGGTGTGACTGCAGTTTCTGACGAAGGTGAATCATTACCCTCAAACATTGCAGCAGTTGATCTGAAAGATCCCTATTATCCTCCATCAGCTGTAACAGCCACCCAAACCGATATTCATGATGTACTTGTGACCTGGGATACACCCAGTTTTCCACCAGCAAATGCTGAACTACGTCACGATTCCGGTACAAATGCAAACTATTATGAAAGTTGGATGGGAGGTATCAACAGTTTTGCCATTGTTTATTCACCTGAAGAACTGGCTGAATTTGATGGCTTGCCCTTGTCCAGTATTGGATTTATCCCCTCAAACTCTGGTGCGAACTCCTATACATTAAAGGTCTACACTGGCGATAATGGTGAAACTGAAGTCTATTCAGAAGTTCTGACTAGTATCACTTATGGTGAATGGAATGATTTCGCACCTTCAACAGAGTATATCATTGATGCATCTGTAACCCACTATTTCGGATATGAAATCGATGCCTGGGGTGGGATTTATTGCACCTATGATGGTGGACCTGCAGCACCAAATGGTGTCGGTGGTATGGTTCAAACCGGTGGAGGATGGTCTTCATTGATGGATGCTTTCTGGATTGATGCAAACATCAATATGAGCATCAAAATCGAGCGTGAAGTGATCAATCCAATTGTCACAGGATACAAACTGTTTCGTGAAGAAACCGAGTTGGCAGAATTTGATACAACCGCTGCCATGGAATATCAGGACTCAGGTTTGGATTATGGTGTTCATAACTATTCAATGATTGCCCTGTATGGTGAGACTGAAATGTCACAGCCATCTCCAATAACATCCATCGAATTGGTGAGTCCATACCCTGCCCCTGATAGTCTACTGGCTGTACAAACCGATATCAATGAAGTATACCTGTCATGGGTTGCACCAACACATCCCACAGTAATGGGACAGCTAGGATACGATTCAGGTGTCTACGCAGGTGCTTATGAATCATGGGGGGGTGGGACATATGATGTTGCCATCAAGTATGATGCGACTGACCTGACCGAAATGGTGGGTACAGAGTTGTTGAGTATCGGTTTTGTTCCAGCAAATGAATTGGGGACATATACATTGAAAATGTGGACTGGAGAGGATGCAGTAAACGAAATCTTCTCTCAATCCGTTACGACTTTCGATCTAGATGAATGGAATGAGATTCCCCTGGAAACACCCTATGTTGTAAGCGATTCAGCAATTCTTTATATCGGTTACAGTGTTGAGATCTTCGGTGGCTTCGCCTTTACCCATGATGGTGCTAGTCCAGTTCGCCCTGGTTACTCAGATATGGTGCGTACGGGTGGATGGTGGTATGACCTGAGCTCTGGATTTGGTGTAACAGGCAATGTAAATGTACATGCCAGTTTTGATGCCACACCAGTTCCGCCTGTTCTTGAAGCCTATAGCATTTATCGTGATGGTGAAACCATTTTTACCACAGATGATTCTACTACGACTGCTTATCTAGATACAGGTGTTGAATTTGGAGAACATCATTACGCTGTTTCAGCTGTTTACACGCTTGAAGAATCTGAAACAACAGATCCAGTGAGCATTTATCTTCAGAATCCCTACTACCCACCCACTTCCTTTGTGGCAGAAATCGATGAAGCCCAGACCGTTCAGTTGAGCTGGTCCATGGACACAGACCACTACAACCTGCACTGGGATAACGGTGTCTATGAAGAAGCTCTGGGTGTCACTGAGGGAGGCAATATCATTGGGGCAGCCAGATTTTCACCTGATAACCTGGTTGACGCAGATGGCGATATGCTTGAAATGATACGCTTCTATCTGTATGATTATGCTCAAATTACTGTCAAGATCTGGACGGGTGAACTTGCAGAAACCCTGGTCTATGAGCAGGTAGTTTCTAATCCTGTAGCCAATGGATGGAATGAAGTAGAAATCACTGAACCTGTTGAGATTAGTGCTTCTGATTGGTTCTGGATTGGCTTCGAAGCAGTAGGTACTCTGGATGGTGAGTATCCTATTGGTCTTGATGAAGGTCCGGCAGTTATTGGCTATGGTGATCTGGTTTCAATCGATGGTGGAGCAAACTGGTTGCTACTGTCCGGCAATGGATGGGACAGGAATGTGATGGTTCAGGGTGTTGTCAGTGACAACCTTGGTGGAACCTCAGTCCTCAGCCTCAACAGCACATCAGATGGTCATGTATTTGAAAGCACGTCAAATGCTCTGGCAGTGGCAGGTGACACAGGGATACGTGAAACACGAGAGACATCTCTCATGGGATTCAATGTGTATCGTAACGATGTCATGGTTGCTACCATCGACCATCCAGGAGTACGCAGATACACCGAGGTTAACGAGTTGGATGAAGACCAAAGCTATATTTACCATCTGACTGCGCTTTACACCCCTGATGTTGAGAGTGTGGCTTCAAATTCAGATACCTTGTATGTTCCAGTGGCTGTTGATGATGCCCTGATTCCTACAGAATTTGCTTTGAAGGGCAATTACCCCAACCCCTTCAACCCGGCAACTACCATCGCATTTGATCTTCCAGAAACTCAAGATGTCAAAATCCACATCTTTGATATGCGAGGAAGTCTGGTACAGACACTGGTGAATGGGGCCTTAGAAGCTGGTAGCTACAATATTCTATGGATGGCTGAAAATCAGGCATCTGGAGTTTATTTCTACCGAATGGAAGCGGGATCCTTTAGTGCAACACAGAAGATGATGTTGCTCAAATAAATCACGTTACAGAGTGTTTGGTTAGTCACTCCTCCGCTAAACAAAGAAGCCCACTTTTTAAGTGGGCTTCTTTTATTTTATGAGGTACCATTATTAGCATATCAGAGTTAGTTTTAGATAATGAAAATGCTAAAGCGCCTTGTCCTATTTATTATCGCCCTTTTCGCATACCTCATTTTGAGGGAAATGCTCAATTTTTATGTACTGGCCTACACGGCGAATCCTTATCTCGGTTACCTGGTTCTAGCAATCCTTATCTCAGTCTTGGTCTACTTTGTGGTCATCCCCTTGTACAGGATCAGTAGACTCAGTGGTGACCCAGGCCCCGTAAGGAAAAAGCGAAAAGAAGCCGAGCTCATGGAAATGCGCCTGCAGCGCAGGATGGGAAATAAATATCTCAAGGAAATAGGGTATTCCAATCCAATGGTAGGAAGCCTGAAAACGCGTTACGAGTTATCAACTCAGGAACTATCTCAACGCTGTGATGAGATCAGGCGAAAATATGTAGTTCATTTGTTTTATAGTAGTGCCGTATCCCAATATGGATTTATCGATGCCATACTCATCTTTTCAGCCAATGTGAATCTGGTGAAGGAAATTTTCACCCTCTATACTGGTCGGGCCAGTGGGAGAGACTTGTGGCAGATTATGAAACAGATTTACTATTCAATAGCTATTGGAGGTTCCGAGGGAGTGGAGTTCGCAGTGGAAGAGCTGATCTCCAAGATGGGCTCGGATACCTTAAAGAGCATTCCCTTCTTCGACAAGGTCATGGCCTCTATTGCCAGTGGTTTTACCAATGCCGTGTTGCTGTCCCGTATTTCATTGATTACTGAAAACTACTGTAGAATGACTTATATCGAGTCGACCCGTGATCTTTCTCCTGATCCCAGACAGATTCTTGATTCCACCAAAGCCATTGTAGCAGAACCTATTCGTCACATCAAACAGCAATTGAACGATATTGCCAGGCAGAAAGCCATCGACTTTTCGCGCTATGCTCTCAATCCTACACGCACTGTCATTGAAAAAGCCCTGGACAAATTCACGGCTCAATCAGATGCGGAAGAAGCCCAGTCTGTTAAAAGAAGTATTGCCATTGGGCTGAACCCCCTGAAATATTTTAGCCTGCGTCGAGCTAGAAAATCCAAAAAATAGAGTGTATCTAACCCCGGGTTTAAACCCGGGGTTTTAAATCGGAGATTATCCATTTCGGTTTAGATTGTCCCGAGATTAAGAGTCTACAAGAATCAATGCGGGGAGTTCCAATATGGGACAAAAAATCGGGATAAATCGGTATAGAGACTGCGATTGCTATTGCAGCTTGAAGATTTGTGACTATTATAGTCACGTTAGTATGAGTTACTCTGAATTATCCTACCAATTTTCAATCCAAAAAAATACAAATATTTATTGAGGTATGCCGTGGCTAGTGTAAACATTAATAAAGATACCGATCCCCAGGAAACCAGTGAGTGGCTGGATTCTCTAGCAGCTGTTTTTGAAGAGGAGGGGGTTAATCGAGCCCATTTTCTGGTAAATGAACTTATCGATTATGCCAGCCGGCATGGTGTACGACTTCCCTATAGTCCCAACACATCCTACCTGAATACCATCCCCGTATCCCAACAGCCGCAATTCCCTGGCGACAGGGATATTGAACGTCGTATTAAATCTATTGTACGCTGGAATGCCATGGCCATGGTGGTTCGAGCCAACAAGGTCAGTGATGGTATTGGCGGTCACATCTCAACCTTCGCTTCTTCAGCAACTCTGCTGGAGATAGGCTTTAATCATTTTTTCAGGTCAGCCACCGATGAGTTTGGTGGAGATCTCGTTTATTTTCAAGGTCATGGTTCACCGGGAATTTACGCACGTGCCTTTTTGGAAGGTCGCCTCAGTGAACAAGACCTGGTAAACTTTCGTCGTGAATTAGCCGATGGTGGCGGTCTATCATCCTATCCACACCCCTGGTTAATGCCCAATTTCTGGCAGTTCCCAACTGTTTCCATGGGTCTGGGACCCCTGCAGGCTATTTATCAAGCCCGCTTTATGCGCTATATGGAAAACCGCGAACTGATTCCAAGGAGTGATCGCAAAGTCTGGGCTTTCCTGGGTGATGGGGAAATGGATGAACCAGAATCGCTGGGAGCAATTACCCTGGCTTCCCGTGAAAAGCTGGACAACCTAATCTTTGTTGTAAACTGCAACATGCAACGACTAGATGGTCCTGTCCGCGGAAATGGCAAAGTGGTCCAGGAGCTGGAAGGAGCCTTCCGAGGTGCTGGCTGGAATGTCATTAAAGTTATTTGGGGCTCAGAATGGGATGAGCTGCTGGCCAAAGATAAAGACGGTATCCTGGCCAAGCGTATGGAAGAAGTTGTGGATGGTGACATCCTCAAATACATCGTTGAAGGTGGCGCTTATATTCGTGAGCATTTCTTTGGAGCATATCCTGAACTGCTTGAGATGGTGAATCATCTCAGCGATGAAGACCTGGAAAAGCTGAAACGCGGTGGACACGATCCTGCCAAGGTCTATGCCGCTTATGCTGAAGCATTGGCCCATGTGGATCAACCTACTGTGATCCTGACCAGTACTGTTAAAGGTTATGGAATGGGTGAAGCTGGTGAGGGTAAAAACATCACCCATGGCCAGAAAAAATTAAATGAAGAAGAATTAAAAGCCTTCCGCAGCCGTTTTGGTATTCCCATCTCAGATGAAGAGGTGATCAAGGCTCCCTTCTATCGTCCAGATGAAAATTCTGAAGAAGTCAAATATTTAAAAGCCCGCCGTGAAGCATTAGGTGGAAATTTCCCGGCTCGTCGGAGCTCAGCGGAACCCACCCAAACTCCTGAATTGTCAGCTTTCAAAGCTGCGCTTGAGGGCACTGGGGATCGGGCACAATCCACCACCATGGCCTTTGTGCGTATTTTATCAATGCTGACCAAGGATAAAATCATGGGCAAGCGGGTCGTTCCCATTGTTCCTGATGAAGCCCGAACTTTTGGTATGGAAGCCCTGTTCAGGAGTCTGGGTATTTACTCAAGCGTCGGTCAGCTATACGATCCAGTGGATTCGGATCAATACCTGTATTATCGAGAAGATATCAAGGGACAAATTTTAGAAGAGGGTATTACTGAAGCAGGTTCTGCAAGTTCCTGGGTTTCAGCCGCCACATCCTACAGCACACACGGTGTCAACATGATGCCATTTTATATTTACTACTCCATGTTTGGATTCCAGAGAGTAGGAGACATGTTCTGGCTGGCTGGTGATATCCGTGCCAGAGGCTTCCTGCTGGGAGCAACTGCTGGCAGAACAACCCTCAATGGGGAAGGTCTCCAGCATCAGGATGGACACAGTCTTCTTGCTGCTGCAACCATACCCAATTGCCGTGCTTACGATCCTGCATACTCCTACGAGATTGCAGTCATTATTCAGCATGGAATGAAACGGATGATGCAGGAACAGATTGATGAATTCTACTATCTCACCCTGGAAAATGAACCATATATCCATCCAGCCATGCCCAAGAATGCTGAAGAAGGTATTATTAAGGGGATGTATCACCTTTCAAGTACGGGTAAAGCCAAAGCAGATATGCACGTTCAATTGATGGGCTCTGGAGCTATCCTGGGTGAAGTGCTGGCGGCTGCTGACATTCTTAAAAAGGAATGGAAAGTTACTGCCGATATCTGGAGTGTCACGAGTTATTCAGAACTGAGATTGGATGCCCAGGATGCACAACGCTGGAATCGTCTACACCCCACCAAAGAGAGGCGTAAAGCCTACGCGTGTGAGCTCATGCACAATAAGGTTGGTCCTGTGATCGCAGCCTCAGACTACATCAAGCTGGTTGCTGAACAGATATCCATTTTTATAGATAAACCATTTATTGCTCTGGGAACAGATGGATTTGGTAGAAGTGAATCCAGGGAAGAGCTCAGGAAGTTTTTTGAAGTTGATCGTTATTCCATTGTAGCCACGGCACTTTTCCAGTTACACAAAATGGATGTGATCAAAGGCGATGTCGTGGCCAAGGCTATCAAAAAATATGGTATCCAAACTGAATCAGATAATCCAGTCAAGCGTTGACGAGGGTGTCATCCTGAGGCTCTCGAAGGATAGACAGGAGGCAAATATTTTTGTATACTTCGACCAGCCTACGCTTTCAAGCTATGGCTTGGCAGGCAGGCTCAGCATGACGTCTGTCCATCGGGCTTGTCATCCTGAGCTCATCGAAGGATGAAAATATCATATGTTTTATATAGAAAAAATTAAAGAGAATTGATATGCTTCGACAGGCTCAGCAAGACATGCCAAGAGATTTAGTGCTATAATATTATCTCATATTGAAATCGATTGAAGAAAGATAAAACCATGCTAAAAGAAATAATCATACCGGATCTTGGGGAAGGCATTGACAGTGTTGAAGTTGGTGAGATTAATGTCAAACCGGGTGATCATGTGGATGTGGGTGATATTCTCGTTCTCCTGGAGAGTGACAAGGCCTCCATGGAAATTGAAGCTGAGATTGCTGGAACCATAAAGGATGTTCGCATCACCACTGGTTCTGAAGTCAGTACCAATACCATCCTGGCCACCATTGAAGCTGATGAAGTTGAAGCAGAGGCTGCTCAGGAACCTGATGAAGATCAAGCTGAGAAAAAACCTGCAAAAAAAGCAGAGGTGGAAGCTCCAGTTGAAGAGGAAATCCCCAAAACACCCATTGAAGTTCCCGTTACCAAACGCCGTGTCATCCCTGCCAGCCCATCGGTGCGCAGGTTTGCCCGTGAATTGGGTGCTGATCTCAGTCAGGTCAACGGAACCGGTCCCAAGGGTCGTGTCCTCAAGGAAGATGTTCAGAATTATGTAAAGGGTCGTCTCAGCGATGCACCCGCTGATGGTTTAAGCAGACCCGCCCAACCTGAAATTGATTTCAGCCAGTGGGGTGAAATTGAAACGGTGCATCTGAGCAAAATTCGTCGGGCCACTGCGATCAATCTCCAAAATGCCTGGCAGACCATTCCCCATGTGACCCAGTATGATGAAACCGATATTACGGATCTGGAAGCTTTTCGTCAGACTTACAAGCATTCTGCAGCCAAAGAGGGGGGTAAACTTTCGATTTTACCCTTTATCATGAAAGCGGTTGCCAATGCCCTCAAGGAATTTCCAGATTTTAATAGTTCACTGGATGCCACTGGTGAAAACCTGATCCATAAAAAATATATCCATCTGGGAATAGCTGTAGATACCCCAAATGGTCTGGTGGTTCCAGTTATTCGTGATGTTGATCAGAAAAGTCTGAATGAACTTGCCGTGGAATTGGTGGATGTGAGCACCCGTACCCGGGATCGCAAAATCAAACCTGCAGAACTGGTTGGAGCAACATTCTCTATTTCAAGTCTCGGTGGAATCAGCGGAACTGGTTTTTCGCCCATTGTCAATCCACCACAAGTTGCCATTCTCGGTGTGTCGCGATCCAAGATTAAACCAGATTATGATGGCGCTGAATTCCAACCACGTCTCATGCTGCCTTTCTCCCTATCCTATGATCACAGGGTCATCGATGGAGCTGCTGCAGCCAGATTTACAAAATTTATCGCTGATGAATTAAAAGCGATTAAGAATTTATTTTAGTTTCAGGAGTTTTGGATGTCTAAATCCCTTCATGCCGATGTTGTCGTTCTAGGTGCTGGTCCAGGAGGTTATGCTGCTGCCTTTAGAGCATCTGATCTTGGTAAATCTGTCATTCTCATTGATAAGGACAAAACCCTGGGTGGTGTTTGCTTAAATAGAGGGTGTATTCCTTCCAAAGCCCTGCTCCATCTTGCACGGGTAAAATCTGAAAGCTCTGAAGTGAAGCACTTTGGTCTGACTTTTTCAGAACCGGTATGGGACCTTGAAGCAGTTAAAAAGTGGAAGAACGAGGGAGTCGTTGGTCGCCTGACCAAGGGCATCGCTGCCCTGGCCAAAGCCCGCAAAGTCCAGATTGTAACTGGATCAGGTGTATTCACATCTCCAACAAGCATTGAGGTAACTGGAGCTGATGGTATCGTTGAAGTCACCTTTGAAGACGCCATTATTGCCGTTGGCTCCCATCCCACAAAGATTCCTGGTTTTCCTGAAGATCCGCGGATCATGGATTCTACTTCAGCACTTGATCTGGATGGTATCCCAGAAAACCTGCTCATTATTGGTGGTGGCTATATCGGTTTGGAAATGGGCACGATCTACTCAGCTCTGGGATCAAAAGTCACGGTGGTGGAATTCATGCCCAATCTGCTTCCTGGTGCCGATCCAGACGTGGTCAAGCCCCTGGAAAAGCGTTTGAGGAAAGATTTTGCATCCATCCAGACAGGCACCAAAGTTTTGGGAATTGAACCCCACAAAGATTATCTGGAAGTAAAAATTGAAGGTAAATCCGGACCTGAGACCATGCAGGTTGATAAGGTCTTGGTGGCTGTGGGTCGCCGTCCCAATACATTTGGCAGTGGCTTTGAAAACATCGGTCTGAACATAGATGAGCGTGGGTTCATCAAGGTTGATGAGAAGCGATGGACCAATATTCCGCATATCTATGCCATCGGTGATATCACCGGAGATCCCATGCTGGCCCACAAAGCGACCCATGAAGGCAAAGTGGCTGCAGAGGTAATTTGCGGTCAACCTGCTGCCTTCGATGTATCCATCATTCCTGCTGTTATCTTTACTGATCCTGAAATAGCCTGGGCTGGGTTGACAGAAACTCAAGCCAAAGAGCAGGGCATCGCATACGATAAAGGCGTTTTCCCCTGGTCTGCCAGTGGTCGTGCTCTGGCTCTGGGTCGTACTGAAGGATTCTCAAAGGCTCTGTTTGACAAAGAGTCTGGGAAATTGATTGGGATGAGTATTGTTGGGACCAATGCCGGTGATCTCATCGCTGAAGCGGTTCTGGCCATGGAGATGGGAGCTGATGCAGAAGATATTGCCCTCATCATCCATCCTCACCCAAGTCTATCAGAATCTGTAGGGAATGCAGCTGAGATCGTAGCTGGCAGCATTACCGATCTATTCTCTCCAAAGAAATAAACTTCTGAGGGTATAATGTCAGACTTCCGGATCATTGATATTGAACAATGGGAACGGAAGGAACAATTCCATTTTTTTAAGGGATATGACAACCCCTTCTTTGGGTTGACTGCAGATATTGAGGTTGGCAAACTTCTCGAATATACCCGTCTTCGCGGTCACTCGTTTTTCGCTGCCTATTTGTATATTTCCCAACTTCAGGTAAATAAAATTAAAGAATTTCGTTATCGGATAATGGATGATCAGGTAGTGGATTATGCAAAAATTTCAGCTGGATCCACAGTCCTCAAAACGAATAAAGTATTCACCTTTTGTTATTTCAACTACATCAAATCTTTTAAGGCATTCGAAGCTCATGTTCTGGAGCAAATAGAAAACTGCCGCCAGCCGGAAAGCCTTCTAGATGACCACGATCATAATTTGGCACAAGTACATTACTCGGTGATTCCCTGGGTTCATTTTCGGGGATTGAGTCACCCCAGAAACTATGGAATTGGAGACAGCATCCCCAAGATTGTATTTGGAAAATATGTCCGTGATAATGGGTCCACAAGCATGCCAATTTCAATAGAAGCCCACCACGCTCTCATGGATGGTTTTCACATGGGACAGTATTTTGAAGGCTTTCAGTCTTGTGCTAACTTGCCGGAAAATATTTTAGAAGGCTAGACTTGGAATATAATATAATTCATCATGGAACCGATGCCTACGAGGCATCCCTCAAATTGAGGCATCAAATCCTTAGAAAACCGATTGGGATGGATCTTTTTGATGGTTCATATGATGACTTGAGCCAGGAATCCCGTTATTATCATTTTGGTGCCTTTGACGACAGTGGTGAATTGGTCTCCAGTGTCATTGGGATTCCCACCGCCACTCATGAAGTGCGTATCAAGCAAATGGTTGTTTCTGAGGACCACCAGAACCAGGGTGTGGGCAAAAGACTTTTCATGGCATTTGAAGCCTATCTGTTAAATCTTGGATTTCAGATTTTCGTGCTTCACGCACGGATGAGTGCCCATGGGTTTTATTTGAATATGGGTTATGCAATTGTGGGAAATGAATTCCAGGAGGTCGGCCTTCCGCACTATAAGATGAGTAAAACCTTTAGACCTCATCCCGACTAAAATCAAATCTTCAGCAGGGCTATTTCACCAATAGGCATTTTCCTGAAAGTTCCTGATTTCCCAATGTCGCTTTAAAAACATAAACCCCACTGGGAAGATTATTTGCCTCCCAATTGAGAATGAGACTACCAGGTCTGGCATCCTGTTTCAGACTGTCCACTTCACGACCATCCAGACTATAGAGACGCAACTCGAGAATACCAGCTTCCTGAATACTGAATCGGAAGCTTGTGCTGGCATTGAAGGGATTTGGGAAATGATCCTCTAAATGAAACATTTTTGGATTGATTGGTCGCGACTCTTTGACTTCACTGGAAATAAAGTTCACCCTGAAGTCGTCAAAATAGAGACTTCCTGAGTTCTTATTATTGTCGTCCGTTTCAGCCAGATAAATTTTTGTCCAGGTGATGGGAAAGCTCAGGAGAGCATTTGGGTTGCCCCAATGAGGTACTGCTTCTGTGAGCATGACGGTGATTTCTTGCCACTCATTGTCCCAGTTAATACCTGGAGCTGCATCTGTAAAATTGAGAATGAATTTTTCGTTGTTGGCGTTTTTAAATTCACCTCGAATCCAGTGTGCAGAATTGTCGCCATAAACCTGTATTGAGACCGACTCAGGTGTTCCGGAAATAGGTATATTGCAATTCATGTAGAGTACACTGGTACCACCTGTCACCAGGCTATAATTCAATTTTCCAGAAGATGGCGCTGAGACAAATTGATCTGTATCTGGGACGAAACTACATTCTGACAAATTTATGACAGCACCGCTAAGCGTAAAATTGCTGGTATTGTTAAAGTTGTCCAGGATGACTGATGTGGAGCTGCCCACCAGCAAAGGTACAGACCCGCTTACACCCCGATATGATGCTTCAATCGAGCCAGAGCCAGCATTCTGTGCGAATACGGCCCCATCTGAGGATATGGTAGCAATATCAGGTGTTACCCACCAGTCATATGACTCATAGTCCACCTGGATCAGGTTATCAAAACCATCCCGGGCTTCAGCGCTCATGAGCTGGATATTGCCAATTTCCAGTACGACTGGATCTGGGGTGAGCACGAGACTGGCTATGTCTGTTACATGTACCAGCATGGTATCATTAATAATCCCATGTTGTGCAATTACCAACCCACTGGATTCAGTATCAGAAGCAGTGAATAGACCTGTTTCTGAAATTGAACCAATTTGTGCGTCACAGGACCAGAGAATTGAATCACTATCTACAGTAACCGGGTTATAGTAGCTGTCAGTTCCTGTGATGTGGAATTGAATTTGACTTTCTACAAGGGTAAAGGTTTCCTCCCAGGGTAAGTTGATATATGCCAGCGGTCCCAGGGGGGCTTTTGAGATAGCCATGAGGGCATTTGCCACTGAACGTTCTCCACCTGCATCCGAGGGGCTGCTAACCACATCTCCGCGTACCACCATGGTTGTTGAGCCACCACCATCCAGGTTAATTCCCTGATAGACGCCCCACTCCAGCATGTAGTCTGCCAGCTCGAAGAGGCTCATGCCTACGCTATAGCCGCCTTGTCGGCCATCTACAGTAAACAAATACACCACAGTACTATCTGCGTTAAATCCAACAGCAGTTCTGGGATGACGATCATGAGCGAAGCTTGAGCCCACAGCCTCAGCTTCCCATTCCACACTTTCGATTCCATCTCTAATTATTCGTGGTGTTCCACCGATCAACTCAGTTAGCACAGAGGTTGAGGGTGGCAGGTTCAGTCGGATTATAAGTGTGTCACCAACAAAATAGTGCTCATTGATATAATCGCGGGAAATACCATGACCGGAGAGAACTCCTCCCATACCCTGCGGTATGGCCATATTGCCATGGCCAGTTTCAAGAATACTGTCTTTGGCTGTGATCAGGGCCACAATGTCTTCATTCACCCCGACTGGATTTGCCAGATATTCTAATTCTAGCTCCACACCCCATTGGTTGGTGCCAGTATTCGAACCAGAGAATTTATTATATAGAACGAGTTGATCAGCATTCCGAACCTCATTAACCCCATGTATGGTTAGGCTCAGAGAATCTTGTTTGCTCACCTGCCCATTATAAGTCACAATACCTATATAGGGCTGCTTGTCCTCACTTAAGGCGAAGACTGAGCGGGGATAGGGTCGCTTTAGCAGGGTGCCTTTGGCTATCTGAGCTCCAATAGTTATACCGCCACTGGCATAAAAATCCCCATTGATGGCTCCAATGACGGTATGACCCGGGGTATTCATGCGGTTGGCCATGGATGAGGTTCGCTCATACCCCTCGATGGCGTTGAATGCCTTCACCGTTTCAAGGGTATTCATTGTATCATTAAGATCAATCTCAAGAATTTGAATATGCCAGGGACCACCTGGCAGATAGGCATGGTGGTGAATGATACCGGGACCAACGGGTCGGCTGGTGAGCTCTTGTGCTCCCAGTGTGGTAAAGGAAAGCGCGATAATCATCATCAATAAGGATGTTTTTTGCATGAGCTTATCTCCGTTTGGGTTGGGCCTGATATTTATTTGGCGTCATGATCTATCAAATTCCCATGCTCCCATGCCAGACAAAAAATGTATTTACATTTTTTTTGAGGGTGGAGGTGGGGTCCTGAAAATTTGAATTAATTCTCATTAAGTTTCCTCTAATGGCAAGAATATAACCTTGTAAAATTCTGGTTATAGCAGTTTGTTAATATTTTGCACAAATTGATATTTTTGATAAAACCAGATAACCTGCCACGCTCAATGTCCTTATGGGTATTAACTTTTCGCTCAAACAAACATGACAAATAATGTCATCAAAAGTCAATAATAATACCCGTTTATGAAAAATATTTTATGTGTAAATACAGTATTTGTAACTACCGATTGTCACATTATATTCCTTACGCAATTACTGAGAAAAATGAATCTTTTAAGACAAATTCTATCATGAATTTCCGCTGTGTATTCTACACATCGCTCTTATTCGAATTCATCTCAGTGTCAGATTCATTCTGACTTTTGCCATCATTCTGATGAAAAGCCAAAGGCGTTAACAATAGCTGGAAAGGGTAAATGAATGGGACAATTATTAACATCCACTGAATCCTTAGACATTTCCATCTCAGAAGAGCTGGAAGCACAAGGAGTTAGCCGTCGAAACTTCCTGAAGTTTTGTACTGCCATTACTGCTGCAATGGGACTGCCTGCCTCCATGGTGGCAAGGGTTGCAGAAACCATTACAAGTCCAACCCGGACCCCTGTAATCTGGTTACACTTCCAGGAATGCACTGGATGCACCGAGTCACTCCTGAGAGCAACGCATCCAACCGTTGAAGAATTGGTGCTGGATATGATCTCCCTGGACTATTCAGAGACACTTTGTGTCGCGGCGGGTCATCAGGTCGAGAAATCCCTGAATGATTCTGCTACGCTGAATGAAGGGAAATATATTCTGGTAGTGGAAGGCTCCATTCCAGTTAAAGAAAATGGTATCTATTGCAAGATAGCTGGTAGAACCGCTTTGGATATCTTGAATGACTATGGGAATAGGGCTGCGGCAGTTGTGGCGATTGGATCCTGTGCTTCCTGGGGAGGCGTTCAATCATCAAGCCCCAATCCAACTGGAGCTACCGGTGTACATGAAATTATTACAGAGAAACCGGTTATCAATTTGCCAGGTTGTCCTGCCAGTCCATATAATCTTCTCTCAACAGTTCTCTACTATCTCACACTGGGAAAACTACCTCAGCTTGACAGTAAGGGCAGACCAAAATTTGCTTACGGTCGCCTGATCCATGAACATTGTGAACGCCGTCCTCATTTTGATGCAGGTCGTTTTGCTCTGCAATTTGGCGATGATGGACATCGGGAAGGCTACTGTCTATACAAACTGGGATGCAAAGGTCCCGAAACCTTTAACAATTGTTCCTCCATTCTCTATGGTGATGTGGGCTCAGGTGCCTGGCCGGTTGGAACGGGTCATCCCTGTTTTGGCTGCTCTGAAGAAGGGGTCGGATTCACCAAGTACATCCATGAGCAATCTGAAGTATTTACCGATACTCCACCTGCATCATATGCCCAAATCTCTGGTGACAAAGCGGGTGGCATCACTATCGGTGGTGCTGCAGTTGCAGGAGCCGTGGGTGGTGTCATTGTTGGTGCCAGTGCCATGGCTGCAAAAAAGATGAAGGCAGAAGAAACTGCTCCGGAATCAGACGCATAAGGAGTTTATGATGAACCTTGAACGACGAGATTTTTTAAAGGTTCTTTCAGCTGGCGCGTTGACTGCGGGTAATGTCACAAGTGTTTTTGCCGGTATCAGAAAGACTTTGTCGGCAGATGCTGTAGGTATCCTGTATGATGGTACCATCTGCATCGGTTGCAAAGCCTGTGAGGCAGCTTGTAAGCAGTATAATGATATGCCGCCTGAAAGTGCAAATTTAGAAAAAGCAAGGGGTGTAGAAGGAATCTGGGATGAATCCTACGATCTTTCAGAAAAGACCCTGAATAAAATCAAACTCTATGAGCATGGTGATGCCTCGACACGTAATAGTGAAGAGAATGGCTTTGCCTTTGTAAAAAAAGCCTGTATGCATTGTGTTGATCCTGATTGTGTGTCAGCCTGTCCAGTGACAGCCCTGACCAAAAACAGCACAACAGGTATTGTAGAGTATGACAAAGATGCCTGTATTGGATGTCGCTACTGCATGGTAGCCTGTCCATATAATGTACCGAAATTTGAATATGCTGAAGCCATTCCTGAGATCGTGAAATGTGAAATGTGCAACCACCGTCAAGCTGAAGGTGGTATGCCAGCCTGCTGTGAGTTCTGTCCCACAGGCGCTTCACTATTTGGTAAGGTTACCGATCTGTTGGAAGAAGCCAGGAAAAGAATCAAGCTGGTTGCCGGGAGCACCTATGAGTATCCCATGCGCAGTCTTGACGAAGGTGATGTTAGTCCCAAGACAGTGGCACCATATATCAATTACATTTATGGTGAACAAGAAGGAGGCGGTACTCAGTATCTTTTACTTTCTGCCATTCCTTTTACCAAACTGGGTCTGCCTGAGCTTTCAGCGAATTCCTCTGCTTCCAAATCAGAGAGTATTCAGCATGGCGTTTATAAAGGCATGATTGCACCGATTGCACTCCTGGGTGGGTTGCTCTATGGTGCTTATCAAACAACCAAGAATTCAGAAGGATAGGAGCTGATTATGCACGAAAAACAAGCTCTCGGTGGCAAACTGCTCACCAAGCCATTCTGGGTTTTACTTGGATTGGTTATGATCGCCGGTTTACTCCTGATCAAACGGTTTCTATTTGGAATTGGTGCTGTCACCAATCTTTCAGATGGTTACCCATGGGGTATCTGGATTGTTTATGATGTACTGGTTGGAACAGCCCTGGGGTGTGGCGGATATTCAATCGCCCTCCTGGTCTACATATTTAACAAGGGTGAATATCATCCCTTGGTTAGATCCGCTTTAATGACCAGTGCCTTCGGTTACACCCTTGCTGGTGTATCCATTTTTATTGATATCGGTCGCTACTGGCAGATGTATAATGTATTTCTGCCCTGGCACATCAACCTGAACTCAATCATGTTCGAAGTAGCAGCCTGTATTGGTGCCTATGTTTTTGTTCTGTGGATTGAGTTTTCACCAACATTCCTTGAGCATAAAAAATCGTTGGAGACAAAGAAGAAACTTAACAAATTCCTCTTCTTCTTTATTGCCCTGGGTGTGTTACTCCCAACTATGCATCAGTCCAGCCTTGGATCGCTCATGATTATTGCCGGTGAAAAACTTTCACCAATCTGGCAAACTGGCTGGTTACCCCTGCTGTTCTTGACAACAGCCATCACCATGGGTTATGCAATAGTGATATTCGAGTCTCTGTTCTCAGCTGCGGCCCTGAAACGTCCTTTGGATGAGACACCCATCCTGGGAAAACTCAGCGTCATGATGATTCCCTTATTGATTTTCTTCCTGGTACTCCGTTTTGGTGATCTGATATGGCGTGGTCAACTGGGTAATATTTTTAATGATGGTATGTTGGGTGCCTTTTTTGTTGTGGAGAATGTCTTATTCCTGATTCCCATTATCATGCTGGCTTCAGCTAAAAACCGCATGAAGGCTACCACTCTGTTCTGGTCGTCTGGATCAATGCTGCTGGCGGGAGCACTCTACCGTTTTGACACCTTCCTCGTGGCTTTCAATCCCGGTGTTGGCTATCATTACTTTCCATCAGCATCAGAAATAATGATCACCGTTGGTATCATCTCCATTGAGATCATGGCTTATCTGATATTCGTCAAAAAGCTCCCGGTTTTACCGGCAATCAAACAATCATAAACTGAAGATATGAGGATTATATAAATGAGTAAAAGAATTGTAGTTGATCCGGTCACTCGCATAGAGGGACACTTAAGAATTGATTGTGATATTAAGGATGGCAAGGTTTCCAAAGCCTGGTCATCAGGTCAAATGTGGCGTGGTATTGAAACCATTCTCAAAGGCCGCGATCCACGGGATGCATGGGTCTTTACCCAAAGAATCTGTGGTGTGTGTACAACAGTTCACGCCATTGCTTCCGTACGGACAGTTGAAAATGCCCTTGAAATGGAAATTCCCCTTAACGCACAATTTATTCGTAATATGGTCATTGCTGCCCACGGTATTCACGATCATATCGTGCATTTCTATCATCTGTCAGCTCTTGATTGGGTGGATATTGTTTCAGCCCTGTCCGCTGATCCGAAAGCTGCCTCAAAACTTGCTCAGAGTTTGTCTGACCATCCCAATAATGGCTGGCAGGAATACAAGGCTGTTCAAGATAAGCTGAAGACCTTTGTGGGATCAGGACAATTGGGTATTTTTGCCAATGGTTACTGGGGACATCCCGCCATGAAATTACCACCAGAGGTCAATCTCATTGCGGCTGCCCATTATCTGGAAGCCTTTGAGATTCAGAGAAAAGCCAACCAAATCACGACTATTCTCGGTTCAAAAACACCCCATATCCAGAATCTGGCAGTTGGTGGTGTTTCCAATCCTATCAATCCCGATAGTCAAGCTGCATTGAACATGGAACGTCTGCAGATGGTCAAGGGTCTCATGGATCAGTTGAAATCCTTTATCTACAATGCCTATATCGTGGATGTGGCTGTGGTTGCCTCCTTCTACCAGGACTGGTTGGGTTATGGCTCAGGTGTCATGGATTATCTGTCAGTTCCAGATTTTCCAACTGATACCAAGGGCACCCAATTTGGAACTCCCGGTGGATATATTCCTGGTGGCGATATCAGTAAACTCAAACCAATCACCTCTTTCCAGGACAAATATTTCCGTGACGGAGTCAAGGAAAGTGTGAAACACTCATGGTATGAAGGTGAGAGTAATCTGCATCCGTATAAGGGTGAAACTGAACCTCATTATACTGATTTTGAAGATGATGGAAAATATAGTTGGGTGAAAGCACCAACATTCCTGGGCAAACCAGCCCAGGTTGGTCCTCTGGCAAACGTATTGAACATGTATGCCCAGGGTCATGAGACAACCCAGAAAGTAGCTGGCGTTGCTTTTGCCAAGATCAAAGCCATCACCGGTTCCAAATCTGATATACCAATCAGTGTTCTTCATTCAACGCTGGGCCGTCACGCTGCCCGGGCAATCAGAACAGCCGTTCTGTTTGAAGAACTTGAGAAAAACTATAATTACTTGATTAACAACATCGCCAGCGGCGATATGACAACTTTCAACCCACCTGTTTTTCCCAAGGGTGAACAGCAGGGTTTTGGTTTTCATGAAGCACCTCGTGGGGTTCTTTCGCATTGGATAGTTATTAAGAATGGTAAAATCGAGAATTATCAAGCCGTGGTACCTTCCACCTGGAATGCTGCACCTCGGAATGATGATGATGCAGTAGGACCCTACGAAGCTTCACTCATGGGGAATCCTATTGCAGATGAGGAAAAACCACTTGAGGTCTTAAGGACGGTACACTCTTTCGATCCCTGTCTTGCATGCGCAATCCACCTGCATGATAACAAGCGGAAGGATATTTCGAAAGTCCATGTCCTCTAGCCCAGAGGTGGTCGTCCTCGGCCTGGGCAACATCCTCATGGAAGATGAGGGTATTGGGGTCCATGCTGCTAACCACCTCCAGGAACATTACCACTTTAAGCCAGAAATCGAGATCGTTGATGGGGGAACCAGCGGTCTCGATCTTCTGCCTTTTTTTGGACCTGAAAAATCCATTTTAATTATTGATGCAGTAAATTTTGAGATGGAGCCTGGTACTGTGGGTAAGTTGGAGGACGATGCAATACTCGCTCAACTTGACCCTAAAATATCTCTGCATCATTTGGGCTTATCAGACCTGATAAGTGTCGCCGAACTTCTGGATAAGAAGGCTAAGAGGATGACATTATTGGGGATACAGCCCAAATCCATGGAAAATCTTGATCTGGAAATGACACCAACCATAAAAGGGGTGTTCGACAAGGTTATTGAAAATGCTCTGCACATTCTTAAAGAGTGGGGAATAGAGAGCCACAAGCAATAACTTGAATTCTTAAGTATGTTGACAAATACCTTGGCGTGATATTTGAACGCATTAGAGCCATGAAAATCTTTAAAAATACTTCCCTCTTTCAATTGCTGCTATTTCTCATAGCCTTGCATTCATTTTGTGTGGGAATAGCCCTTATAGTTCTCCCTTTCGGTGTGCTTTCCTGGTTTGGATTCACTGTGGACCCCTATCGATTCTTCTCCACCCAGGGCGGCGTCTTTCACGTCGTTATGACTATCGCCTATTTATTGGCTGCTAAAAACCCACTGGGCGAGAAAAATTTGATCTTATTCATCATTATTGCCAAATGGATTGCATTCTTTTTTCTGGCTTTCTATTTCCTGTTCTCAGAAATGGTACCTGTCATAGCGATTTCCGCAGTCAGCGATGGTTTGATGGGTTTACTGGTCATGGTGTTTTTCCTTGAATTGTACACCGAGGAGGAAGTGGTTGACTGACAACGTCCTCCCCAGGATAGTTATCACGGGAGCTTCAGGATTTATTGGCAGGAACTTCGTAGAAACCTACCAGGACAATTATCAAATTTTCGCTATTGCCCGACGCAGTCAACAGGAAGTTGGGATTCCGAGACACAAAAATATCACCTGGTTACTGGTTGATGTCGCCGATGCAAAAAATGTCCATGACGCCATGGATGAAATCAAAGCAAGCGGTGGTGCCGATTATTTTATTCACCTCGCAGCCTTTTTTGATTTTTCCAATGAGCCTAATGAGGAATACCACCGCACCAATGTTCAGGGCTCCCAACTAATATTTGAAGCAGCAGCAGACCTGGGTCTTAAAAGATTTATTTTTGCCAGCTCTCTGGTGGTCTCAGAATTTCCTCAGCGGGGGGATAGACTCACTGAAGAGAGTTCTCTTGATGCAGATTTCCCATATGCAGTTACCAAAATTGCGGGTGAGGCTATGGCCAGGAAGTGGTCAACAACCTTCCCGTGTACTGTGGTGAGATTTGCGGCTGTGTACAGCGATTGGTGTGAATATGGACCACTCTATAAATTTATAGACACCTGGTCATCTAAATCATGGAAATCAAGAGTACTTGGGGGTCGGGGAGAATCAGCGGTTCCCTACATTCACATCGTTTCACTTGTCAGAATGTTAAAAACCATCCTTGACAAAACAGAAAAGTTGAAGCCCTTTGATGTGCTCATTGCAAGTCCGGATGAAAGCACGAGTCACCAGGAGCTTTATGACTTAAGTACCCGATTTGTGTTTGGGGATACGCGCAAGGCTATACATATGCCTGTGTTTCTGGCCAGGGTGGGTGTGTCTCTCATGGATCTAGCCGGCCGACTCATCGGTCGTCGTCCCTTTGAACGTCCCTGGATGATGAAGTACATTGACGAACGTATGGATGTGGATGCTTCCTATACAAGGAATGAGCTGGATTGGAATGTTATTCCACGATACCGGCCGGAGCGTAGAATTCTACATGTGATTGAGCACATGAAAACCTACCCCATCGAGTGGCACCAGAAGAATGCCCTGGCTTTATTCAAGAACCCTGAAAGACCGAACCTTGAAATATCTGTTGCGCTGGTCCATCAGGAAGAAGAAATACTCAGCGCTTTAATCAATCAAATTATGAGCGTTGAAGACCCCACTCGATACCATTCCTATAAGAAAATGGAAGCTGAAAAACTGTCCTGGTATCTGAGTATTGTGTACAATTTATTAAAGGTTTCAGTGCGCACGGGTGATCGTTTATCCCTGGCCAACTATGCACGATTTATAGCTAGTATTCGTATCCATGAAGGTTTTAAATTAGCGGAGGTCGTTGATGTCTACCAAACGCTCTCTGATCTAGTCATTCAGCACCTTCTTAAATTTGATTCTGTTAAGCATCTTGAGAAGCGCATCCGCGACGATATTGACCTGACCATCCAGATGGCAGTAGATGAAATCGAAGACGCATACGATATTGCTCAAGCTCCTGCCTCCTACATTCGATTTCATAACAGATAGTCCGCAACTACCGTTTGATCCAGAGATCAAACTTGGATAGAAAAAATGGGACTTCAAAATACCAATAAGACTGTCCTCATCACAGGTGCTTCCGGGTTCATCGGTCGCCATCTTGTAAGACATCTGTGTCCAAATCACCAGGTGATCGCTTTCGCCCGTCGGGCCCAGAAGGAAGTTGGACTCGATCCTCACCCCAATCTGGAGTGGGTCCTGGTGGATCTTATGGACGCGGCTCAACTTGAAAAAGCATTTCGGGCTGCCACAGGCAAACTCGATCTTGATTTTATTTTTCATCTCGCTGCCTATTATGATTTTGGGGACCAGGTTTCCTCCGAAATTTATGAAAAAACCAATGTTGCCGCCACCCAGCAACTGTTGGAACTGGCCAGTGAAACAAAGGTAAAACGGTTCATTTTTACCAGCTCACTGGTTGCCAGCAAATTTCCTGAACCTGGAGATCTGGTCTATGAAAAAAGCACTCCAGATGCAGAATATCCATATGCTATCACGAAACGCAAGGGTGAGGAGTTTGTTAAAATCGCTTCACAAAATTTCCCCTGCTCCATTGTCAGGTTAGCCGCGGTGTGTAGTGATTGGTGCGAATACGAACCTCTATATCATTTCCTCAAAATCTGGTTATCCAATCGCTGGGATTCACGCATCCTGCCAGGATATGGGACCATGGCAATTCCTTACATTCATGTGTGTTGCATAATCGCCTTGTTTGCAAGAATAATTGAAAAATCTGAGCAGCTGGAAGACTTAAACATATTTTTGGCCAGTTCTGATAAACCCATGTCGCTAAAAGAACTCTTTCTCCTTTCAACCAGACACTATTATGGCAAAGAAAAGGTTCCCATATTTATTCCAAAGTTTATTGCCCGGATCGGTGTCCAGTTCAGAGATATCTGGGGTCGATTAATTGGACGGCGTCCCTTTGAAAGACTGTGGATGACTGACTATATTGATAAATCTTTTCCAACGGATTGTTCATATACCAGAAATACACTGGACTGGGTACCCAAAGCCAGGCATCAATTAGACAGACGACTACTACATCTCATTGAAAATCTAAAAACACAACCAGACACATGGCACAGAATGAATATTGACAGGATAGGTCGCTTCCATCGGAATAGACCAGCATTGATTCTGGCCGAAGAAATGGTTCGCATGCATGAGGAATTGGTTGAGAAGGTATTTCAAACAATCAGGAGTCCTTACAACCAGGCCCGCTTGAGCTTTTATCAGGAAATGCCTGTTGAAGATCTGAGATGGTACATTAATGTTGTGTATAACCATTTGCTCACATCTGTCAGACATGGAGATCGGTCGATCATGATCACTTTTGCCAGAGATTTGTCTCACCGTCGAATGGAGGAGGACGTCAGCCTGAAGGAATTATGCGGAGCGTTGACAGATACTAGAGATGTGATCACACACGGGCTCTATAATAATCCCAAACTTGTGAGTATTAAATTGCTGGTCCATGATTACATCACTCTAGCCATTCAACTGGCAATGGATGAAATCAAAGATGTTTATGAAAACGTCCCTCGCTAGATTTTTAGAATAAGACCTATTTTAACTGAATTTTGCAGTTTCGGCAGAATTGATCTGATTTCTGGTCCATTTCCTCAACATAGGTTGTGGAAGTCATGACGCAGCCTGGTAAAAGGCAGTGTTTCAGACCAAAGGTATGTCCCAGTTCGTGAATGATGCATTTCAGTAGTCTTTCTGAGAAAAGTTTGGGATCATTGGTCATTCCGTATCGGGCGTTTTCCAGACGATGTCCGGAAATCAGAGCAACAGACCCTCCCAGATAGGCCTGTCCAAAAATGTAGCTCAGGACAGGAATAAACAAATCAAGGTCGGTAACACCAACAATCTTATCACCCTCATCAGTCAGAGGCACCAGTTTCTGAATGATATCATTTGCATTGTATTGAGATCGCACAGGATCAAAAAAGGGGGTAAGATCAAATCTGTGCGTACTTACTAGGGTTTCCATTTTGAACCGGGCACTGATGGGAGGTATCATTTGCTCCAACACCTCAACACCAGCGAATTGCAGAGGGATGATCCTGATCCGGGACATTTAGACAGCCCTGATCGCTTCTATTTGGCTTTCTCGATTTTATACTTCTTTATTTTGCTGTATAAAGTCACCCGATCGACCCCAAGCGCTTTGGCAGCTCTTGATATATTCCAGTCGTATTTCTCAAGGATACCCTTGATGTGATGATGTTCCATCTCCTGAATTGATTCCCAGGTGGGTTTAGCTGCGACATGATCTAAAGGCAGATCTTTGAGTTGTACCGTGTCACCTGTACCGATAACGATAGCCCGTTCAATCAAGTTTTCCAATTCACGAACATTGCCGGGGAAATCATAATTTTTCAAAGCCTTGGCGGCTCGTTTACCGATATATTTAGTTTCCTTGTTCATCTGCTCGGCATAGAATTTTACAAAATGCTCTGAGAGAAGTTTGATGTCTTCGGTTCTCTCTCGCAAGGGTGGAATTATGATTGAAAATACATTTAGGCGGTAGAATAAATCTTCTCTGAACTCTCCTGCATTCACCATGGCTTGAAGATCCCGATTGGTGGCGCAAATCACACGGAAATCTGATTTGAACTCCCTATTTCCACCAACGCGAGTAAATGTTTTGGTTTCCAGAACCCGCAATAGTTCAATCTGCATCTTCATTGATATGGTCGAAATTTCGTCCAGGAACAAGGTCGCTCCATCGGCCATTTCAAACTTGCCTTTTCTGGCGTACTGAGCACCAGTAAAGGCACCCCGCTCATGCCCGAACAACTCACTTTCCATGAGATTTTCTGCAATAGCCCCACAATGAACGGTAACCATTGGGAAGAAACGTCGGGAGGAATTCATATGAATGGCTTTGGCAATGAGTTCTTTGCCCGTACCACTATCGCCATTGATGATAACTGTGGAATCTGTTTTAGCTACCACTCTGACTTGTTCCAGGACATTGAGAATTCCCACACTTTCGCCAATAATATCCTCAACATTAACCAGGCTTTTAATTCGATCCTGAAGGGAAATATTCTCCTTACTCAAATGGATGGTTTTGCTAGCGTTACGAATGATGTGAGTGATAGCATCTGGATCAAAAGGTTTACAGACATAATCATAGGCACCGTCTTTTAAAGCCTGAACAGCGGAATCCACTGATGCAAAAGCAGTCATGATGATCACTACTGCTTCATCATTGATGGATTTTATCCTGCGGTTTAATTCCAGCCCATCCATGCCAGGGAGCTTGATATCTACCAGAATAATATGAAAGTTAAAAGCCTCAATCTTTTTAAGTGCGACTTTTGCATCTTCGGCCGTGTCAACCGAATAGCCGTCTTCTATGAACCAGTTTGAGAGTGAATCACGTACTGAGAGCTCATCATCAACGATTAGAATGGAGAGATTATTGTCCATCTTCGGTTCCCCCGTTTGAAAGTTCAAATTTAAACTTAATTGAAGTACCCTTGCCTGGTACAGAAGCTACATAAACTTTTGCATTGTGTTGCTCTAAAATACCATAGGTTACAGCAAGCCCCAGTCCTATTCCTGACATTTCCTTCTTCCTGGAGAAGAAGGGTTCAAACATATGCTCCTGGTCCTCGGCAGAGATTCCAATCCCATTATCCTTTATTTCAATGACAACATGCTTCATATCAGGATTATAACTACGGTAGGTGACCAGACCATCTCCACCTTCATCCACGGCCTCCAATGCGTTGGTCAACACAGCCAGACAGGCCTGAATCACCTGGTTTCCATTGGCTTTGATCTGGTCTCTGGATGCTGAAAAATCAGTAATGAGTCTGACATCCGAGATTTGAAAACTGTGCTGAATAAGTTGTGCTGTTTCATCAAGCACTTCATTCACATGGAGCGATTCAAATTTTTGACTACTATCCATGGAAAAATTAAGCAGACCCTTAACAATATTACCACATCTAGTGGTTTCAGATTGAATCATATCCAGATGTTTCAGGATGGCTACCCTTCTATCCTCGGTGAGCTCTGAATTTTGGAGTATGCGTGAAACTAGTTTTGCATAAGTCAATACCCCGGCCAGGGGGTTATTTATTTCATGAGCCACAGATGATGACAGTCGGCCCAATGAAGCAAGGCGCTCGATCTGATAGATTTCATTTTGCGATCTGGCAATATCCTCAGATTTGATTCTGACCATGTTTTCCAGGTCATTGGACCACTGATGCATTTCGCGGTTACTTTGATTGATGGATTCCAACATGGTATTCAAAGCCATCCCAACCTGATGGACATCTCTGAATTCATTTTTGCTTACATCCACGCGAACTGACAGATTTCCAGCCGTTACGGATTGACTCACATCCACAATCCGTTTTAAAGGGCGATTCAACCGTCGCTCGATGAAGAACAGCAGGGTAGCCATGAGCAGAAAGAGGAAGAGCATGATGATGCCAAAATATTCATAGAGAATTTTACTCAAGGCTTTATCCAACTCAGTGAGTGGAAGTTTAACTTCCATGAAACCCAGGACTTCAGAGTCGTCGTTGGTCTGATGGCAACCTGAGGAACGACATTCTGGTGTGGACATAATAGGAGATAAAACAATCATGGTACGACCTTCCGCGCCCAGAATGTTATACACACAAGTTTCAGGCATACCCCACTGACCCGGGTCAACAGATGTATGGCAATGCGTACAGGGCAACATGGAATCCTCTCCATGGCCGCCATTCCTGGCAGGGGGAGCGTGGTGCTTGATCTCGCCCTCGTCATTGAAAATACGGATTGCGCTGACCCCTGGTACTCCTTGAACTTTCGCGATTGCTTCAGTCAACTCTGCGTGATCTTCACTAATCATGCTGCTGCGGATCGAGTGATCAATTACCGTAGACATCCGCTTCCCAAACTGTTTGGTAACATTTTCAAGATAATTATTTGACATGGAGAATATGAGCCAGGCGAGGAATGCAAATAATAGCAAAGACATTGAGGATAACAGGATAACCAGATGACCGTAGAGCGAGTTGGGTCTTTTTAGGTTATCCCAGATGGTTGCAGGTTTTGTTTGAGGTGGTGAAAAGTCTTTATCCCTTGAACTCATGTCCCCTCCAAATATGCATCTTGGGCTATTGTCGTCTGGACTAGGGTGCAGAATATGTGCCAGCTAGCACATGTAGGCATGATTGTCGCTGATTTCCAGTAAGTATTTTGAGAGCTCATTTTTTGGAAGCTGGAATTTTCTTGTGAGTTGAACCTGTTTCTCATCCGTCTGTGTCTGAATAAGCATATTCAGTTTTTCCAGGTCTAAACGAGTTTGGGAGAGGTATTCATCCCTGGGATGACATTCCAGTCGGGTGGTTTGTTCAGACGATTCCAATTCCACAAACCAGAGATCTTTCGCAGGCGTGAGATAGAGATGACTATCCGAAAGTTCATGAGCTAGAAAGAGTGGATTTGATTGGATGATCTGCCCTGAAACCGGTGTACGCAGGTAGATGATACCATCGTCCAATTGCAGCCAGCTGAAACATTGACCTTCAATCAGTGTGGTTCTTATTTCCGGGGTAACGATTTTGTGCACTGAGGCAAACAAGTGCCAGAGGAAGCTATCTATGCCAAGTCGAATTCGACGCTCACTCACTCGCTTATACCAGAAATGGCGATTGATGTACTGGAGTCCAGGGGTGAACTCAGCAACAGATTCACCAGGATTTCGGATCATTATTCCTGAAGTATTATTCTGGGGAACCCTGGTACGGCAACCTCTCATCATTTCCTTATGGAAATCACAGAGATCACAATTCTGATTCAATGGACAGAGTTGATAGTCTACAGACCCTGCTTCCATCCAGATGCATTTTTTTGTGTCCATTTCAGCTCCGCATGCATGTTTGCTTGTCAATTCTGGAGGGGAGCCGGGAGTGATCCCTGAAGGCTCCCCCAACAATATATCTCAGTGACCTGCAGTGCTAACTTTTTACAGCATCAATGAATTCACTCTGAAATTCTTCCCAGATCTCAGGGGACATTGGCTCAAGTACCTGGTCTGCTATCTCACCACCTTCCTGGAGCAGGATGGGTTGAGTATTCAGGTTGTATTTGAGCTCTGCAAAAGCGAGTACATCGCGGAGTCGGGCATGTTCTTTTCTAATCCATTCCTGAGCTTTCTCACCCAGAATAAGCATAGTTTTTTCCACGTCCCAACGCTTGGGCTCCATATCAAACAGCCAATTCTCTGTGAATTCATTGTTTGTACGCTTGCTAAATATTTTCAGGGCTGATTTATTAATAGATTTCAGAGTTCCGCTTACGGGTGAGTAAATTTTTAGACTTTTATCGTCTCCCAGCAGCGTAGCTATATGCTCGCCGCGTTTAATGGTCTCACCCCGGTGTTTATTGAGTTTTAGGGTCACCGGTCCTGTAAGCGCAGTCAAAAAATCATCTATTCCAACCCTGATCTTTCCAGCAGTTTCCAGATACGCCCAGGTATGGGTCGCATCAAAATAAACACCTCGGGGTAAGCGAATTGCAGAAAGGGAAAGCCTTGGCATTTCAGTTTCCTTGAGCAATCGCCAGAAGGGAATAACAACAATAAAAAAGCCGATGACGATGAGGTACTCAATACCTTTGGTAGAGAATATATTTAGATAGCTAAATCCATCCATGATTGATTAACTCCTCTTAATTTTTTGGGATTTGACAACTTCTTCTATTGGGCGTAACACGGGTAAGCGATGTAAAACCCAGCGAAATATCCAGATCTCCAGGAATAGGACTGCAAAGGTGACTTCGAATTCCATCCAGGTAGGTATGTAACGATCTACGGCCATCCAGTTAAAACCGATGACTGATATATTTAGTCTGTTCAGGATAATTCCGATAAGAGTCATGAGTGAGGCTAATTTTATGATGAAGGGCTCACCCGTTTTGACCCCCCTGACAAAAAGAAACATGGGTATCATGACAAAGCCGATTATTTCAACAAGATACCAGGCTCCCCAGGATGTGAGCAAATGGCTCAAATGATGACCGTGGACCAGATCCAGGATCTTCAAAAACAAATACGCAAACATTGCCACCGAACATATTTTGGCAAGTCCACGCAGTATGTCGTTATGGCTTTTATGACTACCCTTTGCCAACTGGTGAGCAAAAACACGGTGGGTAATTGAACCTTCGAAGATGACCATAGAGAGTCCAGCAAAAATACTGGATACGAAAAAGAGGATGGGGATAAATTCTGAATACCACAGCGGATGAATCTTGCCCTTGGCCATGAGAAATAGAGCCCCCAACCCTGACTGATGAAGGGTTGAAAGGGTGATCCCGAATATTACGGCTCCAATGGTAAGGCTCTTGAGTATCCTACGTGCTCGTTCAGCTCCAAGCCATTCAGCAATTGCCGGGGAAAATTCAATGAGCTCAGCCAACATGTAAAGCATAAAATGCCAGGCCACCAAAAAGAGCACACTGCTGGTCCCGAAAGAATTTCCAATGATGGGATTGATGACATTCCAGGGACGTCCCAGGTCAAGTAAAAGCGCTCCAGCATAAAATAAATATGCCAGGAAACCATTGAGGACTGTGACTCTTACAATTGAGTGATATTTCTCCATTCTGAGGATGTAAACCATAAAGGTGAGCACATATGCCCCACCGGCAAAGGCCACTCCGGTGACCACATCAAAACCTATCCATAAACCCCAGGGAACATCCTGAGAAAGATTAGTAATTGATGAGAGACCTTTCCAGAACCGGATAATGATCAATACCAGGCCAAGTAGAATGACAGGTACAGAGATAATATTGAAAGGTGTGAGCAGTTTCCCTTTTGGTTTTAGCTCACCCAGCAAGAATTTCCAGCGACTCGTTTTTGGTTGTAGATCTTTGTCAAGAATGTGCTCGCTCATTCTTCCACCTCCGTCTCATCTTTACCAGGTTCGGGTTTTGTAGCTTCTCTTAATCCTAATAGGAGGGCAGGCCAGAGCACGAATACAGACGGGACACTGTACAAGAAGCCTTTGGTTAGCTCTGGATATGGTTTGTGATCTATACTGGTATTAAACCCAAGCTCCTCGAAGGAAACAGGAGATATGTTTAACCAGGAGGTTCCACCTGCTTCAAACTCGCCATACACATGGTCGACGTAATTGCTGGGGTCATTCAGGATTCTGCGATGAGCTTCCCTTAATATTTCACTACGTTTTCCAAAAATAAGGCCTTCTGCAGGACAATTCTCAACGCAGGCTGGAATTTCACCCTCAGTCAGTCTGGAGAAGCACATCTGGCATTTGCCAATCTTTGGATTATTACTATCATACTCGAATTTTGGCATATTGAATGGGCAGGAGAGCATGCAGAAACGACAGCCCATGCATTTGTCTCCATCCCAGGTAATGGGTCCCTCCACATGCTTTTCCATTGCCTTGGTTAGGCAGGCTGAGGCACAGGCGGGTTGGGCACAATGCATACATTGCTGCTTTGTGTATACCTCGCCAACACTGGTCTCCACGGCATTGATTACAGAGTATTGATCTGGTTTTAATTCTCGCTTTACTGCACTATCCGGGTAATCAGAAGGTTCAGGTAAGCCGTTGGCAGCGGCACAGGCAAACTCACACTCCTGACAACCTTCACAGAGCGTGATATCGTGCAGGATAGCATAAAACTCTTCAGATTGAGGCTCAGGCTTAGATTTGCCTAATGCAGATACACCACCCAGACTAGCACCAGCGACACCAAGGGTTTTTAGAAATTCTCGTCGATCTAATGACATACTATATCCTCTCTTCTATAGGGAAATATTCAACATACAAGAAGCTCAAGTATTTGCTTTGAGCTCAAGATTAGCTTGATCAAGAATGAGCTTTTGAAAGGAGCCCCAGAGACCTGTACCAGCAAAAGCCAGTGCTCCTTCAGCGATATCCCCACCGTCCTGCAGTAAGACAAGACCACTTGCAGAATCCGGGGGAGCGAAAGAGTGTGCAAAGAAATCACGAATGCGCGCTAACTCTGCCTTCAACCAGGTTGTTGTTTGTTGCCCGAGATATAAGCGTTTGGTCTCAAGTTCCCAGTTACTGGGAACCATTTCAACCAGCCAGCCAGTTGAATAGGGATCACGATGAGTCATACGCATGTTTTGAAGCGCCTCGAAATTGATCCCCCTGATTTTGCCAGATACTGGTGCTGAGATGACCAGCTTTTTTCCTTCATGTAAGATGCTGAAAATAGGGTCACCCTGTTGGACGGATGATCCTTCTTCTGGGACCTCAATACCCGTAAGGACTCCAGTCAATCCATGCAGAAATGCATCCACACCGATTCTGGCGCGACCGTTGGTTTGCATATGTGCCCAGCTATGAGTGGGGCTGAAATAAATTCCAGCAGGAATGTTCAAATTCTCCATTTTGAATTGATATGCCTGCTTTTTTACTATAGGTGAAAGACTGAGGGCGCGATCACGAAGTACACCCCGATACCAGGTGACGGTGATGGCGATAGCAACAAACAATACGACAAATAATATGACCATGTGAACCTCCTTTTTAGTTCACCTTTATTAGTTCAAGAGAGGTGCCAGTAAAAAGAAGGACGCTTAAGAGAAATTAAAACAGAATGTTACAACCATACACAAGAGAAAAGCATCGTTGCCCAAAGTGTTGCATAATTCATCAGACAATCTGAATACATTCAAACAACCGTAAGGAGTACCCTTTTTGAGCTGTGATGAGAGAGTCAACACCTGTAGATATATTCAACACAATCTGAAATCAATGGAAAATGATATAAGCTATTGAATATTATGTGGATAACATACTTAATGTGGTTCCCAGGAAATATTCATATAACTATTAATGACTGTCAACAGGAGGCGAATACACCTTAAATTTATTAATCTTCAGGTCATCTCAACCCATCTGGCTTTGGCTGTTGAAAAACTCTACTGTCATGCTAATGAAATGAATCACAACTATCCGTAATACCCTCCAGGTGTTGAAATACTAAACAGGCCTCCAGGCTTAATATTTTTGATTCCAATTCCTCAAGAGGTGCTGGAGAACCAGCTCCTGGGAGATCATAATTTCAAACACGAAATCAAGCGCCCCACCATGGATTTATTAATGAGTTTGAATTATATCACATTAGATTGAAAGCCATAATAATATTTGGGAGAGCTCAACGTGCGACAGTTCATCATCATTCTGCTTACTGCAACAGTTCTACTTGGTTGGGGGAAAACCGGTCATAGAGTAATTGGTATAATTGCTGAAGAGAATTTATCACCAGAGGCCAAAACTGAACTCACAAAAATTTTCGGTCATACCGACCTGGCCAGAATTGCCAATTGGGCAGATGAGATCAAATCTGATCCTGACTGGAAGCATGCCAACGATTGGCATTATTGTACGGTTCTGGATAGTCTGGAATACAGGGGACCAGACGATGGAGGTCGAGCTGTCCAAAAAGTATCTGAGTTCACAGATTTTCTTAAGAAAGGTATGCTGGATGAAAAAGACCAAAAGGATGTCCTCCGCTTCATCGTCCATATCGTTGGAGATCTCCACCAACCCTTGCATGTTGGGAATGGCACAGATAGGGGTGGGAATGATGTGAAGGTCACCTGGTTCAGAGATGAAACAAATCTGCACAGGGTGTGGGATTCACAAATGATCGATCATATGCAATACAGTTATACTGAATTTGCTCAACAGATTCAACTTGGCTTGACTGCAGAGCGCAAGGCAGAGCTTCTGGATCCAGACATTCTGGGCTTTGTCCACGCATCCCGGGGAGTCCATCCTCAGGTTTATGATATAGGAGATGGAAAATTATCCTGGCCCTACATATACAAGAATGGGGAGCTCATGGAGGATCGCTTGCTTCAAGGTGGATTTCATCTCGCTGCAATTCTTAATGATATCTTTAAATAAATGACAGTTTTGCACCGAACTATTTGTGTGTTTGTTGCCTCGCTGGCTATCTGGGGGTCGGTAAACGGTGCATCACCAAAACCCTCTCTGGACCAAAAATTCAAACTGGTACTTCAAGGGAAAGCAGAACAGGATTTTACTGTTGGTCTAGCACTGGGAGCCGGAGCCGCCAAAGGATTCGCCCATATTGGTGTCCTGGATGCTCTTGAAAAAGCAGGTATACGAATTGATATGATTGCCGGCAGCAGCATGGGCGCCATTATAGGAGGTGGTTATGCTTCAGGTCTCAGTGTCGACTCTTTGTCCAAAGTGGCGCTGACAAGTGACTGGTTAGATGTTTTAAATCTCCTCGATCCTGTCTTTCCTGCTCGTGGATTTATAGATGGTCAGAAAATTCATGCTTTTCTGGATGAATTATACGGTCATCAGAACATTGAAGATTTGGCCATTCCCTTTTCAGCCACTACAGTTGACATCCTGAAAGGTGACCTATTTGTCCTCAATGAGGGAAATCTGGCCAACGCAGCCAGGGCCAGCTCGTCCATTCCCATTGTTTTCAACCCCCTGGCTATTAATGATCAGGTTCTGGTTGACGGTGGCATGATTGACCCGGTCCCCATTGATGTGGTCCGCTCCATGGGGGCAGACTATATCATTGCTGTAAATGTACTGGCCTTTCCTGAGGAGCATTTAGCTAAGCCTGCCTTCAAGTATATGAATGCCAATGATTTAAAAAATAGCCGCTCCACCTGGCGATTCCCAAAAGCTGATGAAGCCTGGTACCAGGCAGGGAAGCCCAATATGGTTGAAATCGCCCATGAAACAGTCATTCTATCCATGTCATTAATAGCAGCTAATCAAGTGGAGTTGGCCAATCCCAATATGATTATCAATGTCAGCACTGGCTTATCAGCGTGGAATTTTCTTGAAGCAGAGATAGCAATTAAAAAGGGCTATAAAGAAACCATCCTGCAACTGGAACTGGCCAAACAAAAAGAATAGAATCTTTTTCTAGAAGCAATGTTATTCACAACAAATGTTCAGGTTTTAGTTGACTCAGTCCATGGTCTGTAGAAATTAAATCCATGCGAAAAATTCCCTTCTTCAAACATGCAATGAAGATATGGACCATCCTCCTCATACTGAGTCTGATGTGGTCATGCAGTTTTTTTGGAACCCGTAAAAAGGGTGAATTCATCCCTATTGAATTTGATCTCCAAAAAGAAGTCGGTCCCTTTGAAGGCCTTGGCGCCAATGTTCCTATCAGTTTTTACAGTCGCAGAATGAAAGTCCTCCAAACCTTTAATGAATTGGATATCAGATATATCCGTGTCAAACGTGAAGACGATAACTGGAATGATATTCTAGCGCTCCGTGCTTCCACATCTCGCCTGGGGGTCAAATGGATTTATAGTCTGGATGCCATCCCTGCTCAATTTCTGAATGATTATGGCAGACTGGTTGATGTGAAAGGCTTTGCAGGTTGGTGGGCTGAGGAAGTTGATGAGCTGCTCTATCAAGATGTTCCAGCAGATTATATTGAGCTTTTGGATACCCCTGATATTTTGAGAGGTGATTCCCTGGCTCTTAACTCCGATTTGTTTAACGAATTGGTTCATGCCACCCGCGCTGAGCTTGATCTCCGGGATTTTCAAGATGTTGCTATTCTGGGACCAGGACTCTCTTCACCGGCTTTTGCCGGGGACCTGGAAACCTGGTATATGGATCTTGATCAGACTGGTTTTGATATGCTGCCATTTTGGACAGTACATAGCTGGGAAAGTACGATTGAAGGTGCACAGATCGGTCCTGCATTTGGAAGTTTCTTTGAATATCTGGACAGGATCGAATCAAGAAAACCTCTGATGGTTACCTCATTTGCCACCTCTGAGACAAAATTTAACGATATCCAGTATCCAGATCCCAATCAATATGACCTTCTGGGCAACTTGAATACATTTGAAACTTATTACTATAGTGCAACTTTCACATTGCCATATGCGCTGAGGGTCTATTCAAATACTCTGGACTTATTAAAACATAAGCAAGTCGTACCTTTTCTCTATCAACTCTATGACGCCCCTGCCGATGTGAAATACAAAAAAAGGTCCTGGGGACTTTTGGACCTCAATGGTGGTGAGAAACCTGTTTTTTCTCTGCTATCACTGCTCATGAAACGGGTTCCCAAACGAGCCACAATCATAGCAACCATTGATCCCACCCAGGATGGATTAAATGCCCTGACTTTCAAAAATCCGGATGAAGTAATTGTTACCGTTTTAAATGAAAGTCTGGAGGCTAAATCAATCCAGATAAATTTGCAGGGAGTGGATCGCAAATTGGAAATCAGTAGTGCGGCGGTTCACTATTCACCTGGTCTATTACCTCCCGAAGAGGGAAAAAAAGATATAATTGAAACGGAAGAATTGGAATTAAAACCCCGATTCGACGGTGCCAATGACAGTTATGTGTTTACTCTGATGCTCAAACCTCAATCCATATTTGTAGGTGAATTTCACTACATATAGATTTTTCAGCTAATTCAGGTTGAAAAGTTATCATTTCAAATGAAAGTATATTGAACAAACCTACCAGGTTGGTCTAGATTGATCGTAGTATGGAACAACTGACTGCCAGAAAAATTTTCAAGTTTTGGTTACCCCTTGCAGGGACCTGGCTTATGATGTCCCTAGAGGGACCTTTTATTGCAGCCATTATTGCCCGTCTGGTAGACCCGAAATTCAACCTGGCTGCCTACGGCGTTGCCTTTTCATTTGCCCTCATTGTGGAAGCACCAGTTATCATGATGATGACGGCCTCCACATCATTGGTCAAAGATTACAAATCACTGCGAAAACTCCGCCAATACACCTGGATATTGAATGGCATCATTACGGTATTCATGCTCATTCTTATCATACCTAAGATTTTCTTTTTTATTACTATTGACTTAATTGGACTGCCTGAGAATGTGGCACAATTGACCCACGTAGGCACCATCATCTTATTGCCCTGGCCTGGTGCCATTGGTTTTCGACGATTCTATCAAGGAGTATTGATCAGCAATCATGCCACACGACGTGTAGCCTATGGAACAGTCATTCGTCTCTTTTCCATGGCATCAACTGCTCTGGGTTTGTTTATTTTCACTAAACTCCCCGGTGTATATATCGGTACCGCCGCATTATCGGCGGGGGTAACCATGGAAGCCATAAGTACCAGAATAATGGTCAGACCAATTTTAAGCAGGTTTAAATCAGCACCGGATCCACAGGAACAACAGGCGGAATCTGCTTTTTTGCCACTGACCTTCCAGTTCATCAATAAATTTTATTACCCACTTGCGCTGACCTCCATATTGACTCTCGGGGTTCACCCATTGATCACTTTCTTTATTGGTAAGAGCAACATGGCTCTGGAATCTCTGGCTGTCTTACCGGTGGTGAGTTCATTCGTATTTTTATTCAGGGGCATTGGACTTTCATTTCAGGAAGCTGCCATCACCATGTTGGGGTCCAGTAAAGAGAACGACAGATTGATATATAAATTTGCTGCACTCCTGGGACTAGCACTTGCTTCGGCCCTTATAATTACAGCGATCACACCGTTGTCAAGATTGTGGTTTTCAAATGTGAGTGGGCTAAGTGCTGAGTTGACTGGCTTGGCCCTGACACCCCTCTTGATCATGGGTTTATTTCCTGCCTCAACGGTGCTGATATCCATGCAGCGAGCCATCCTGGTTCGAGCTGGAGAGACAGGCCCCATTACCAATGCCACCATCATCGAAGTCTTAACAATTATTACCGTACTCTATGTAGGTATTATTCACTTGTCAGCAATTGGTGTGACTGCAGCAGCGGCGGCATTTTTGTCGGGAAGACTGGCCGCCAATACCTATCTTTACTTCAAAACGAGATGAAGGATTTATACAAAAATGTTATCTTAGATTACGATTTCTACTAAGATAAGACCTTGATACGTGTACGTTTGGCACCTATTTTCATCAAGCTAATACCTGAAATTCGGGATGACTTTTATAGGGGACACATGCTTACAAAAGGATTGTGGCCATTTACTAAATCTGGGATTGTTATATTTCTTCTGGCAGTGCTGTTTGTTGCTTGTTCAGATAATTCAGGCAAAAAACCCATTGCCCAAAATGGAATTCTTGATCTAAGGGACCATGAATTTATCGGTCATTTTAATCTTGACGGGGAATGGAGATTTGTTTGGCAGGACACCAGTGCCACAACTATTGCCTCATCTGATGACCATATCAATATTGAAGTCCCAGATTCCTGGAAGGGTTATCGCTACAATGGGATTAAGCTCCCAGGACATGGTGCTGGAAGTTATTTCCTCACAATTCTCATCCCTGAAAAATCTGAATCCTATGCCATAAAATTCAGCACGGCAGGCACAGCCTATAATCTGTTTGTTAATGAAGATCTTGTGGGAAGTGTAGGAATCTATTCTGTTGATCCTGCCATGTCCCGGCCCTTGTATGAACCAAAAATTTACAATCTAGGACGCCAGTCCAATCAATTGACGCTAAGAGTTGATGTATCAAATTATGATCATCGTTTGGGCGGGCTTTGGGAATCTATCACCTTTGGGACAACTGAGGAAATTTATGAATACCGTGAGAAACAAGTCGCCATGGCGCTGTTTATGTTCGGTACCATTTTTGTCATGGGCATTTATCACCTCGGCATCTTCTCACTGAGTACCCGTGGAACCGCAGCCCTCTATTTTGGGATATTCTGCCTGATCATCGGTTTGAGAACCCTGACCACAGGTGAAATATTTATCCATCAAATCTGGCCATCTATTTCATGGCAAATGCTGGTCAAAATTGAATATCTAACCTTTTTTACCGGCATCCCAATTTTCTATCTTTTTGTTCGCTTACAATTCCCCGATGAACTCAGCGAGCGTTTGGGTCAGGTTATAGTGGGCATTTCCATACTTTTTGTTCTCCTGGTACTATTTACCCCAGTTGATACCTTCTCGTCCTCTCTCAAGTACTTCCAACCTTTTAGTCTTTTGGTCATGCTATACGTCATATATGGTCTTGTCCTGGCATTCATCCGAGGTGAAGAAGGGTCTACCATGGTTCTGGTGGGGTTTCTGTCCATTGTGGTCACGTTCATGAATGATATTCTTTATGTTGCCAATGTTCTTCATACTGGGCATCTTATTTCACTGGGATTGTTGATTTTTATTTTAACCCAGGCCTTCTTGATTTCAATCCGCTTCTCAAAAGCATATGCTACTATTGACCTCCAGCGTACCAAACTTGAGCGAACCAATACAGCCTATCAGGCTGAAATTGAGAGTCGTAAATCAGCTGAACATGAGGTGCTTAAGCACAAAGAAAACCTTGAGGAATTGGTCGAGGATCGAACGGCTGAATTACAGATTGCCAACAAGCGACTGGAAGAATTATCCCGAGTTGATGGGTTAACCGGCATAGCCAACCGCCGCCGTCTCGATGAAGAGCTGGATCGTGAATGGAAACGTATGCTCCGTGAAAAACGTCCCCTCAGCGTGGTTCTCTCCGATATCGACCACTTCAAGCTCTATAACGACACCTATGGTCATCAGGGTGGTGATGAGTGCCTTATCCGTGTTGCTCAAGCCATGAAGGATACCGTTAACCGACCTGGTGATTTAACCGCTCGCTATGGGGGTGAAGAATTTTGTCTGGTTTTACCAGAAACCAGTGGGCTGGGAGCCATGCAGATTGCAGAACGGGTCAGGAAGAATGTGTTTGATTTAAATATGGAGCATAAATCCTCACCAATGGCAGAGGTGGTAACACTTAGCTTGGGCGTGGCTACACTCATCCCCGATATTGGAAGCCACCCCTCTGTTTTACTGGAAGCCGCTGATAGGGCGCTTTATCAGGCCAAGGGCAATGGTCGGAATAGGGTCGAGCAAAATCTGACTGAAGAATCAGACCAGGAATAGAAACCCGGTTTAAGTTTCCTGAATTTCTCTATTCGAGAATTTTCCACTCAAAATCCCATTTCCATTTATCAAAGTACAGGTTTCCACCTGACCATTCCACTTCGCCACGTTGACTATCGACAGTCTCAGAGCGAAAATGTTGTTTGGGAGGAGTAAAGGGCTGACTGATATCGTCATTAAAAATGATGCGATAACTATCCATGCCACTGAGATAGAACCAGCGGAGTTGGGGGTCATCACTCGTGCGTAATCCATAAGTGACATCCATGGGAACCCAGCCATAGGGTTCAAAATATATCATACCCCAATCATGCATACTGTCATCAGGTGGTTGCAATTCCCAACCGGATTGCCAGCGAGCCGGGATGCCGCTGATTCGACAGAGGGTGATGAAAAACAGGGTCTGAATACCACAATCCCCATGATGATTCTGGAGGGCATACTCAGGAATGCAGGGGATACTGGAATACTCTCTGGCAGAGGCCCATGGTGTATTATTGTCTACCCAGGCGAACAGGAGTTGAGCTTTGATATAGGGGTTTTGTTCATCCCCCACTATTTCCTGGGCCAGTGTTCTCAAATCTTCTGTGAAGACAATATGGGGAGCATCCTCTTCAAGATACTTGTTCAAACTTTCTTTGTCTTTGAGTTGGGTGACCTGTTGTACATCAATCGCCTGGAAAACACCATGGGAGGTGAACTCATATTCGACAGTAAATTTGGCGGGATGTCCTGCTCTGGCTGGTTTTTCCATATAGACGGTTCGCTGGAGAGCGTATGGATCCGCTAGCTGATGTTTACCTGGAAAGGTTTGAATTATGTGGATGTTCTCCTGACGACCTTCGATGTAGCGGGGGTAGGGTATCCAGCATTTGATCATCTCCCCAGCTGGGACTACATCTGGCTGGACTACCACGCTCTGTTTTATATGTATTCGTTTTGGTTCAACAAATATATTTTTTGTTATAGTTGCTGCGTTGATGATCCTGGCGTTATGATCATCCAGATCCAGTTTGGCACCTGAACCAGATGTAATCTCATCCTCAGCGTGTTGTTTCTGCCAAATCAATTTCATTTTGGAATCAATACGAAACAGATTGCGGGCAGCCCTGGCGAAATAAAACTTTTTGCCGTCAATGACCATAAATTCCAGAGATTTTTCCGCTTCCCATCGCTCCATGTCTGCTGGTGTTACTTCTGGATAATATTTTTTGACATATTCCAATACTTCATCAGGAGTTGCTGTAAAATCAGCCCTGATGCGTCGCAGTCGCTCTTTTTCAAAGGTGTAGGACGTTTGATCTTCTTCTGAGAGATTGCCAACTTCAAGATATTGATCAATCAATTGACTAGCAGTGCCAAACTCACCATTTCGTATTGCATCGTTTATCTGGTCTGAATAATTCATTGGATCCTCAACTATGCTTTGGGTGTGGCAATGGCTTATTACACCTATTGAAATTGCAGCGAATCCCAGCATCAACATTATTTTTGAATTGAACATCTCTAACCCCCTGGTGTTTGCACCTCAAGTTAAAATGTAGATTATCGGGTTAAAAACATGACCTATTGATCCATTGCCTCTCCAGATTCGAATGGCTCCAATCCTTTGTGTATTTCCTGATAGGTCGCTTCCATAATATCTTCCAGTTCCATGCTAGCTATTACATCGGTCCGGATAAGTTTTCCGAACCGAACGACGATGGGACTCGGGTTTAAATGAAAGGAATTCTTATTATTCATGTTAAAAACACCAGAAAATGATACTGGTACAATATGAGCACCACTCTCTTTGGCAAAACGAAAAACCAGCCGCTTAAAAGGCATAAGCTGGCCAGTGGGGGATCTTCCACCCTCGGGTAGGACGACAACCTGGAAGCCCTTCTCAAGCGCTTGTTTAGCCTTATTAAAACTTCTCAATGAGCTACGAATATTATCCCTTTTAATGGGGATATTTCCCATCCGTTTCACCATCGATCCATATAGAAAATAGTTGGTGTGATTCTCTGCCAGCAGACCCACATAGCATTGGGGGATAACGGCTTTTAAAAGCGGGAGATCGATGAGACTGCTGTGGTTGGCCATGAAAATCAGGGGTTCCCCCTCAGGCAGAGCTTCTGCATATTCAATCTGTGGATTACAATTTAACAGCTTGAAAAGAGTTAAAGTGCGACGTCTAATCCATGAATCATAGGTTCGTGGTGCTTGAAAGTAGGATCGAAAAAATAAAATTAGCAGGACGGGTCCATAATAACCCCAGCCAACCACCCAATAGTAGAGGGATGCTAATGATCTCATTTCCAGAAAACCTCAATTGCCTGTTTCAGGCAATCCACTTCCAGGGGAGTAGATCCCATGAGTTCGCCGTCTGGCGTCAAAATCTTGGGGATGTTTGTCTCAATTCGAATATGGCTGGCCTGAAAGCATTCGACCTCTTTCATATGGATATGCTCACCGGTAATAATCTTTGGAAAACTCCTGATGAGGCCGATTCTACTTTTTGGACCGAGAATTGTCACATCAAGCAGACCATCATCGGTTTTGGCAGCCGGAGCCATGAGAAAGTTTGCCGTGTAACGGGTATTGGAAATTTCCACAAAGACATTCTCCCTCTCGATGACTTGATCGTCAATTTCCATTTTGATTTTGAAGGGCTTTAATTTTAAAATGTGGTAAAGACTCCCCAGCGTGTAGGAAATATTCCCCAGTGCTTTCATCTTAAGGGCTGTGGCTCCAATATCAGCGACCAAACCCAAACCAAGTATGTTCAAATAGTAAAAAGTTTTTCCCTCAGTCGTGAAATGTCCTACATCAAATTTCCGTGTTGCACCGGTCTTAATAATATCGAGTGCAGGCTTCCAGTCGTGATGGTGCAAATCCATATCTCTTACAAAGGCATTGCCTGTTCCCACAGGTAAAACACCGATGGGAATACGGACTGGTGAGTCGTTGCGGTAATAGCCATTGATGACCTCATAGAGGGTACCATCACCGCCAGCTGCAATCACGCCACCATATTGACTAAAATCTGCATCCCTGGTGAGATCCACTCCATGGCCCTGATGTTCTGTAATTAGAATATCGTAGTCAAAATCGATTTCATGCAGATATGCTTCGATTTGAGGTAAAATTTTACCAGCGTGTCCATGACCTGCCCATGGATTGAAAATGATGAGGTTTTTCATAGATTCTTCTCTTGTTTGATTACAATGTGGTCGAATCAATATAGTTAAAAAAGCGTATGATTTTTGCAGATAATTCCCTGAGATGACTTGAGGCAGGACTTGATTGTGGAGGGCTCTTCATTTAGTTTTCATGGCTCAATCAACTCTGATGAAGCAAGCTTGATTTAAACGAAGGAAATATAATGGATCTACATCAAATACTTTCTGGTATTGACGTAAGAGCCGATTGGATCGGCTTACGTTATGTAAAGGAAAATACAGGATTTCGACTGATAAGGGATGGGAAACCAGAAGCCAATGCAAGAGAATCAAAGCAAGGTGTGATGGTAGAAGTATTGGTGAATGGTCAGTTCGCCTACTATGGCACCAGCCGTCTCGATAAACCAGGTATACAGGCTGCTGCCGAGAGAGCTGTTAAATTAGCGACTGCAGCATCCAAATATAGTCTGCACTCTTTTGGTGTGGAGGCACGACCAGTGGCAAAGGGGAGCTACAGCTCACCCTTTCAAACAGCCGCCGATGCCTTTTCACCAGGTGAGTTATCTGATTTGCTCATTAAAGCCACTGCAGAATTAAAAGTCTCAGATAAGGTGGTCACTACAAATGCCATGGCTCGTACCGTGGACACTGAATCTCATTTTGTCTCTTCCAATGGAAGCGATGTTGATCAGAAATACCTCATGGTCTCTGCAGATTATTCTGCCATTGCCCATGAAGGCAGTGTGACCCAGAAACGGACAGATGGTGGTCTCTTGGCCAAGAGCTACCAGGCAGGTATGGAAGTGTTCAATGAGGCTGATGTCCTGGCACGTTGTCGTAATATCGGTGCCGAAGCAGTTGAACTGCTTACTGCCGAAGAATGTCCAACTGGCACCATGGATCTTATTCTCGCCCCTGACCAGATGATGCTTCAAATTCACGAAAGTGTGGGTCATGCCCTGGAGATTGATCGAATCCTTGGTGATGAGCGCAACTATGCGGGTTGGAGTTTTGTCCGTTTGGAAGATTTTGGCAAGCTGCAGTATGGTTCACCCCTCATGAACATCACTTTTGATCCTTATGTGGAGAATCAATTTGCATCCTATGCCTATGATGACGGTGGTTTGAAGGCCGAGAAAGAGTTTCTTATCAAAGAAGGTCTCCTGATTCGCGGTTTGGGTGGCAAGGAAAGTCAATTACGCTCAGGAATCAATGGTGTTGCTAATTTCAGGGCCAGCTCATGGAACCGAGCCCCCATTGATAGAATGGCCAATCTCAACCTGGAACCAGGCAATTCAACCAGTGATGAAATGATTGCTTCTGTTGAGAAGGGTGTCTTTATGACCTCTAATCGATCCTGGTCCATTGATGACTATAGAAACAAATTTCAGTTTGGTTGTGAATATGGCAAGCTCATTGAAAACGGGAAACTGACCAAAACGGTTAAGAATCCAAATTACAGAGCCATATCCAACCCATTCTGGCGTAGCCTGAAAATGCTGGGCAATAGAGATACCTTTGAAATATATGGTACTCCATTTTGTGGCAAAGGCGAACCCAACCAGATCATTCGCGTGGGACACGCTAGCCCATTATGTCTGTTTGAAGGTGTGGAGATATTTGGTGGAGCCTAAGAGCTCTACTGGAGAACGCACATTTCTGATAGCTGAAAATATTTATTGAGGTACCCAATGGAAAAATTATTTAAACAAATTAACCAGACAATTATGACTGAGCTCCGAGAAGGTGAATGTCTGGGGCTGAGTTTTGGAGGCGAGCAATCGACCTTTACTCGCATCAATGCAGCTAAGGTCAGACAAATAGGCAATGTTGATGAGGCTGATCTTGGTTTTAATCTCATATTAAATGGCAGAAGAACCACTGGCAGCATCTCTCTTTCTGGTGGCCTTGAAGAAGATCTCAGCAGAGCACGGGGAGAATTAGAACGATTAAGGGCAGAGGTGGTTCAGCTACCAGAAGATCCATATCTGGTTCTACCTGAAAGCACGGAAACCAGTCGGAGTGAAAAACAAGGCGATCTGCCTGACGCTGATGCGATTCCTGGTATCCTGTTACCTCCCATGGGCGATGTTGATCTAACAGGTATCTGGGCTTCCGGTCGAGTTTATCAGGGCAGTGCCAATTCATCTGGTGGATATCACTGGTTTGCCTCAGATTCATTCTCCCTGGATTATTCACTCATTACCCCTTCAGAAAAAATGGTGAAAGCCACTTTTGCCGGCACAGAATGGGATCAGACTGCCTATGAGGCATTCCTGGCTGATTCAATTACCAAGTTGGAACTCATGTCACTGCCACCCAAAAAGATTGAACCTGGCGATTACAGGACTTTTATCGCAGCAGCAGGTGTCTCAGACATTCTCTCCATGTTTTCATGGGGTGGTGTTTCTGAGGCTGCCATTCGTCAGAGTGAAAGCTGCTTGGGAAAAATGCGCAATGAAAATGTCAAATTGAGTTCTCTGTTCTCTTTCTCAGAAGACTTTAGCTCAGGTTTTGCCCCTCGTTTTAATGGAAATGGGGAAGTGGCTCCAGAAAAGACTGATCTGATCAACCAGGGTGAGCTTGCAGGTACTTTGGTAAGTACAAGGACTGCCAAAGAATATGGTGTCGAATCAAATTATGCGTCAGAAGGTGAGAGCATGCGGGCTCCTTCAATGGCAGCTGGCTCGCTAAGGGAATCTGATGTTCTGGAAGCCCTGGGTACAGGTGTGTATCTCTCAAACCTCCATTATTTGAACTGGAGCGACATGATCGGTGGACGGATTACCGGTATGACCCGCTATGCCTGCTTCTGGGTGGAAGCGGGTAAAATTGTGGCTCCTATTGAGAATATGCGGTTTGATGACAGTATTTATAGCTTCCTCGGTGAAAATCTGGAGGCAGTAACTGAGAAATTGCATATCAACCCCGATGTGGGGACCTATGATGGACGAGAACTTAGTGCCATTGTTTGTCCCGGGGTGTTGTTAAAATCATTTTCATTAACCTTATAGGTGCCTATGCCAAAATCCACATCTAAACACCGCTATTTACTGATAGTCAATCCTGAAGCAGGGAGCCGCTCAACCATGAAGGCTCTGCCCGATATCGAACGCCTCATGCGAGCACGCCATGCAGAATTTGAATTCCACTTCACAAAAGAACGTGATCATGCCACAGAATTGGTAAGAGAAGTGGGCTCCGAATTTGATGTCATTGTTTCGGTGGGAGGGGATGGAACCATAAACGAAATCGTAAATGGCATGCCAGATCTTCACAAACCAATGGGAATTATACCCATAGGTACTGGGAATGATTTCGCGCGGAGTTGTTCATTGCCCATAGGCGATCTGGAGGCTGCAGTCGATGTTTTGCTGGCACACGATGCCAAAAATATTGATGTGGGTGAAGTAAATGGTCGACGCTTTATCAATGTTATGGGTCTTGGCTTTGAAGGTCGAGCAAATGACATAGGGAAAATGCTGCCCTTTCTACATGGTACCCCGAAATATCTCATCGCCATTGGTGGTACTTATCTGACCTATCGTCGCATGCCCTTGAAAATCAAATTCAATGATGTGGAAATTGATGAAAAGGTTTTTCTCCTCAGCATTGGGAACGGATGGAATGTTGGAGGGGGTTTAAGGCTCACCCCCAAGGCGGTATTAGATGATGGTGTATTTGATGTGGGCTATTTGCAGAACATCACGAGGTTCAGAATCCTACAGGTGTTCCCAAAACTATATGATGGCACCATAGATACGGTCCCAGAGGTTAAAATGTACCAGACCAAAGAGTTGACCATTGAAAGTGATCGCCCCATACCGGCCCATATAGATGGTGAGTCATTTGATCCTGTTCAGAAGGCGTTTAAGGTGCGGTTAATTCCAAAGGCCATAGAGATCATTGGAAATTGGTCAGCGGATACAAGATTTAATTGATAGATTGTGCAATAACCATATAGTATCAGAGGTGATTTTGATGAAACGTTTATTTATTGTAGCAATGGTTTTGGTGAGCAGTATGCTGATTGGGCAAGAGCTTAAGCCATATACCATGGGAGCACAAAGCACTGAAACCCTTGATGTAGTTCGTGAAAAAACTGGTCAGGCTCTTAGCGCTGCCGGATTTACCATTTTAGGCCAATACCAACCTGCTCTGGACGAAATGAGATGGGTATTCATTGTTAATTCCCCTGAGATGATTGAATCAGTTCAAGCAATTGGTGGATTAACGGGATTTGCTGCCGCCTTACGGGTAGGTCTGACTGTTGAAAATGACACAGTAAATATTTCATATACAAACCCCATCTACTTGGGAAATGCCTATTTCCAGAAGAATTTTCCAGACGTTGAAGCCAAATTTCTTCTGGTTCAGGAAAAGCTGAAACAGGCCATGGAAGGTTTAGGGACGGTACAGGATGAAGCTTTTGGTGCAGAAGAGGGAATGACGCCAAAAGACATCAGAAAGTACCACTACATGTTCGGTATGGAGTACTTCCAGGATGTGGTTGAGCTTACAGAATTTTCAAGTTATGAGGTCGGAAAAAGCATTATTCAATCCAAACTTTCCAAGGGTGGCGATACCGAGCAGGTCTATGCCTATGAAGTTCCTGGTCAGAAATTGAAGCTGTATGGCATTGCACTAAGTGGAGAGAGCGGGGAAGAACATTTCCTGCCCATTATTGATATAAGTACACCCAAACATACAGCATTCTTACCTTACGAAATCCTGCTGATGGGTAATACTGCTGTCATGATGCATGGTCGCTACAGGATTGCTCTGGCTTTTCCGGATTTGACCATGACCACCTTTTCCAAAATCATGTCAACTCCAGGTGCCATAGAAGATTTGATGCGTTCGGTCACTGAGTAGACCGTGTGTTGGGCTAAAGCCCGCTTTGTTTGATCTCGTCGCAATCCCCGTCTTAAAAGACGGGGTAATTAAGAACTCTTTTTTAACTCATAATTACCCCAGCCTTCAGGCTGGGGGTATGGAAATCAATATTTCAGGGCTTTAGCCCAAACCATTCACGCCTGGTAATAGACTAGACTAGAATGCAATTTGAATGCACAATATAGGAAAAAACTAATGCAATACACAAAATTAGGTAAGCGGGGACCCAAAGTTTCCACGATTGGATTTGGAGCATGGGCTATTGGTGGAATGAACTGGGGACCCACAGATGATGAGGTTTCACTAAAAGCAATTCGCACAGCCCTGGATGAAGGTGTCACCTTTATTGACACAGCAGATGTATATGGCTTTGGCCATTCAGAGGATCTCATTGCTAAGGTTATAAAAGAACGGGGAAAAGGTGATCTCATCATTGCCACCAAAGCAGGCAATGACTTTTACTATGCAGGCGAAGAAACAGACAATGGCTATGGAGCCATTCAGCAGAATTATAAAAAGGAATATCTCATCGAGGCAGCGGAGAAGAGTCTCAAACGCCTCGGCGTGGAAACCCTGGATGTCCTGCAACTCCATAGTCCCGATATTGAAAAGCTCGAGTGGGATGATCCCTGGGAAGCATTGACAAGATTGAAGGAGCAGGGCAAGATTCAACATGCAGGACTCTCCATCCAATCGTTTAAGGAATCTGAGCAAGCATACCTCCTTGAAAGACACCACGATTTGCTGGATGTGATCCAGGTTCGCTATAACCTGCTGGAGCGCAAGGCTGAAAAATTGCTCTTCCCAGAAGCCATTAAATATGGGGTGGGCGTTATCGTGCGCATTCCCATGTTGTTTGGACTGCTTAGTGGGAAATTTGATCGGAAGCGTGTCTTTGAAGGTGATGATCATCGCCGTTTTAATCTGGATGCTGATAAGCTGGATAGCTATTTGACTAAAATGGAGTCCATGGAAAATTTATATAGACGTTATTCGGATTGGAGCCCGGCTCAGATTGCCTTACGTTTTGGAATTTCCCATCCTGCCTGCCATGTATCGATTCCCGGGGGAAAAACACCAGATCAGGTCAGAGAAAATTGTGGTGCTTCGGATATGCCTGAGGTCACCCTGAAATAACTGAGGGGAATGTGGGAAATACATACCAAAAAATCTTTATCACGGGTGCCAGTGCAGGTATCGGCAGACAATTGGCTTTGGATTATGGCAAATCAGAGACGGAATTGTGGCTCCTGGCAAGATCTGAAAGCAAACTCACCAGTCTTGCAGAAGAAATTCAAAAAGCAGGTGGAAAAGCCCATATTCTGATCTGTGATGCCACGGACGAACCGGCCTTTCTAAGAGCACTTGGGGTTGCCCAGGAGGAGTCAGGTGGTTTTGATCTAGTCATTGCCAACGCAGGATGGAGTGGCAAAATGAAATATCCTGGTGATAAGAATATTGAAGTTCTGAATCAGATAATTGATTTAAACTTCCGGGCTGCAACTCAAACTTTGGAATTTTTCGCAAAATTCATGGTCATTGCTAAACATGGGCATCTTGTAGGGGTTTCCAGTATTGCTGGTTTTAGAGGTGCTCCAGGCTCTGCAGCTTACAGTGCAACCAAGGCTGCCCTGATTTCCTATTTGGAATCTCTCCGATTCTCTGTGCGCCCCTCAGGCGTTTTTGTAACTGATATTCGGCCTGGTTTTGTGAGAACTCCCCTGACAGACAGGAATCTGATTCCCATGCCCTTCCTCATGGATGTGGATCGCGCCAGTCAAAAAATCCGAAGAGCAATTGAAAGAAAAAGGAAGAGATTCGCTTTTCCGTGGCAAATGGCTGTGCTCATCCACTTGATAAAGGCTTCACCGGATTTCCTTTATGACTGGGTAGCAGGTCTCACATTTGGAAAACAGGCAGTATCTGGCCGAACGGGCAAATCAGAAACAAATACCCCTGAATAAGGGGGAATAGACACGACTCTCAAACCATTAACCTCATTGGTGGGATATATGATAATGAAGAGTATCATCTTTCTTATAGACTCCCCGCCAATCCCTCCTATACTTGAACGATGATCAAGACTTTAGATAAATACGTTTTTCGGGAATTACTCACCCCGTTTATGTATTCGCTGCTGGTCCTAACCATGATCTTTCTGGTGAATTTCATCATTCGGGCCATGGATCGAATATTAGGCAAGGGTCTCTCCATCTGGGTGATTCTGGAGTATATCATCTTGAATTTGGCCTGGATCCTGGCTTTGGCCATACCACTGTCAGTCCTGGTGGCCGTCCTCTTGGCCTACGGACGCCTCGCCACAGATCATGAAGTAACCGCCATGCGCTCCGGTGGGATATCACTGCCCCGGATTATGGCCCCAGCGCTGGTATTCTCAATTCTGGTAGGGAGTTTTACGCTCTACTTCAATACCACAATTCTTCCTGATGTGAACCATCGCGCCAGACTTCTCGGATCAGATATCTATCGAAAACGACCCGATATGGACATCGTCCCGGGATACTTCATCGATGATCTTCCCGATTACAACATTCGTGTCAATGAGGTCACTGAAGAAGGTCTCAGCGGCGTCGTCATATTCTCCAAAAGCGATCTCAGGGAACAGGTCTCAATTTTTGCAGAAACGGGTCGCACTGAAACCATTGGTGGTCAGATCATCTTTACCCTTTACAACGGGGAAAAGCACCTGTTGGATCTGGACAAACAGGATGATTATCAACGTGAATATTTTGACTCAACCCGTCTTACCGTCAAGGTAAATAACCTTGAGCTGAAGCGTCGTGAATCCGCGGTTCGGGGAGACCGTGAAATGACGCCAGCCATGATGTACACCAGGATTGAAGAGAACAAAGAGAGATTTAATCGAACCATTGAGAGAATGAATAGCATCAGGCTAAAAAGTCCACTCTTTAATGGTGATTCACTGGTGGATATGATTGCGCTGATGGATACGATCAAGCGTATTCCCGTCCAGGAAAACACACCCACTGAAGCCAGAACCAGGGTTTGGAATCGCACTGTCGATAAACTTGAGAGCCAGGAGCGCCTTCTAAATAGCTATTTAAAACAGATCAATAAATATCTCGTTGAAATTCATAAGAAATACGCGATGGCAGTTACCTGCATCGTGTTTGTGTTGGTAGGTGTACCTCTGGGTATCATGACCCGCAAATCCAGCGGTACCATTGGTGTTGCTATCGGTATGTTCTTCATCTACTGGGCGGCCTTGATTGCTGGTGAGGAGTTGGCTGATCGCCGATACCTGGATCCTGTGATTGCCATGTGGGCTCCAAACGTTATTATGGCTGTAGTTGGACTTTGGATCAGCTTTCAGGTTTCCAGGGAAAGGACCGTCATCAATATTCTCTGGTTAAAGACCATTTTAAATCCTCAGAATTGGAAAATCCTGCGAAGTAAAAAAACTTGACAAAGTAAGCATTTACATAAGTGGGGTATCCGTCTATATTGCTCTCAAATTGTACGCTTAGGAGAGATTATTAATGTCACTTCATACCATAGTTTTAGTCAAACAAGTCCCTGATACATCCAACATATCTGGCGAGGTCATGCGCCCCGATGGAACGGTTAATCGAGCTCGACTTCCTGCCATATTCAATCCCGAGGATCAAGAAGCTTTAGAACTGGCCCTGCGCTTAAAAGATAAGCACGGAGGTAAGGTAACTGCCTTGACCATGGGTCCTCCCAATGCTGCCAACATGCTCCGGGAATGCCTATACATGGGAGCAGATCGTGCCATATTGGTGAGTGATCGTCGATTTGCAGCTGCAGATACCCTGGCTACTTCATATGCCTTACATAAAGCAGTCCATCGTATTGGTAAATATGATCTCATCTTCGGTGGACGTCAGGCTATTGATGGTGATACGGCTCAGGTGGGACCACAAACAGCTGAAAAATTGGGCATCCCTCAAATCACCTATACTCTGGAAGTTCAAGATCTGGATTTGAAAAAGAGAACGATTCGAGCCAAACGAGCCATAAAGAATGGCTATGAGATTCTGGAAGCCCCCTTACCGGTTCTGCTGACGGTCACAAAAGATGCGGCTGAACCACGTCCCTTTGATGTAAAAAGGTTGTGTACCTTTAAACGGGCACAGTCCAGATTTGAAATTGAAGCTACTGTGGATGACAGCCATGATCTGGTGTGGATGGATGAACTTATGGAGAAAGCCAAAGCCCAGGATTTACTCATCGAGACCTGGAATATTGAGGACATCGATGCAGATGTTCAATGGTGCGGACTGGCTGGATCTCCCACCAAGGTGCATAAGGTGGAGAATGTGGTACTCAGCGGGGCTGAATTCAAAAAGGTTCCACCCACTCCTGAGGGCATGAATGATATGATTTCTGAACTGATGCAAGATCACATCTTTGGATAAAACATGAAATCTCTTACAACGGATTCAACGAAACCTACGAACAAAGCTGCGAAAGGCTTCACATCGTCCGCTTCGTTGTAAAAAACTGATCAGAATGAAGTAGAATATGAAATCAAAAATAAAAGATATGGTGTGGGTGTTTGCTGAGCAAACCGATGGGGAGCTGGCTGATGTCAGCCTGGAGTTGCTCCATAAGGCGAGAACACTGGCTCAAAAGATGAAGTCACAGGTAAGTGCAGTCCTGCTTGGGGATCAAGTTGAAGGTTTATCCAGGACTTTGTTCGCCCATGGTGCTGACAATGTTTATCTCCTGGATGATGTGGAACTCAAAGATTTCCGCAGTATGCCCTACGCAAACCTGATTACCAATCTGGTGGAAGAGAAAAGACCCCGCGTGGTCCTGTTTGGTGCCACCCATATTGGTCGTGATATCGCTCCCAGGGTAGCCTCACATACCCGCTCCGGTTTGACTGCTGACTGTACAGAGTTGAAGATTGAAACGGTGACTATCCGAAAGGTCGAACATAAAGATCTTCTACTTCAAATTCGTCCTGCTTTTGGTGGAAATATTATCGCCACCATCATCTCACCCGATGTAGAAATTCAAATGGCAACTATCCGTGAAGGAGTCATGGAAATGGGTGAACCGGATGCCTCCCGAAAGGGGACCATCATTCCTGTAAAGGTTGAGTTGGATCCAGTCGAAGTTGCAGTAAGGATTATTGAAAAACATCAGGAAGCTTCAAGCGTCAATCTCAAGGGGGCTCCAATTATAGTAGCTGGTGGATATGGAGCAGATACACCTGAAAAATTTCAACTCATCAAAGATTTGGCAAAGTTATTGGGTGCTGAGGTCGCTGGTTCTCGGGCTGCAGTAGATGCTGGTCTCATCAGCTCTGAACGTCAGGTAGGTCAGACAGGAACAACTGTGCGTCCCAAACTTTATATAGCCATCGGTATTTCAGGGGCTATACAGCATCGTGCAGGAATGCAGGAATCTCAAAAAATTATTGCCATCAATAGTGATGCCGAAGCACCCATTTTTCAAGTTGCTCACTATGGGATTCATGGTGACCTCACAGATGTGATACCCAAATTAATCGCTGCTTATAAAAGTCAGCTGCATTAAGGCACATATGTTATACAATACCTTGCCGCAAAATGTTATTCCAGCTTGTCTCCCTGAGCCTGTCGAAGGGTTAAAGGACAAGTCGGCTGAGCGAGCAATTCCAGGAATTTTTAGTCGAATGTGGCTCTTGTATTCGAGAGCCTCAGACAGACGAACGTTAAATAATATTCATCATGAAGCGAGAATAGTGTATGTCAAATTTTTTCAATGAAAACGCCGATATTCAATTTCAATTCAATCGCATTGATCTTGAGGAAATTATCAGAATCCGTGAAGATGACTATAAGCAGGCTGAGCAGTACAGTTTTGCCCCTCGCGACTATGAGGATGCTAAGGACAATTTTAAACGCATCCTGGAAGTGGTTGGAGATATAGCTGGTAATTTTGTCGCTGAACGAGCCAGAGAAGTTGATGAATTAGGCTCCACCTTTGAAGACGGTGTGGTGACATACGCCAAGGGTCTTGAAGAAGCAATGGAGCGTCTGAATCAAGCCGGGCTCATGGGTTTTATTCTGGAACGTAAATATGGTGGATTAAACCTACCCATCTCGCTCTACATTTTTGCCATTGAGATGGTCTCCCGTGGGGATGCATCTCTGATGAATCTTTTTGGACTTCAGGATATTTCTGAAACCATTGAGAACTATGCCACAGATGAAATCAAGGACGAATTTCTTCCAAAATTCAGTAGTGGTGAAGTGACTGGCGCCATGGTTCTCACGGAACCAGATGCTGGTTCAGATTTGCAGGCTGTCAAAACGCGAGCCTATCAGGATGAAAAGGGGAATTGGTTCCTCAGTGGCGTCAAACGTTTCATCACCAATGGTAATGCAGATGTTAATCTGGTGCTGGCTCGGTCTGAAGAGGGTACCCGTGATGGACGTGGTCTTTCCCTGTTTGTATGCTATGGTGACGACACAGTCCAGATCAGACGTATCGAGCATAAATTAGGCATCAAGGGTTCACCAACCTGTGAAATGCAGTTTCATGATACTCCAGCTCAACTGATTGGCTCGCGGAAACGTGGACTCATATCCTATGTCATGGCACTCATGAATGGGGCTCGTCTTGGTGTTGCTGCTCAAGCCCTGGGAATTGCCCAGGCTGCCTATGTAGAAGCCAGAAGATATGCCCAGGAACGCGAACAATTTGGCAAACCCATTTTGAATTTCCCTGCGGTAGCTGAGATGCTCATTAAAATGAAGGTCGATCTCGAAAGTTCAAGAACACTCATATATGCCACTGCCCGTGCAGTTGATATGCATAAGGTAAGTGAAATGGAGATGACCAGGCTAAAGGAAGCCGGGGAGTCATTTGCAGACATGAAAGCCCAGATCAAACACTGGAAAGCCATGGCTGACTTCCTGACCCCTCTTTCAAAATTTGTCATCTCTGAAAAGGCCAACCGTATCTGCTATGACGCCATTCAGATTCACGGTGGAACCGGGTATATGCAGGAGTTCAATGTAGAGCGGCACTTTCGTGACGTACGCATTACGAATATTTATGAAGGTACCTCGCAACTTCAGGTTATTGCAGCTATTGGTGGTGTGATCAAAGGGGTTTGCGATGACCAATTCGATGCTTTTGAAGCCCGTGAACATCGCCATGAAGCTAGACAGCTCGCCAACAAGCTGAAAAAGATTCGTACACTCATGGAAAAATGCAAAGTGCATGTTCTGGATAAAGAGGACAAGGCCTATCAGGAATTACATTCTGCTGAGCTGGTGGAAATGTATGGTTCAATCTATGTGGGTTATCTGATTCTTGAAGAAGCCTCCGAGGATTCACGGAAGATGTTAATCGCCAAAAAATACATCATGGATGCACTGGCTACTTCAATGCATCATACAGAATCAATCACCCGGGGCTTTGATACCCTTTTTGCTGATGTGGAGCAGATACTCACAAAAGAGTAGCACCTCCCTCTTGAAGAAGTATTGCTAAGTTTCTTCAATGAATGTCAAGATTCTACAGTATTCATAGAAACCATTATGTAACATGGATAATTCAGCTTAATATTAAGCATTCAAATGTGTTAAATATTTTGAGTTCAATCATTCAGAGGGGGTGTAGTGCGTTCACGATTGCTAATTCGGTCCTTTCCTATTCTCTTGGTTCTGGCATGTTCACCAACGGCAGAACCAGACTATTTACCCGTTGAATTTTCAGTAAACGCCGACCTGCTGGGCGAATCGTTCTATTCTCCCCTTCTCTCATTTAGCATAGATTATCCTTTAGAGGTACAAGTTGTGGATTCTGCCGAGAAATTAAATTTTCAAGAATCCATTCGAGCAGATACAAATGCATATTTCAAAATTGATCTTCTGGATATGAACCATTCCAGCCGCGGAATGGTTGTAACGGTTTCTATTATTGATAGCCTTGAGACAGTTTCAAAGATTCTCAACGATACCTATCTGGAGCAGCTCAAGACAACTTTTAACACTCAAGCTATCAAACGAAATCAAGTGTCTATTAATAATATTCATACAGTTCAGTTCATTGTGACATCAGAAGAATATATCAATATCAAACTATTCATGTTATTGAAGCCAAGTATTATTCAAGTCGATTACTTCATTCCAGATCACCAGTATTATGAACTGCTTGAACAGATCGAATCATCAATTGGGAGCATTTCCCACAAAAAGAAAGAGGAGAAAAAATGAAGAAAATTCTGGTATTAGTATTGATTATTGCCTCCATGGTAATGATGGGATGTGCCACCCATGTCCACACCGTTGGGGCTGGAGCGCAAACTGGTCAAGCCGTGACAGCTACCCAATGGTATGCCCTTTTTGGTTTAGTACCTTTGAACGCCGTTGATACACAAGCAATGGCAGCTGGCGCAGCGGATTATGAAATTCAAACTCAGGCTAATGTTGTAGATATCGTAGTTGGTATTCCAGCAAGCTGGATAACAGTAAGTCGTAGAACTGTTACGGTCACCAAGTAGAGTTTCTCTTTTGAGTACATTCCTAAGGGAATAATTGGATATTAAAAAGCCCCGATATCGGGGCTTTTTAATATCCAATTATTCTAACGAGGTTGGTTAACCAGCATTGTCCTCACCACCATCAATACCAATAACATTGCCGGTAATCCAGGTACTCATTCCTGCAAAGGTAAGGACAGCTTCAGCAACATCATCCGGTGTGGTGAGACGACCACCAGGATTGGCATTTAAAGCCCGGGCAATCATTTGCTCGTTACCTGGGATTTTCCTCAAGGCAGGTGTGTCGGTAACACCCGCTCTCAATGCATTAGCTGCGATGCTTTTTGGAGCCAGTTCAAAAGCGATCTGGCGGGTATGGGCTTCCAGAGCTGCTTTGGCAGCAGAAACGGCGCCATAATTAGGCCATACCGTGTGACCGCCGGAACTGGTCATACAGAATATGTGACCGCCTTCCTTCATCAATCTATGTCCAACCAAATCCTGGGTCCAGTAAATCAGAGAGTGGGCCATCACATCCAGAGTCATATCCATCTGGTTTTTGTGAACAACCCCACCTTGACCGGGATTGAATACGACGGGAAGAAGGGTCCCAAAAGCAAGTGAGTGGACCAGAATTTGAACGGTACCCGCCTCTTGGGAGAAGGTCTCTTCCATTACTCTGATCACTTCTTTTCTGGCTCTGGTATCAGCTGCATTAATGTTAAAAAACTTAGATTTTGAACCAGATGCAGCGATGTCTGCCTTAATAGCGTCCACATTGTGCATGGTTGCTTTGCGATCGAGGTGAACGCCGAAAATATTATATCCATTGGCGGCAAGTTTTTTGGAGATGGCTCCACCAAATCCACTTGAAGCGCCTAAAATCAATGCCCATTTCTGCATAACTCTTCCTTTCGTTGGTCAATATCCAAACTGACGGTGAATATAGATTTTGCCCATGCGATGAAAAGTAGTTTATTTGTGATAGAAATTATCGCAAATAAATTCAGACCTACCGTCTTTGCCATATAGCCGCCTTCACTCCCCGGCCACATTGCTCATTATGCAAAACTGCTCAAATCTGCTCCATCAAAGACTTCTTTCAATTTATTTGAAATTTTCTAGTTTTCACCAGGAGTGGCAACGGTGTTATCCAATACATGGTCAGCCGCTCAACTTTCATGAGAAGAAGCTTAAAGGGGGTTTAGAATGAAGACAAGTCGACTTATCGGAACAATTCTACTGGTTCTATTTTTCCAGAGCTGTGGGGGAAGCGTAGAAAATGAACCAATTCTTGGGCAAGACTTTGTGATTAGATATGACAATCAGAATAATCTGCTATCTGACGAAATTATGCTGGTGTATTGTTTTGATTACTGGGGGACCACAGGCAATAATTATCAAGGGCCTGCGGGTCTATTCAGAAATGTGCTAACGCCAGATTCTGGTCGAGCATCTGAGGTACAAATGGAAAAAATTGATTCCCATTGGGAAGCCAGTATTTCCATTCCAGAGTATGCAAGCCTATTGAGTTATTATTTTACTGATGGCAAAGCATTTGATTATAACGACCAAAAGACTTTTACAAATTACATATACAATGAAGCAGGAAACCCTGTGGAAAATTCCCGTTTCAGGAATGTTGATTTTCTCGTCATGGCTGGAGAATCTCAGGAAGCAATTTTAGCCGAGATTGGGGCTGAAATAGAGGGGTATCCCACCAATTGGGTTGCCCAGACCGTTTATTGGCGGAAAGCATTCGAGACTTGTCAGACATTTGATGAAATGAATGATGTATATAATGATGCGAAAAAAACATACGGGCAGCTGGTTGAGAAGCTTGGCGAATCAGATTCTCTAAAACTCGTTAAGGCTAACTTTTTGGCAACTTATATGACTTCCCTGTATAAGCCATGGCAAGAATTACAGGGTAAAGCTAATACTGAGTTTATGTCAATTATGGAATCAATACCTCTTGAGAAGCATTATGGGACTGCAAAAAAGAGATACGAGAGTTACCTGGAGTTTCAAAAAATGAGCAACTCAAGCAATGACTTCATGAATAAGATCATCGGCACAATCGCCCTGGATTTCGAGTACAAAACTATCATGGGTGTTGAAGCAAAGCTTTCAGATTTCAGAGGGAATTATGTACTGCTTGATTTCTGGGGGACCTGGTGTGGACCTTGTGTAGGTGAAATTCCCAATTTGAAAAAAGTATACGCAGCCTTCCATGAGAAGGGATTTGAAATTTTAAGTATCAGCAGCGACAAGTTCGAGGCCCCGAAACTCGAGGAGTATGTGACGGAGAAGGGAATGAACTGGAACCATGTCCTTGAGGGTATGGGGGGTCCCATACAAAAACTGTATCAGATTAGGTCTTATCCATCTCTTTTTTTAATAGATCCTGAGGGCAAGGTAGTAAGCATCAATAATGAGCTGAGAGGCGAATTGTTAAATACTAAATTAAAAGCGATTTACGAATAAAACATTTTGATGGTCCCTTCATGAAATAGGATAAATGCAGGTCCGAGGTCACTGGGGAGATTCTATCAATGATTTTCAATCTTGAACAATCGACCTTGCCAGGTATCACGGTGATTTAGCTCTAGGTCCATGAGGTGGGTAAGTTTGGGAATATTGTATCCCCAACGAGGGGCAATCAGGATCTCATCGGGGGCGTCGCCGAATAATCGCTGAATAACAATTTCGGGATCCAACCGCTCCAGAATATCTGCCACCAATTCTATATACTCATCAGCCTGAAAAAGTGGAAATGGCTTGTCCTGATATCTTTTTGCCAGCACGGTTCCCTTGACAACATGTAGCTGGTGGATTTTCAGGAAATCAAGTCCAAGATCATTGGCTGCTACACCAGTTTCCAGCATCATTTCCTTTGATTCAACGGGGAAACCCAGAATGATATGTCCCGCGACTTTTATGCCATACTGTTTGGTTAGTTCAACTGCCTTAATCACAGACTCATAATCATGCCCACGATTCATCCACTCCAGGGTCTTGTCGTGGACGGACTCAATGCCATACTCCAGAGTCACATTCACCCGCTCATTCAATCCGGCTAGATATTCAAGCAGGGGCTCATCAACACAATCACTTCGAGTTCCAATATCCAACCCGATGACATTGGGATAATCCACGGCCTCTTCATACATACGTTTCAATTTATCCAATTCATCATAGGTATTGGAATATGCCTGAAAATAGGCGATGTACTTTTGGACATCATAGCGGTCGATCATAAAGGGGATAGAAGCTTCCATCTGTAATGGAATGGACATGTCCTTGTTGATGTAGTGGGGGACAAAGCTATCATTATTACAGTACACACAACCACCTCGTCCCTTGGAACCATCGCGATTGGGGCAGGTAAAGCCACCATGCAATGAAACCTTGCGGATTTTCTCACCATAGGTCTTCTGGAGGTAATAGTTGTAGTTATGATAACGCCGGTTTAACCAGATTTTTACTTGATTTCCAGCATCAGTTGTTGAATTTGCACTCATGTCACTATTTAACCTGGTTCGCATAAAAACAGTACTTCTTTTCGCGAGAGAAACGATGGAAATATCCACCCCAAGGAACAATTCTTCATGTCAATGAGCTTACGAATATTATTGATTTTTATCTTGATCGCGAATTTGAGTGCTCAGGAAAAAATATGCGTGGTAAAGCATAAAGACGTTGATGAGCAGAGTGCCATCATCAAGAGTCTGACTTATGAAAATGTCTATTGGGTGTGTAATGACTCCGGGGATAAACCATTTGTGTATCCCTTGACTGGGCAGGGCGAAATGATTGTCCCAGATTTTATGAAAAAACGATATAGTGGAAATAAAATTGACGACTATCCCGGGATAAAAATAAAAAATGCCAGTCTCATCGATTGGGAAGCCCTGGCTGTATTAAAGGATACCTTGTTGATTGCTGATGTTGGGAACAATGGAAATGCAAGACGAGATCTGGGAGTCTATCTAATTCCTGAACCAAATCCTCGTTCAACCTATGAAACCCGCCCCCTGGTCTGGCTACCTGTCCGCTATGAGGATCAATCCAATTATCCGGCTATGGAATGGGAATATGATTGTGAGTCCATCTTTACGTTTCAGGGGAAAATATATTTTCTCACCAAACACAGAGCGGCTAATCAAATCAGAAAACCCACTGCATCAACCAAGCTGTATCGCATGGATACGCGATATACAAACAAAGTAAATGTGCTGAAATTGATAAACCGTAAAGAAGACCTGGGAGGCTGGGTCACAGATGCCAGTATGGCACCAGATGAATCGGCTATGGTATTGATAGCCCAAAACCCCCTGGCAACCATCATATGGTATTTTCCCAAACCACCACGAGGGGATGATTTTTTAGCCCAAACCCCCAAAACCTTTACCCTGGTCAAGGCTGATCAGGCTGAAGGGGTTTGTTTTAAGGATCCCAAAACAATTATTGTAACCAATGAACAGCGGGAATGGTATGAAATACCGCTCTCAGCCTTTAGCAAATAGATTTTTTTAAGGATATCAAATGAAGTATGAACACCTAGCCAGACGTAATCAATTTAAACCAGGTGATTTTACCCTCAGTGGCGCCGTAAAAAATTATGCGCCAGACCTGAAACTCGAACCTGTTCATACTGAGGTGCATCTCACCGTTGACTTGAAGCAGAAATCAGCTGCAGGGTATGCCATAATCACATTGCGAGCCAATGTGGCGGGATATCATTCAATCAAATTAGACGCAGTGGATTTTGAGGGAGTAAAAGTCCAGGATCTAAGCAAAAAAGGGATGGACCATGCTTATAATGATGTAGTCATTGACTTGAATTTTGAAAAACGCTTTGCAGTAAATGAAGAGAGTATCATCCGTGTAGACTATCATATACAAGAACCTATTTCAGGGCTTCAGTTTTCGGCGCCAGATAAGAAACGACCAGATTTTCCATTTTATGCCATCACTGACAATGAGACAGAACGTGCGAGGTATTGGTTCCCCTGTGTAGACTTCCCCACAATTCGATCAAGGATGGAGTATTATCTCACTGCAGATGAGAATTTAACAATTCTGGCAAATGGTGCCCTGGTCTCTGAAGAAATTAAGAATGGCATGAAGACTGCCCATTGGCAATTGGATTACCCCTGCCCCAGCTACCTCGCCTGTTTTGCCATAGGTGAATTTTCGGTCTTCGAGGATAAACCACTCAGAGATATTCCCATTGCCTACTATGCAGACAAGTCATATACCCCAGAACAACTGAAGCGCACCTTTGAGCCCACCAGAAAAATGCTGATCTGGATGGAGAAAAAACTTGATATGGCATTTCCATATCCCAAATATTTCCAGATTGCTGGTCGGGAAGTGGGCGGCGCCATGGAGAATATCTCTCTTGTATCCTGGGATGATAAATTCATGCTGGATGAGACCATGGCCAAAGAATGGAAGTATATCATGGACCTGATCAATGTCCACGAAATGTCACATTCATATTTTGGGGATGCCGTCGTATCCTATGATTTTGCCCATGTCTGGCTCAAAGAAAGCTGGGCGACTTACATAGAATCAGTATGGCTGGAAGATTCTGAGGGTCTTGATGCCATGCACTGGCAACTCGCTGAAGAATCCAAAAGTTATATGGGTGAAGCAAAGAACAACTATGTGCGTCCCATTATCACCCGAGAATACGATCACAGCTGGAATATGTTTGACATGCACCTCTATCCTGGCGGTGCCTGGAGATTGCATATGCTGCGCCAGCTGGTGGGAGATGATAATTTTTGGGCCGGTGTCCAGGAATACGTCAATACCTATGCTGCACGAACGGTAAAATCCCTGGATTTTCAACGCTGTATTGAAAATCATTCAGGCCTGAACCTGGATAGTTTTTTTGATATGTGGTTTAGATCCAAGGGCTATCCAATCCTGAAGGTCAGCTTCGAATATGACAAGAAAAAGGGTGTGGGAAAATTCACCTTCGAACAAACTCAAGTCGATGATAAAAAAGGGATTGAGCTGTTTGAAATGGACGTTGAAGTTGGTTGGCAGGATGGCAAGGGAGCTGATTATGTCGACGTTGTCAAGCTTTCCAAGGGAACTCAGATTGTAAATATTAAGATGGATGAGCCTGCCCATGTCATGCTTGATCCAGGCATGAAAGCTCTATTCGAGGCGGATTTTAATCCTGGTGATGATAAGCTACGCCATCTCCTTGAGAATGGTAAGACGGTCCGTGGACTGATGCAGGCTATGAGTGAATTGGCAAAAACGGGCAAGCGTAAAAATTTGCAGGCCATCCGCGACTATCTCAGCCAGGAAAAACGTTGGGGTCTCAGAATTCATGCTTATCGATCCCTGGGATCCGTCGGGAATGCCTATGCCTATGGGCATCTCGCCGACCTGTTGCCTCTAGAAACAGATCCCATGGTAATTGAGGAAGCTGCCCGAGCATGCGGTGTTCATCGAAACGAGACTTTGAGAAAATCTATACTCTCGAAGTTGAAAGCAAGCGATCTGCCATATCGAGGAGAAATGGCGCTCCTGGAAAGTCTAGGCAAACAGCGCAACGAAGAAGACATCCCCCTGTTAACTGCCTATGCAAAAAAAGATGGCTGGAGAAACCTGGTTCGCGCAGGTGCTTTTCTTGGCTTGGCTGCCAGTCGAAATGAAGGAGCTCTGGAAGCACTTCTGGATGGAATCGACGCCCCTGTGCATTTTTATGATGAGAAAGTGGCCAGACTTGCTGCGCTGACCTCAATGAAGGACTGGATGGCGCCACACCTCCAGAAAAGGATGACACAGGCTATTTGTGCAGCCACAGAAGATCCCAGCTACCCCGTTCAAATAAATGCGGCTAGAGGTCTTGGCGCCATAAAAGACGCTGCTGGAATTCCATCTCTTCAATCACTCCAATCGCGTTTAGCCGTACAGGATCATCCGCTGATAAAACGTCAAGTTCAAGCCATTCAGGCTTCAGGTGACGGAACTGAGACCAAGAAATTGCAAAAACAACTCGAAGAACTTACTGAGAAAATAGATGGTCTGGAAAAACGCGTACAGGAGGTTGAATCTGAAAAATAGGATTCTAATAAGCAGCACTTTCGTGTTCATTATACTGGGACTTTTACTCATATCCTGTGGGAAGGAAGCAAAAATTCTTCACCTGGAACTGGAAATCGCTGAGCTGGTTTGTATGGATGGACAAAAGATTTTTGAAGGACGCATCCTCGACTTAGAAGGTATAAAGACTTTTTCCGCCAATATTCAGACTCAGAAAGCACAAATAAGCTATTGGGAAAATCAAGTCTCTGCAGACGAAATTGAAGCCCACCTCGGAGACTATGGTTTCACCATTGATGGCAAGCCTGGTAATGAGGTTGCCCGGGGTCGCTTACCCCAATGCTGTTTCTTCCCAGCATCCCGTCATTGATGAGCAAAGGAAATTCATGATATCTCAAGAGCAATTCAGATCCTATTTCGACGTGGCTGGAAAACGTCTGTTTTTCAACCATGCCGCCTATAGCCCTCTTTCAAAACCCGTCGCAAATGCCATGAACGAATTTTTAGAACATCGGCAAATGGGAAATCCGCTTTCCTGGAATATTGCTGAAGGACATATGGAGGGTCTCAGGGCAAATTATGGCAGGCTGGTAGGGGCTCCGGCAGAGCGTATTGCTCATATGGCGAATACAGTTTCAGGAATCAATGTGCTGGCCAATGGATTGGATTGGAAACCGGGTGATCACATCCTGCTCTATGTGGATGAATTCCCATCCAATGTCATGCCCTTCCTGAATTTGAAAGATAAAGGAGTAGAGGTCGAATTTATTTCTGCACCAGACGGAAGAGTCACCCCTGAATTATTCGAGATGGCTTTGAAACCACAGACCAGACTTATCTCAATCAGCAGTGTACAATATCTAACAGGTTATCGTGCAGATATGAAAACCCTCTCTGAGCTGTGTCATTCCAGAAATATTCTTTTCTCTGTCGATGCCATCCAATCGGTGGGTGTTGTACCTACCGATGTCATTGATTCAGGGATTGATTTTATGGCAGTTGGTGGACACAAATGGATGATGTCCCCTCTGGGAACCGGTTTTCTATATGTGACCGAAAAACTTCAAGCAGGTCTGAAATTGGTAAATAGAGGCTATATGGGTCACCTGAATCCTATGGATTTCGGTAATTTTAATCAAGAGCTTAGCCCTGACGCAAAGCGCTTTGAGTTGGGTGCATTTAATGCTGCAGGGATGGCAGGCGCTGAAAAAGCCACTGAATTGCTCCTGGAATGTGGTATCGATAGTATTTTTCGTCATGTTCGTAAACTTATTGGTCAGTTTGAATGGGGGCTGGAAGAGATGCCCTTTGAAACCATGTATCAATTTGAAGAAAATGAGCATAGTAGTATCTGTATGTTCTCGCACACAGATCACTCCAGGAATGAATCCATTTTTCAATCGCTTTCAGAATCTGGTGTTAATATCTCCTTACGTGGAGGAGGCCTTCGTCTGGCGCCACATTACTATAACTCGCCTGATGAGGTAGATCAGATTCTGTCACTTCTATGGGAAAATGTCTGATTATCTCAGCGGAACCTGAACGACATGTTGGCGTTCATCAAAGAATACCATCATGTTTTGAAAAAGCTGGAAAATAAATTGAGGGGTCAACCATGAACCAATCAAGCAGAATTAGCCTAATTCTCACCCTGGGGATTATGCTTGCGCTGGGAAGCTGTGCCAAGGAAGATGCATCCATAGTGTCTTCGGCCAAGGTACCTGTAACCACTCAATCAACCCTGGCTGCCAATGAATTTCAGAAGGGGATGATATTTGCCAACAAACTTCAAACCGTACAGGCTGCCACACATTTTCGTCTTGCCCTGGATGCGGATCCCACATTTGCTACGGCCTGGTTGAACCTGGCCTATGTTTCCCCGGGAACTGCCCTGTTTGTTGCGTATCTGGACTCTGCCAAGGCATATGCATCACAAGCCAGTGAGGGTGAACAGTTAATAATTAACGCCGCTAAATATGGATTTGAAGGGAATAATACCAAACAGGAGAGGACCTTAAAAAAGCTGGTTGATAAGTTCCCCGGTGATGAATCTGCACATCTACTTCTGGGTAATTATTACTTTGGTCTACGCCTGTACCAACAGGCCATTCTTTCCTACAACCAGGCTACAAAAGTGAATAATAATTTGGCTATTCTTCACAATCAGTTGGGCTATTCCCAAAGAGCCCTGGGGAATTATGGAGAGGCTGAAAAAGCCTTCAAATTCTATATTAAATTGAACCCTGACAATCCCAACGCCTATGACTCATATGCTGAGCTACTCATGGAAATGGGGCGTTTTAACGAGTCCATAGAATTCTATGCCAGAGCACTTGAACAGGATCCGAATTTTATGGCAAGTCATATTGGTCTCGCCTGCAATTATATCTTTTTGGGTGAGCAAAATAGAGCCCGAATACAATTGGAGCTATTAAAGGAAAATGCTCGAAATGTTATCGATACCAGACGAGCTATTTTTACTGAAGCATTGACCTATGTTAGTGAGGGAAATATTTCTCAGGCAATTGAGTCCATGCTGTCAAATCTTAAACTATCTCAAGCAAGTCAAGATGTAGGAAACATGGCCAACGATCTGGTCATTCTGGGGAATCTTTATCTTGAACTACACCAACCTTCTGTAGCCCTGGCTCACTTTGACAAATCCATGGATGTGATTGATAAATCTAATCTACCCCAAGCTGTCAAAATCAACGGCCACACCACTCATTTGTATAATGTTGCGCGAGTTTTTACAGTCCAGGGTGAATTCGAAAAGGCCAAAGAGACCTCAGGCCTATTTGCTGAGCAAGTGGGTATCAGAAAAAATCCTATTCAGATAAAACTAATCTCCCAATTGGATGGAATCATAGCCCTTGAGGAGAAAAAGTACCAAACTGCCATTGACAAGCTCAAGGAAGCCAATCAATTGAACCCCTATAATCTTTTTCGCATGGGACAAGCATATGAGGGACTGGGTGATACTGAGCAGGCAGCCAGTTTCATGCTACGGGCTGAAGAGTTAAATGTCTTGAATAGTATGGATCAGGTGCTGGTATTAAGTAAAACGAAGTTCGCCAAGAATCCCGCTTAAGCAGCAGGGGCAATATGGTAGAAGACTGCGAAAAAGTGGAACAGGCTTCCAGCTAAAACAAATCCGTGCCAGATAGCATGGTTGTAGGGCAACTTTTCCCAGGCGTAAAAAATAACTCCCAGAGAATATGCCAGACCTCCAGCCATTAACCATAGCAGACCTGCCGTGGGAAGCGCTGCCAGAAGGGGTTTTATGGCAATAATGACCACCCATCCCATAAGCAGATAAAAAATTGTGCTGAGAACATCATATTTTGGTCCGAATAGGAGTTTGAAGGTAATTCCCAGTATGGCCAACCCCCAGATCGTGCCGAATAAGCTCCAGCCCCAGGGTCCTCTCAGGGTGACCAACAAAAAGGGGGTGTAAGAACCGGCAATCAGCAGATAAATCGCAGAGTGATCAAAGATTCGCAATATTTTTTTGATACGGGGTGTGCGGAAACCGTGATAGAGGGTGGATGCCAGGTACAACAGGATGAGGGAACCACCGTAAATACTAAAACTGACGACATGCCAGGCTGTTCCATAGAGGGCAGCTCTAACGACCAGCAGAATGAGTCCTGTGATGCTAAAGCCAACACCAATGCCATGGGTAATGGTGTTGGCTAGCTCTTCATAGTCTGCCCGTGACCGACTCACTTTAGATTCCCAATTTCCTCAAAGAAATAGACAATGCTTTCTATTCCTTTATGGAAGTTGTACAGACTGAAATTTTCATTGGGGGCGTGGGCGTTTTGATCAGGGAGCCCATATCCCATAAGGAGTACAGGTGCCTTGATAATATCTGCGAATACTTTCACGATGGGTATGGACCCTCCTTCGCGTAGAAAATCTACTTCCTTCCCAAATGCTTTTTTCAAAGCTCGTACACCGGCTTGAAGTCCAGGATTATCCAGATCAGTTACATATCCAAAGCCTCCATGCATAGCTTCAACTTCAGCTTCCATGCTCTCTGGAATAAGAGATTTGACATAGGCAGTGAATTTTCTGGCGATATCATCAGGATCCTGATCTGCCACGAGACGCATGGATACTTTTGCATGAGCTTCAGCCGGGATAACGGTTTTTGCGCCTTCACCCTGAAACCCACCCCAAATACCGTTGATGTCAAACGTTGGACGCGCCCAGAGACGTTCTAAATCATCGTAACCTGCTTCACCAAAGAGAGCAGGCGCATGGATGCTATCTGCAAAATCTTTGGCGCTGAATGGTAAATTGCTGAGTTTCTCATGTTCATTCTCAGTAATGGGTAGCACATCATCATAGAATCCTGGAATAAGGATACGTCCGTCTTCGTCTTTCATCTGGGCCAGAATTTCAACCAGAGCATTGATGGGATTCTTGACCAAACCACCAAAGGAACCCGAGTGAAGATCTGTGGATGTTCCGCGTAGGTTTACCTGAAGGTATGCCAGGCCACGGAGGCCATAAGTAATACCAGGATAGCCTGCTCTAAACATGGGGGTGTCAGAGATGACCACATAGTCTGCAGCCAACATTTCCTCATGTTCCTTGATAAAGTCTTCCAGATGGGTAGAGCCGACTTCCTCCTCGCCCTCGAAAAGCAATTTTACATTTACTGGGAGTGTACCCTTGGTTGCCAACCATGCTTCAATGGCTTTAAGGTGGATATATATCTGTCCCTTATCATCTGCAGATCCCCGGGCGAAAATTTTACCATCTTTAATGACTGGCTCGAAGGGTGGTGAGTTCCATAATTCCACTGGGTCAACGGGTTGGACATCGTAATGTCCATAAATGAGGAGGGTCGGTTTTCCAGGTGCACCAAGCCACTCAGAATAAACGACAGGATGTCCGCCAGTTTCGAAGATAGCCACCTCATCCATACCGATGCTGCGCATTTCTGTTTTTAGCAACTCTGCCATATCTCGCATATCGTCATGATTGTCAGGATTGGAACTGATGCTTGGGATCTTGAGAATACCAATCAGTTCCTGTTCATACCTGTCATGGTGTTGTCCTAAAAAGTCTAGCGTTTTCTTCATATTTTAGTCCTGTAGATTCTTCAATTCTTGTTGGACAAAGGCCACCAGTTCTTTCAGGGTATCCGCTGAAAAATCGAACTTGATGCCCATGGCTTCCCAGACCTCCGGTAAAGGTTTGGAACTTCCAAGGCTTAGTCCTTTGATATAGCCCTTCAAAGCAGCTTCCGGGTCTTGTTTGTAGAGACGATAAACCTGGAGAGCACCCAATTGAGCTATTCCATATTCAACATAATAAAAAGGCATCCCAAAGATATGGAGTTGACGTTGCCAGCCGTTGCGCCTGATATGATCATATCCATCCCACTTAACCAGTCCAGATGTGAAACGACCATTCAATTCGTCAAAATAAGCATCCCGTTCTTCAACTGTATGGTTGGGATTTAAATAAATCCAATGCTGGAATGCATCTACTGTGGCACACCAGGGAAAAAATGTAATTATGCCTTCGAGGTGTTCACGACGGGCTCTGATATGATCCTTCTGATCATAAAATTTATTCCATAATTCTGCAGTTAATAACTCCATACTCATGGAGGCAGTTTCGGCCATTTCAGAAGGAGTGTCACGATAATGAATCATGGGCTCGTCATTGGTGAGGAAAGTATGCATGGCGTGTCCGCCTTCGTGGCACATGGTGACGACATCACGATGTGTACCAGCTGCATTCATAAAAATGAAGGGCATGCCTGTTGTTTCCAGACCATAATTGTAGCCACCTGGAGCTTTGCCTTTTCTGGATTCAAGATCAAACAGGTCAGCAGCCTTCATTGCTTTAAGGTTTTCACCAAATTGAGGATGAATTTCACTAAAAATATTTACGGCATGTTCCAGGAGCTCCGCGCCAGTTTTGAAGGGGGTGAGAGCCTTCTGACCCTCAGGTTCACCAGCTCCATCCCAGGGACGATAATCATCTTTTGCTAATCCCAGTTTATCTCGATGATATTCTCCAATCTTTTTAGCCAGAGGAACAATATGTTCCTCAATGGCATTCTGAAAATCGACAGCATCCTGAGGCGTGTAGTCAAATCGTTGGTGCTGATCATGACTGAAATCGCGATAATTGTCATACCCGGCATTTTTTGCAGATTGAACCCTCAGTTTTAACATCTCATTAAAAATCCGGTCTGCTTTCTCTTTGACGGAATATCGTTTTTCACTGATGGCCAACCAGGCTTCCCTACGAATCGCTCGGTCAGAAGATTGTAATCTGACAGAAGCCTTGGGCATGGGCATCTCTTCACCATCTAAAGTAACTGTGAGGCCACCGGTGAGCTGATCGTATTGAGTACTCAGCTTGGAAATTTCTGCTGATAATTCCACGTTTTCTTCACGGAACAGTTCAAGTTCACGTTTCAACTTTTTCTTGAGTTGACCGAAACGTTGGTCAGGTAGCTCAGAAAATGCGGGATGATTGACAATCATCTTCTCCACGGTATTGGCAGCTTTTTCTAATTCAGGAGCGATTTTTGTCGCGAATAATTCGTGGCGGTCGAGGTATTCCTGATTTGTGGTTTCCCGGGACATATTGATATATGACCAGGCATTTTGCTCATGAAATACACTCAAGGTTTCGCTGTAATGCAGGATCAGTTGGCCTAAAGCTTTACTGTCATTAACCTTGCTGCTTATGAGTGAATCGAAATAGGGTTTTAAATCCGCCCAGGAATTTATGGTAAGGTCTGTTGGAATAAAATTTGTTGGTTGATACATATCTGGCTCCTCATTATCAAATTCTTTCAAGCTTGTGATCATGTTACACGGGTCCCAGCCCGAAGCAAGGGCATTTTCCATGCCAATGACATGGGAGGGAAACCCGGCTCATCAATATCTCACTTTGGTGAGAGCATATATTTGTTAACATGCTAGCGATGGGGGCTGGTAAATCATCATAAGGGTTGCTACTATGGAAAAAACCGGGAAAAAGCTCAGTTTCCTCGATCGATATCTCACACTTTGGATAATCCTGTTTATGGCAGCAGGGGTTCTGGCTGGATATGCCATGCCTGGTTTGAGTGATTTCTGGAATGGAATGCAATCCGGTACTACTAACATTCCAATAGCCATTGGACTCATCATCATGATGTATCCACCCCTGGCCAAGGTTCGTTATGAGCGCCTCGGAAGCCTTTTTAAGGATATCCCCATCTTAAGCTTTTCTCTCATTCTAAATTGGATTATTGGCCCCTTATTGATGTTTATCCTGGCCATTGTCTTTCTTCAAGGATATCCCCACTATATGACTGGATTGATTTTAATTGGTCTGGCACGTTGTATTGCCATGGTGATCGTCTGGAGTGATCTGGCAGGTGGCGATAGGGAATACACAGCCGGTCTGGTTGCTTTAAATTCAATCTTTCAAATTCTCTTCTTTTCTCTCTTCGCCTATCTCTATTTGACTGTCTTTCCTGCCTGGTTAGGGTTTGAACTGGAGGCGGCCAGTATCTCTATGCTGGAAATAGCGAAAAGCGTGGGCATCTATCTTGGAATACCATTTTTTGCTGGCCTCCTGTCTCGTGTCTTTCTCATGCGGATAAAGGGAGAGGAATGGTATAACAAGAAGTTTATCAAGACCATCAGCCCACTCACATTGGTGGCGCTACTTTTTACAATTTTCGTCATGTTCTCTCTCAAGGGTGAGCTTATTGTAGAAATCCCCTTTGATGTTTTAAGAATTGCCCTTCCATTGGTGATTTACTTCCTGATTATGTTTTTTGTGTCCTTTTTCCTCGGCAGAAAAATCAGTGACTCATATGAGAAAGTGACTTCCCTGGCTTTCACAGCAGCCAGTAATAATTTTGAGCTGGCCATTGCCGTCGCAGTGGCTGTTTTTGGAATCAATTCCGGGGAGGCTTTTGCAGCCGTCATTGGACCCCTGGTTGAGGTTCCAGTCCTTATCGCTCTGGTAAATGTTTCCCTGCGTTTCAAGTCATCGTTTGCCGCTGGCTAAATTGATATTGAAAGGATTTCCATGCAGATTGGACCCTATAAACTAACCTCATTGATTACATCAACCTTCGCCCTTGATGGGGGAGCGATGTTTGGTGTTGTCCCTAAAACTTTGTGGTCAAAACAGGTTGAGGTAGATGAGTTAAATCGTATTGAGATGGTGACCAGAACCTTGTTGTTGGAGTCAAAGGATAGAAAAATTCTCATTGATACCGGTAATGGTGATAAATGGCTGCCCCGACATAAAGAAATTTTCAAGATCGAATTGGATCCATACATTTTGCCGCAGAGCCTGGCAAAGGTTGGTTTAAGCGTTGATGATATCACAGATGTCATTTGCACCCATCTACATTTCGATCATGTCGGTGGGAATACAAGAATTGAGAATGGCAAAGTGGTTCCAGTATTTCCCAAGGCATCTTACTGGGTTCAGTCTGAAAATTGGGAATTGGCCAATAGTCCATCTGAGAAGGATCGAGCCAGCTATCTGGCGGAAAACTGGTCTGTTTTAGCTGAAAATGGTATGCTGCAGATATTGAAATCAGAGCGAGAGTTGTTTGATGGCATTAAGTTAGAGATAGTCCATGGTCATACGCTGGGTCAGCAGTTGCCAATTATCTCAGATGGAACTTCAACACTCATTTACGGTGCTGACCTCTTCCCCATGAAGGCTCATATTCCAATCCCCTGGGTCATGGCCTATGACAATGAACCCATGCGAAGTATTGCAGAGAAAAAGCGCATTCTGCCAGGTCTTCTGGACCAGGATGCCATGATATTTTTTGAGCATGACCCCAAAACCATCGCCTGTAAACTTACTTCCTCTGAAAAGGGTATCTTTGGCGGTGAGGACATTATTATTTAAACAATATGCCATGCTAAGCTACAGTGATCTTCAGCAATTTGGTTTAGAACTTGGTATTCATAAAATCGGGGTGGCCGCTGCAGATAGGGTTGCCGCAGAGCATCTGAATGAATGGCTGAATCGTGGCTATCAGGGTCAGATGTCCTATATGGAACGGAATCAGGAGAAGCGTCTGAATCCAGGAGAACTCCTGCCTGGAGCCCGCTCAATCATTTCCATTTTTGTTAATTATCATCAGGACGAAAAGCTGCCGGAGCTGGATGGTGTTATTTCCAAATATGCCAGGAGTGTAGATTACCACACTATTTTGAAGGATATGCTCCATGATTTAGCCAGCCTTTTGCATGCAGAACAAATCGAGGGCTTAACCCGTAAGGAGAGAGCTCAACTTTATCGAGTGTTTGTAGACTCTGCGCCAGTAATGGAGAAGCATTGGGCAACTGCGGCTGGCATTGGCTGGCAGGGGAAACACAGCAATATTATTACCCGAGAGTATGGTAGCTGGGGATTTTTAGGGGAAATTATAACGGTTGAGGAATTTGATCGCTATAGTCTGGAGGTTCCTGATTTTTGTGGAACCTGTACAGCCTGCATTGATGCCTGTCCAACTCAAGCTATTACGGAACCTTACGTGGTGGACGGCTCAAAATGTATTTCCTATGCAACCATAGAGCTTAATCCAGATCTGGATATTCCCATCGATATACAGGAGAATATGGATAATTGGATTTTCGGCTGTGATATTTGCCAGGATGTTTGTCCCTGGAATCGTTTTGCAAAACAATCAGAGGTTCAGGCGTTTTTACCCATACACGATTTAAAGAGTGGGGGAGTTCCAGATTTTAGCAGGATGGATGGAGATTCTTTTACAAGCAGTTTTGGGGCTACCCCTCTGGACCGTCCTGGTTTGAAGGGGTTAAAACGAAATCAAGCCGTCAGGCATCAATTGAAGAAATAAGCTCGACCTGCCAGTTTTCATCTACCCATAGCAGGAGAATGGTCATGCCAAGATGCCAGGTTGCCATAATCTTGGCCGATTGCTGGAGGTGTTCCAGATGTTGTGCTTTAGATCCAGGGTTGCCAGCACAGTCATGATGAGCTACCAGTGCAATTTGCTTGGCGTGATGTTTATCCCTGGAAACCAGTATCCGGTTAAGAATAAGGCGTGAGGCCGTGGCAGTTGAAGCCATAATCTTGTCTGGTCCGGCTTCTGTGATCACATCAATGTATGTGGCACCAGAATACGCTTTCATCCACTCATTTACAGGCTCTTGAACGCGACCATCCATGCAATTAATGACTGCTGCAAACTTGGGTTTCATGGGGATTCCCTTAATCTGAAGTTTGATTCTGGCCAACGGGTAGCCTGGTTTTGAGATCAATGATGCGGGCATATGACTCATGAATGCGCTGTGGATCTATCTGACCATTCTCAATTGCATCAAGAACAATCTCATTAATTCTCAGTGGAAGATTTTGGTCAAGATCCATAGGATCAGAGAACTGAAGTATATCACAGCCGGCATTAATGGCAGCAACGATAATTTCTTCCAATTCAAAGCGCTTGATTATAGCACCCATCTGGAGGTCATCTGTAATGACCACGCCGTTGTAGCCCATCTCATCTCTCAAGGTAGCTTGTATGTGCGACTTAGAAATTGATGCAGGATATTTTGAATCAACACCTTTATCCATGAGATGTCCTGCCATAATCATATTGACTTTGGCCGAATCAATTAAGCGTTGGAAAGGTACTTGCTCCGACGATCTCCACGTACTGGTGATATCAGTTATACCGTTGTGCGAGTCCTCTCTTGAACTTCCATGACCGGGATAATGTTTGAGGGTTGTTAATACACCAGCATTATTATGTGCTCGAATAAAGGCATCGCTATAATCGAACACATCTCCTGGGTTCCTTGAGAAACTCCGGTTGAGCTGACCAATGGCTGGTGAGATTCGATTGACATTTACATCCACAACAGGCGCTAGGTTTAAATTAAGACCGGCTTGATGAATCTGCTTTGCCATACGAGAATATAGGATATAGGTTTCGTCGAGACTCAGGTTTGCACCCACATGAGCGGCTGACGGAAATTCTTCAAACCCCTGAAGCTTGCGAAGTCTCCTCACCAGACCACCCTCTTCATCAACAGCAAGGAGTAAGGGCTGTTCTACAGTGAGAGACTTAATACTTTTCACAAAGATGCGAAACTGCCGACTGTTCTTGATGTTATGTTTGAAGAAGATTATTCCACCAATCTCTCCATTCGTAATCTGACGACGTGTCAACTCCATAGCATCAGCATTCAGGTGGGCTCCTCGAATTCCAACCATTATCATTTGACCAATTTTCTGTTCCAGTGCTACTGGATCAGTTGAATCAGGTAGAGCTTGCGTCTGGCCATTTGCGACAAGGGCAATGAAACCTGCCAGTATGAAATGAACTGCGGTCTTTGAAAGGTAGGAGAGCTTACTGTAATGATTCATAAGGGCATGAAACTAGACGAGTTTATGAAAACTATCAAGTATTTGCGGGAAGATTGCGACATTAATTATTGATTAAAAAGTCTGCCATTCCTGCCACCAACACAATGGTAACAAACGATATCAAGCCATTATGGCATGCATGCGTCAAATATAACAACATAAAAACAGGCAGATACGCCATTATGGCGCAAATATCACAATGGCACGGGATTCGAATATAGAAGGACCGTGTTTGAGTGACTGACAAGAATTAAACGATAAAAGGAGATAACACCATGACACTAGTAAAAGTAGCCCGCCCAAGAATCAATAGAAGTTTCGACCACATGTTGAACAACTTTTTTGAAGATATGAATTTTGACACCCAGAGAAACAGTCTGTGGCGACCAGCAATGGATGCTGTGGAATCAGAAAAGAACTTCGAATTGTCCTTCTCATTACCTGGTTTTGAAAAGGATGATATCACTGTCTCAGTGAAAAGCAACACTCTCAACCTTAAGGCAACAAAGGCAGAGGTCAAAGAGGATGAGGGTCCGAAGTACCTTACACGTGAGATCGCACGAGGAAGTTATGAAAGAAATATAGAACTTCCGGAAAATGTGAACACAGATAAGATCGCTGCCGAATACAAGAGCGGCATTCTAACCTTGAGCATACCTAAGACCAAGGAAGCTCTTCCCAAGGAGATTGCCGTCACAGTCAAATAAACTGTGTGGATTCTATCAGTTAGAATTCACACTAAAGGTCAAACCACCAAAAAAGAGGCTGTCTCAGAATCTGAGGCGGTCTCTTGTGGTATATAGGGATGTTTGGTTCAAAGTTCTCTAAAATGTCATGAGTTATATCTATATAGCTCCATTTTCATCAAGAAATTGGATATGGCCCAAGCAAAAGCTTAACTCTCATTTTTTTACAACGAAATAAACGAAAAGATCGAATAGTTTTGTGTAGATTCGTAATCTTCGTCAGACTTGTCTATCGAAACCCATGGGGTGTAGATCGATTGGATGTGAGAGTAAAATAAATCAACGCTTTGGCCTTGTCCGCATGCTCAGTGGCCAAATTTTTGAAGCTAACATTAGTGGGAGTTCGCCCCTATACCCCTATAAAATACAAAAAAAGAGGCCGCCCTTTTGGGACAGCCTCTTTTTTATTCTTATAGTTTAGTCCTATTTACGTTCGGCAACCAGACTATCCACTACAGATGGATCTGCAAGTGTGGAAATGTCACCCAGACTATCAACCTCATTCTCGGCGATCTTGCGTAGAATTCGACGCATGATCTTCCCAGAACGTGTCTTGGGTAATGCTGGTGTAAACTGAATCTTATCTGGTTTAGCGTGAGGTCCAATTTCTTTTTTAACAGATGCAATGATACCTGCTATAATTTCATCAGAACCTTCCACACCAGCCATCAAAGTGACATAGGCATAAATTCCCTGGCCCTTGATATCATGGGGGAAGCCAACAACAGCAGCTTCAGCAACACCCTTGGCTTTACCAATAGCGCCTTCAACTTCGGCGGTTCCAATTCTATGTCCAGAAATATTCAAGACATCATCTACACGTCCGGTAATCCAGTAGTCACCGTCAGCATCACGACGAGCACCATCACCTGTAAAGTAGTAACCTGGGAACATTGAAAAATAAGCTAGTTTGAAACGATCATGATCACCATAAAGGGTTCTCATCATGCCCGGCCAGGCAGCTTTCATGGCCAATAAACCAGCCTTATCATTCCCTTCGATCTCTTTACCGTTTTCTGTGAGCAGTACTGGTTGAACACCAAAGAAGGGAATTGTAGCACTACCAGGTTTTAAGGGAGTAATACCAGGCAGAGGAGTAATAAGAATTCCGCCTGTCTCAGTTTGCCACCAGGTATCTACAATGGGACATTTACCCTTGCCAACAATGTTATAATACCAGTTCCATTCAGGAGACTTGATAGTTTCACCAACAGTACCCAACAAACGAAGGGATGAAAGATCACGGGTTTCCACCCATTCATTCCCCTCACGCATCAAGGCACGGAGTGCTGTAGGAGCTGTATAGAAAAGGGTGACTTTGTGCTTGTCAACCACATCCCAGAAACGACCGAAATCAGGATAATTTGGCACACCCTCAAACATCATGGTGATGGCACGGTTTGCCAGTGGTCCATAGACGATGTAGGAGTGACCAGTTACCCAACCAATATCTGCTGTACACCAGTAAACATCATCTTCATGATAATCGAAGACCAGTTCATGCGTTAACGAGGCATATACCAGATATCCACCCGTGGTGTGAAGCACACCCTTTGGTTTTCCAGTTGAACCAGAGGTATAAAGAATAAACAATGGATCTTCGGCGTCCATTTCTTCTGGTGCACAAACAGCGTCAGCTGTGGCCATACCCTCATGCCACCAGATATCTCTGGGGCTTTCCATGTTCACATCGGCACCAGTGCGTTTAACAACAACACAGGTCTCAATGGAGGGTGTCTCAGCCAATGCTATATCAGCATTTGATTTCATGGGAATATCAAGCTTGGTACCGCGGACACCTGTATCCTGTGTGATGAGAACTTTACATTCTGAATCGTTTATACGATCACGAAGCGATTCAGGGCTGAAAGCTCCAAAAACGATTGAGTGAATTGCACCGATGCGAGAACAGGCCAGCATGGCAACAGATAGTTCAGGTATCATCTGCATATAGATACAAACACGATCACCTTTTACGACACCGTGCGCTTTGAGGACATTGGCAAATTTTTGCACATCGCCGAGAAGCTCTTTGTAGGTGAATTTTTTGTCTTCAGTGGGATTGTTACCTTCCCAGATCAAAGCTGTTCTTTCGCCATATCCATCTTCAACATGGCGATCCAGACAATTGTAGCTCACATTGAGTTTTCCGCCCTCAAACCACTTGATATCAGCATTGGCTATATCGTAGTTGGCAACGGTATCCCATTTCTTGAACCATGTTAAGCGCTCAGCTTGCTCAGCCCAGAATCCATCTTCGTCATTTACGGAGCGATCATACATTTCCTGATATTGTTCCATTGACTTGATGTGTGCATTAGCTGTGAATTCAGCAGCAGGATTAAATTTTGTTACCTCACTCATTTCGTACCCCTTATGATCATTTTTCCAAGATAATATTTGACTTATTTGGCATGTGCAAACAATGCGCCAAACCTTTCAATACCAACCCATGGTGGCATTAATATTTATTTTTACGCAACTATCAATTGGTAACAAATAGGGGTTTATTTAGGGGCTGCTATTTGAGAAATGATCGGATTGAATTGCTTATTTGTGCTTCCGTAGATTTTTTAACATCAAAAACCTTGTAGTTTAAACCCCATTTGGCGATAACAGCATCCAGAAGGCTTGGACGAACCGTCCAAATCATCCTGGTCTTGCTGTTGACCAGGTCACTCATACACTGACCCCACCCTTGATCCTTTAACTCTAGATGGCCAATCTCATCGATTATCACGATACTGTCAGAATGATCTGATATAATTGAATTCAGGACTTTGCAGCCGAAATCAAGCCCAGCTTGCCGAAAATTAAAAGGTCCAGCTTTTAATTCTCCAACAGGTTCCTTTCTTTCGCAAAGGAGCTCAGAGGTTTGACTGGTAATATCCATCACACGATAGGAGTCTCTTTCACCACGGACCCAGATACCTTCAGAATAGAATCCTCGAAATTTCAAATCTTGTAGGATTTCATTTTTTATCAAAGCTTTAACCATATCGGTTTTTCCATCACCTGGATTGCCGGTTAAAATGATAACCCTGGGTTTTTCTGAGTAGTGTTCCAGACGTAGATCCTCCAGCGCAGCCAGCAACTGGCTTAAAGTTCGGAAGGGGTGTCTCCAGATACGCTTTATCTCGGAAACACGTTTCAACAGTCGGGGCAGGACCTCGAAGGCCAGCGAGATTGCTTCAAAAAGAACGCCCATCCCCATGCGGGTGAACCAGGTCATGATGACAGGATTCCTAAGTTCGATGCTCAGAGCTGAAAATGTGAAAATTACCAGCAAAGCACGTATTGCCATAGCCAGACCTGTTTCAATCCCCACCAGCAGGGCTGATGTGCTATCCCACCCTCCCAGGAGTAAACCCGACAGTCCCATCATGGCAAACAATTGTAACCAGAGCTGTGGTCTTTTCAAGCGCTTCAAGGATCTATTGTATCTGAAGATATTCAGGGTGACGTATGTGATCACCACAAGACCCCCAATGGGGAGAGAGAAATCATCCAGTGTTGAAAGCCCCAGGATGAGGACTATGAAATTTATAATAAAGAGAAGAATTGAATATGATTGGGTAGCGGACGCAACCAGAAGATTTTCCTTCTTTGGAGCAGCATCAAATTTTGATTGTGGAAACGATAGTGTACCCTGAGTGTGGATTTTCCTGTAGGCAAGACCCGCCACAAGTCCTCCAAAAGTCAAATCGATTACAAAGATTGCTTTGACAAGATCAAAGGGTGCGTCACCTTCAAACCCAAAACTTCTGGAGGCCATAAAATAGAGTTGTTCATAAAGTTTCACAAAATCAGGACCGTAAGTCATGAGCAACACAAATATTTTCTGAAAAAGACTCCAGGAAACTGCCAGTGCTCCCCCCAGGACAAAGCCAGGCCATTTGCCCCTGAAAAGTCGCACCAATATTTCAAGGATGACACCCTCCATAAAGATGCCCACCATGGGTCCAATTATTATGGCAGAAGGAGAAATGGACTTCATGGCGGCAGTCACAAGCGCAGTACGCCAGAAAAGTCCCTTGTTTGGCCACAACTTGTAGCCGTTGATCATGAGAATCAAACCAACAGATGCCAGAAAAGTCCCAGAAAAGGGGATGTGCAGGTTATGGAGAAAGCTACCCAGAATTATTTCTACTGAAGCCCAAAGACTTCCAAGCATGGCCGCTTTAAGCCAGATATCAGGGAGTATTTTTGCCTCTTCTTGGGCTGGGGATAGATGACCTGAGGCATTCATCGGCGAACCGGAGACGGATAAATCTGTTTTACCAACATATCTTCTCTTTCCAAATACGGGAGCAGATTTCCTCATTTCCAAGAAAACCGTGTCGGCCTGAGACCATATCCACAAAAGACGTAGGTCTGTCGGCTGAGAGAATGAGTGGACTTCTTGGTGAAGTCCTTATTTATAGCCACGCATCCATAGAGAGCATGGCAAGAGCATGAATCGTCCAGAATCTAGTCTGAATTAATTCTGAACAAAATGATTCTATTCAAACATGGGATTCGGCATAGTATGGGCCTAGATTTAGAGATCAATATTTACTTGGTGCATCATCCTCTTTGGCAGATTTTATGCATGCTTCAGAACATAACAATTAAAGGAGATATATAATGGCTACTAGTATCAAAGGTACACGGACCGAGAAAAATTTATTGATCGCATTTGCCGGTGAATCACAGGCAAGAAATAGATATACCTATTTTGCAAGTGCAGCCAAAAAAGAGGGATTGGTTCAAATTTCTCAGATTTTTGAAGAGACCGCCAACCAGGAGAAAGAACATGCCAAACGCTTCTTCAAATTTTTAGAAGGTGGTGATCTGGAAATCACTGAGACATTTCCTGCAGGTAAAATCGGAACCACTCTTGAAAACTTGCAGGCTGCAGCAGCAGGTGAAGAGTATGAGTGGACCACCATGTATCCAGAATTTGCAAAAATCGCTCGTGAAGAGGGATTTAAAGCCGTGGCTATTGCTTTTGAGAGCATTTCCATTGCTGAGAAACAACATGAAAAGCGTTATAAAGATCTTGCTAAAAATCTTGAAGAGGGTCGTGTTTTCAAACGGAATGGCAAAGTTGTCTGGCGTTGCATCAACTGTGGCTATCTCCATGAAGGGGAAGATGCACCCAAAGCCTGCCCGGCCTGTTTACATCCACAGGAGTACTTTGAGCTATTAGGCGAAAACTGGTAAGCTCCAAACCCAATGGATATAAAAAGAGGCTGTCTCAGAACCTGAGGCGGCCTCTTTTGGTATATAGGGATGTTTGGTTCAGAAATCTCTAAAATGTCTCGACTTGCATCTAATTATCTCAATTTTCATTCAGGATTTGGATGCGGCCTCAGCAAACAGCTTAACTCCCATTTTTTTACAACGAAGAAAACGAAAAGAACGAATAGTCCAGTTTAGATTTGTGATCTTCGTTGTGAGATTAAATTGAATCACAGTCATATTATGCGAGTATAACCCTACCCTTATACCATTTTACCCTAAATAAAAAGGCCACTCATATGGGACAGCCACTTTATTTTTAAACCTTTGTGAGCCCCGGATGCTTTTCTGTGTCCACCCAAACCCAACCCAAGAGTAAACAGGTCAAGGCAATTAATCCTACAATGGGATGCATCAACATTTGAGGAGATAAGGCGCTGAATCCAATGGCACCCTGAGACAAGGAGGCTAGCATGCCCTTCAGTGGTGTCCAGAAAAACATTAGCATACCTGCACCCCACAACATGAGAATTCCATTGAGAAATAAGGAGATTCGATCGGGCTGACGATTTTGAGCCAAAACAATTTGCGATGGGATTGCCATGAGTTGTTGCTCAAGATGTGCTGGCGGGTTCTCCCAGGAATTTTCAAGTAGGGCATCAATGACATCTTGCTTGGTGGAATTATCAGGTCTCACTATAGACCTCCATTAACATTAGTTTCAAATTGGCTTTGGCTCTGCGAATATGGGATTTTACCGTATTTAAGGGAATATCCATAATTTCGGCCACCTCTGTGTATTGAAATTCCTTTAAATAGTAAAGTGTGATCGCGTCAGATTGCAGGGGGGATAAAGCTGAAACTGCTTCTCTGATTTGGTCTTTTTCCACTTCCTGGATAAAAATATCCTGGACATCGCTATTGAGTTCTTCAGGTTCCAGATCCGCCCTTTCCCCCAGAGGAATCATTCTTGAGGATAGCTGAGACTCTTTTTTGATCATGGTATGGCATACATTTAGGGCAATTCGATATATCCAGGTACCCAGCTGAGAATCATCTCTGAAATTTTGCAGCCCTTTATAAACCCGAATAAATGTTTCCTGACAGATATCTTCGGCCAGGGTGACCTGATTGCACTTCATCAGCGCCAGATTATAAATAAGACTACTATGATTCTTTACTATATCCCGAAAGAGGTGATCTGCTTCTTTTTGAACTCTGGGAATCATATTGATCATATTAATACTTAGACCTGGAATAATGTTGATTTGTTGCAGTTTGACTAAAAATAAAAATTCTTCAAAAAATAAGTAAAAAGATGCAACAAAAACAAATAGATCTCGGTCTAATACCACGATGAACCTAAAATCTATATAAAAGGAGAATACAATGAATACCGCAATGGAAGCCTTTGTTCCAATCGCTATGTTCTTAGTTGTCGGCGCGGTAGCGATTGCCGCCATGATCTTAAAAAATCAGAAAAGAAAAATCGAGAGCACTGAAATTCTCGCAGCCATTGAAAAAGGGGTTGATGTAAAATTTCCAGATGTAAATAAGAATCGCCTCTTACCTGGATTGATATGGCTTTTTCTGGGAATCATCATGACCCTCGGAATGGCTTTGGCCATGCCCGATGATGCCCCATCTGGTATGTGGGTCTGGGGATTAATTCCCGCAGCAGTTGGAGCGGCCTATCTTATCGTTTATCGCATCGATCAACAAAAGGGAGATTCAGAAGAGAACTAATACCCTCTTATTTGTTTCCACTAGCAGGAAAAGAAGGCAGGGGGTCCTGCCTTCTTTTTGCTTATCTCTCAAAAACAGGGGTTTAACCCTATTGGCTTGATGTTCTTCGAATAAAAATTCACCACCCACCAGTTAGCGATTACATTGGCAGCCGTGAACAAATAACCGTTTGGGAAGTTTGCTTCACTATCGATTTGAGTAACTGAAGGAAGAAGAATGAATTTTAGCTTTAAATATATACTTTACCTGTTCATCACAATGTTAGTCATTGGGACAACATATAGCCAACCCCGTTCTGGTCGTATCAATGGGTATCTGAGAGATGCAGAAACGGGCGAACCCCTCCTACATGCCAATGTCAGTTTAAAGCAGACAGGCATAGGCGCAGCTACAGACAATTCTGGATATTATATCATATCCAGCATTCCACCAGGTAATTATACACTCCAGATAATGATGATGGGGTATGCGCGTACTGAAAAATCTATTTCAGTCGTCGCAGGTCTGGATGAGCGCCATGATTTTGAAATTGCTCCGGCATCAATTGAAGGTGAAGAAGTGGTTGTTACAGGAGCCCGACAACGCTTCGAAAAAGAGATTGAAGTTAGTGCTGTCAGCCTGACCATGCGCGACGTGAAGCTCATGCCCGCTTTTGTTGAAGCCGATATCTTTCGTACGCTTCAATTGCTGCCTGGAGTTCAATCATCCAGCGATTTCTCATCAGCTCTGGTGGTACGAGGAGGCAGCCCGGACGAAAACCTTATCATGCTGGATGGCATTGAAATCTACAACCCCTTCCATCTCGGTGGCGTATTTTCAACTTTTAACGCAGATGCCATTGCAGATGCTGAATTCCTTGCCGGAGGATTTCCTGCCAAATATGGTAACCGCATATCTTCTGTATTAAGTATCACTGGACGTGAAGGGAACTCCAAAAATAGAAAGCTCTTTGGAGATAAACCCATTGGCAAATTCATTGATCTAAGTGAAGTACATGGAGAGGTCAACTTGTTAAGCTCAAAGATTCTCGGTGAGGGTCCGCTTTATAGAGGGTCATGGATGCTATCGGGCAGGAGAACTTATTTTGACCAGGTGGCCAGACTTTATTACTGGGCCAAGGACGAACCCATGAAGTGGAAATACTACTTTTATGATGTCCAGGGGAAAATCATTCAGAATATTAATCCCACAAATCGTCTGACATTTTCACATTATGCCGGACAGGATCGTATTGCCTTTGATCTTGAACAATCCGATAGTGAAGTGATGTTTGGATGGGATTGGGGAAATACGACCAATAGCGCTGAATGGCGATGGGTTCCCAATTCCAAATTTGTCTCAACTTTCTCGTTTGCAAACACGAATTACAAATTTGATGTAGACCTGGAATACAGTTCCAAAGATAGCACAGGAAGCAGCTCGGGTAGCAATTTTATAGTCTACAATGAAATCGATGACTGGACAATCAAAGAAACGCTAGATTGGTACATATCCTCGGAACACACCGTGACCATGGGTCTGGAAGCCAAGAATCTCGGTGTCAAATTTTCACTGGGTACTGGAGATATACTGTTCCTCGATGAAGATGAGACCAATATGGTTTATAGTGGGTTGATTCAGGAGAGGTGGCAACCCAACCCTGTTCTCATGCTACAGACTGGTCTACGTATCTCGAAATACTCCGCTCATGAAAATCTTTATTACGAACCACGCATAGGTTTCAAGTATTTACTTACTACCAATCTGGCACTTAAGGGAGCCTGGGGGATATATAACCAGTTTATCTTTACCGCTCAGGATGAAGATGCCATTTTGAGTATTGTTGACTTCTGGAATCCTATCCCTGAGAACTATAAATCGAAACAAGTACAACACTTTATTGTGGGTCTTGAACAATGGATAGGTGAGGGCTGGTTTGCCAGTCTTGAAGGTTACTATAAACCCTATAAGAACACTTTGGTAATAAACCCGAAGAATGATTTCAGCGATCCAGATGATGACTATACAGAAGGCACCGCTGAAATTTACGGAGCAGAGCTGCTCTTCAAGAAGAGTGCAGGAAAACTCACTGGGTGGCTTGGATTTTCATATATGCAGAGCCAACAGGAATTTGATTTTAATGGAGATGGTCAGGTTATTGAATCGGATGGGGAAATTTATAGCTCTAAATATGACCAACCTTTTTCAGTGAATCTGGTATTGGGGTATACCCTATCAGAAAAGAACTCATTTGGACTCACGCTAAGCAGCAGCAGCTCAAATCTCTACACTCCCACGGTGGGCTATGTCCCAACCCAAAATGGTTCAGGATTTGACTATGGTAATCCCTACTCAAATCTGGCTGAATTGAAGGGGACGCGTAACTCTGCACGCTATCCGGATTATTTCCGCGTGGATGTCAGCTATGCACGGCAGATTACACCGTTTGGACTGGATGGTAAATTCAAATTCCAAATCATTAACGTTACAAATCATTTTAATACATTTTTTTACAACATGGATCTTGAAGCTCAAACGGTTGAAGGAATCGGTATGTTTCCATTTCTTCCCACATTTGGCGTAGAATTCAAGCTATAGGTGATATTATGAATAAGCATTTACAATTATTAATCCCAAAAACTGTAGGTTTGAGCGTGATATTCCTTTTGCTATTGGGGTGCACAGAGGAATTAAGCATAGCAGATTTCGCTGAATATTATGAAAATTATGAACAGGAATTAAGAATAGAAGGATTGTTGGATAACAGTAATTTTGCCAACTCCATTATCCGGGTTGACCGCACCATTTTGGTCACAGATACATCTCTTTATAATGGCAGAGACGATAATGGTGATTGGGTTTCCTATACGGACGAAAACGGAAATGATCGATGGGATGAAGGGGAACCACTCAATGATGATATTGGCTATAATTATGGCGGGCCAAATCATGAACCAGAAGGACGTGGGAATGGGATCGCTGATGCCGGTGAACCCCATGTCGATGACTATATCGAGATACTACCACAGATTCATGATTCTACCCTCACTTCAGTTATTCTCAGGGAAGCTGTTTCCCAGGCTTTTGTGGCAGAATTTATATGGGAAACTCGGGCTGATAAGTTTGATGTTATTTTTGGACCAGGTGGACCGCCTGAAGTGATGGCCTCAAACCCCTATCTTACTTACTACTATGGAGCATATATCCCTGCTCCTGAATACGCTCAAATTGAATTGGATGAGCATCTTGAATATCAAATGGTGCTTACCACAGCTGAAGGTCGAATCATCACAGCATCAACGGATATTGTGGGGCCACCCATCAACATCATATGGGAGAGTGCCAATTGGGTCGGGGATACTCTGGTTAGCCTCAATAACAATTATGCCTTCATGACCTGGAACAACTCATCTTTGAGCTCATTTTGCGCGGTATATATGGATGAATATTTTGGAAGGAATTCCACCAAGGACTTTTACAGCTCATTGGCGGTGTCCATATTCTCTGATGATTCCACAGGTCTCCCCAAATTCCAGGGAAATTTTGCAGGTATCCCATTGGGGATTTACCAGGTAAAATTTGAAAGTATTAATGAGATTTATGGAAACTATGTGTATTCTGGACTTCCGCTTCGGGATCGTGAGCTCTCAAACTGGCGTGATCAGGATGGCAATGTTGTCCTCGGAGCACTTGGCTCCAAGTCAGCGATTGATTTCTATTTACGCTTGACGTCCCCAAATGGGTAGAGGAAAAACACACGTATATCTGATTCACCCGTAAGCGCCATTAACAAACGTTCCACACCAATAGCAATGCCTCCCGTTGGAGGCATTTTGCCAACAGCCTCGATAAAATCAGAGTCAATGGGATGGGGTGGATAACCGAGTGTCTTGCGCTCTCGATTGGCATCTTCAAAGCGCTTGAGCTGCTCCTCAGAATCCGTCAATTCGCTGAAGGCATTGCCGATTTCGATGCCACGGATGTATAATTCAAATCGTTCTGCCCAGAGATTTTCCGGCGCTTTGAGTTTTGATAAAGCTGCCATGGAAGCTGGATAGTCATAGACAATTTCTGGCTGCGTCATCCCAAGATTGGGCTCAATCAACTTGAGCCACACACGGAAAAAGATATCTTCAAAACTATCATCCCCTGGAATCTCCTCATCAAGGGTTCGAGCAGCTTCACTTCGCCAATAGTCAGGTTCACTCATGCCACGCCCCAACTCAAGATTTGCATGAATATGAAAACAGTCCTGAATAGATGTCCGCTTGACAGGTTCCCATGTAAACCCCTCTGAAAGGCGAGTCGTCTCAAAGTGTTGGCTCAAATAATGGAGTAAGGCCTCTATATCATCCATAATCTGGATGTATGAACCAGGCCGATACCATTCCAGCATATTGAACTCAGGGTGATGTTGGGGGCCAAGCTCTCCATGATTCCGAAACACCCGGGCAATTTCAAATATCCTCTCGAATCCAGCACCCAGCGCTTTTTTAATGGCAAATTCTGGTGATGTGGGTAAGTGAAGCAGCTCCTCAGACCCATCATGCTGTACATATTTTGTGGTGAAGCTATGTAGATGCACTTCCATCCCCGGGGAAGGCACCAGAAGGGGAGTTTCTATTTCAAAAAAGTCCCTCCCTGTGAAAAAATCACGCAAATGATTGATGAGTTGACGTTTTTGACGAAGTCTCAATTGATTCATGCTGGCAATATGTTAATTCTGACCCCAATTTCAAACAGCCATGACTCATTGTGAATATCTTCAGTAATACTTCTTTATCACCAATCCTTATTTATTTTGAGAAATGAATAATTCGCAAATATCTGATAGAATAAATCGTCTAGCATCCATGATGTCCCTTCTGGATGAAAACCCCTTCAAAATTCGAACTTTTGAAAAAGCAGTTCGGATTGTCAGGGAGCATGAAGAAGACATGGGTGTATTGGTCGATGAAGACCGTTTGAAGGATGTCCCCGGTGTGGGACCAACCTTAGCTTATGTCATTATGAATTATGCCAAAGCCGGAACAGTAGGTCTGGAACAGGAACTGGAATCTCAACTTCCTGAAGGCCTGTCTGATCTGCTGGATCTCCCTGGTCTGGGAATGAAGAAAGTTAAACAACTCTGGCAAGAATTTGACATCAGCAACATGGAATCCCTCCAGAAGGCCTGTGAAGCGGATGCGCTTTCCAATATGAAGGGGTTTGGTCCCAGGCATCAGGTGAAATTACTGGATGCCATTACCTTTCGATCCAAACATACCAGAGATTTTTATCTTGATGTTGCTCTGTCCGCAGCACAGAGGTGGATGGGCAATATGGATCGTCTCTCTTGTGTGGGTCATATTGAGTTGACTGGAAAAATCAGACGCGGAGACAAGCTTATTCAGTCGGTTGAATTTATTGTTGAAGCAGATCAGGCACAGTTGATTTCTGAGCTGCATAATCAATATGATTGTGAGCTCACTGTTTCAACGCCACTCATTTTCACTGATAAGTCGGGGATTCCAATTCAGCTATGGATTTGCAGTTCGGAAAGCTTTGCCGCTGAACAACTGATCCGCACGGGTGGTGAGGTTTATTTAGAAAACATATCCAACCAATATGGTAATGATACTGAATCAACCATCCAGGCACTCGCCGGGCAAAAGAACGCATCAACTGAAAAAGTCCTGTGTGAATCAATAGGCATTCAATGGATTGAACCTGAACTGCGGGATGTCTACGCTTCTTTTTCAGAAGAAATTAAGCTGATTGAGGAAAGTGATATAAAAGGCACCTTTCATGCCCACTCCACCTGGAGTGATGGGCGAAATTCTCTTGAAGAACTGGCAGCGGCCGCACGGAATCTGGGATACCAATACCTCGGCATCAGTGAGCATTCACAAGCGGCCTACTACGCCAACGGCTTGAAGCCTGATAAAGTCAAATCTCAGTGGGAACTCATTGATCAGCTCAACGATGCTAACTCTGATTTTCACATATTTAAGGGAATTGAAGCAGATATCCTTAAGGATGGGAGCCTGGATTATGATGAGGAACTCCTGGCAGGATTTGATTTTGTGATTGCTTCAATCCACAGCCATTTTCATCTGGATCCTGTAAAACAAACGGATCGCATTGTACGAGCGCTCCAAAGCCCATTTACCACCATTCTCGGACACCCGACTGGCAGAATGCTTATGGCCAGACCTGGCTATAATCCAGATTTACCAACAATAATTGATGTGGCAGCCGAAAATGATAAACTGATTGAAATCAACACAACCCCCAAGCGACTTGATTTGGATTGGCGGTATCTAAAATACGCCAAAGAACGGGGTGTAAAAATCTCCATTAACCCTGATGCCCATAGCGTCACGGGACTTAAGACTGTCCCTTTAGGTGTTCGCACGGCTCGCAAAGGGGGCCTCACAGCAGCAGAAGTTCTGAATACCATTGGTATGAATGAGATGAAAAAATATTTGCAGATGCGGAGAACTAAATGAGAGAATCAGTGACAAATAAAAAGCTTCGTATGCGTCTAATCATTGATGCCCTGTATAAGACATATCCAGATTCAAAATGCAGCCTGGAACATCGGTCTCCTTTTCAACTGCTCATTTCCACCATGCTATCTGCCCAATGCACTGATGATCGCGTGAATATGGTAACCCCCAAATTATTTAAGCATTACCCCACAGCTAAGAGCATGGCCAGCGCGCCAGTTGAACATCTCGCAGAACTGGTTCGTTCAACGGGATTTTTTAACAGCAAATCAAGAAACATGAGTGCCTGTGCACAAACCCTCCTGCAGGAGCATGGGGGAGAAGTCCCTGCAAACCTGGATGATCTGGTGAAACTCCCTGGAGTGGGTCGCAAAACGGCCAATGTGGTTCTGGGTACAGGTTTCCATATCCCTGGTCTGGTGGTTGATACCCACGTGATCCGTATTGCCAATCTGTTGAGAATGACCAATCAAAAAGATGCTGTCAAAATTGAAATGGATCTTCAGAAGATCATAGAACAGGAACATTGGGTCATGTTCACCCATCTTATTATTGATCATGGGAGAGCGGTTTGCATTGCACGCCGGCCTCAATGCCATATCTGTGTTCTGGCTGAGTTTTGCCCCAGCATTCTGCCTGAGGAAGTCATAAAGAAAAAGAAATGATATGGATACTTCAACTGAATTTAGAGTTTCAGGAATAGTTCAAGGTGTAGGATTTAGATTCTTTGTAAAATCCACAGCTCAAGGGTTGGGTCTCACAGGATGGGTGAAAAATCATTCAGATGGGTCGGTGATTGGAGTCGCTGAAGGAGACCACGGGCTGATAATATCCTTCTTAAAAGAGGTAGGTGTGGGCAACAGGTGGTCCCAGGTTGAAGCAGTTGAGAATCTTGCCCGGAGCTACAGTGGGGATTTCAAAACTTTTGAAATTCGGTATTAGGAAAGTGTGGGGACAGTAATTATTTATACTGAAGAATTTGAAAGGGACAGTTTATGAAGCCAACATTCTATGATAAAAAAACATGTGGAACCTGTAAAAAGGCCCAGGTTTATCTGAATGAAAGCAAGGTTGAATTTGAAAAGGTGGATATCATAAGCACCCCTCCCAGTCGCGAGCTGCTGGAAAAATTTATTGATGCAAATGATATCAAACCCTACTTGAATTCCCGGTCGGCTATTTATCGTGAATTAAAGCTGGGGCAAAATCTTCCAGATAAAGCCAAAGCCATTGAGTTGATGCTTCAAGATTCCAATCTCATCAAAAGACCCTTTGTGGTTATGGGCGATGTTGGTTCCTTTGGGTTTACTTCGAATGAATTTGATGAAAAATGGGGCACCTCAAGCAAGTAGTATTGAAACAAAGAAAAGGATAAATATATGGAAAAGATTATTGGTGAAGTAGAACGAAGTGAAACTGAAAAGATTCTGATTCAGGTAAAAGAATTCAAGGGTCGCACCTATGTGGATTTTAGAATTCACTATCTGGCTGACGAGGACGAATGGCGTCCAACTCAGAAGGGTATTACGGTTGCTCCAGCTTTGTGGGAAGACTTCAAAAAGCATGTTGATGAAGCCAACAAATTTCTCGGTGAAGAAGGTTTGATCTAAGCTTTTTCCCTCAGCAGCTCACGCCTGAGCTGTAATTTTGATGTAAAATATTGACGGTACACAATGGCCAGCATAATCATGTTGGCCAGGGTTGCTGTTGTGAACCACATATACATAATCATGATTTGATAGCGCACAGCAATAATGGGATCAATTCCAGCAAGAATCTGACCTGTCATCACACCGGGGAGTTGTACCAAACCCACGGTCATCATGGCATTGATGTTTGGGATTAGTGCAGCATGGATCGAAGCCTTCATGGCATCGTGGACGGCTAGTTTTGGAGTGGCACCCAGCGCCAGCAGGGTTTCAATCTCCCGCTCCCGATGTTTCATCTCACCTACAAATCGATTGGCTGTCAATGCCGTCGAATTGAGCCCATTGCCTATAATCATTCCGCCAATAGGAATGGCCGCGTAAGGTGAGAACCAGGGCTCCACATCCAGTATAAAAAGCAAGATTGTCCCTAAAATAAGGATGGCAGAACCCAATAAGGCCACCAACATGGCAGGGAAGAAGTGGGGGATTGCATGCTTCTGACGTCGTGTACCCTCATAACTGGCAATCACTATCATGATAAAGAGCAAAGCGAGCATAAATGCCCAATGTTCCTGACCAAAAAACCAGGTTAGCACATACCCCATGAGGGTCAACTGAACAAAGGTACGCACCGTACCGATCAGAAGCGTGTTTTCCAGGCCTAACTTCCATTTTTTGATTAAAAATAGTGAAAAGGCAATAAACAGCAGTGATACCAGCAAATCATTCCAACTCAGGACATAAAAATCAGGTCGCATCAGTGACCTCATTTTTTAACAGGCCCGCATCCTCAAAGGCGTGTGACTTATCAAGGGTTTTAAAATCTCCATCCCCGATAATTTTTCCATGGGATAAAATGATAACTCGTTTGGCGTATCGACGCATGAGCATGTGATCATGAGAAACAGCGATGACTGTTAAATTTAATGCACCTCTCAGTTCCTCGATCTGGTCCATGATTTCACGGGCAAGTTTTGGATCCAGATTGGATGTAGGTTCATCCAGTAGCAGAACCTGTGGATGGTTCAGCAGGGTCCTGGCCAGAGCTAGCCTTTGTTGTTCTCCACCTGAGAGATCCCGGGCATGATGCGTTAATTTAATGCCGACTAAACCAACCTGATCCAGAGCAGTCAGAATCTCATGATCCAGCGTTTGAGAGATGCTCTGGTCCCAGCGGCCGGCAATCAATAAATTCTCCCTGACTGTCCCTTCAAAAACCACAGGGTTTTGAAAGAGAACACCTACATTTTTACGGAGCGCTTGTATATCTGAATCAATCTCACCACCCCGGAATGTGATTTTTCCCGAGCTGGGACTGGTCAGGGCGTTAAACATTCTCAATAGAGAGCTTTTGCCAGCACCTGAGGCACCAATAACAGCTACAAACTCACCTTTAGAAATATTAAAATTGAGTCCCTGGAGGATGTTTAGATCATCAACCTTTAGGTGCACATCTTCAAACTGAAATAGCAGGTCATTTTCCATGGGCCAATAATATATGGCGCAGAGGCAGAAAGAAATGATATAAGACATAGGAGCATTGGTGTTTTTTGTTTGCCAGGTTTTTACAGCGTTTACCTTTGCAGCTGAAATTGGAGAATCTACATGGCTTTAAAAATAGTTGGTCCAGATTTTTTTGACTTGTCAGCTTTGCTCTCAGAAGAAGAGATAGCTGTTCAAAATATGGCTCATGATTGGGTGCGTGACCGTTTTAATCCCCTCATTTCAAAACATTACAGGGAGGGAAGTTTCCCTTTTGAATTGCAGGCTGAAATGGGAGAGATGGGATTTTTTGGATCTACACTCCCAGAGAAGTATGGGACTGCAGGGATAAATAGTGTGGCTTTCGGCTTGATGATGCAGGAACTGGAGCGTGGAGACTCAGGTCTGCGCAGCTTCGCATCTGTACAGGGATCACTGGTCATGTGGCCCATCTGGAAATATGGCTCAGAAGCGCAAAAGGACAAATGGTTACCCCTGCTGGCTTCAGGAGAAAAAGTTGGCTGTTTTGGACTGACTGAACCTGACTTTGGGTCAAACCCTGGCGGAATGATCACCCGGGTAAAGCAGGAGGGCGACAGCTTCATTCTTAATGGTACCAAAATGTGGATTACCAACTCACCTGTTGCAGATGTGGCCCTGATCTGGGCCAAGGATGAGCAGGGGGAAGTCAGAGGATTTCTCGTTGAACGAGGGACACCTGGATTCGAGACCCCGGAAATAAAGGGGAAATTGTCCCTGAGAGCTTCCGTAACAGGCGAAATTGTATTAAACAACTGTACCATACCCCTGGAGAACAAACTGCCTGAAGCAAATGGTCTCAAAGCACCTCTGAGTTGCTTGAGTCAGGCGCGATATGGCATCAATTGGGGTGTGATTGGAGCAGCCATTGCCTGTTATGAGGAAGCTGTGGATTATGCGAAAACCAGAATCCAGTTTGATAAACCAATCGGAGCGTTTCAATTAACCCAGCTAAAATTGGCGGAAATGCTGAATGAAATCACCAAGGCTCAGTTTCTGACACTACAACTGGGTCGTCTAAAAGATCGAGCAACCCTGAATCACAAGCAGGTCAGTCTGGCTAAAATGAACAATGTGCGCATGGCTATCGAGGTTGCCCGTTCTGCCAGGAGCGTGTTGGGCGCCAGTGGTATTACAGATGAGTATGTTTCCATGCGGCATGCGGCTAACCTGGAATCAGTCCTCACCTATGAAGGAACCCATGAGATGCATACACTGGTCGTCGGGGAAAGTATCACAGGCATCCCTGCCTTTCGTTGAAACATTGAATCACCTGGGTCGTTTGTAAATGATAATGTCGAATTTTAGCGAGAAAGAAAATCTATGTCCACAATCCTGGTAACTGGTGGCGCCGGCTATATAGGTAGCCACACCGTTCTTGAATTACTCTCACAAGGCGATGATGTTATCGTTGTTGACAATCTTTCCAATAGTAGCCAGGAGTCGCTCCGACGTGTGGAAGCACTCACAGGAAAAGCGCCAGTTTTTTATGAAATAGATCTCCTGGATCAAACAGCTCTGGCAACCCCCTTCCAAAATCATCATATAGATGCGGTTATTCATTTTGCCGGATTGAAAGCAGTAGGAGAATCAGTAGAAATTCCCCTGAAGTATTACCAGAATAATCTCTCTGGAACTTTAAACTTACTTGGAGAAATGAAAACATATGGCGTGAAACGTCTGGTATTTTCATCTTCTGCAACTGTGTATGGTGATCCAAGCTCAGTCCCAATTACTGAGGATTTCCCAGTATCTGCCACCAATCCTTATGGACGGTCAAAATTGATCATTGAGGAGATGTTGGCTGACCTGGCCCTCTCCGATGCACAGTGGGACATTTCAATTTTAAGATATTTTAATCCTGTCGGTGCCCACAGTAGCGGTCAAATTGGTGAAGATCCCAATGGCATCCCCAACAATCTCATGCCCTACATTTCTCAGGTAGCCGTCGGAAAGTTGGAAAAACTATCGGTATACGGGAATGATTATGAAACCAGAGATGGAACTGGCGTGCGTGACTATATCCATGTTGTTGATCTAGCCCAGGGACATCTAAAAGCCCTGGACCATCTCATGACACAACCCGGATTGGTGACTGTCAATTTAGGGACTGGTCAGGGATATAGCGTCCTGGAGATGGTGAAAGCATTTGAATCAGCCTCCGGTCAGACAGTTGCTTACGAAATTGTCCATCGACGCGCTGGTGATATTGCAGCGTGTTATGCCGATACTCAAAAAGCATTTGAGGTTCTGGGATGGAAAGCGGCAAAAGGATTAAAAGAAATGTGTGATGATGCCTGGCGCTGGCAATCAAAAAATCCACAGGGATATCATCAATAATCAGGGCGTTCCTCACCTTTTTCTCGCCTGGAAAAAATTGGTTTAAAAAAAGTTGATTGTCCCCCGGTATTATTAAATCTCTTCAAGCAGATAATTACCCTTCCAAATAATAGACGTAGTCTATAGGGGAAAAGAGCAGCAGAATAAATGCGAAGAAGCCCTGATACGAGGTGTTGCATTTGGGTGGGTAGCAGAATATTATTCGCGACTTGAAATAATGGAACACTAAAGGAATAGCATGTCTCAATACCTCGTCATCGTCGAATCACCCTCAAAAGCAGGGACTATTAAAAAATATTTAGGGGAAGAGTACAAGGTACTTTCAACCGTTGGACATATTCGAGATTTACCTCGAACTCAGCTGGGTGTGGACCTGAAAGACAATTTTAAACCACTTTATGTGACCATTCCCGGTAAGAAAAAAAATGTAGAAGCATTGAGAGAAGCTGCCAAACAGGCAGCCCATATTTTTGTGGCAACTGACCCTGATCGAGAAGGGGAGGCCATTGGCTGGCATGTTACCCGCATCCTGAAAAATCTTAATAAACCTATTTCCCGGGTCATGTTCTACGAAATTACCAAAACTGGGGTATTGGAGGGGATGCAGAAGGCAACTGAGCTTGACATGAACATGGTCAATGCGCAGCAGGCCCGTCGCATCATAGATCGCCTGGTTGGATTCAAAGTGAGTCCATTTTTATGGCGAGTACTCTATTCCGGGCTGAGTGCCGGTCGCGTCCAATCTGTGGCATTGCGTCTCATATGTGAGCGCCAGGAGGAAATCGATAGATTTGAACCTCAGGAATATTGGACCATTAAAGCTGATGTTGAAACTGCTAAAAAGAAAACATTTGAAGCTGAACTCCAGAAGGTTGATGGAAAAAAGGCTTACATTCCCAATGAATCCACAGCAATTGAGCTCAGGAATGCCCTAAAGGATGAGCAATATCTTGTATCAAAGGTTACTAAAAAGCGAGTTCGTAGAAATCCTCATGCACCCTTTACGACGTCGACGCTTCAACAGGCAGCTTTTCAAAAACTTGGCTTTACAACTAAGCGCACCATGACTCTGGCTCAGCAGCTATATGAAGGTGTTACGCTGGCAGACGGGGAAACCACTGGTCTGATAACCTATATGCGAACCGATTCAACCCGTGTGGCAGAATCTGCTATTGAATCTGCCCGATCCCAAATCGAGTCGAAATATGGCTCAGACTATTTGCCCGCTTCCCCTCGCCAATTTGGGAAAAAAGGTGGCAAAATTCAGGATGCTCACGAAGCCATCCGTCCAGCTAATCCAGAGCTGACACCCGATACTATCAAGGCTTCGTTGACTGCTCCCCAAGCCAAACTCTATGATCTTATTTGGCGACGCTTTGTTGCTTCACAAATGGCTGTAGCCGTATTTGATCAATCCACAGTTGATGTCACAGCTGGTACCCGGTTTGATTTGAGAGCTTCAGGTTCTGATCTGGTATTTGATGGGTATCGTGTGGTTTACTTTGAAAATGTTGAGGAACAGGATAGTCACCTTCCATCAGATTTGGAAGAGAGTGAGAAACTTCAAGCCTTAGAGGTCAAGGCAGATCAACATTTCACCAAACCTCCTGCTCCCTACACTGAGAGTAGTTTGGTAAAAATTCTTGATAAGGAAGGCATCGGTCGCCCATCCACCTATGCAAATATCATCTCCGTTGTCCAGGCCAGAAATTATGTTCACTCAGAGAAGCGCAAACTATATCCAACTGAGCTAGGGAAAGTGACCAATAAGCTTCTGGTAGAAAATTTTTCTGAATTGGTGAATAAGACCTTCACTAGAGAAATGGAACTTAAACTGGATAAGGTAGAAGAAGGGGAGAGCACCTATCTGGAGGTCATGACAGAGTTTTGGTCACACCTTGAAAGATGGCTGGAAGAATCTTCAAAATCATACAGTGAGCTTAAAAAATCTCTTCAGGAAGACAGTGGTGAAGCCTGTGATAAGTGCGGCAAGCCAATGGTCATTAAATGGAGTAAAAACGGTCGATTCCTGGCCTGCTCTGGATTCCCATCCTGTAAAAATGCCAGACCCCTCGATTCACCCACCAATGGAGAAGATGGTGAAGACACAGTTGTTGAAGATCATGGGAAATGCGAGAAGTGTGAATCTCCCCTTGTCCTCCGGGATGGTCGATATGGAAAGTTTTACGCATGCTCAGCCTATCCCAAATGCAAATTCACCAAACCATTCACCATATTGATGCCCTGTCCCAAACCGGATTGTAAGGGGGATATTTCTCCCAGACGCTCCAAGAGGGGTAGAACTTTTTATGGATGCACAAAATATCCGGACTGTGATTTTGTAAGTTGGGATCCCCCAATTGCACACAAATGTCCGGCCTGTGAGAATCCATACATGGTGGCTAAATCAACCAAGAAGAAGGGCGACTACGCGCTTTGCCCAAACTGTAAGCATGAAGTAAGCGTCAACGAGACGGAAGCTTCCTAGCAAAAAAAAATTGAGAGACAATAATGGCACGTTTAGAAAGTTTTGAGAAGCTCGTATCTCTGTCAAAAAGACGGGGATTCGTATTTCAATCGAGTGAGATTTATGGCGGAATCAACGCCTGTTATGATTATGGACCTCTGGGTGTTGAGCTTAAAAGAAATGTAAAGCAGGCATGGTGGAATGCCATGACCAGGGAATATGATAATATTGTTGGTCTGGATGCAGCCATCCTCATGCACCCCAAAGTCTGGGAAGCCAGTGGTCATGTTGGTGGTTTTACCGATCCACTTGTGGATTGTAAAAAATGCAAAACTCGTTTTCGTGAGGATAACCTTCCTGAAGCAAATATGACTTCAAAGGAATGTCCAGAGTGTGGCGGTGAGCTTACTGAATCCAGACAATTCAATCTCATGTTCAAGACCCAGATGGGTGCTGTTGAAGATACTGCTTCTACTATTTATCTACGACCTGAAACTGCCCAGGGTATTTTTGTGAACTTCCCCAATGTGGTGGATACTTCCCGTCAGCAGATTCCTTTTGGAATTGCGCAGATTGGTAAAGCCTTTCGGAACGAGATAACCCCGGGAAACTTTATCTTCAGAACTCGTGAATTCGAGCAGATGGAAATGCAATTTTTTGTAAATCCTGATCAGGCAGATGAATGGTTTGAAACCTGGATGGAAAGGCGCAAGGCTTTCTATGATACCATCGGCATCAACCCCGATAACCTGCGCTTTCATGAACACGGTCCAGATGAGCTGGCCCATTATGCCCGTGCTGCTTTTGATGTGGAATATAAGTTTCCCATTGGTTGGAGCGAGTTGGAAGGAATTCATAACCGCGCAGATTTTGATTTGAAGCAACACGCTGAATTCTCAGGTAAGAATATGAGTTATAGAGATCCCCAGACAAATCAGGTTTATACCCCATTCATTATTGAGACCTCCGCTGGTTGTGATCGTACCACACTGGCAGTTATGTGTGAAGCTTATGAGGAAGAAACTTTAGAGGATGGCTCTGTTCGGACTGTCATGCATTTTCATCCAAAGCTGGCACCCATTAAGGTGGCTATTCTACCTTTGGTGAAAAAAGGTGGTTTGAAGGAGTTGGCTACGGAAATTAAGGATGACCTCAAGCGTCATTTTAATGTTTTTTATGATGAAAAAGGTGCCATTGGCCGCCGATATCGTCGTATGGATGAAGCTGGAACCCCCTATTGTGCGACCATCGATTTTGATACGCTTGAAGACAATGCTGTGACTGTGCGAGATAGGGATTCAATGGATCAGATTCGAGTACCAATCGCAGAGCTTCAGGCTTGGCTGGCTGAACGTATCCTAACCAGCTAAATATATCGACTGACTCTCATGGGTCAGAGGGATGTGGTTTGAAACAGGCTGTGGGTCCATCCCCAGCCTGTTTTGCATTTTTCAGCAATTTGTAAAATAAATACACAATCTATTTATAGCCGCTTGTTGTCCCTCAGATGCTATTTATATTGTGTGACGTGATTAGGCGAGTATCAAAGCGACCATTCTTTTTCAAACAGCAATTTTCTGATCCACTTCGAATTAATTTAAAATGTGCACTTCAAGGTGCACTTTTCATATGATATACCCAGAGAGTAGGTGTGAATGAACAAAACGTTAATAATTTTGATTGAACTTCAGGAGATTGATCGTCAGCTCTTTGAAATCGATGAAAAAAAGGGGAGTCTTCCCCAACAGGTAGAAAAACTGGAATCACAGGCTGAAAGCGTTAAATCTGAATTGGAGACAATTCGGCAGACGCTGGAAGAGAATCAGAAAGAGCTAGTGACCATCAAGGGTGCTCTTATGGATGCTGAGGCAAAAGTTAAGAAATACCAGGATCAACTTTATCTGGTTACCACCAATCGTGAATACGATGCCTTAACCAATGAAATCGAAACGGTCAAATCTGAAATGACTGAAGGTGAGGGGCGACAATTATATCTTGAATCAGAAATTGAGAAATTGGAAGAGCTTATCGCCACGTCTGTAGAGCAGAGCACAGCCTTTGTTGAACAATTAGATGCGAACCGCGACGAATTGAAAGAAAAGTCAGATCTCACAGATGCCCGCCAGGAAGAACTTGAGGCTCAAAGAGCTAAGTTGATCAAAAAGGTTGGTCAGCGTTACTTAAGGCAGTATGAGAGAATCCTCAAAGCACGTCGCCGTGCTGTTGTTCCCATTTTGCGTGGATCCTGCTCTGGATGTCACAAGCAACTGAATCCTCAAACCATCTATGAAATCCAGCAAATGGACGCTTTTATCGAATGTGAAAATTGTGGCCGGATTCTGGTCGTCTTACCTGGAGACGATGTGTAGGTCCTCACTCCATTTTTTTAGATAGAAAATTTTAGAAGAAATGATCCGAGAAATCGGATCATTTCTCTTTTAGTCACCATTCAAAGCCTTAGTTTTATTCGCTTTTTTAAAATGGGTGGATTGGGCAGTCGCCTGGCATCAGCTGGGAGGAAAGTCCGGACTCCGCAGGACAGGTTGCCCATGTTAGCAGCATGGGACTCTACTTTCGAGTAGGGATGGAAAGTGCCGCAGAAAAGATACCGCCCGTCTTCGCTCCATTCTCGCTACCGCGATCATGGAGCTACGCCGTGGCAGGCCCCGTTATTGGGCCTGCCGCGCCGTAGCTTCGTTGACGTAGAATACGGGAACGGAGCGAAGGCGGGTAAGGGTGAAAACGTGAGGTAAGAGCTCACGCCAGTGTCAGGTAACTGATGCTGGGGGTAAACCCCAATTGGAGCAATTTCAAGCAGAAGAGCTTGGTAGTCCGCCATTCATCAATGATGAAACTCTTCGGGTAGGAAGCTAGTATCTCCATGCAAATGGATATCCAGATCAATGGCTGCCTCATCCTCTTTGGAGGATCAGACAAAATCCGGCTTATAGATCCACCCATTTATTTGCCTACCGTTGGTGCAAGCCAATCTTAAATGATGTGACATCAGGTTAAAACAACGACGTTTTTACCGTGAATTAAACCAATCTGAAGTTTATACTATAGACCAACTTATTATGGAAAAAATCTGGATCATTCAAGACAGTCCCCTAGGGGAAATAGAGAATCTCACAACTTCTCTGGGCGTTTCGCCAGTGGTTGGTGGACTCCTCTGGCGCCGCGATTTACGTACCATAGATGAGGCTCGTGAATTTTTTAACCCCTCCATTTCCCACTTACATGATCCCTTCCTCATGCTCAACATGGACATCGCCGTGGATGAGATTTCAAAGTGTCTTGATGCGCATGCACCCATACTGGTTTATGGGGATTATGATGTGGATGGTACCACGGCTGCATCACTATTACACTTGTTTTTGCAATCTGTTGGTGCAAAATCGGAATTTTATATCCCCGATAGAAACACGGAAGGATACGGCGTATCCCATAAGGGTATTGATTACGCAGCTGAGATTGGTGCAAAACTGATTATTACATGTGATTGCGGTATTACAGCCGTTGAGCAGGTTGAATACGCCAAACAGCTCGGTGTGAATATGATGATTACAGATCATCATATTCCTGATGATGAATTACCCGCTGCAGTGGCAATATTGAACCCCAAACAAGGTGATTGTAATTACCCCAACAAGAATTTATGCGGGGCCGGTGTAGCATTTAAACTCACTCAGGCCATTGCAAAGAGACATGAGCTCCCAGATGAACAAGCACTCCAGTTTCTTGATCTCGCAGCCATTGGAACAGCTGCGGATATAGTTAAGGTAACTGGAGAAAACCGAATTATTGTTAATGAAGGTTTGAAATTGATCAGCAGGGGAAGCCGGCCTGGAATTATCGCCCTGAAGAAAGTGGCAGGAATAACCAGGGATGAAGTCACCGTTGCCGATGTTCTATTTGGGCTAGGACCTCGAATCAATGCTGTTGGTCGCTTAGGAGAAGCCATGCGGGCAGTGCGCCTCATGACATCCACCACCCAGTCTGAGGCAAAAGAATTATCCGCTGTTCTCAACTCAGAAAATGAGGTTCGTAAGACGGTTGAAGGCAAAATATTTGATGAGGCGGTACGTCTCTCCAATGCTAAATATGACCCCAGAGAAAAACGATCGCTGGTCCTTTATCACGAAGGTTGGCATCACGGTGTGATTGGAATTGTTGCCTCAAAGTTAAAGGAACGATACTTTGTACCGACAGTGATTATCGCGGTAAACGACGGTGTGGGAAAAGCTTCTGCCAGAAGTATTAGTGGATTTGATCTCCATGCTGCCTTCTCGGAATGTGCCGATCTGCTGCTCAGCTTCGGTGGACACACCATGGCCGCAGGAATGTCCATTGATCCTGTTAATCTGGAAGCATTTGAAAAACGGTTCCAGGACGTGGCTATGGCCCAGGTAACAGAAGAAATGATGCGACCACGCTTAAAAATCGAGTCTATTATTGAATTTTCTGATATTAACTCCCAACTAATGGAGACGCTAAGACGCCTCGCTCCTTACGGACCTGGTAATATGCGTCCCCTCTTTGCCAGCCAAAATCTGGAAGTTATCGGTTATCCACGTCCAAAGATTGTGGGCAAGAATCACTTAAAATTGAAAGTGCGTCAGGGACGAACGATTCTGGACGCAATTGGGTTTGGAATGGCCGAGTCTCTGGAATTACTGTATTCTCAGAAGAATCTGGAAATGGCTTATGTCCTTGCTGAAAATGAATGGCAGGGTAGAAAAACTATCCAATTAGAGCTAAAAGATATTAGAGTAATGGCTTAGGAGTCCACCATGCGAAAAGCTTACATCGAGGCGATCGGGATGTATGTCCCTGAAAATGTAGTAACCAACCAGGATTTGGAAAAATTAATGGATACCTCAGATGAGTGGATCCGTGAGAGAAGTGGTATCCAGGAGCGTCACCATGTGGATGGAGAATGCACAACTGATCTGGCATTGAAAGCTGCCGAAGAGGCACTTGAGAAGGCTGGCATGCAGGCAGAGGATGTGGAGCATATCATCTTCTCAACCATGGCGAGCGACTACTTCACGCCAGGTGGCGGTCCCATGATGACCAGACGTCTGGGTATTCCTGGAACCCCTGCCCTGGACATTCGTATGGCCTGCTCAGGATTTTTGTATGGACTATCCATTTCCAAGGCATTTATCGAGTCGGGGGCCTATAATAATATCCTGCTGATTACCTCCGAAGTTCAGTCTGTGGCCCTTGATTTTACCACTGCGGGTCGAGATACAGCAGTCCTGTTTGGCGATGGTGCTGCAGCGACTATCATTAAGGCTACAGATGAAGATAGAGGATTGCTATCAGTAAAGACCCACTCAGATGGTCGTTATGCCGAGGATCTCATGCTGCGCACACCCTCAACTCTGGATAACCCGTTTTTGACAAAAGAATTGTTAGATAAGGGTTATGGTCAGGTCGTGATGAACGGTCGAACCGTATTCAAACATGCCATCACCAAATTCCCACAGGTGATATCTGAAGCCCTGGAAGCAGCGGGTGTTGAGAAGTCTGAAGTAAAACTGGTGGTTCCTCACCAGGCCAATCTGCGCATCACTGAGGCGGTGGCCAATCGATTAGAGCTTGAAATGCACAAAGTTGTGTATTCTAATATTCATAAGTACGGGAATACCACATCAGCTTCTATACCAATTGCCCTATATGAAGCCATGCAGGAGGGAAAGATCAACCGCGGTGATATCATTGTGGTAGCCTCATTCGGAGCAGGTTTTACCTGGGGTGCGTCGGTAATGAGGTGGTAGATTAATCATTCTATTCAAATTCAGGGGGACATAACATGAAACAATACTTTCAGGATGAGCATTATATGCTCCAGGACATGGTTCGTGATTTTGCTGCCAATGAAGTTGCGCCAATCGCTGAAACCCTTGACAGGGAGGAACGCTTCCCCCTGGAACTTATTCCCAAACTGGCAGAGCTAGGACTCCTGGGAATTCCCTTCCCCGAGGAATATGGTGGTGCTGGTATGGATACGCTGGCCTATACTCTGGTCATTGAGGAGTTGGCCAAAGTTGATTCATCCGTTGCCATTACTGTGGCTGCCCACATCTCATTAGGCACCAGCCCAATTTTTCTATTTGGGAATGAGGATCAAAAAAATGCCCATCTTTCCAATCTGATCTCCGGCAAATATCTGGCTTGTTTTGGTTTGACCGAACCAGAGGCTGGGTCCGATGCAGGTGGCACAAAAACTACTGCTGTAAGAGATGGGGATGAATGGGTAATTAATGGTTCTAAAAATTTTATCACCAATGCTGGTTACTCAGGAGTGTGCAATTTAACCGCAGTGACTGATCCTGATGCCAAACGTCCAGGTGGGGTTTCTGTATTTATGGTTGATCCAAAAACACCAGGTTTCATTATTGGCCCACCTGAAAAGAAAATGGGCTGGCGTGGGTCTGATACGCGTGCTTTGACCTTTGAAAATATGAGAGTTCCATCCAACGCGTTGCTCGGAGATCTGGATGTTGGATTTAGTCACATGATGACCGCATTGGTCGGAGGTCGCATCAGTGTGGCGGCCCTGTCTCTTGGGCTGGCTGAAGGTGCCCTCCAGGCTGCAATAAAATATGCCGATGAGCGTGAAGCGTTTGGCAAAAAGATACATCGCTTCCAGGGCGTGGGATTGCAGCTTGCTGAAATGGCCACGGAGATTGAAGCAGCGAGACATCTGGTTTACCATGCGAGTTATGTGAAAGATCATGGCGGAAATGTAGTAAAAGCTGCTGCGATGGCTAAATTAAAGGCCTCTGAAACTGCTGTACGGGCAACCAATATGGCCGTACAAGTGCATGGCGGTTATGGATACATAAAAGAATTTCAGGTTGAACGGTTCTTCCGTGATGCCAAAGTGCTCACCATTGGTGAAGGGACGTCAGAAGTTCAAAAACTTGTGATTTTGAAGCAGCTTATGAAAGGGTTATAATTACTACATGTTGCCACAATCAAAAAAGGTCGTCAGTGACGAAAAGAAATATCACCTCTGGCTAAGGATCAGCCAGATATCGCTTATTGCTCTGCTTCTCGTTGTCACAGCTCTGTTTTTCCCTCGAGGAAAGATGTTTCAATTCAACTATGATGTTGACCAGATCACTACTGAAACCATTATCGCCCCGTTTGATTTTGACATTTTAAAAACAAACGATGCGCTCGAAATAGATCGCAACGCTCGCGAGAGTACAGTACAGCCCGTATTTATTTGGGACAATACCACCCGCGATAAAGTGAATACCGCTATAGATGAGATGCGTGAACAGCTCGCCCTATGGTATCAGGCTGAAAAAGATTTATCTGCCAAGAAAAATTATTGGAGTACCATTACAGATAGTCTGGCTGCAGATTCCATGGTTTTCGAGCTACAAGAAGATTCATTACACGTTCTTAACTTTAAACTGGATTTGCAGAATAGAGGTCTCAAAAATTTAGGTACGCCTCGCTGGAGCTATTTCCTGGAAGAAGGTCCCTCCACCAGGCAACTTGCAAATTCAGTAAAACAAGCCCTCCTGCCACAGTACATGCTGGGTATCATTGGTGATCTTCCAACAGATATTGACGTTGCTCGGATAACCATGATTATGAGGGGCAAAGAATCAAGCCGAAACCCCAAGGATTTCCGCAATATGGAGCAGTCCTGGGAGAGTGTTCAAAAGGTGCTTAGCTCCAATTACTTTGAACGGAATCCAAGCCTGCAGCAACTTGCCGAGGACATCGCCCAGGCGGTAATGATTCCCAACCTGAACTATTCTGCTGAGCTTACTGACAATCGCATTTCCGAAGCTCGCAATCTGGTGCCCATAAGTGTGGGGAAAGTTTTCAAGAACGAGCGTATTGTGGATGCCAATACCCGGGTAACTCCCCCGATAAAACAAAAACTGAATTCATTGGAAAAGGAATACATCCGCAAGGGGTATGGTGAATCGGCAGCTAACAAGGTCACCACCTTTATGGGCAAAATTATGCTTTCAGCATTTTTACTCTTTTTCTTTTTTGCATATCTACAGACCTATAGGAGCCAGATTTATAATGATATAAAACTCATCGCTCTGGTGGGCATTGTTTTTATTATGACGCTCGCCCTGGCGCACATGATTGTCTATAAATTGGGCTGGTCTGAGTTTTTTGTCCCAATGACTATTGCTGCCATGATATTTACCGTCGTATTTGATGGCAGAATAGCTTTTATCATTATGGTGACACTGACCCTACTGACAGGTATTATCCTCAGCAACAACATTCCATTTATTGTGGCCAACCTATTTGTCTCTTCCCTGGCTATTTATACGGTACGCCGACTAAGATCACGATCTCAGATATTGTGGAGTATTCTGGCTGTCACTTCAGGTTATGTTGCTGTGATTGCAGTTTTCGAAATGATCAAATTTAGCAATTGGGAATCTGTGATGGAGCATATGGTCTTTGCGACTGCCAATGGCGTATTATCTCCGCTGCTCTCCTACGGACTACTGGTTTTAATTGAGAGAGTTTTCAAAATCACCACCAATTTAACTTTGCTTGAACTTCTGGATTTTAACAACAAGCTGTTAAGTAAGTTGGCTATGAGGGCTCCAGGAACTTTTAAGCATAGCATTGATGTTGGCAATCTGGCTGTTGCAGCTTCTGAAGCGGTGGGAGCCAATTCATTGCTGGCACGCGTGGGCGCCTACTATCATGATATTGGCAAAGCTGAAAAGCCTGAATACTTTATTGAAAACCAATTACGAGGTACCAACAAACATGATAAACTCTCACCCAGACTTAGTGCGACCGTGATTGTTGCACATGTTAAGGATGGTATCAAACTGGCAGATGAAAATCGATTACCCTCTATTGTGGCCGATTTTATCCCCATGCACCATGGAAAAACCAGAGTCGAGTACTTTTATCAGCAAGCGCTAGAGAAGGCAAAAGAAACCGATTCAGATATTAACGAGGCAGACTTCAGATATCCAGGTCCCAGACCAAATACAAAGGAAACTGGTATTTTAATGATTGCCGAAGCGATTGAAGCAGCCTCGCGCAGTTTGAAGAATCCCAACCCACAACGCATTGAATCGCTTATGGATACAATAATTGAAAGTAGAATCAAAGGAGGGGAGCTAATCAATTGCCCCCTAACTTTTAGAGATCTTGAGATTATAAAAAGCGCAATGATGCCCGTTCTCACTGGAAGTATGCACGAAAGAATTGAATATCCAGGGCAACGAGAAAAATTGCATATGATGGATGATGAAGACTAATAATAGACCTGGTAAATCACGCCAAGATACTACCCACCTTATCCATGAAAATTGACATTATCGACCCGCCTGGCGGGGTGGACACTCCTCAATTCATTGCCTGTGTGGGTGAAGTGCTGGCAACTGAGCATAAAACCTTTGAATATGTGAACGTAATATTTCTGGGAAAAGATGATCTCCGTCTCATGAAAAAAGAATATTTTGAGAAGGATGTTTATACGGATGTCATCGCTTTTAATTTGAATGAACCCGATGAAAATATTGAGGGGGAGATTTATCTCTCATATGAGCAGATTGTGGACAATGCCAATTCCTATAACACGAAATTGGACATTGAGTTATTGAGAGTTCTCATTCATGGTTGTTTGCATTTATGTGGATACGAGGATGATACACCAGCAGCGAAAGAGCAAATGACTGATTTAGAGAATCAATATATTAAAAAACTTATGGACCTGAATACTTAATGGAGTTATCAGAATTCTTCGAGTCCACTCTCGTCTGGCAATTAGTTGTATTTATTCTCCTATTGGGAATGTCTGCCTTTTTTTCAGGATCTGAAACTGCACTATTTAATCTTAAAAGAAATGATCTTGAAAAATTAAAGCATGATCTGGCTCCATCCTCCAGACTCATAGTACGCCTATTGGCAACGCCTAAACGATTACTCATCACCGTATTGACTGGCAATACCATAGTCAATGTTGCCCTGGCCTCCATGGCTGCTTTGATTACTACCGAAATCGCCAGCAAAAGCGGTGTGAACCAAGTTCTTGCCCTGGTTGCAGAGACCATTATTCTCACCATTATATTGGTCATTATAGGTGAGATCACACCAAAGGTTTTGGCAATGCGGCATTCATTGGGATTTGCATCCAGAATAGTTGGTATCCTCTCCATCATTTTCAAGTTGTTTTCACCCATCGCGCAGGTTGTCTATAACCTTGTGGAAAAGATGGTAACCATCACGGGAATTCAACCAGAGGAAAACTTCACCTCAGATGAAGAAATCAAAGAACTGGTGGAATTGGGACAGGATCAGGGTGTTATTGGAGAGGAAGAAAAAGAAATGATTCACTCCATTATTCAATTTGGTGATACACAAGCCAAGGAAATAATGATACCACGACCAGATGTGTTCATGCTGCATACTGAGATGAGTCGCGATGAAGTTTTAACTCTCATTAGACAGAGTGGCTACTCAAAGTATCCCCTCTACAAAGATCAGATTGATCAGATAAAGGGTATTGTCTTCATAAAAGATATTTTACCCTATCTGCATAGCAGCTCACAACGCATTAATCTTGAGCGTCTCGCCAGGCAGGCAATGTTTGTTCCTGAACATCAGTATGTTGATGACCTCCTGAGAGAAATGCAGAAGGAAAAACAAAAGTTAGCCATTGTTGTAGATGAATATGGTGGTTTCTCTGGAATGATAGCGGTGGAAGATATCATTGAAGAAGTTTTGGGTGATCTAAAGGATGAACTCGATGAGTCCGATGAGAATTCCGAGATTGTTGAGCTAGAAAAGCATGTCTTTGTAATAGAAGCATCAACTCATCTGGATGACGTCGCTGCAGTTTTGGGAATTGAATTCGCTGAAGAGCGTGATTTTGATTCCATAGGGGGCCTGATTTATTCCAGCCTTGGAACCATTCCTGAGCCAGGAGAAATAGTAGAGTATGAGCAGTTCAAATTTGAAGTTTTATCTGTTGAGAAAAATCGTATTGAAAAAGTAAAAGTGACCAGGACTGAGATTAAGTAAATGGTGGAAGCATTCAAGACCTCCCCTGAGTTTGAACTCCGACGTCTCATCGATATCGTATCCAAACTTCGTAGTCCTGAGGGTTGTCCCTGGGATATTGAGCAAACTCCAGAAAGTATGATCCCTTATCTCCTTGAAGAGGCGTATGAAGTTGTGGAGAGTATTGAGGATGGTAAACAAGAGGATATACTGACGGAGCTGGGAGACCTGCTATTGCATATTGTCATGCAGGCTCAAATGGCAGAAGAGGAAAATAAGTTTGAGCTCCGCGACTCAATACATTCAATTAATGAAAAACTTATTCGACGCCACCCCCATGTTTTTGGTGATGACAATAGAAAAACCAAACGACTTGAAGATGCCAAGGAAAAATGGGAGAAGGTCAAAAAAAGTGAGGGTCGAAAAAGTTGGATTGATGGGGTTCCGAAAAACTTGCCAGGATTAATTCGGGCACAGCGTGTACAGGAGAAAGCCTCAACAGTTGGATTCGATTGGGATGATGTTGCTCCTGCGTTGGCAAAATCCCATGAAGAAATTGATGAATTGTTAGAAGTATGGCTTGAAGGAAACCATGAACGATCCAGGGAAGAATTTGGTGATGTCCTCTTTAGTATAGTTAATGTGGGTCGATTGATGAATCTGGATAGTGAAACTTCAATGCGCCAGGCAATTGATAAATTTGATGCCAGGTTTCGTGCGCTTGAAAAAGTATTTGATGATGAAAAGCGGGATATAGAATCTGCAACTCTGGAAGAAATGGATGAAGTTTGGGATCGGATAAAACATAGCGTAAGCTTTCGCAAATAGCCAATTCGACTCCAACTTATAACTTCAAATATATCAAAATCTCAAAACTCAAGTTTGATTTATGCTTCAAGTAGGTCAAAAAAAATTATCTCTTGATAATAGCAACTTAAAACTATAGTTTGGTTACACTTGTTTAAATCATACAATCCAGGAGGTTTTTTAAATGGCTGACAAACCAGCAACAGGTAAGCAGGGGAAACGTTATTCAGCAGAAGAAAAAGCAGAGATAGTTGCATTTATCATTGCTTATGATGCTGAGCATAAACGTGGTGGTATGAAAGCTGCCAGTGATAAATACGGAGTTTCCGTAGTCACTCTGAGTAATTGGAAGAGAAAAGATAAGGGCCCCAAGAAGCGTAAAGCAAAGGGCAAGAACGTCGCTGGAAAGAAGACTGTTAAAACTGCTGTAGCCTCGGCTAAAGTTGTAGGTGATAGTCCTGAGGCCATACTGAGCCGTTTGCAGACAATACGTGCTGAGATTCATAAACTTGAAAAAGAATATGACGGACTCAAGAGAAAGCTATAAAAAGCACAATGTCTCATTTTGAGGCGAATGGCAATTATGAAAGAGGTGAGGTAACTTACCTCTTTTTTTTTAGCATAGAACAAGTGGAATAAAAAGATTTAGAATTATGTAAGATAGAATAAGGAAATGATAGTTATAAATATCATGCTCCATGTAGCGCCAAATATCCAGCCCGCTAAAACATCCAGGGGGAAGTGAGCGCCGCAATATATTCTTGAATATCCCACCAGCAGGGAGAGTGGGATCAATATCCAGGCTGTCCAGGAAAACATAAAACTGAATGACAAGGCAAAGGCCATCGTATTTGAAGCATGGTTAGAAGGAAATGATTTCTTGCCGTAGTTCATGGTGCCCAATGATCTGATATCTTCAAATTGTTTTCCCGGTCTCACACGATCAGTTTTCTTTTTCAGCACTCGAGAATTGATAGCATCCGCTGCGCTGGCACTTAAGCCCCCCAACACTATCGCCAATAATCCTGCCTCCCAGTCCAGATAGATGAGTATCATTGCAAAAGTGATAGTGGGGACTATCCACCTATAGGGGTTTGACATTGTGATCATGAAATTATCCCACTGTGGTTTGGACCATTTGCTCGCAATGAGATAGGTGAGGTCTAGCTCCACTTTGGATATGGGAAGTTTAAGCATGCTTTAAAAATGAATACTCCCAAAGGTAATTGCTACTAATTTATACCTTTAAAATTGTGTTTGAATCTGAGACGAATTAGGCTGGGCATATTGGGAAAAATTAATGTGGAGTAAGAAATGATGAGATTCATGAACGTATTGATTTTAACGCTAACCATATTTATATCCGCTTGTAACACTCCAGAAGTGATAAGTGATTCACAACCTGTTTTGGGTCAATTAAAAGTTGGTTTTGACATTGATGACACAATTTTATTTTCACGTGACAATTTTCTCAAAGCTCCTCAAATGAGTGATGACCCGGATCATCTTGATTATGGCTGGGTGAATCAGCATGATAGTCTGTATTCAGTAACCATTCAACCTGTAGCTGAATTAATCAGTTTCCTTAGAGCCCATGGGCATAAGGTATACTTTATTACTGCTCGTCCAGGTATCAACGGCGATGCGGTAGCTCGGCATTTAACCAGGGAACTGGGTTTTGATATTACCCTGAATGAAAATTTATTCTTTTCTCCCAAGAAGAAGGATGCTGTCAGCGGACACAAGTTTACCACAAAACATATCCGTATAGCAGAATTAGGTCTCCATATCTTTTACGGAGATGCTGACAATGATATGGTTGCAGCAGGCATTGCTGGAGTACGTGGGGTCCGAGTGGTAAGAGATCCTCGTTCCGTTGAGGCTTATAGTAAAAACTATTTTGGGGATACTCGATCGGCGCCCCAACCCAAGGCACCCTATTCTGAGGAAGACTATCAGAAATTTTTATCCAGGGGTGTCGGTCCCTATGGGGAAACCATATATCCTATCTATTTTGCAGAGCCAGCCGAAACTGAATAATTCTAAAGTGGGATAATCTCCACACTAAACACTCTAAATTGATTCTGCTCTCCATTCATGTTGGTAACAGGAAGGGTTTCCTGGTTGAGCATGAGTGAGTTATTCCCCTGTTTGAAATAGGCTTTTGCCCATGAAGTGGTAGAAAGTTTTTCCCAACCAGCTGTATGGGGAAAACTGATCATTTGTTCCAACCACCAATTATTGATCACCAATTTTGCCAGCCCACAGGTATTCCCGGTATTGATCGGTCCCGCTCCATTACTGTATATAAACCGGAGCAGGTAGTTTCCCTCGGAGGGAACTTCAAAATCCATATCAATAAATGCATTCGATGTACCTAACTCAATATAGTAGGGCTCTCTCGAACTCAACATCAAGGTAGCCGAAGGTCCCAGGTAGTGAGGTTTGGTTGGTAAACTTAATTGCCCAGTGGAGTCCATGGATCTCATGGAAAAGAACCCATTCAGAGTGTCAGGAATAATGACTGTGGGCTGGTCGAGTGAGTCAAGATATCGACCATTTAATTCCAGGATGCCTTGCCTCGAGGTGGAGGTCCAGACCAGTGTGTCATTTGACCAGAATATCTCAGGTGCATCTGGAAGAAGATAATCTACCAGTTCAATCTTGTCTATTGGCTCAGTCTTCCCTGCTCCCAATTCAACGACAATATTCAGTGCTTCACCTTTGAGAGGTATGGGTGAATCACTTGCCTGTGGCACGCCATTAATTGTCATGAGGAGGATGTGGGCACCAGAACCATTGATCAGAATGGAGATCGGTGTATGGTGCAGGGTGAAATTTGAGAGTGAAAACCTGTCCCATTCAAATGGGTTGTTTGGTTCAAGTGTGAGGTCAAACCCCTTGTGGTCAAAATTATAATTAACTGAGATTCCAAAAAGACCCCGATAAATAGCTCCCAGCCAACCTGCAACACTCCAGAGCTGTCGATCTGAATTAATCTGGGTTTCATCAGGTCGGCCAGATTTGTATTCAAAATTTTCACGATGTGACAAGAACAAGCTGGCAGAGCGGATCAGACTATTGAAGCCGTGAGCATAGGCCTGACTGTTGCCTGACTGTTTTGCTGCCAGAAGTGCATAGGTTTCTACAAAAGGCCAAATCGCCTTGTTATGGTAGGGTGGGGAATGGGGGAGCTGATGGGAGATAATGGGAGTACCAAATTGCGTGCGAGGATAGCTGGCCACAAGCTGGGAATCCAGGCCTGCAAACGAATTTAAATACAGGATACCCAAGGACTCACCCAAAATATCCCGATATGGGGCGGGAACCCAGGATGGCGTCGTCATGACATAGCTGGCTGGAGCATTAAGGGATGCATTCCAAAAATGTTGCAGAATGCTTTGATCCAGTCTTTGGATGAGTTGAGACCAGGATCGAATAACTTCAGGGTTATTATCAACCAGGACCAATCCAATCTCCAATGCCCGTTTGAAAATGATGTTTGTGGAGAGGGCATGTGAGGAATGAATGTCAGAGGGTGTCATCCATGGGGGATAGGTCTGTTCCCGCCAGTCTTCAAAGCTGGTTTCTCCTTGGAGCATTCCTGAAACAGGATCTCTATTCCAGAGCAGATCCTCCTGGAGGGCCTGTACCACGGGTCCCTTAATTTCTTCCAGCCACTCTTCATCGCCGGTAGCCAGAAATACTTCCCAGGCTGCCAGCGTCCAGACATGGCGATCACTTGACACGGGCCATGATCCCCCTGTGCCAGTATCCTGGATAATTCTACCTGAATCACTAAGTTTTGCCCGAAGGCTGGTTTTCATATTTTCTGGGAAGAGATATGCCAGCGATAGCTGACCGGCAAAAGATATATCACGGGTCCATACTCCTGGCCACTCCTTGCCCGCTGAGAAAGCACCATCCTCACGGATATTAAGAACGGCTTCTTCCAGGGCCAGGTTGGTGAGTGCTTCCAAAAGGGGCGCTTCGGGACTAGAAAAATTAGGCAAATTTGAGATGTCCTGATTGAGAATCCACCGTCCCTCGTCTGTGGTAGGAACAGGCGGCTCGAAGTGGATACTCAATTCATAAATGGAATCCTGATCAATATCCTGGAATTGAAGCTGCTCTGGTGGTTGAGGAAGGTCCCAGATCCATTGTAGGGGGGCTGTCCCGCCAGCCATGTACAGCCCGGAAAACGCCTCAGCTGTGATGGTATCATTGGTAGCTGTGACATAGTAATTCTGTTCTTCAAAGGCCTGTAGAATGGGGCGTATGTCTACTCGGAAGTGAACATTGGTGGCTTTGTCCATTGCTGGAGGTGTCCCAGGAGGAATGATTGACGGGCCACCAAATTTTAAAGTAGGTGCATAGAACTCAGAAATACCCTGAGGAACGATTAGCTGATGATCCATTCCGAATCCAGCCTCGTTGTCTTCGCCATTCAGGCTGAGTTTAAAAAGGATGGGTTGAGGGATAGATGTGTCCATCACCATGGGATAAGAGGAAATCAATTGAGTAGGAGAGAGTGCACGTGCGCTGTATTCGCCCTCTATCACTGACGTTGAATTTATTTTGTAGGGAGAGCCGGTTCGTTCACAGCTTACGAGAAGGACCATGAGCAGGCTTATGAGTGCGATAAATCTAAGTTTCATATATTCCATCCTTTATACCATGCCTTAAACTAATTAATACAGGATGGATGGCTATTTTCTTTGTAACAATTTGTCCAGCAATTAGAAACACTGCGGAATTGAAAAGCAGTTATTGAATTTGGAAAAACAAACTATATATTACAAACCGACCAGTCGGTATGTTGAATCATTTTGCTTATTGACCTTAAGAATCTATTTTCATGAAACCTATGGAATAGTTGATTATTTGATTTCAATAGATGTTTAGATCAATTGAAAAGGAGCTCAGAATGAAGATTGTTGTATGTGTCAAGCAGGTGCCTGATACTGAAACTAAAGTGGTCATCGGTGGAGATGGTTTGTCCATTGATCCTGCTGATGTTAAATATATCATGAACCCCTATGATGAAATCGCTGTTGAAGAAGCCCTCAAGCTCAAAGAGGCTGCCGGCGAAGGTGAAGTGATTGTTCTCACTGTTGCCAGTGAAGACGCACAACCTGTCATGCGGACCGCCATGGCTATGGGTGCCGATAGTGGAATCCTTCTCAAAGCTGAGAACGCAGCCCTGGCTGATGGCTTATCAGTAGCCAAAGCACTGGCTGATGAAATAAAAGCACTTGAAGCTGATCTGGTCATCACTGGCAAGATTGCCATTGATGGATATGGTCATCAGGTGGCCAGCATGCTTGGTGAATTGCTGGGAATGCCCGTTTTACCTACTGCCAAGACATTGGAAATTGTGGACGGAGTGGCCACCATTCACAGAGACATTGAGGGTGGCAAGGAAACAGTTACAGCAAAAACACCCTGTGTCATCACCGCTGAAAAAGGACTGAATGATCCTCGCTATCCTGCGTTAAAGGGTATTATGCAAGCCAAACGTAAACCATTGGAGATCAAGGATGTTACGCTTGATGCCGGTGGTATCGAAATTCTGGAAATGAGTTATCCTGCCAAAAAGCCTGAAGGTCGAATTGTCGGTGAAGGTCCAGAAGCTGCTGCAGAATTGGTCCGATTGCTTCGTGATGAAGCTCAGGTCATATAGGAGGTCATCATGAGTAATATTCTAGTTTTTGCTGAACAACGTGACGGACAATTAAAATCTTATGCCCTTGAGGCAATTTCTGAAGGTAGGCGTTTAGCTGATGGAGCAGGGGGAACTCTATCAGTCTGTGTGATAGGTGCCGGGATCGCCGGTCTTGGCACTTCCATCACCAGTCATGGTGCCGATAAAATATACCTGGCCGAGGATGGAGGGTTGGGAGTATACAGCCCCGGAGCTTATGCAAAATTATTAAAGGATGCCCTGACAAGTTCTGACGCAGAGGTTGTATTGCTTAGCTCCTCCGCCATGGGGCGGGAATTGGGAGCCATATTGGCTGCTAAAGCTGATGCCAGCCTTTTGAGTGATGTCGTTGAAACCACTTGGGATGGTGATCATCTCGTGGTGAAAAGACCTGTATATGCTGGCAAGGCTTTCTTAAAGGTTGCTGCAAGGAAAGCTCCAGTCGTAGTGACACTGAGACCAAATGTATTCGCTGCCGAAGAGAAAGCGGGTGCTGGAGTTGTTGAGAATATGGTTGTTGCCCTAAGTGATGCTGAATCTTCGGTGACGGTGACTGAAACAGTTATGAAAGCCAGTTCCAGACCCGAACTCACAGAAGCCAGTATCATTGTCTCTGGTGGTCGTGGAATGGGTGGACCTGAGAATTATAACATCATAGAAGCCCTGGCAGACTCACTGGGTGCTGCTGTGGGTGCATCACGTGCTGCTGTGGACGCAGGATGGCGTCCTCATGCCGATCAAGTTGGTCAAACGGGTAAAACCGTCTCACCCAATTTGTACATCGCCTGTGGGATCTCTGGCGCGATCCAGCATCTGGCCGGAATGAATTCCTCCAAATGTATCGTAGCCATCAACACCGATCCTGAGGCTCCCATTTTCAAGGTAGCCAACTATGGGATTGTTGCCGATCTCTTTGAGGTTGTTCCTGCCCTGAATACCGCATTTAAGGAGCTTCTCGCTTAAACAGTTTTTCCTTAGTTCTATCCGAAAAGAGGCTGGCTTTCTGCTGGCCTCTTTTATTTTGAAGCAGGTAGCAAGTTGTGACTACATGATTAATAGAATTTTTTTACAACTAACGAAACGAAGTCGACGAATCTTCATAATAGGTTTTAAATCAGTTTCAACGATTATGAGAAATACATAAAATTAAATTCGTATTGTTCGTAAAACCTGTCTATCGAAACCCATAGGGTGTAGACAGATTCGTTGTAAAGCGCTTATGTATACATGAAATGAGGAAATATGTTAAACCCCCGTGGGATATTATTTGATCTGGATGGAACCCTGGTTGATACCAGTCGTGACATCACGTCAAATTTAAATAGAGCCTTTGAATCCATGGGGTATCCGCAATTGCCCCACGCGACCATATTGTCCCACGTTGGTAATGGAGCCCATTATTTACTTGAGCAATGTTTGCAGATAAATCAACCAGACATGAAAGTGGATGACAAACTTGTTACAAGCATCTGGGAAAAATTCCGTGAGTTCTATCTGGTTCATATTATTGATGAAGCGCAACCCTATGCAGGTGTGGTTGAGTTTCTGGAGAGTGAGCGGCGCCCCATGGGTGTGGTTTCCAACAAGCCAGAAGTGATGGTGAGGGCGGTTTTAAGAGAACTAAAGCTGCTACACCATTTCAAATTCAGTTGGGGAAGGGATTCATTACCTGTATCAAAACCAGATCCAGAAGTGATACGCTATGGTATCCATGAGCTTGGAATAGATGTGCCTGGCGATGTATGTATGTTGGGAGACAATCCAGTGGATATCATTGCAGCCAAAGGTGCCGGCGCTATTGCAATCGCCCTGTCTTATGGCTTTTCATCTGTGGAAGTGCTTGAAAATGCACAACCTGATTTTCTATACCATAGCTTCGAGGAATTTGCCAAGTCCATTCAACCCGGTTGATTCTGCGGGGGTACTAATATTTCCGTTAGAAAAACTCCATATTTCCTGTGGGATAAGTCATTGCTCTCAATCAATCCCCGTGCAATTTAATCAGATGGCAAATAATTTCACCAAAGTTAGGTCAAACATGATATACAGGCTCATTTCGGCACATATACTAATACTTACCATCGTTCTGGGATCAACACCGGCGAAACCCGGTGTAATTCCTTCTGAGAGGGTTAAACAGCAACTGGAAATCATGTCTGAGTCCTACACCCAGGGTGGATTGGCAGCTAAAATGCAACGGGTGAAGGCAGCCAATCTTCAAGCTGCAGCGACTGGCACGAGAGACCTTCGAGAAGATGTTTACATGAGTTTCCCTGTCATTCTGGGATCATATACAGACTCCAACGACAACGAAAATGTGGTTGACCAACTACAGCAGGAACTATTTGATGGCCCCTGGCCCAGCATTACCATGGCAGAACACTATGAGCAAATGTCCTATGGCCAATTTCATCTGTCTGGAACCGTATATGGATGGTATGAATTAGGTCATGATAGTGAATATTATGAGGGCTCTCAATCTTCTCCTTATGACAATGGTTTCTTCCAGCCGCCTGGCGGAGTAGGGGATTTCATGACAGAGGCTCTCAATCAAGCAGATTTGGAAATAGATTTCTCTCAATATGACAACGACGGACCCGATGGAATTGCTAATTCCGGCGATGATGATGGGTATGTCGATGCAACTTTCTTTGTCCATTCAGGTCGCGGAGGGGAATCTGGCGGACCTTCTATCTGGTCCCACAGATGGGTGTATTCAGCAGCTTCAGGAACAGGGGCTCCCTATTCCACAAACGATACTAGCTTTACAGGCCAACCTATTCGTGTCCAGGATTATATCATGCAACCTGCCGTCGCCGGGGGTAGTCAGGGGAGTGGTGGTCTCATCCAAATCGGTGTTTTTTCTCACGAATTTGGGCATGCACTGGGTCTTCCTGATCTTTATGATACTGACTATAGTTCAGACGGTGTTGGGAGCTGGTGTCTCATGGCCAGTGGTTCATGGAGTACTCCTTCCAGCCCCGTTCATTTATCCGCCTGGTGTAAGGAAATGATGGGTTGGACAATTCCAATCATACCGAACCAGAATATCCAGAACTTTGAATTTCCCAATGCTGAGGAAAACTCCTTTGCAGTCAAGTTATGGACCCATGGAGAATTGGATCCATTTATTGGAAATTACAGTCACGGACAGGATGTGGGTGAGGAATATTATCTCATTGAGAATCGACAGAGAATAGGCTCTGAGCAGCACTTGCCTGGTACTGGTCTGGTCATCTGGCATATTGACAACTCCAGATCCACTAATAGTAATGAAAATCACCGCATGGTAGATGTAAAAGCTGCTGATGGCCATTTCAATGGGTCCAATAGTGGCGACAGTTGGCCAGGTTCCACAAACAACCGGAACTTCGATTTTGAAACTATTCCAACATCCATTGGCTGGGAGGGTGTGAACACAGAAGTGGCCGTACGTAATATTTCAGATTCTGATCATACGATGTGGGCAGATATCGAAGTACATGAATCCAATCCTCATATTAGAATTACTGATATGATTGTGGCTGATTTCAATGGCGACAACATTTTTGCTCCTGGAGAGAATGTCCTTATCTGGCTCATTGTAGAGAATACGGGGGCTCAGGCGAATAATACCACTGCAACCTTATCCATCCAGGGAAATGAGGTAGAATTAATTGATGATGTCATCGGTTTCAATCCCATAGATTTTATGGCGACCAGTACATCAAACCAGGCATTTGAATTCAATATTAGCGATACCTTATCACCTGGCTCAGTCAGTTTTGAGGTCAGTTTTATATCAGACGAATCAATCGAGCCAGAGCTACAACATTTTGAATTACTATTGGGTCTACCAGAGATTGTACTTATTGACGATGATGGTGCCATGACTGGAAATTCTGACTACCAAACCTACTTTACGGATGCCCTGGCGGCCGAAGAACTGGTGCATGTGGTCTGGGATCTTGGAGAAAGAGCACTGCCTGATTTGGAGTGGTTAGATGACTTTCCTTCAGTTATCTGGTTTAGCGGTGATAATTCTGCACCTCTGAATGAAAACAGTATCCTTCTCATCGCAAATTATTTGGATGGGGGCGGAAACATCCTCATGACTGGTCAGAATATGGCCAGTGGCGATCTTACTGTTGAAAATTTCTTGAGGAACTATTTTTCGACAGAATTAAATGAAGATGACATCATCACGCCAAATGTATATGGCGACCCTGGACATGATTTTTTTACCCTTGATGATCGTTATGCCATCGGGAGTTCTGATGCTGCAAACAATCAGATTGCTTCAGACTCATACAATATTCTTGATGGGGGCTCATCCATGTTCATGTATCCCTTCCTCGGTGGTGCATCTTGTGGATCTTCAGTTAAAAATCAGACCTATTCCGCAGTGATGCTCGGTTTTGGTTTAGAGGCGTTAACACATTTTGGAAGCGAATCAGATAGTTCTCGCGGGCAAGTGATGCGACGATTGCTGGATTGGATGAATTCACCTGTTACCTCAACAATTGAAACCTCATTGTTTATACCAGAATCTTTGGGAATACAATCAAGTTACCCCAATCCGTTTAATCCTACCATTACATTTAACATAGATATGGCTACTGGGGATAATGGGATATTGCAAATATTGAATATCCGAGGTGGTCTCGTTGAAATACTCAATCTCGAAAAATCAGGTAGCGTTAGATGGGAGCCTGCCGGGAGCCTGGCTGGGGGCGTTTATTTCGCCAGATTCCAAGTGAATGGCAAGGTTTTAGGTACTCTGCAAAAAATCACCTATCTGAAGTAAACAGACGTTTCAGGTACTTATAAATTCTCTCCCGAGGTGGATGTATCCATCGTCATTGACCCCGGTCTAATTATATTCCTCCCATGAGAATGGATACTTCATATCGTGTTTAAGCGATTGATCTCATGGCCCTACATCGGTCCACTGGCCATTGTATTCGCAGCATTTCTGTGGTCCATTGACGCTCTCTTCAGACAATCTCTTTATAGTCTACCCAGTATGTTCATTGTGTTTTCCGAGCATAGTCTGGGACTCCTGATCACCCTTCCCTGGCTCATTAAATTTTGGCCCAGGATAAAGAATCTCAGCCGCAAGACATGGATATCCATATTCTGGATAGCAGTGTTTGGGGGACTACTGGGTACGCTGGCGTACACCCGGGCGCTGAGTTATATCAATTACATCCATTTTTCGGTTGTGGTTCTCTTGCAAAAACTGCAACCCATATTTGCCATTATTCTTGCCCGCATCATTCTCAAGGAGCGTTTTAAGGGTCGCTTTTATCTCTGGGCAGCCGTGGCCCTGGTGGGGAGCTATTTTGTGGCCTTCCCCAATATCCTCCCTCAGTGGCAGGACGGTGGGAAAAATGTGTGGGCTGGACTCCTGGCTGTGGGAGCCGCTTTTGCCTGGGGTTCTTCAACGGTTATGGGGAAATACAGTCTCCGTGAACTGGACTCAAGAATTGTTACCCCATTGCGCCTGGGACTAACAGCAATCTTGAGTGGTCTTTACATCCTGCTTTTTATGGAGCTTGATTCCATACCTCGTTTAAGCTCAGAACAACTATTCTTTCTCATAGCCATTGTTCTGTCTTCAGGAACCGTAGCCTTATCCATCTATTATTTTGGCTTAAAAAAGGTCGAGGCCAGTCAATCTACCCTTTTGGAAATGTTCTGGCCAATCTCTGCTGTGACCATTGACTGGGTGTTTTTTGATCATGCTCTGACATGGAGTCAGATTATGGGAGCTTTGCTCATGCTGACGGCTATCTACCGCGTCACTCGACGTAATAGTGAATTGCTGGAATAAAATTAATTTTATAAAAGTCTTATATGGATCGATGGCGTTGGATTCTTCCATTTACCATGTATTCCACATCTTCTGCAATATTGGTACAGTGGTCAGCAATGCGTTCCAGATAACGGGAGATGGCCAGAATTTCCATCCAAGCCTCAACATTTTCAGGGTCACCCTTGATTTCATTCCCAACGACTGCATACATGGAATGGTGTAAGTCATCCACATCATCGTCTTGCAATAGTACATCCCTGGCCTTCTCTCCATCCAGATCTACCAGGGCATCAAGACTATCCTTTAACATTTTCTGAACCAGTTCAGACATTTTGGGAATCTGATCAGGAATCACTAACAAATCTTTCACTGCCAGTGAAGCGGCTCGATCAGCAATATTGGCGGCCAGGTCGCCTATGCGTTCCAAGTCGTTATTTAGTTTCAGGAAGGCAACCAGATATCTGAGATCTACTGCCACCGGCTGATAAAGAGCAAAAATCTTTAAACACTCCTCCTCAACTTCAACTTCGAGATCATCAATGATACTATCTCTTGCTACCGTTTCTGTTGCCAGCGCATGATCACGGGTCATCAGTGCTTTGATGCTATCCCTGAGATTGGTTTCAACCAATCCAGCTTCTCTAATGATTTCTTTTTTTAAGCTTTCGATTTCACGATGTAAATGTTGCATCATTTTCTCCTCAGGCCTTATCCAAACCTGCCTGTAATATAATCTTCAGTTCTTTGCTGTGTTGGTTTGGTGAATATCCCTGGTGTCTCACCAAATTCAACCAGCACACCCTCATAGAAAAAGGCGGTGAAGTCAGATACCCGTGACGCCTGCTGCATATTATGGGTAACAATAATTATGGTATATTTTTCTCTCAGTTCACCGATGAGTTCTTCTATCCTGGCCGTTGATTTTGGATCCAGAGCAGAGGCTGGTTCATCCATGAGGAGCAGTTTTGGTTTCACCGCAAGCGCTCTGGCAATGCACAGGCGTTGTTGTTGTCCACCGCTTAATCCAAGCGCACTTGTGTCAAGTCTGTTTTTTACCTCATCCCAGAGTGCTGCACCTCGCAAACTACCCTCGACGATGGAATCAAGTTCAGACTTGTCTTTTATCCCATGGATGGATGGTCCATAAATGACGTTATCATAGATGCTTTTAGGGAATGGGTTTGATTTCTGAAAGACCATCCCCACATCTCTTCGTAATTTGACGACATCAGTTTGAGGCGCATAAATATCATCGCCATCCATGGTAATGGTGCCTGTGTGATGGGTCCCAGGAATGATATCATTCATGCGATTAAACATACGCAGGAAAGTGGATTTCCCGCATCCCGAAGGACCGATTAATGCAGTGACCTGCTTATCCGGGATGGTCATATTGATATCAAATAACGCCTGAGTATCGCCATAATAAAAATTGACGTTCTCAGCATGCAGTTTTGTCTTCTGCGACTTTACCATTGAATTTTCTTTCTGAAATGATTTCTCAAAACTATGGCTGTGAGATTAAAAAATACCACGATTACAATCAGGACCAGAGCGGTTCCATATTGCATGGGCAACACCTTCTGGGTGTCCGGATGCTGGGTTGCGAGCACGTAGAGGTGATAGGGAAGCGCCATGACCTGATCAAATATGGAGCTTGGAAGACGTGGCAGAAAAAAGGCTGCCACTGTGAGCAAAATTGGAGCGGTTTCTCCAGCTGCACGACCAATCCCAAGAATTGAACCAGTAAACATCCCTGGGAGGGCGAAGGGGAGCACGCTTTTATAGACGGTCTGCCACTTGGTTGCACCCAATGCCAGGCTGGCCTCTCTCAGACCCATTGGAACCGCCTGAAGTGCCTCTTCACTTGAAACAATGATGGTTGGCAGGATCATAAACGATAATGTCAAACTGCCAGCCAGAATTGAGGCACCAAACCCAAAGAATAGTACAAACAAACCCAGACCAAACAGTCCGAATACGATGGAGGGTACACCGGCCAGAGTGATAATAGCCAATCTGATACCCCCATTCAGCTTTCCACGCATGGCGTATTCAGACAAGTAAATTGCTGAAGCCATCCCCAAGGGTAGGGCGACTGAAATAGCACCAAAAACGAGGTAGATCGTTCCTACTATAGCTGGATAAATACCACCCTCAGCGCCACTCTTTCTGGGCAGATCTGTGAGAAAGGACCAACTGATGGTAGGAACTCCTTTGACAATGATATCGAAGAGAAGATATCCTACAACAACTACTATGAAATAGGTTACCAGTCTGATCAAATTGACAATCAAACTTTCTTGGCATAAAAACTTCATCGCATCTGGTACTTTCTCAGAACTTTCTGAGCCACAACATTGAGACCAAATGTCATAATGAGTAAAAAGATGCCAACCCAAAATAAAGCCTGATAATGATGACTCCCAAAAGCAACTTCACCCATTTCTGCAGCGATAGTCGCGGTCATCGTTCTTACTGAACTAAATGGATTGAGGGTCAATTTAGCAGCATTACCTGTTACCATGAGGACGGCCATGGTTTCCCCAATCACACGTCCCATGCCCAGCATGATAGCCGCGATGATACCCGGCAATGATGCAGGAACAATCACCCTGAAAATCGTTTGGAGTTTGCTTGCTCCCAGGGCCAGAGAAGCTTCGCGGTATGCTCTGGGAACGCTCTGAATGGCATCTTCACTTATGGTAATCACAGTTGGAATGGCCATAAAAGCCAAAAGGATGGCTCCGGTCAGACCGGTTAGCCCCGTATTCAATCCAAAGGCACTTTTTATAATGGGACTAAGAACAACCAGCCCGAAAAATCCGATGACTACCGATGGGATACCAGCCAGGATCTCAATAAAAGGTTTTAGAAAATTACGCTCTCTTTCTGTCCCTAATTCTGCAATGTAGATTGCCCCCAAAACACCAAAAGGGATCATAATGACAGTTGCTGTGGCAGTAACCAGCAATGAACCAGTAATGAGAGGAAGAAGTCCAAAAATTTCTTCCTTAAATGAAACAGGAATCCATTTTGTGCGAAAAAGCTCGCCAAAACCAGGATCCCAGATAAAGGGAAAAGCTTCCTTCCCCAAAAAGAAGAAGATAAGCAGTACAATAAGAATACTGGTAGAGGCAGCCCCTGCCAGTAACGTTTGTATTGCTTTATCTTTCCATGTGTTCATTATTTTACAGGAACGTAGCCTGTTTCCAGAACAATAGCTTGACCTGCTTCAGAGAGTGCAAATTCTACAAATGCTTTGGTCACACCTGTTGGTACACCATTGGTGTAAAAGAACAGAGGTCTGGCAATTCCATAGGTGGTATCCTGAACGGACGCCACAGAAGGAGCGACAGCTGGACTCTCAACATCATTTTTAACGTTCAGCATTTTAACTCTATCAGCAGCCTGGACACCATAACCAAGACCGACATATCCAATGGCCCAGACATCCTGGGTAACACTCTGGATGATGGCTGAAGTAGAGGGCATGAGCATGGCTTCGGGAGAATAATCCTTCTTCTTCATGACATGTTCCTGAAAGAACACATAGGTACCTGAACTGGATTCACGTGATAGAATGACAATTTCATGATCCTTGCCACCAAGCTGATTCCAATTGGTGTAGACACCGGTATAAATTTTGCCAATTTGTTCCATGGTGAGTTCAGTAACAGGATTCCCAGGATTCACTACCACAGCAATTCCGTCACGAGAGGTAACGATCTCATTGGGGTTTAAGCCCTTCTCTTTGGCCAGTGTAATTTCCTTGGTCTTGATGCTTCTCGAGGCGATACAGACATCTGTTGTGCCATTTAACAGGGCAGCGATACCGGTTCCTGATCCGCCACCAGTTACGGATATATCCGTATCAGGATGTGAAACCATAAATGCTTCTGCCCAGGCGCTAGCCAGGTGTACCATGGTGTCTGAACCCTTAATAGTGATGTACTTTGGAGCTGCTTTCTCCACATTATTCTTGTCGCTGCACCCAATGATTATCACACTGGCTAGGACCAGGGATACACTCATCATCAACATTTTCTTAATCATTTTCGTTTTCCTTCTAAAAATTTTCAATCAATTATTATTATATCTTAAAACGGAAGTTTACCTGATAGGTGGTCTCCGCATCGCCAGTTTCCGGCATTTTCATTTTTACATTTGGAGCGATGTAAAACACCTTTTCGGGCTGGTAGTTCAGACCAATAATCAGGTAGTTGTAACCGTCAGAATCGGTGTCAGAGTCAGGGTCAACCAGATCAAATCGTCCAAAACCAGATAGTTTTTTATTAATCTTATAGTTCCCATAAAGGGAAAGAAGCTGGGCACTTGTATTGGATTCCATTTTCTCAGATTTCAGGGCAAACTCGGCACCTGTCCGGAGCCCTCCTGTGACAAAACCTCCAAAACCACCTATGATGAGTGTGTTGCCAGTTTCAACCGTCGCACTTGTGGTGGTGTAATCCTCAGATTCAGTACTAACTACCACGCCGGCGTTCAGACCCTTTTTGAGTTTGCTTTCACCATACAACAGGCGGAGTGACAGCTTTTTGTATTGATCATCCTCAACTTTTTTATAACCAGTACCATTGGTGATAAGCAAACCAGGAGTCAGGACTCCAAATTTCTTTTCCCAACCGATACCCAGGTCAGCTGAACTGGAATATTTATTGTTATCCATGACTGATTTCTCTATAAACCGGTAGCCCCAGTTATTTTCCTGAATATTGAACATATTCATACCCTGTAGTCCAAAAGTGAGTTTCCCAAAATCTGTCTTCCAATCAAGCTTGGCGTTCTTCAGATAGACGGTAAAGTCCGTTGCACCGCCATAACCCACATCGGTTTGGAATTTATAGGAGATAACATCACTTACTTTTTTCTGTACTGAAAAGTAAGCACGACTTATCTGGAATGCGTTATTCTCGGCATCCTCAAAATTATAGTTGAAATGAGTATCACCATTAATCTTGAAATCCCCAGCTGATAGCAGTGATATAAGAGCGAGGCTGAGAGTCAGGAATGTTGATGTTTTAATCATCTTAAGTAATCCTTTTAATTTGGTTTCATTTTTCATGCTTAGATTTTGCATTTGTATTGTTAGAGGAGTGTTAGGAAGGGATGAGTTTCTGATTTGTAGCCAACTTTAAATTCTAATTCAAGGAATGGCCTAACTAAATATGTATTATATACTTGGAGACCTTATACACGAGGGAAGATGAATCTGAAAGTTGAGCCCTGGCCAACTTTACTCTCCACCTCGAGAGAAGCATGATGGATGCGAGCAATATGCTTTACAATGGAAAGTCCAAGTCCTGTACCGCCAACTTCACGACTGCGACCTTTATCAACCCGATAAAACCGCTCAAAAATCCGGTTGAGATGCTCATTTGAAATACCCTGACCCGTGTCAATTATTTCCAGGACAAGATGTGAAGCGTCTACTTTTGTCCTAAATGTTACAATGCCTCCTTGATCAGAATATTTAATCGCATTATCCAGGAGGTTGCCCAGGGCATGGGAAAATAATTTTGCATTCAATTCCAGTTCTACATCATCTTCAATTTGTGTGATAATGGAAATAGACCTGGAATCTGCGGCAGATTCAAACTCTTTGATGGTTGTGTCTACAATGGGTTTTAGAGGTGTTAGTTTGAGATGTTGAAGTTCATCCTCATTTAATTCTTCGATCCTTGAGAGTTCCAACAGGTCATCCACAATTTGTCCCAGGCGTGCGGCGTGTTTGGAAATGATTTCCAGGAAGTTTTGGGCATTGTCTCCATCATCAAGTGCCCCATCAAGTAGTGTCTCTACATAACCCTGGATGGACGTGATGGGTGTTTTTAGCTCATGGGAGACATTGGCAACAAATTCCCTGCGAACCCCTTCCAGCTTTTGGATTTGGGTGAGATCGGTAAACACAAGGACAGCACCTCCAAGAGCCCCTTTCTTTGCTGGCATTTTGCTGCCTACCACATTTAAGCTGCGTTCTTCAGGCTCATAAATTACTATCCTGCACTCCCTACTTTTCCTGGTTCCCAGAACTTTGGTGGCGAAGTCGATTAATTCTGTATTGCGTATGACCTCATGTAGGGGTCTACCCAAAATGGCTTTCGGTTGAAGACCAAACATATCTGCAGCTGCACGATTACATGATAATACATGACCTTCAGGGTTTAAGGCCAGAACACCTTCTGTCATGCTGCTCATAATGGCGAGCTGCTCGTTCTTTTGTTGAGTGATGACCCTGATACGATCATAAATCTGTTCAGCCATTTGGTTTAGTGAATGTCCAAGACTTCCCAATTCCTGAATATTTGATTCAGGAATTTTGGTCTTCAATTTTCCCCTGGCAAACCTGCGTGCTCCGGCTTCCATGATGGCGATTGGTTTGAGGATTTGATCAGAAAGATACCAGTTTACGACAGCCAATAACAAGATGATCAACAATCCACCCCAAATGAGACTGGTTTTCAGGTTTTTCATGGCGGCAGTAAGATCAGAAGTGGGGAAGGAAACTCTGAGAATCATATTCGGTTCAGATTGCTGGACGAGTCTAGCCAGGTATAAATGTTCCTCCTCCAGGGTATAACTGGATCGCTTGCTGACACCTTCCATACCCGTCAGGGCATCGATAACTTCTGGTCGGTCATGGTGGCTATCCATAGTCCTGGGGTTTTCATCTGAATCTGCTATAACCATTCCATCCAGGGTGATGAGCGTAATTCTGGTTTCTATCTCAGCGCCCAGATTTTTACACAAAGTCTGGAGAGAATCGGGTGAAGCCGCAGGACTTCTGTTGACGATTTCTTCAACCAGAAGCGATCTCACTCTTAGATTGCTGATACTTTCATCAAAGTAAAAAGATTGAAATGCATTTGAGGCATACACCACAATCAGTGCAAGCGCAAGCAAGACCAGGGTGAAATAGGACACAAAAAGTCGAGCAGTCAGTTTTTGTTTTTTCACATCAAATTCCCTTGCGGCGTGGTTTCTCAAGCATCCTGAATTCTAATCCTTCTTGGGTTCAATAAATCGATACCCAACTCCTCGTATTGTTTTAATTGTATCACCCTCAGGGCCAAGTTTTTTGCGAAGTCCTACGATCTGGAAATCCACGGAGCGTTCGGTGACAGGATAATTATCACCCTTAACAGCTTCTATAATTTGGGAGCGGGTAAAAACCCAGTTGGGGTTTGAAGCCAGGAAGTAGAGAATTTGAAATTCAGAATTGGTGAGGGTAAGGGGCTTACCAGAGACAAGGACTTCGCGTCGGCCTTTGTGGATGAAGAGGTCGTCATACTCCAGTACACCATCTCCACCTTTTGAACCCGTTATCCGTCTGATGTTGGCCTTTACGCGGGCAGTCAGGATGCTGGGGCTGAAAGGTTTTGTGATATAGTCATCGGCTCCGATTTCCAGACCACGGACGATATCGGCTTCCTCACCTTTGGCTGTGAGCATGATAATGCAGATGTCCTCGGTACGGGCATCATTCTTCAGAATCCGACAGACATCCAGACCATCTATGCCGGGAAGCATGAGATCTAGAACCATGAGGGCGGGATGCTCATCCCGAGCCAGCTCCAGGGCTTTCTCACCTGTTCCTGCACCAATGGTTTCCATTCCTGTTTTCTTAAGGTTATAACGGACGAGTTCACGGATATCTTCTTCATCATCCACTACAAGAATCAGATTGTTATTGCGTTCAGTCATGTGTGGAACCTAATAATATTTGTTAGAATATGGTTAGAATCCTTCAGGTAAAGATAATTTAATTGTCGGTCAATATATGCGAATCGAGTAAAAAATAATAGAGATCCTGAACAAGGTTTCTCTTGAAAAATGAATAGAATGACTATTATTTCTATACATTCTTGTGGCAAGCTAAGTCAATTAAAAGATTACTCCATTTCATCCTCGGGTGAGAACAAAGTGGAGTGTTAATTGGGATGGTGGAGGTCGTGCGAGAAATAATTTGCAAGCCCTATTGCGGCATGTATATTCGCTGCGCCTATAGCAATATAGGCCATTGAAAACAGGAGCGCTTCGGTCTACGTGGTTTCCACTACGCCGGACGAGACGCTCTGACTCTTACACAGTTCGTCATCCCGAGCGGAGTCGAGGGATAGGTACTGGAAGAGTCACTTTGAAAATTAGGGCGCTTAGTTTCCGTCTTCGTTCCTATGGAACTACGCCGGTACGGGCACTTGGTTTAGAACACCTGCTTACTGTAGGTTGCTTTTTTGAAAAGATGGAGATTATTGGAGATTGTTAATGTTCAATGAATAAATCTTCAATTTTGAATTAAATTAGGGCGCTTAGTTCAGTTGGTTTAGAACACCTGCCTTACAAGCAGGGGGTCGGGGGTTCGAATCCCTCAGCGCCCACCCCCCCAAGCCCTTGGCCACTTCGGTGGCTGGGGGCTATTCTATTTTTAGGAGATTGTTGTCACATAGGGCATAGGGCTTGTCAGCCCTTTATCCTCGTCATCCCGAGCGGAGTCGAGGGACAGTTACCCTTATGACATTTCCATCCACCAAACCAGCCTCCTCAAATCCACCAACTATGACAAATCATGACTCTGCATGTCAATAAACACGTCGGGCAGGCTAAATTGATGCTCTAGTTATTCTGAAGTTTAAATAATTGCCATTACTAAGTATTCGCTCTATCTTCTCATTATCTCTACAACGATCAGCATGAGGGGACACCATGGTCAGATTATTTCAATCTAAAGGTCTTAGATTATTCTTAGTAATCCAGCTGTTACTGGTGAGCCTTGGTTGGTCACAGAAATCAATAGACAATTCACCCTGCAACATGGCTGTCTACGATGCAGAGCATAACAATCAACGCACTTATGACATGCTAGTAGCTATGTATGAAGGTGATTTAGAAAAAATTGAGAAATATGTCAGCTGTTATACGGCACTAACAGGCGTAGAAATTACGCCTAAAGAACCTGATGTCCTTACCACCAAGGAAAAAATAGTTATTGTGGCGCTGGTTTTGTTGGTTGTAGGTGGTATCGTCTATTCCGACGCTCCCATTTTTCCATCCCCAGAGTTTGGCTCTAGTGGCAATGGTGCGTTTGTTGGAATGTAGCACTCTTAAATGGATTTAGTCATAAAAAAGAAGGTAAAATCTAGAGCCAAGCTACCATAAGTGCTGACATTCACCCCACAAAGTAGACACAAGATAACAGGAATACCGTTCCGCAGGCTAAAATCAGCAGGCTAATAATACCCTGATGTTTATTTAATTGATATTGCGAAGTATTCGTTCTATTTTCCCATCAACTCAACAATTTTTATATTAAGTATTCGTCTTTACAGAATGAAAACATCAAGAATGGTTGCCATGAGGCAAAAACTGTTTATTTATGGATTATTAGTTTCACTCATCTTCTCAAGCGCTGGGTTTGCGCAAACACTTGTAATCCGCACCTCAGATAGTGTTCATCATGAATATGTCAACATCCTAAAAGTTGAGGAGGATTTTGTCCATTACATTCTTGGTCGTGACTATCACAAACTTCCCTTAACTGAAATAGAGGTATTTTCCCATGCCACTAAAATTGAGCCTCAATCAACATCAGGTAATATGGGTAACTGTGTAGGATCTCTTGTTTTAGCAGCGGGAATAGCAGGGGTCACATTGCAGTTAGGAATGAACTCTATTTCGGAAGTGGGACGGGGTGTAGGAGTCATAGGCTTAGGTGCAATAATGCTAATGTCAAATGGACCGAATCAAGGTCAGCTTGATATTGAATGGGTGGATTTGAGGGACAAGACGAGCGATGAAAAACGCGAGATTCTTGCTGAGTTTATTGGATGAACCGGCTTCTCGATAAAAAGAGATGGTCAATCAATATTCTAGTACTATTCATCTTGGCGATGGTAAGCTGCGAAGAGCCCTACGCTGATCATAAACTTATTGGAAAGTGGCTGCTGGTGAGGGATAATCTAAATGATATGGATATACTGATACAGTATGAAGGAGGGGAAACACAATACGAATTTAAGGATGATGGCAAATTTATAGGTCAATTTATGGATGCCAAATTTATGGGGTCATGGGAGGCAGCAGATGGTGTATTGACAATCCACCTGGAAGGTGTGTCGGATGGTGTATCTGATTACTCAATCACTGGTGATACGCTTCGGCTCGTGTGGCTGCCAGAAACGTTTGATGACACAATCACACCGCATATCCAGGAGTTTGAAAGGCAGTAACGAGTTGAAATCAAATTAAAACATTGGAGTAATGCATTCATCTTTCCTCTAAGCCTTATAATCATGATGGTTGCATGTGGAGATAGTGGAGGTCTGAATTTCTCAACAGGTCCCCCCACTTGGGCATATCCTGGTTTATTCATCGATACACCGAATAGAAATGATACTTTAGTCGGTGATAAGGATGTTCTTATTAGATGGTACAAAATAGGTACCGTAAAATCAATAGACCTTAAAACCAACTATCCTGATGGTAAATTTGTATCTATGATATTAGATACGTCCAATCATGGAGCAACATACACGTGGTCAACTAGAGATGTTGTGGACGGCGATTACGTAATCATCGCGAAGGCAACATTAGCTGATGGTGAGATAGTATTAAGCTATACAATACCGATTTTTCTTAGGAACTATCATTGACGGAGGCGGGAATGTACCGATTTGCTCAAACCAAATTTTTAAGAATGCTCTTGATTACACTATTATTATTCAATGGTTCAGCGTGGTCCCAAGAATCAATCGTCCCCCCCTGTGCTCGGGCTAAATATGATTCAGAGCATGAAATAGTGAGAACCTATAAGATGTTGAAATTGATCTTTAAAACTGAACAAGAAATCGACCTATACGCCAGATGTTATTTTGAGGCAACTGGAGTTGATTTAGGAATAGAAAAGGCTCGTCAAAAAGAAAAGAGTCGCCGTATGTTGGGTTGGCTCGCACTCATCTTATTGGTTAGCTATTATGTATATGACAATTTTCAGATTGAGTTTAAAAGTGGTGGTAGTGATTGGGATCTAGCATAGATGGCTGGGCAGCCAGGTCAATTTCATGATAGTTAATTGACGATGGATAGAACTTTATGAATCTCAAATCACACTCAATAATTGTCGCTATTACCCTGTCAGTGCTGGCGACTTGTGATAAGCCTGAGGAAGATCTTACAGTTACTGATATTGACGGAAATATTTATTCAACGATTCAGGTAGGTGATCAGATCTGGATGGCTGAGAATTTGAAGGTAACCCACTATCGTGATGGTTCCTCTATCCAAGAGGTAGCTAACGATTCAGCTTGGGAATCACTCGAAAGAGGAGCCTTCTGTGTATACAACAACAACGCTTCCAATGAACTTGATACATTTGGCAATCTGTATAACTGGTATGCAGTGGCAGACACCAAACAAATCGCACCAGATTGTTGGCACATCCCTACAGATATTGAATAGAAGATGCTTGAGTTGGAAATGGGGATGAGCCAAGATGAAGCCGATGACTTCAGTTACCGTGGCGTTAATGAGGGTAGCAAGCTCGGAGGTGCATCCGAATTGTGGCTTGAAGGCAATTTAGTAAGTGATTCAAAGTTTGGAATTTCAGGATTTGCTGTGCTGCCTGCGGGGCGCCGCGTCCGGGTTCCGTTTGATTCGACACCAGGTCGTTACCTTGAAGCAGCCATTGCGGCAGACTTTTGGTCTGCCACTGAGTATGACGACTATAAAGTTTGGCGTCGAAAATTAAGATTCAATTTTTCAAGCGTTTTCCGCTATCCCGCGTACAAAAATAATGGATTCTCTGTACGATGTGTGAAGGATTAAAGGGAATCTGATTTTCAAATTGGGCAGGCTACTATTCTTCGCATCACACCCTAAATGCAATAATATCAATTAGATGTAATTGGACGCGTGCTTTCTTACAAGCAGGGGGTTCGAATCCCTCAGCGCCCACTCCACTCGATACTTCAATCGATTACCGAAGATTGAAGTTCCAGCTCAGGATGCTGAAGTATCGAGTTTAAACAATCCTGAGAGTACGATAGTATGTTGATTTCGGTAATTGTTGACTTCACCCCCCAAGCCCTTGGCCACTTCGGTGGCTGCGGGCTATTCTATTTTTTAAGGACATCATCCCATGGCATGTGAAAGCTTGGCAAATTTCAAATTAGAGATTAAATTCTCGAGTAAAATCTTTGATTTAAAGAGACTTGAAGCTTTCATGAACCCCACACCCACCACCTGGCCCGAATGGTATTCGAAGCTGGATACTTATCGGCATGCCCAGAGCCTGCGTTCCATATGGCAACTTTTCAATACACTGATACCATACGCTACCATATGGTACTTGATGATCCTCACTGTACGTAATGGCAGTCCTTACTGGGTGACCCTCCTCCTGACAGTGCCCGCCGCCGCTTTCCTTGTACGTGTCTTTGTCCTTTTTCATGATTGTACCCATGGCTCCTTTTTTCGGTCAAAACGTGCCAATGCCTTCTTTGGGTATATCCTGGGTGCACTTGTCTTTACCTGCTTCGAGGATTGGCGGCGTCATCATCTTAAACATCATCAGACATTCGCTGATCTCGACTCACGGCGTTGGGGTGACGTGTGGATCATGACCCTGGATGAGTATGCTCAATCCTCCAAGTCAACCCAACTAAAGTACCGTCTTTATCGTCATCCACTGGTGCTTTTCGGGCTCGGTCCAATTTACAGCTTTTTGGTCCGACAGCGTTTTGCCTCCGCGCTGTCCGGTCGCAGGGAAAAACGCGGCTTGCTGCTTACCAATTTACTCATTCTGGCACTTATTGTATTAGCGGTCCAGACCATCGGATGGCAGGTCTATATCTTAATCCAACTACCCGTAATCTGGATGGCCGGGGCTGCCGGTATCTGGTTGTTTTATGTCCAACACCAATTTCAGGGTGTTTACTGGGCACGCAAGCAAGATTTCGATCCCCTGCAGGCCGGTATGAAAGGTAGCTCATTTTTTAACCTGCCAGGAGTGCTGCGATGGTTCTCCGGCAATATCGGATATCATCATATTCATCATATGAATGCCCTGATCCCCAACTATTTTCTGAAGAAATGCTATGACGACATTGGGGAACTGAAGATTGATAAGCCCCTGGATTTGATCAATAGTTGGTCCTGCGCCAGATTAAAACTCTGGGATGAAGAACATCATATGATGGTTGCTTTTCCTTATATCTGTTCGCTTTCCTCAGCCAATCTGGATTGACAAACAAGATGAGATCAAATTTGCAGGTCTGAGAGGGTAAAGGGTCAACATTATGACCTCCACTCACAATCAGTGGTTAGCTTTTAATACCCTTGATACAGGTAAAACTCGCTCCTCATCAACTAATTTTTGATAGGTTGGATATTGGTATAAACCGTATATCTGCAAAGGGTCTAAAAGCGCTATAATCCGCTTTGCATTAATAGACTCTACGGGAATGATCAGGCTACCCGCTGCTATGTGCACGCGCTGTGGCGACTTGCGACTGGCAAGGACGCGGCCACCATACCGATGATAAAGCTCATCAAACTCCAATTCTACAGTATCCAGAAGGCATTGTTCAATGGTAAGATCAGTTTCCTTATCCAGGACTATAAATGGGATGGCATGCCTGGATAAAAGTTCCTCGAAGACTGCTGCATGTTCGCTGGCGATCAGGTATGATTCGGGGACAGCTACCCGCTTTTTGATCACTAGATCTGTCATAAAGTTGGGAGCAGCGATCAACTTCGCTTCTTTTGTGGCTCCATCGATAACAGGTAAGCGCTTTACTGATTCATCGAGTCTAGCCCAAAAGTAGTTGGTCGGCAACCATAGAGGGGTTGTGAGCGTATTGGTCGTCGTGAGTGATGCGGTTGCCTGCTTACGTAATTTCTTGTCGTTCAGGACCTCCAAAAGCAATTCGGTATAATTATAGACCCGCCGTGGAAGATCATGATTGTCCTCGTTGTCATTTCGATAGACACCGACCTCAATAATAAATGACAAACCACCATAAATACCGGCTCCATTTAAACCACCATCCATGTCAGGTGCACTAAAGCGCTGTTCACCGTCTGGTGGAACGCCACCCACGAAATATCGATGGAACTTGATGCCTTTTTTCAAAAGAGCTTGTCCCATCCGCTCCACCAATGAAGCACCCTGTGCGACAAGCTTATCATCCAGAAGAGGATAGTTGGCATAATCCATCATAATTTCCGGCCATTCGATCCAGCCCTGCGATCGATAGTCCTCACTATCCCGGGCAAATTCATGACAGTCAATGGTGACATGGGGGCGGATGCTCTGAAAAACCCGGTGGAGGGCCTGGGTCTCAGGTTGTTCCAGGATCATGTGATCCCGGTTCAAATCTGCACCTGCTCCATTGCGGCGCTGGTCTTTCTCGGCACCATCTGGATTCACCATGGGCATAAACCATAAGGCAGTTCCCTTCGGCAAAATCTTGTGATCATCCCGGATAGCTTGTGCCAGATGCAGGAGCGCTTCCTTCCCTGCAGGTTCATTGCCATGCTGTTGTGCATAGAAGAACATTCTGGTTTTGATGGGCTGATCTGGTCGGGCGATCTTTAACAACCACAGGGCACGTCCCTCTGTGCTCTCCCCAGCCTGTTCCAGACTAAAAAAGGGATCCCCACTCAGATCAGTTAAAAGTCTTGTTACCTCGCTATAGTCATGCAGACGCTGAGGGTATATCCCTGGAACAAAGCTGTCACTTGCTTCCAGAAGCAAGGAGCTGAGCAGCAGCAGGGACACCCCCCAGAAGTATTTCTGGACACGCAGAAAAAAAATCATAGTTGCCTCGACCCTGCTAGAAGATCAGACTGAGGGACATAAAGCGTGTGTCCTCCAGTCTTTCATGCATGACAAAAGCATAATCCAGTTTTACGATCATCTCACCCAGCTTTTGATTCAAGCCCAATCCAAGAGAGCCCTTGGCTTCATCATCGTTCAGGGAATATCCGCCGCGAATGATGAATTGCCGGGCAAATGTACTTTCCAACCCAATATTGATACGCTCAGCATTGTCGTTGAGGTGGACGGCATCGATGGCCAGCCGAGAGTGGAGGAAGGCTGTATTGAGCAGATCGGCGGCGACGCCAAATTGGAAACTCAAAGGCAGCGGGTAAGCTTCAGTTTGTTTCATGGTCTGGATCAGACGGTTGGGGAATTGATCATTTTCATCCACTACGGTGAGGAGCTCAGGTCCCTCCATTTTTAGATCCGAGCCAAAATTCTTCATGGACATGGCCAGGACCAGATTCTGGAAATTGATGCTGTAATGGGTGCCTACATCAAAGGCCAGTCCATTGGCAGTTTCATTCCAGATTCGCTGATGGAGTAATTTTGCCGAAAAACCCATGCTGAAACGATCGGTGAGTTGTCGGGCATATGAAAGCCCCATTTCCAGATCCTGGGCATCAAAGTATTGCCCCGTCCCCTCCGGCTGCTTCTCTGTGGTGATCTGCATTTTCTCCATGCCCACAGTCAGCGCATGGAATCCCAGGGTGCCCTTATCCTTCAGTTTCAAGGTATAGGAAAAGGCTGTAATATCAAAATATTGCATCCAGGGGATATAGGAAAAATGAACGGATTGGTTGTGGTTCTGGGCGATGCCAGCTGGATTCCAGAAGAGGGCCGTGGCATCTTCTGACATGCCAGTTACAGCCCCTCCCAGGGCCGCCGAGCGCGCGCCAATGGGGATCTTCAAGAATTGTGCACCGGCCGAACCCAGATTGGGGTTCTGGGCCGCCAATGATCCCGTCATCAGCCAAACGATCAGCACGAGATGCAAACTAAACTTGTCTGAAATTCTCATTTTATCACCGCAAATCTGTTGAAATATTTGAATTTTTCACCCTTAACCTGATAGAGATAAATCCCCGCTGCGATCTCGCGACCGCCCTCTGCTCGGAGATCCCAGGTTTGGGTCCCGGAGATGGACTCATGCGAGATGGTCTTGATCAAATCCCCGGCCAGAGTGAAGATATAAATCTCACAACTGGATGGCAGATGGATGAACTGGATCTGGCGTAAAGGCTCTTTCCGCAACTCCCCAAATTCCGGTTCCCACAGAGACCCAACCATATAGGGATTGGGTACCACCTTTATCCGATCCAGGGCATCATGGATCAGGCTGGATTCAGTCGAGGCGTCAGTAATGTCGAAGACATAGCGATCAAGCACATTGGGTGCCACAGCCTTGAGGGTTGTCAGCGTGGCGATGAGACCTGGTGACGGCGGGTTTTCCGTGTCAATGGTGATCAGGGCAGAGACACCGTTAAAGCTGATCTCAGCCTGGTCGAACAAGGTGTCAGGCGGGATTAAAGCCACCAGATTCTCATCATAGACCCAGATCTCATATAAGAGGCTATCCGACCCTGGATTGATTGGCCCAGTCAGGTGGATCTGGTAGGAGGTGTCCAGAAGTACTGCAGAATTGGCCACGGTCACATCAAGGTCCAGGCCCAGGAGGGGTGCCACCGTGAGGTCCTGTATCTCGGGTTGGGGTTCCAGCGAGACCTGCAAGCCGTCATGGGAGATCAGGACATTTCCAGAGCTCCATTTTTCAGCGTCCAGAACCCGCAGCGTATCTGTCCCGGCGATCCGGTCCAGATTGATGGAAAAATTCAGGGCCAGCCGATCACCAGCCTCAGGGGGATTAGCAGTATCGGCATAGGCCAGTTCCACCTTGAGACCTGGTCCCAGACTCCATTGGCGCCCGAGTCTGAAATTATATCCGCTGCGAATCGTTTCGCCGGTGGTGAGATTCACCAGATCGAACTTGTCACCAGGTGTAAAATTAATCCCATAATGATCCGTGCCAGTCATGCTGGAATCGATGAAAACGGGGATGGCAAAAACCCCTGCGTTACCCACTTCTGATCGACAGCTATATTCAAATGTAACTTCATAAGTATAGTCACTTAATGCTTCAAGAGACAATGGGTTAACATCAAGTGTGTAATTTGAATTGCCAGGACCGACATGGGCAGTTTCATGGAGAGCTGCCGCAACATAATCACTTGATACGGTCAAGGGGATCAAACGCAAGGTGTTGGGGGCATCCGTTGTATTACCAATGGCTGACTCCAGACTGACGATGGCAGAATCTCCCTGATCAAAAGCGGTGAGGGAATACCAGTATTCAAATCCGTTTATCACGGATTCATCGGTAAAACTATATGCGATACCCAGATCTGCGCCGATCCCATTGAGACGGTCGAAGCTGGCCAGGGGGATTGGATCTGGCCCCAGACTGGGATTAAAATTGCGATCCATCTGATCCCAACTAATGCCCCGATCGAGGCTTCTGAACAGGTTGTAGCCCTCAAAATCCAGGGCACCTGAGATCTGATCGGCAACGCCTTCAACCTCATTGTTCCAGTAGAGGGTGATCCGATTGTCGCCGGCAATGCCGTGCAAAGTTGGAACCGGTGGCGGTTTGGGCGTCTGAAAGTCTATGGCGTACAGATTCTGAGCTTCAGCCAGATTTTTGGCCAGATCCGCTTCGTCCACACCTGCCACGATGCAGGTCATGAATTTTAGCGTATCACCAGGTGCCAGATCAAAGGGTCCCGAGGAAAAAGTGACTACCAGATCCTCGCCTTCAGGATTGATTATGCCAAAATCATCAAAATGGAGGTTATTCTCAGCACCGGGGTGGGTATAGTCTTCCAGACGATAATTAGCAGGCATGTAATCACGATTGCTGGACAGGATCACCATCTGTAGCGAATCATCATCCACATCATTGTCATAACGATTAAAATGCACATCTGTGATACCTGCCATCTCGCCGTTTATTTGTGGAGATTCCAGGAGTGTGACTCCCATGATCCCTGTGCTGCCGCCCCATTCTTCAGAGTAGTGGGTGGCGTCATAGGAGGTGATAAAATCATTAGCTGGATCAAATTCAATGATATCATCGCCATATTCATTGATCCCTCCGCTGATATTCCCCACATCAAAATCCAGATATAAGGCAAAATAAACACTGTCATAAGCCGTCTCTGAGTCGTTGGTGAGTTCATAAGTGAAGAAGAGTAGGTCCTCAGCATATGCCAGGCCGAATGCATACCCGGTCTGATCCACCTTGATCCCCAGTTTCTCCACCGTATTGTTGGCATCATCATACACGCAATAGCTATCCTGACTTGATTTAATGATGGGTTCGCCATCAGCATCTTTTATGGGCCACCCTGTCTCAGGCCAGGTATTGGGCTGATCACTGAAAGCCACTTTAGCATAATCAGGGTTGTGATCGCCACCAAAGGCTTCGAATTCTTCATTCTGGGTATAGCGACATTGAATCACATTTGCCGAGCGCCCGGAAGCAGCGTCAGGTGCCACGCCGACCATGGGGTTGATGCGATAGATATAATGCCGGCCGCTGTTGATGGGGAATTCACCTGAGGGACCATCAGACAGCCTCCGTGGATACAATTTGCCACGATTTTCAAAAAATAATCCAATATTGCTGGCGTTGTGGGTTCCAGCAGCCCTGTCAGTGATATCGGCAGGTCTGGTCAGTCTGCTGGGGGCTACATTGCGGCTTTTGTCCTTGTCGTCTGCACATAGCGTTGTCAGCAGTGCCAGAGACAGCAGCGTGAGGAGACAGGCTTTCACAGTCATGGGATGACGCGTCACGAATTGATCTTTAAGTATATTCATGATCTTACTCAACTCCTAGTGTCAGACCAAGTCGAATGGTACGCGGAGGTCCATAATTTGAGGGATCCCGCATGTATTCTGTACTGTACCCGCCGACCAGGGTATAATCCGGATCGCCTGTATCTGAATAGACATAGCGGATGTTGGCCACATTATTAAGGTTTAAAACTTCCAATCCAAGGCGCATATAGAATCCGCGCTGGAGTGTAATATGGCGACTGGCTTCAAAATCCAGGGAATAGGTAGCAGGACGGCGTAGTGAATTGCGCTCCACAAACCCAACATCCCGCCCACTTGGCGTGTAGGGATAGCCGGTACTGGCACGGAGGATAAAACCCATTTGAGAGCGTTCGAAGGGGTAGAAACCAAACCACTGGACCCCCTGTTTCTTCAGTGTGGCGTAGCTTCCGTAAAGATTGAAGCCATGGGTCTTGTCAAAATCCAGATAGTACAGTCGGGTGGATTCTGTGGATCCCGGGTATTGCTCAGATTCTGAGGAAGCAGTCCCTTTGGCCACAGAGAAGGTATAGGTCATGCTGGCTGAGAGTTGTCTACCGGCATCATAATCGAGATTGAGCTCAAAACCTTTGGTGTTGGCATAATCTTCATTCACGATCAGGGTATAACCCACATATTGATCAGGGGCTGCATCTGTGTAAGCCGGAAAGTAGTGGGTCCCGATAAGCCCGGTGATGTCCTTGTAATAAGCCGTAAAACGACTCACCAGCTTTGGCGTGAATTGATGGGACAAACCGACTTCATAGGCCACGGTTCTCTCTGCATCCAGATTGGGCTGACCAAAGATGGGTTCCCGCACACTGATATCATATTGTGAGTTCTCGTAGAGGTACTGGTATTCAGGGTTTTGGAAAAAATGCCCATAGGCAAAATGGATCTTGGTCCGGTCAGAAATAGGGTGGGCGATCCCCAGTCTGGGACTCACCTGGCTGTGGGGAGTGGCTGTTTCCATGGTGGCAGAATCCAGAGGTTTGTTCCTGAAGGAGGCATTGCCAAACATATAATCATAGCGCAACCCCAGATTGATCACCAGATAGGGAAACTCAATTTTATCCTGGATGTAAGCAGCAGCCTCATATGGGTTTTCCGCATAATCATCGATGTAGGGGTGATCCCGTTTTGGGTCATAGATATCAAGCAATTCGAGATCATGGGATTTGTACTGGAGTCCGGTTTTGATCTCATTCCAGCGTCCCAGTTGCCAAACCAGATCCCAGCGCAGGTCATAGGTCTTGCTGTGGCTGTGGATGTAGGTTGGCGGATCACCCAGGGAGTAGAATTCATGACCACTTCCGGCCACGGGGTCAAGTTGATATTCATTCCAGGGGCGATAATCGCCACTGTCTTTCCAGGTGGGTTGGTCATCAATGAGAATTCCCAGGCGATAGGTCTGTTGGAAGCGGGAGATGCGTAATTCATGAAACATTCGATCTGAGAGAGTGTGAGTAAGGTTAAAGCCTATTTGCTCGCTGGAATCTGCGGAACTGTAATATTGTTCTGGAATGAGTTTCCAGTCGTGACTATAATTCTGTCTAATCCCGCTCGATTGACGATACATAGTTGTTAATTTCAAAGCGTTAAACCCGGTAAATGTCAATTTGGCAAAATGGGAATTCTTCTTTGAATAGCCGAAGGGGAGATAGCTATCCAGATCTGAGGTCTCTCCAGTTAAGAAAAAATACAATTTATCCTGTACCAGCGGTCCGCTGAGGAGCCAGTTATATTTCTCACCTTCAGCTTTTTGATCTGGTCTGGGCTCATCCTCGTAGGGTTTACGGTAGGTATAGATGCCCCTGCGTGATTCCAGCTTTGACTTCCAGTGATCTCCACCCACACGGGTCACAATATTCACCACACCACTCAGGGCGTTGCCATACTCGGCATTAAAGGTCCCGCTCAACAAACTCAGCTCCTGGATGGCGTCGTTACCCAGTTCGGTGGCCAGTCCACCCAGCAAGGGATCCTGGACATACATCCCATCAATGAGATAAGCGACCTCATTGGATCGCCCGCCGCGGACATTCAGGTTGGAGCCCGAACCCACCACACCAGCCTGAAGGGCCAGTGCATCACCCACATCGGCCAGGGGCAGTGCTGACAATTGATCCTGAGTCACTACAGACATGGTGGCTGTGAGATCCTTCTGAATGGTCACAGTGGGCGCCACTACGATCACTTCCTCACCTTCCAGCAGGGCATCATTCATACTCAGCTCCAGACGAGTGGTGAGATCAACAGTGATTTCCAGATCTTCCACCAATATGGTTTCCAATCCAATAAAGTTGACTGCCAGATCATAGGATCCCGGGGGTATGTTGAGAATGATAAATCGCCCATTCTGGTCTGATATCCGTCCATGATTGGTACCCACCAGGAGAACGGTTGCTCCGATGACGGGCTCGCCATTCTTGGCATAGGTGATACTTCCGGCGACTTTCCCGGTCACCCCGGCATGACCAAGGCTGGCCAGGAGCAGGCAGCTAATGAACAGGAGGCTTCGAAAGTGTTTGCTGGATGTATGATCTGTGAGACTATTTGTATTGTGCATCAGTTATCCCAATGTTTGTTTGAAAATAGGAGACCATTTTTTGAGCTTTGCCTTTATCTCGATGAGCGCACTCAGTTGCCAGTGCGTTGATTATCACTGATATTGCTGCAAAGGCATTGGTGAAGAGGATGTTTTCACTGTGCACAGCCAGCGTAATATCGGCGTGGAAGCTGATGGGCGCTGCGAGCTTGTTGGTGATCCCGATGACCTTCACGCCCTTCTCCTTGGCCAGACGTGCAATTTCCACCGTGGTTTCGGAGTAGGGAGGATAGGAGAAGGAGACCAGGACATGATCTTTCAGGAAAAATGCAACCTGCTCGGCGAAGCTGGTGTTGCCAGTACGCATTGGGGCTGCTGAGATTCCTACTTGATTAAGCTGGTATGCCAGGAGATCCGCCATGAGATTGGAGACCCCCAACCCCGAAGTATGAACCTGTTTTGCGCCCAGGATCAGATCAACCGATTTATGGAAATCAGGTCGGCTCAGTTGATTCAGGGTATCATTAATGTCCGCTACATCCTGGCTGGCGACCATGCTGAGGACATCCCCATCCAGGGATTCTATCCGGGAGAAATAATCACGATTGATCTCACCCTTCACCAGGGCTGCGATATCGTCACGCAGATCTGGATAGCCGGAATATCCCAAGCGCTGTGAAAAGCGAACCACAGTGGCTGAACTGGTACCTGCGGCCTTGGCCAGGGTGTGGGAATTCCAGAAGGGGATATCTTCAATGTGATTGAGAATGAATTCTGCCAGAATTCTCTGATTGGGCGACAGATCACTGTGTAATGCCCTGATCTTTTCACGAACCATAAGTGCTCTTTCTGAAGTCCCCGGAAAAAATGCAGATCATTCCTTCCGGGGATCAACAAAACCTATTTTAGCAAGGTCATTTTTTTCTGAAGTTGAGTTGAACCCGCTGTTAAACGGTAGATATAAAGCCCTGAAGGCAGGTTGGCATTTGTGAAACTGACACTATGATTTCCACTCTCCATCCAGCCTTTCTGGAGGTTGAGTACCTGCTCACCTCCAATATTGAAAACATCCAGCGATATCTCACCTGCTGTCACCAGTTTGAAATTGATCTCAGTACTCGGGTTGAAAGGGTTTGGATAATTTTGTGACAGAGTACTGGTTTCAGGCATAGCAGGGAAGTCATCTATTCCCACCGTAAAGATTGTGGTATATGCGGATTCCGCTGCGGCAATGTTTTCAACCATGGCTGCTTCAGTCTGACCGCGAGCAATGCAATAGAAAAATGGAATTCCTACATCTGGTTCCATATGGATAGCAGCAGAACTGGGAATGGAGACAACACCATCATCAGGATTCGTGCAGACTGCGACCGTATCAATGTTACGGGCAGTCATCCAAGACCATAACGCACCATCTTGTCCTGCGGCAGAATAACCGGAAAACCAGACAAACTGGCTCAATGATGTCATGGGATGTGATAAGAATTTAAGTCCAAGATGATTTTCACCCTCACGACTCATATCAATGATATTTGATTCAGGGAGCCATGTGTGGACGCCGTCATAGTCTCCAGCGATCTGAGATATGATATCCAAACCGATTCTGGCGTCAAAGGCTTCAGCACCAATGTTTGTAACAATCACTTTTATAATGAGATATTCCTCATCCGTCCAGGCATAAGGGGAGATGGCGGCGTGAATATCAGGGGGGAGATCCGAATAGTAGTTATTGATGCTGGCAAACCCCTCCATATCACTCAGGGTTGGTTCAGCAATGAGCATTTGTGAAATATCATTGTCTGCATCTTCATAATAATCGAAGACCGAATTTAAATTCTGCCCCACCAGAAGCGTGATACGATCGATCTGTTTGGTGGAATCTCCAGGTATGACAGGTCCCCAGACCTCTAATTCACCATAGCCTTTCATGTTCACACCCACTGAATCACCATGTACCCAGATGTCTCCCAACGCGATCAGGGGAAACATTACCACGATCAGAATGATAATTTTAGCAGTTTTCATCATAAAACACCTCCGTTTATTTTGTTAAGAAAACAAGACCCTCTACCACCCCATGAAGTGGGGCGGGATCAAAAATATTAATCCCAGGACCAGGAATATCAATTCGAGGGGCAGTAACCACCTTGCCCAGCGATCCCAGGGGATATTTGCCAGAGTTAAAACACCCATGGTCACGGCTGAAGTTGGGATAATCATATTGCCAAAGCCGTCTCCCATCTGATAGGCCAGTACAGCGGTCTGGCGCGAGACACCAACCAGATCAGACAACGGTGCCATGACAGGCATGGTTAATGCTGCCTGGCCACTGCCAGAGGGTACAAAAAAGTTGATCACAGTCTGAGCGAGAAACATGAATTGAGAAGAGACGATTGGGTGTAAATGAATGATTTGTGAGGACAGAGCTTCCAACAGGGTATCAATGATCTGACCATCCTTGGCTATGACCAGGATGCCCCGGGCGAGCCCGATGATCAGTGCCGTCATTACCAGATCTTTGGCACCGTTTGAGAATGAGCTTGTGATCTCGTTGACGCTAAGTTTGCCGACAATACCGACCAGGATACCAGTAATCAGGAATAAGCCCGCAATCTCTTCGATGTACCACTGCTTGATCAGTACACCCCATACCAATACCAAAATCCCCATGATAAACACCAGCAATGCTCTGAAATGTTCCGGGGTGAGTGATTCAGAAGCAGATCCCTCTGGAATGGCATATTTGAGACGCTTGTTCTGGTCGTCTTCAAAAGTGACACTCATTTCCGGATTCTCTTTGACCTTTTTGGCATAACGCATGACAAAGAGGATGGCAATCGTTGTGCATATGGTCCATAACAGAAACCTGTAAGCCAGACCTGAGAATAGGGGTACTTCTGCGATACCTTGAGCGATTCCAACTGTAAACGGGTTGAGGAAAGCACCTGCAAAACCAACTCCAGCCCCAAGGAAGGGAATAGCCACCCCAACCATACTGTCGTATCCAATTTTGATGGCGAGAGGAACGAAAATGATGATAAAGGGGATGATCTCCTCACTCATACCGAATACAGCTCCAGCCAGGGAAAATATGGTCATAAACAAGGGGATGGTCATTACCCTAACCAATTGGGATCTATCGTGGGCCTTTGCCAGAGAGGAAATTCCCGCCGTGATAGCGCCGGTGCGTTGTAAAATCCCGAACACTCCACCCACCAGCAGGACAAAGCCAATGATCAGAGACGCATCCACAAAACCACGGATGGGTGCCATGAGCACGGCCCCAAAACCCTGAGGCTGATTATCAATTTCATGAAAAGTCCCTGGAATCACTTCACTACGTCCATTCACAATTTGAGTATCGAATTCACCCCCGGGAATGATCCAGGTTAAAGCAGCCAGTAGAATCAGGATGCCAAAAAGGATAACGAAGGTGTCTGGGGATTTACTTTTTGAACGTGTACTCAAGGTATTCTCGCTCCACTTAAAAGACTAAAATGATCTCCGTTCATGAGCAGGTGCACTTTCATATTGTCCATGGCAAAGTTATTAAATTTATCCAACCTGATATTGGAAGCATTCCGGGCATCGTAGACGATGACAGTAGCATCACCTAGCACTGTAAAGGTGCGGTCGGGATTCACAAGAATGGCGGTGCTCTCATCGATACCAACCCCCAGAAGTTCCGGGTGCTCGAGCACAACACTGAGCACTCGATTGTTCCGACGACGCTTGATATGATGTTGATCGATAACAGCTTCAGTCAAAAAACCAAATCCCTGAACCACTTCTATATTATTGGGTGCAATCGTATTATAGGGTCTGTCTTCATCCTGATTAATAAGTTCTTCCCCGGTGATCATGAGTTCACTTTGAATGGCAGCACCAGCGCTGGTTCCGCTGATCAGTCCGCCACGTTTGTAGAGGGCTTTGGTCTCATCCAACAGTTTTGTTCCCAGCAACAGTCGTGTCAGCCGACTCTGGTCTCCGCCGGAGAAAAAGATGGCCGTGGCATTCCGAATACTTTCGATATGGTGGCTGGAGTCAACATTGGCGCTATCAAGCATGAGATAGATGACTTCACCAGCACCGTATGTAAGGATATCCTCCTGTTGATAAAGGGCAGTCTCAAGCGGTTCACCGCTGGCCTGGGGGATAATGACAATCTTCGCATCCGCTCCACCTGCAAGAGCCACTGTAGCCTGCATAATTTCGGCAGTACGTTCCCCACCACCGATGATCATCAAATGGCCCTTGTTTTCGAACTCCTGGGTGGGATTATCACAAGAAATCATGAACAGGAAAATTATGATAAAAAGTGCGTTAATTCTCATTTTGCATAAGCTCCAGTGCAATTTTTGTCGTATTGATCAAGTCTTCGTACATGACATATTCCTCATTAGAATGAGGATTTTGGGCACCAACTCCCAGGTTAATAGAGGGGATACCCTTTCCGTTTAAAACATTGACATCACTCCCACCGGATGAGGGTAACGCTACTGGGGTCAAGCCGATGGCTTTGATGGCATTCTCAAGGCGCAGGCGTATAGGGGCATTATCTTTAATTGTATATGGATGAAAATCCCAGGCTGAATTGTAGGAAAAAGTAGCACCCGTATTTTCCAAGGATTCTGAAAAATGATTTCGTATAAAATTATCCAGATCCTCAACTTGTTTGGTGGTCGTTGATCGGAATTCTCCTTTAAAATTCACCCGGGGTGGAACCACATTGGTCGCTGCCCGGGAGGAGAAAGGTCCAACGTTCATGGTTGAGTTTTCATCAATCCGACCCAGGGGCAGGTCAGCGATGGCTCGGGCCGCCAGCTGCAAAGCGTTGATCCCTGCTTCAGGTGCGATGCCGGAGTGAGATGCTTTCCCAATGACTTCAACATCGAAATACATAGCTCCTGGTGCCTGGTGGATATAGGTGCCAGGACGATAACTCGAATCAAAGGCATAGCCTTGCTTTATACTTTCTGGCAGCTGCAGGAAGTTTGATCCGGCCAGACTGCTTTCTTCGCAAATGGTAAATACAATGGTGAACCCTGGTCCTGATGTTTTGGAGGAAACAAGCATATCCAGGGCTGTTAGAAGGGCTGTAATGCCCACTCTGTTATCAACTCCCAGGACGGTGGTTCCATCTGAAGTGATACGATCATCCAGGAAAACAGGTTTCAGATTTGATGTCGATCTGGCAGTATCCATATGGGCTAAAAAGAGGGTGGTTCCACCATCACCGTAAGTCATGATGACATTTCCCGCTTCACTACCGTTCATTTTCCCGGCTTCATCCTCATAACATGATATTCCCCTGGACTGTGCAAAATCGAGGAGATACTTAACCATGGGTTGCTCTTGCCCGGATGGGGCAATGATATGGGCCAGCTTAATAAACTGGTCAATCAGTTGCTGTTCATTAATAGAAAAGATGCAATTAATCTTTCATAATAGTTAGGTATTGAAAAATATGTTGCAAGGATAACTGTGGATTCTGGGTGAGTCAAGACCTATTAGGTTAAAAACAAATTGATAATGGAACCGGAAATCCCACAAAATCTACGAACTGTTTAAAGCGGGGCAGCCAGGAATGATAATTTCATGCAAAGTCCATACAATTTTCGGTGACTGAGATCAAACGATCCATTAAAATATCCACACCAATGCCTGGATTGCTGGGTACGAGCATTGTGCCATCAGGATTAACAACAAATTCCGGGTGAACAATATCCTCCTTGAAGTAACGACTACTGGCAGATATATCTCCAGGCAGCGTGAAATTGGGGAGGGAAGCCAGAGCCAGATTCCCTGCTCTCCCGATACCTGATTCCAACATGCCACCATGCCACACGGGGATGTTGTGCTGAGAACAAAAATCATGAATTTTGATGGACTCATGAAAACCACCAACGCGGCCAGGCTTAATATTAATGATCTGACAACTCTTTAGCGCCAGGGCTGTCTGGGTATCGCCCAGTGAGTGAATGCTTTCATCGAGACAAATAGGTGTAGTTAGCTCTCTTTGCAGCAGAGAGTGCTCGTAGATATCCTCATAACCCAGAGGTTGTTCTATCAACAGGAGCTTATACCTATCCATCTCCCTAAAAATGTCTAAGTCTTCTAGAGTATAGGCAGAATTTGCATCTACTTGTAGAACCATATAAGGATATTCACGACGAATCGCCTCGATGTAATTTAGATCTCTACCTCGTGCTATTTTGATCTTTATTCTCTGATAGCCTTGATCTAAATAATCAGATACTTCAGCCAACATGTGCGCTTCGGAAGCTTGCATGCCAATACTGACTCCAACATCTACAACTTTACGTGACCCTCCGAGTAATTTTGATAAAGAAACCTGTTTTTGCTTGGCTTCTACATCCCATAGGGCTGACTCCAGACCGGCTTTTGCCATAAGATGGCCCCGTACCCAGCCCCACGCATTCAGTGCGTCGACGACAGTAGCAAATCTTTTTCCCAGCAAACCAGGAATAATGGCATCTTTGAGAATATGCCAGGCAGTAGAAACGGTTTCAGGCGAGTAGGAGGGTAAGGGCTCAACCACGCATTCGCCCCAACCACTCACACCTTCACTATCGACTCTGACAATAATATGTTCCTCATGGGTTTCAATACCCATGGATGTTTCAAACGGGCGCACCAACTCAAGTTTTACATGTCTCAGCTCGATGTGTTCAATTAGCATGGGAAACCCTTTTTTGTTTTGAGTGAAGCAAGTCAAAGATAAAAGGTGAGAATAGCGCATCATAGACTTGAACCGTGAAGGATCGAACAATTCGAATGACTAAATATCCTCTCTGGAAATATCAATTACTCCTTACAAACCATGAGCCATTCTGTTAGTTTAGTTAAAGTTCAACAAGCCTATAGTATTATTTGGGAACGATTATATGAAACAATTCAAGTCTTTCTTGCTCGTGCTTATGGTGTGTCTGGCCTGCATCTTCTGTAATCCAAAACTGACTCGGGTACAGGCTGATCTGGCGCTCCTGAATGGTAAAATTTACACTGTCGATCCCAGTAGGAGCACAGTTCAAGCCATGGTCCTGAGCCAGGGGATAATTGCAGGCCTGGGTTCTGATAAAGAGATGTCTGAATTCATAGATTCCAGCACCGTCGTCATCGATCTGGATGGAAAGCTCGTTCTACCTGGATTTATTGACAGTCATGCACATCCTGTCAGTGCGACCAAACAGCTCTATGAAGTCAATTTATATGGTCTCCGAACGATCGCAGAGATACAGACCGCCTTAAAAACCTTCCGTGAAATGCATCCTAGCGCGAGTGTCATAAAAGGTCGTGGCTGGAGCAATGCAGATTTCTCAAAAATTGGACCGGATAAAAAGGATATTGATGCAGTCATCTCAGATATTCCGGTTTCTCTATCTGACGAGGGTGGACACGCAAAATGGGTCAATACAAAAGCATTAGAATTGGCTCATATTTCTCATGAAACACCTGATCCTGAGGGGGGCTTGGTAGAGCGCTATCTGGGATCGGATGAACCCTCGGGAACCCTGCGGGAAAGTGCCGCAGCTCTGGTAAAGGAGCTGTTCCCCTATTATGGATTTGAAGCATTAAAAAGGGGAATTCAAGCTTACCAGGATATGGCGCTCGCTTTTGGGATAACAGGTGCTCATGAAGCATATCTGGATCTTGGTATTGACGAGATTCCTGCCTATCGGAGTCTGGAATCGGAGAACGCTTTAAAAATGCGCTTTCGGGCCGGACTGTATGTTGACCCGGATCTAGGTGTCGAGCAGGTGAAAGCCCTACTTGATGAAAGGGCAGCTGATACAGGTGATCTCTTCCAGATTACTTCAGCTAAAGTATTTATCGATGGTGTGGTCGAAGGCAGTACCGGATATTTAAATGAGCCCTACGAACATTTACCAGAATCCAAAGGCAAATTGCTTTGGGATCTTGAGCAATTGAATCGGGTTTGCACTGCTCTGGATAAACAGGGATTCCAAATTCATGTACATGCCATTGGCGATGCGGCGACCAAAGTCACATTGGACGCTTTGGAGTTTGTCCAGGCCCGTAATGGTGTACGTGATTCGAGACACACCATAACACATCTGCAATTGGTAGACCCGCAAGACATTCGGCGTTTCCATGATCTGGGGGTGCTGGCAGTACCTCAGCCATACTGGTTCAAAAAGGATAGTTATTATTATAATATCCAGGTTCCCTATCTGGGACAAAAGCGCGCTGATGCAGAATATCCCATGGCCAGTTTTTTTAAAGCCGGGGTAAAGGTTGCCTCCTCCAGTGATTATCCTGTGACCATTCCCTGCAATCCCTTGATTGCCATCGAGACAGGGATAACCCGTCGGGAGCCTGGAGCGGATTCCACAAGTGATGCCCTTTGGCCTGAAGAACGAGTGAGCCTTGAAGAAATGATTGAAAGCTTTACCGTCAACGGGGCACATGCAGATTTTCTTGAGAACACGACGGGTTCCTTAGAAGTAGGGAAATCAGCCGATTTTATCATCCTCGATCGAGATGTGTTCCAGATAGCTCCCACGGAAATTCATGAGGTACAAGTATTGGCAACCTATTTTCAAGGGCAGAAGGTTTTTAGTGTTGACGGGTGAACGATCAGATGATTCGATTCAAAACTCAGGAGTGGACAGTAATAAACCGGGCAGACGGGCTTTCATTTTTAGCAATATGAGGGGTAGGACGATGATGACAATTGGGTTGAGATTTATGTTGGTAGCTACGGTCATTTTGATTGGGATGGGTTGCAGTTCAGAGCCACAGGTTTTGGAGTGGTCTTTAGCCCTGCATGGCGGCGCAGGGACTATAAAATCTGAAGATATGACGCCTGAAAAGGAAGCGGCCATACGATATGCCATGCAACTGGCCATAGACAAGGGCCAACAAATTTTATCACAGGGTGGTGAAGCTCTGGATGCGGTTGAAGCCTGTATTCGCATTCTTGAGGATTCACCAGAATTCAACGCAGGAAAAGGTGCTGTATTCACAGAGGCCGGTACCAATGAACTTGATGCATCAATTATGGATGGAAAAAATTTAAACGCAGGGGCAGTGACTGGGGTACAGCATATCGCCAACCCAATCTCACTGGCACGGGCCGTGATGAGTGCTTCGCCCCAGGTCATGTTGGCCGGGGCAGGAGCTGAAGCCTTTGCTGAGGAGCAGGGTTTTGATAGGGTAGCTGCAGATTACTTCTGGACTCAACAACGCTGGGATCAACTGCAGAGGAAACAGGGAAATCTTGAAACGGGTGATAAGCATGGAACCGTGGGTGTGGTGGCTCTGGATGTGAAGGGGAATCTTGCCGCAGGAACTTCAACCGGGGGGATGACTAACAAACGTTTTGGACGCATTGGGGATTCACCCATTATTGGTGCAGGAACTTACGCCAACAATAAGACCTGTGCCATATCAGCGACTGGTCATGGTGAGTATTTTATGCGCTTAATGATTGCTCACGATGTAAGTGCAGGCATGGAATATGCGAATCTATCATTGTCAGCGTCAGCTCAGGCTGTGATCCAGGGAAAACTTACAAAAATGGGAGGAACCGGAGGCGTTATTGGTCTTGATCGATTTGGAAATCGGGTTTTTGAATTTAACACTGCCGGTATGTATAGAGCCTGGTCAAATTCTGCAGGCGAGAGTGGGATTCTATTTTATGGGACTGACACCGCGCCTTAACGAAAGGAACACCGAATGTAGAAGTGTAATGTAAAATATGTTCCGCGTTCAGCATTCGTTAATCCTTGCCAGCCAGGCCGAAACTCGTGGGCGTATGGAGGTTTTTAAATTAAAGGCTTAAACCCAAATTCGACCAGGGTCGCTGGCAAATCCGGCTCCAGTTTCCCCTGATGACCAAAAGTATGGGTACCATCACTAAATAGAGATGGAGAATTTACCCGAAATGAAGCCAAATAGAAATTCGGTTCGCATTAGGACAATTTGCTCAATATATTGCGCAATTTGTGCAACATATTGCAGAATAAGAATTCTTACCTCTATCTTAATAAATTTCTAAAATCAACCTAGAAAATCAACTGATTATTTTCTACTCAACATTATGGATCATCCTCCCTGTATCGTAGAATTAGTAGTATGTACATGTAAATATGTCATTTGCAATTCGGACAATATCTGATATTCTTTGAATTATAAAGACGGAATTCAGGGGCTATTATAAATTTTATTGACAACCGCTTTGTTAGGAAGTATAATTGAACAAACGATTGTGCAAAACAAACGCATCGCTACTTTGTGATGTTTCTTTAGTAAAAGGGAAGCCCTTTGGCTCAGAACAAACAAATCACCTTAGAAAATATCGCCAGTGCAGTTGGTGTATCGTGTACAACAGTTTCACGCGTGCTCACCGGGCAATCAAAAAAATATAGGATAAGCGATAAAACCCGGGAACTGGTCCAGGAAACAGCTCGTGAACTGGGATATTTCCCCGATCAACTCGCCCGGAGCTTAAGAACCAAACGTTCAAACACCATCGGTCTCATCATTCCTGATATTTCCAACCCCTTTTTCTCAACCATAGCCAGAAATATAGAAATACAAGCCAGAAAAATTGGTAGCTCCATCATCCTCTCAGACAGCCAGGAGGATACTGCACTGGAAATAGATTCTATTCGACTTCTCCAAAGTCGTAAGGTTGATGGATTGCTTATCTGTCCTGTTGGTGAAGAGTACGAGCATCTTAAAGGGATTCAGAATACGGGTTTACCCATGGTCATAATCGATAGATATTTTCCAGAACTCGATTGTTCTTTTGTAGTTTCGGATAACTATCTGGGCGCTCTTGAGGCCGTAGAATATTTCTTTAGCATGAATCATAGATCTATTGGTTACATACAGGGACGCGTTAATACATCTGTTAATTTTGACCGCCTCCGTGGGTTTCGAGATGCCCATTCAAAACGGGGTATCCCTGTGGATGAATCACTCATAGTTGGCGATAGTTTTGGGAAGAGAAATGGCTATATCGGTACAAAAATTCTGCTGGCAAAATCGCCCAGACCCACTGCACTGTTTGCTGCAAGTAATCTAATCTCCCTGGGTGCCATGAGCGCTATTCATGAAGAGGGATTGAAGATTCCAGAGGATATATCAATCATTTCTTTTGATGATCAGCCCTATTCAGAATATCTGGCAACTCCCATGACAACGGTGTCACAGCAAACTTCCGAGGTTGGTGAAATAGCCTTTAGAATTCTTCTGTCACAGATCAATCAGGATGGACAATCCGCCACTGATGGCATTGTTTTGCCAACGGAACTGATCTACCGAAAATCGGTACGGAAATTAGATGGAGTAAAGTCATAATAATGATTTTAACTAAACAAATGAGCAAGGATGAATCTAACAGGGTGCTGTGTTGCTTAACCAACTCAGCCTGTTTATGATTGCCTTTCTTAGAAAATCGTAAGGAGAACAGAATCATGAAACACAGTTACAAGCTATCAACATTAGTGTTAGCAGTTTTACTGCTCATGATGGTGCCAGCTACCGTGTCTGCCGACAATGTGAATATGACATTTCTCGGAAATTGGGGCGCAGGTGGTGGTGATATCAGAGGAGTTGCTAATTTTGGGGATCTGGTCTACTATGGAATTACTGATCAATTCACAATTACCAGTTTTGAGGATCCAGCAAATCCCTATACTTCTGCTTCACTCGACCTGGGCGACATGATCGAAGATATTGTCTGGAAAGTCAGTGGGGGAACTACCTACGCTCTGGTAACAGCGGGTCAAAATTTAAAGATCATTGATATAACGAATCCAACGGCTCCAGTGCTTCTCTCAAGCTTAGCCCTTGCTGGCTATGGTGAGGGTCTCGCTGTAAGCGGCAACTATGTGTACGTAACTGCTGGTGGGTCGGGAATGGAGGTCATAGATATTACTGACCCTGCGGCTCCGGCCTCAGTGGCAGTGGTTATTGGTGGTTCCGCGGGTCCCTGGGCTGAAGGTATCAATGTATCAGGATCATATGCTTACCTTGGAAACGGGGGCGGAACAGAAATCTTTGATATATCTGATCCCACCAATCCTACTTTAGTCAGTACGATACCAAATGATGGCTGGATTCAAGATGTAATGCCCATATCTAACTATCTCTATGTTTGCGTTTACTCAGTTGGAATCGATATCGTTGATATTTCCGATCCTGGGAATCCTGCATATGTTTCTACGCTTTCAAATCCAAAAAATTCTGACGTCATGTTTGATGGTAATTTTGGCTATATCGCTTCTAAGGAATATGGCTTGACCGTTCTTGATGTTACGAACCCAGGTGCCCCAACAACGCTTGGAACTATCGATACTGATGGTTCTGTGAGGAAAGTTTCATTTGGGTCAATCAATATGGGTGGAACTCAAACGGCGCACATCTTTGCAGGGGAAGAATCCTTGCTAAGCGCTATAAATGTTGCAGATCCGTCGAGTATGAGTATATCCGGTTCAATTGCCGTGCCAGCTCCTGCTGATGGATTGTGCTATGGCGCTACACTGGCCGGGAATACTGCCTATCTGGCCTATAGATATCATGTACGTGCAATTGACATTACCTCGCCCTCCGTGATGACTGAATTAGGTAGTTATTCTCTTGCCGATGTAGGTGGTGAAAGACCAATGGTCAAGAAAGTGGTCCACAAAGATAATATCGTCTTTGCAGGTGGTCGGCATAACGGTTTGCTGCCTTTAGATTTTTCAGATTCCGCAAATCCAGTTGCACTTCCCGCAGTCATTACCGATCGGACAAATTCTGTGGCTATAGTTGGAAATTATGTCTATGCCGCAACCAGTAATAATGGTATTGGGATTGTGAATGTAACAACGGCCAACGCACCCACTTTAGTAGGCTATGTACCTGAAAGTATGGTAAACGGTCGCTATGGTGATGGTGTTGCCGCGTATGGAGATGTTATGGTACAAAGCACCTGGGGTGCCTTGTTCTTCTATGACATTAGTTCCCCAGAGGCACCATCACTCCAGGATACTGTCGCTCTTACTACAGGAACCAGCTATTTAAGTCTGGATGACAATTATGCCTATGTGCATGATTTTGATAGTCTGAAAATCTTCGATATTAGTACGCTATCAGCCGTTGTTCAGGTTGGCGGCGTCAATACGGGAGGAAGCTGGGACGGTGATGCAGTTCGCGAAGGAGATTATCTATATGTGAATTGTGAACCCGCCGGTATCAAAGTGTATGATGTTACTGATATTACCAATCCTACTGAGGTTGCCAACTATGACATGTTGAATGACGCTCGCGCAGTTACAGTTCGCGATGGCATTGTCTATTCAAGTGAAAAAGGTGGCGGTTTTTCAGTCTATACCAACGATATGGTTGTTTCTATAGATACTGAGGGTGTACTCCCTGATGAGCTAACCCTCAGCCAGAACTATCCAAATCCCTTCAATCCCAGCACCATGATCCAGTTCTCAATTCCCCAAGGATTTGAGGCTCTGGATGTGAAACTGGAAGTGTTTAACGTACTTGGGCAGAATGTCCGGACATTGGCCAATAAACCACTGGCAAGCGGTACCTACCAGGTTGGCTGGAATGGTCTAAACGAGACAGGAAATCCTGTTGCAGGGGGTATGTACATTTACCGCCTCCAGGCAGGAACCGAAGTACTTAGCAGTAAAATGATTCTGCTGAAATAGGTAGATCAGTTCACTTCGATTTTTGTTTAAGTGACGGATCACTTGACCAAAGATTGGTTTTGTGATCCAAGAGGGTTGGAGTTCAGCGCACGCGTTACCTCCTTCAAGCCGGACTCCAACCCCTCTGTTAAAACCCACTTGCAAGGATCAGATCCACTACTGAGTAGATCAAAAAAATGAATTAACCTGGAAGCGGATGTATGAAAAAAAGAGTATTGGGCTATTTCAGAATTCTATTGCTGCTGTTGCTACCACAGCTTCTATTGGGCGGTAATGTCGGCAAGATATTTGGCAAGATAACTGACTCTGAAACCGGTGAACCGCTTATTGGTGCAAACATTACCATTACGGAAACTTACCAGGGTGCGACCACTGATGTTCTTGGTGACTATGTGGTTGTAAATATTCATCCCGGCTCATATACAGTAAATATCTCATACATTGGTTATGAATCTGTGAGCATGCTTGAAGTGTATGTCACAGCAGACAATACAACCTATCTCGACAACCAATTAAGCAAGGAAACCATTGAGGGTTCTGTGGTTACCGTCATAGCAGAACGCCATTTAATTGATAAAAGTCATACAGCCAGCAAACATTCTGTTGGCAGTGAGAGTATGGAGAAACAGCCAGTTAAGGATATGAAAGATGTCCTTGAAACCCAGGCTGGAATTTTTCAAAACACCTATCGGGGTGATTCAAGAGTTAACAGTGTCATCCTGATGAACGGGATTAGCACAAATAGTGGTTTGTTTTCAGATAATTTTAGTGGGTTTAATCTTTCTGCTATCCAGGAAATCTCAGTGATGACTGGCGGTTATAATGCCGAATATGGGGAAGCTCGGGCGGCAGTTATAAACATTACTGAAAAGAAGACAGCTCAGGGTATACACGGATCAGTCATTTCGAGATTGCGCCCCGCGGGGAAGTACCACTTTGGACGCAATATGTATAGCCGTGAAAATTATGACATAACCAACTTTGGAATCGATTACTGGACAACACAGAGTGAAAATCCAGTCAGTAAGTTTTTTAGCCAGGACCCACAAGAATTGCTATCACAATGGCAGGAGCAGAGTACTCCTGATCCCACACTCGGGGACTATGCCGAGCGGGATCAATGGTTTTATGAGTCGACCCTATACGGGGGCCTTTTTGATGGTGTTACTTTCCTTATCTCAGGTCGACGAGAAAATAGTGTGGGCATATTTCCACAATCTATTCCCTACAACACTGAACAAAATATTCAGGGATATATAAATTTCGATTTGTATAAACGATTCCAAATCCGAATAGGTGGTTTCGCCGGGGAAAAAGAAACGGCAATTACTGGAGGTGGAAGCAGGTATTCGGATGGAGCTGACTATGTTATATCCAGCAATAATTCCAATTTTGATTCCTGGGAAGGCTCTGAAGAACATCGACATATGGGTGCTACAATAGTTGCAGGTCCCTATGATCAAAATAAATACAATCCTATGGGCGTGATTTATGATCATTTCCCTGAGCTCAGGAACTGGAACCAGTTATATCTAACGCTTACCTATACGCTCAATCAGAACTCATTGCTGAAACTGAATATCAGTCAATTAAGTGATGCTATGGATCGATCTGATCGCTATGGTGTTGTACCTGATAGCTTGTGGTCACGCCGAGATGATACCTTTCTAATGGTCACTCAATTCCGGGATCAAGGGTACTTTCATAGTTTTGATAGAACAGAAAGTGTAATCAAGCAATTCAGGCTTGACTATACGAATCAGTACACCAAGAACCAGCAGGTGAAACTTGGTACTGGTTATAAGACATTTGATATTGACCTGGAACATTTCATGGCCTCCTATGAGGGTGGAGGTCGCTGGAATCTGCTCAATGTATTTACTGGGAAGCCTTATGAAGGTCATTTCTACCTGCAAAACTTGTCTGAATTTCCAGGAATTATTTTAAATGGCGGTGTCAGGTTGGATTATTTTAATCAAAATCGGAATGCCGCGAACAATATGTTTGATCCCCTTGCTATCGAAACAACGACACCAGGTCATGACCCATGGCAACCTATGGGATTCCCCGGTGAGCCAGAAACGACACCAACTGAATTGAAACTCAAAGTCTCACCAAGATTAGGTCTATCCCATCCCATAAGTGAAACTGCACTTCTGCATTTTTCATACGGTCATTTTTATCAAAGACCATCATGGTCAAAGATGCTGGGACTCCCTTTTGTTAATTATACGGAAGATATGGAAACGGTCCTGGATCCTTATGCAGAGCAGATAACCTACATGGAGGAATGGCAGGGTTTTTATGGTAATCCAAACTTGGGATATGAAAAGAGTGTACAATATGAGTTGGGTTTGGATCTGGTATACAACAATCAAATTAAAGTCAATTTCACCGGCTATTATAAAGACGCGGAACAGATAGCGTCCGTTACAACCGGCCTATTCGGTAGTGAATATTATGCCACCAAGGCCTATATGGTAAGCAATGGTGGTTACTCGGATACAAGAGGTATGGAGACCTCTTTGGAAACAAGATTTAATAAGCCCATTAATGCAGGTATGACCTACGATATTTACTGGTCATTTAGCGGCAAGGTTGGATTTAGTAGACTAAATGAACCCGGTTCGGAGTTTGCTGATCGACCGTTTGGATTCTCCTCCAATAAGCAGAGCTGGAGTGGCTTCCAAAAAGTGAAGGGCTGGGTCAGTTATGATCTGGCAAAGGGAAAAGGTCCAGGCTTTATGGGGATACATCCGTTTAGTGATCTGCATGCATATGCATATTTCTGGTGGCGGAGTGGAAACCCCTATACCTACCATCCTCCTGGTGATTTATCCACAAAACCAAACAATATGACCTGGTTTAATATTTATCAGTTCAATCTGAAGCTCTCAAAAGGCCTGACCATAGGCAGGATTCACACCACATTTAGTCTGGATGCTCAAAACATTCTTGATTCGAAATTTCTAAGACTGCTCTACAATGACCAATTAAGATATTATCATGAAAATAGTGAATTACCGCTTGAGGAAAGACTACCCAGGAATCTTTTTTCAGGTGAACCGAATGTATGGGAATGGTATACCTATGAAGTACCACCAAGACAAATTGAATTCCAAATAAGGATAGATTATTAATGAGCATCCTGATTAGAATGATTCATCCAGTAAAGCGATTTGTTGCCATACATTCCAGAAATAAAGCGACTTTTACTTGTCGATTTGGGATGGTGCTATTTCTCCTCATGGTTTTTCTTTCAAGCGAGGTGATAGCCCAGGGTTGGTCAAAACAGACACTGAACAGGGGCAAACTTTGGGCAACACTGCATAATTCATTGCAATATGGTGATCCAACAGAAATCGTGAATGTATATCATGGTTTGGATTATCCAGGGTATTCAAAAGGTCCCAATATTCAGGATGCACTGAATTACCTGGGGGCTGGAGGATATGCGCTATATGGAGTGAGAAATAATGTGGAACAGGCCTATACCTTAGATACTCGATATTTCCCTTCGGGAGTTGACGTTTTCCCCGTTGAAGAAATGCTGATGACAACCAATTACAATTTAGAAGATCTGACAATCAAAGGAGAACAGGCAGCGGCTGGATCCCATTATGTGTATGGTGCCGAGGTCGAGATCAGACGAACAAGTCGCGTGTGGTCCTATCCCAAATACGATGATTTTATTATCCATGAAGTGGAAATAACCAATAAGAAGTTTACAAATATTACAGACTTCTATTTTGGTATGCGCTATAGTTTATTGTTTACGGTTCGCAGCATGTCGCAGAAAGACGAGAAGTATGGGTGGGATGAAGATCATGAACTCTTCTACTTCTATGATGATTGGAGCTTTAGCTGGGAAGATGAAACGCCTATCCATTATAACTTTGGTGTGGGTCCTGAAGCTGGTGATATCGCCGATTCCAGGGACATTCTGGAGCTGAACTCCAAAGAGCACGAGTTTGATGCGCCTGCTTATTTTAGTGCCATCGTTTTAGATGCTGCCGGTGGAAATGTATACAGAAATATACTGGAATACGGTTCCAAGAGTGGCGCAACAAATGCCCCTCTGGAAGACAGAATATTCATTCATACAGTTGATGAACCTGGTCGGTTTAAAGAAGTCATGACCCATGAACAACCACACCTATCCTGGGATGATGCCAGGGCAGCCGGTGGTGAGGGTGGCAATAAGTACGAAAGAAGCCCGATCTATCTACTAAGTGTTGGCCCCTTCTCCATGACCCCATTTCAAAAAATAACCCTGGTCTATGCTGAGGTTATGGGTGAAATGGATCGATCCAAGATTGTTGAAGGTGGAATCGATAACCTGAATGATTTGAAGACAGAATCCCTTGAAGCATTGTTGACAAATGTTGAAGCTGCTGAACAACTCTATGCCCAGGATTTAGAACCTGAAGTACACCCACCACCGACACCCACAAATGGACAGAATAGTTTGACTATCACCTCCCAGCCCGGCAATGTGATTGTTGAATGGCCCATTGTACCTGATTCCTATGTAGATCCACTCACAGGGGTGAACGATCTGGAAGGCTATAGAATATATAGATCTACTTACTTTACCATCGGTCCCTGGGATTTGCTGGTGGAGATACCCAAACAGGCAGTGGAATCGAATTCAGGATTAGCACGCTATGTTGACAACGAAGTCTCGGCCTCTGTAGGATATTATTATACCATTACAACCTATGATTCTGATGGGAACGAAAGTGGGAAGGTAAACAATAATAGATTCCCAATTTATCCTACCCTCCCCAAAAACGAGGACTTTCCTGCAGATGTCTATGTGGTTCCAAATCCATTCAGACAGCATAGTGGCTTGTCTGGGACAGGAGAACGCTACCGAATCCAATTCATGGGGTTGCCAGGAGCAGCGAAAATAAAAGTTTTCACTGTTTCAGGTGAGTTGGTCCAGGAGATTGATCATGATGATGGAACCGGGTCAGCAGCCTGGGGCTCCATTGCCAATATCGACTATCAATTGACAAAATGGGCCTTGGGTGTCGCTCCAGGGTTTTATGTCTATTCAGTTGAATCAATGGTGTCAGGGCATGAGGGTGAAACCTTCATCGGAAAGCTGGCGATCATCAAATGAAATTATGTCCAATCAATGACTCATACCAATCTGGTGACCTATGCATATAATTAAAAATGTTGCGATTCTATTGATCCTGGTGGCAACCATCTTTGGACAAAACGGGATTGATCCCGTTGACATTGAGCGTTCTGGCCAATCGGGCTGGCAGTTTTTAAAGATTAATCCTGATCCCAGACAGGCTGCCATGGGAGGCGTTCTACTTGTGAATCGAGCTGCAAACGCCAATGCAGCTTTTGGAAGTCCGGCCATATTGGGTCACCTGCAAGAGCTGGACATCCAATTCAACTCAATGAATTGGATTGCAGATATTAACCATACTTCCCTGGCTATCTCAAAGGGACTTGGAGGCTATGGAACCGTTGCTTTAAGTTATGTCAGTCTGGATTATGGTGAAATCCAGGAAACGATCCATGAGGATCGTCAGGGGGGCGCGACAGTACCCGTCATTACAGGGAATTATTTTACCGGCCGAGATCTCGCCATAGGCATTTCATACGCGAAATTAATTACTGACAAGCTCTCGCTTGGAGGAAACATTCGCTATATAAATGAAGAAATAGCTGGTTTGGGAATGAGCAACTGGTCATTCGATTTTTCAACACTCTACTATACGGGTTTGAACAGCTTGAGACTATCCATTGCTGCTAGAAATTTTGGAGCGGATACCCACCTGGTTGGATATAGCGAGGAGCTGCAATCTGAGCCAGTTGACATTCGCATGCCCCTGGAGTTTCGGACTGGTGTCGCCTATGACTTTTTTGACATGGATGGCGATAAAAATTATCTCACAGTCGTGGTGGAAGGAAAAGTGCAGAGCGATGGTGCTGAAAAAATTAATATCGGTACCGAATATGTTTTCCAGGAGATGCTTTTTCTAAGAGGAGGTTATCGCCTTAATTATGACACAGAGGGTTTAACATTCGGGCTGGGCGTGAATTATCCTGTCGGAAACTATAGCTTATCATTCAACTATGCCTTTCTTGATTTTGGGGTTTTGACCCAGGTAAATATGTTTTCATTTGGTCTGGAATTCTGAAGACTGGAGCTTGGAAATAGAGATGAAAAAGAACAAAGTCATCGTTGTGGGTAGTTACAATGTTGATATGACTATCACTACAGATGTATTCCCCCGGGCTGGTGAGACTGTCATAGGTAGCAATCTCATATATGGGCATGGAGGCAAGGGAGCCAATCAAGCAGTCGCTGCTGCCCGATCAGGAGCTCAGACCACGCTTCTGGCCAAAGTTGGTGCTGACCAGTATGGAGAACGGGCCATCAGCGCTCTTAACGCTGAAGGCATCAATACTCATTATATTCAACAAACCCAGGGTACTCCAACGGGTATGGCGTCTATCACTGTAAATGCTCAGGGTGAAAATAGTATCGTGGTCATTTCAGGGGCAAATTGGAAACTTTCCGCAGCTGATATCCTTGAGAATTCCAAAATTTTCCAGGATGCTGATATTTTGCTCACTCAATTAGAAACGCCAATGGAATCAGTTGAAGCTGCGATTAACATTGCCAGCAGTAATGGTGTTACGGTTATCCTGAATCCTGCACCTGTACAGACCTTACCACCTGAATTATACAAAGATATCACTATCATGACTCCCAACCGGGGTGAAGCAGAAATGCTCACTGGCATTAAGATCACAGACAGCAACTCTTTAGCCCGTGCAGCAGACGCACTCCATTCCTATGGAATAGAATCCGTCCTCATCACGCTTGGATCAGAAGGCGTTTTTATCTCCAGTCCAGGCAAACAAAAAATGATAGCTTCCATCGATGTCGAGGCCATTGATACCGTCGGTGCAGGAGATGTTTTTAGCGGTGTTTTAGCTGCGAATTACACTGGGCAAGAAACCCTGGAGGACGTGGTTGCGCTCGCCATCACTGCTGCTGGTTTGTCAGTAACTCAAAGAGGTGCACAAACCGCTATTCCATGCCAGAAAGAAGTAAATGCATATTTGCAGAATCAGATTCTGGTTGAGAATCATTAATTTGAATTGCTCAGGCTAAACTTGTCTTTCAGTATATCGGAGACTATGTTTCGCAATCATGGGCAATCAGTATTACTTAATCCTACCTAAAAATATTTCCTTATGTCCTCGAACTCGGTCCTGATCACTCGACCCAGAAATCGGAATCTGGATCAACTGCAACTTCTGTTGCCCATTCTGGTTCCAGTCATGTTGATCTCATTGGTACCCCTCATTCGTGGTATTTATATTGGATTTACGGACTATGAATTGGGCGGACAAATGCATTTCTCAGGGCTGGAAAATTATCGCATCATGCTCCATGATCGTTTTTTCTGGCGCTCCATGGGTGTTGGTTTTTTATGGACGGCAATCGTTACAGCCCTGCAAATTGGTTTGGGAATGGGGTTGGCAATGCTCTTAAATCAGGGTCTGCGATTAACCTCATTGTATACAGTTCTCATGTTGGTTCCCTGGGCCATGCCACCCATCGTGCGAGGATTGATCTGGCGTCAGATATACAGCCCTGATACAGGTGCTCTAAATCTTATTCTGACCCAGTGGGGATTGATCAATGAACCCATCAACTGGCTCACCAGTTTTGAATGGGCTATCCCGGCCATCATTATCGCCGGTGTATGGGGCGAAATTCCCAAGGCGGCACTGTTTTTCCTAGCAGGTTTAAAGACCATTCCCTCCAGCCTTTATGAGGCTGCAGAACTGGATGGCGCTACGAGTTTTCGAAAATTTAGACATATAACATTGCCCCTGATGAAGCCCATCATGGCTGCAGTTGTTTCATTGTCATTTATGTGGAACTTTAATGCATTCGGTTTGGTTTGGATTCTCACTGAAGGAGGACCGGGAGGATTAACTCGTCTCCCCATGCTAGCCGCCTACGAAGAAGCGTTTCGCTATGGATATGTTGGCTATGCAGCTGCAATTGGAAATGTCATGGTAGTCATCATCTCCATCTTTTTATTTTTCTATCTCCGCGTTCAACTGAAAGAAAGATTGAGTGAATAATGCTGGGGAGTGAAATGTTTCCAACACATTTAATCAAGCGTGGTCTTACCAAGACCATCCTGCATTTGCTCATCCTTACTTATCTGGTCTATTTGCTTTTTCCGTTACTCTGGATGATATCAACATCCTTCAAGCCAACACCTGAAATATATTCAGGGATACCAACCTTGATCCCAAAAGTTTTCACCCTGGATCATTACGCCTCAGTTCTTAAGGAAGAACGACTCCTTAAAAGCATATTGAATAGTCTCTATGTGGGCAGCATTACCTCTATAATCGTGGTCATGATCTCGCTTCCGGCTGCATATGCACTTTCACGTTATAAAACGTCGATAAATAAAGCGGTTATGGGTTGGATATTAACCACACAGATATTCCCGGCAATTCTCATCATGATTCCACTTTATATGATACTCAGATCATTGCAATTGACAGATACTCTGGCAGGGTTGGTGTTGGTATATGTGGTGTGGGATATACCCTTCGTCCTGTGGATGCTCCAGGGATATGTAAAAGAGATTCCTGTGGAGCTCGAAGAGGCAGCAGCAATAGACGGTGCTACTCAAAATCAGATTATTTACAAAATCATCATGCCTCTATTAATGCCCGCCATAGGGGCCTCGGTCATGTTCGCTTTTATCACAGCCTGGAATGAATTCTTTTTTGCTCTGGTATTATTGAAAAGCCCGGATTTATCAACTTTACCAGTAGAACTCGCTCGATTTACAGGGATTGAGGGTCAAGCTCGAACCGGTCCATTGGCCGCCGCTAGTTTTATGGCAACCATCCCTTCAATTCTCTTGTTCGCCGTACTAAGAAAGTGGTTTGCCTCTGGCTCCCTTCAGGGGGCGGTGAAGGGCTAGCTATGAAACGTATAATGTCCCACATAATGTATTACAAAGGCTTCTATCTGGCGGGGATATTGGCACTCCTCGTTATTTCGTTCTATGTCGCAGGAGAGCGGTCCATGCGGCATGCTGAACTGGATGAGCAAACGGGTCCACTCAAATTTCTGAGCCTGGCCTGGCAAGTGGAGGCGGTGCAGGCGGTCCGGGAAATCACGGATTTGTGGAATCAACAACATCCTGAGCAGCAGGTCGAATTCATGCAAGGCAGTTGGAATGCTGTCCACGATTATCTTATCACTGGCTTTGAGACCGGAGACATACCAGATATATTTCACTATGAATCTGCTACTATCGTAGACTTCGCTCTACGAGGGTATCTGGCAGACTTATCTCCCCATATCAGCCAGGAGATGAAGGCTGATATTCTCGACGTTAACTGGTCATCGGTGACCAGAAGCACTGGTGAAATCATAGGTATTCCATTTCTAGCTGCAACATCCATTGTGCTATACAATACCAGACTTTTTGAGGAGGCGGGGATAGTAGCCCCTTCAATTCAGGAAGCCTGGACCTGGGATGATCTACTGGCTGCCTCAAAAAAACTAACTGTAGATCGTGATGGGGATGGATCTCCGGATCAATGGGGTTTAGCAATGGGTCTTCGCAATAGTGCGAATCTGATCATGAATAATTCCATCGCTTTTGGAGGTTCATTTTTTTACCACGATGATCAGGGAAATCTGGAAACCAGAGTCCTCGAGCCTGAGAGGGCACTTCTTGGGAATATTTATAAGATGCTGTATGAGGATAAAGTCATGTCAATCGCTAGCATTGGTAAATCCGGTCCTGAATTGATACCAGGATTTCTAGCGGGTAAATATGCAATGGTAGTTGGAATCGGCGCGTGGGCCAGACAGCAAGTTTTTGAAAATGCTGACTCGAGTTTCAAATGGTCGACCATGCCAATGATGAAGGCGAAAACGCAGGCTTTGGGTGTGAATACTCAAACGCTAAGTGTTCCTGTATCTTGTCGACGTCAGGCTCAGGCAATGGCATTCATTCAATTTCTACTAAGTCCAGAAAATATGACCAAATTGGCAGCTTCCGATTGGATGATGCCCGCGCGAAAATCCAGTCTTGCTGACCCGCGCCTCCAGGAGGAGACAAATGGCTGGAACGTGGTTACAGAATCGGCCAATTACCTGTCGACGGGTCCCTGGGTAGGACTTCCTGGATACATCGAGTGGAAGAGTCGAGTAGCCAATCCTGTGTTCCAGGAGTTTTTCGCAGGAAGGTTAAGTTTGGAGGAAACTGCTGAAAGAATTGAGAAGGAAAGCAACTCAGTTCTCGCTCGCTATCAAGTCCGGGGGCTTAAATGGTAACCTTTGTTGAGCATTGAAATGAGTTGATAAAAAAAGCTCTAGAACCACGCCCAACTATTGATACTTTTTTGGTTCTATTACAAGATCAGAGGGTGATGAAGCAAATTGGCTAGGCATAGAATAGAAAAGGAAGAATCGTTTTGAGTGAAAATAATTCAAATATCCCTAAAAACAATAAGTCGACAGGAATCCCTGCTCCACATCTCCAAGCATCAGAATATGTCCAACCGCATATCCTTCCAATTCATCTTCCGACACCTGGAAACATGCCAGGTTGGCCGTTTCAGAATATTGGCCAGTGGCGGGTCGAAGTAAATGAAAGTGTCCCAGCGTGGCGTCGAGGGATGAAGGTCTGGCGAACAGAACATCTCATGCGGATAGGATATGATGATGCCCAATACCGTCGGCCGGAATTGTTATGGTCCCAAAAGAACTACATCCATGCACAAATGATGGTGGAAGACCGTTATTTCTATGACCCTATCTCTGCTGAGTATACCATCGATAAGTATCTCGATGACCTTGAATTGCGTTATGGCGGAATTGATAGTGTCCTGCTCTGGTACATTTATCCAAATATTGGGATCGATGACAGAAACCAGTTTGATCTGGCCAATGATCTACCTGGTGGTGTCGAAGGTCTAAAACAGGTGGTAGCAGATTTTCATCGACGAGGAGTACGCGTTTTTCTTCCCACTATGCCCTGGGACAATGGAACCCGGGATTCGGGCATCTCTGACTGGAAAGCCATAACAGATCTGGCAGCAAAGGTCAAAGCTGATGGGATCAATGGCGATACCTATTATGCGCTCCCAAGAATCTTCCGGGAAGCGTCTGATGCGACTGGACGTCCCGTTGTTCTGCAACCTGAAACCTGGCCCATCGCCGATGATGCCATTATGTGGAACAATCAATCATGGGGAAAAGCATCAACCAGTGTGGTCCCTGCCGTTAGTAAACTTAAATGGCTGGAACCACGTCATCTGACCAATGTGGAAAACCGGTGGGCAAGGGATCGGACCGATGACTTTCACTACATATTTTTTAATGGTCACGGGTATAATGCTTGGGAGAATGTATGGGGCATTTGGAACCAGCTCACACCCAGGGATGGGGAAACACTTCGAAGGATTGCGACTCTATTCCGTAAGTTCAGCAACCTGCTGGTAAGCCCTGAATGGGAACCCTATTTTCCAACTTTTCAACAGGGAGTATTTGCCACCCGATTTCCAGGTGAACTGGCCGAAATTTGGACGATTGTGAACCGCAACGAATACCAGGTCAGCGGCGATCTGATTGAAGTCGCACATAATCAGGGTGATTGTTATTATGATCTATGGAACGGATCCAAATTGGAACCTCGGATAAAGGGTGGCAAGGCTATCATAGCTCTGGATCTGGAAAAGCGTGGATTTGGCGCCGTACTTTCGCATGCTGCTAGTCAGTCCGCGAATCAGTATTCCGATGTTTTGGCGCAGATGAAGAAATTTTCTGAAACTCCACTACAAAACTATTCCAGTCTTTGGAAAGCAATTCCTCAAGAAATGGTGGCAATCTCCCAGACGCCACCAGTGAGAGAACCGCCCCCTGAAATGATAGCAATTCCGACAGCTGAGTTTGATTTCCATGTGGGAGGAATTGAGGTGGAGGGATTCATGTGGGAAGGTGTGGACTTTCAGTATCCATGGGAAAATTCTCCTCGGAGAAGCCATCATCATTCCATGAAGATTAGTTCATTTTGCCTAGATCGCTATCCTGTGACCAATGCCGATTACTTAAAATTTATTGAGGCCACAAACTATCATCCACAGGATGATCATAATTTTCTAAAGGATTGGAAGAATGGCAAACCTCAGCTTGGTTGGGAAAACAAACCGGTAACCTGGGTTTCTCTTGAAGATGTCCGCGCCTATGCTTTATGGGCTGGAAAGCGCCTGCCTCACGAATGGGAATGGCAATACGCGGCACAAGGAACAGATGGTCGCCTGTTTCCCTGGGGAAACGACTGGGAAGACTCTGCAGTACCCGTGATAAATGATGGTCGAGAGCTAGGCCCCCCAGCAGATGTGGATGCCCACCCGGCTGGGGCAAGTCCCTTTGGTGTCATGGATATGGTTGCCAATGTCTGGAATTGGACAGATGAATTCAGAGACGAACATACTCGTGCTGCAGCTCTACGAGGCGGATGCTCATATCAACCTTCAACCTCACATTGGTATTTCCCGCAGGCTTACCGGCTTGATCAACATGGCAAATATCTACTGATGGCTCCCTGTAAGGACAGGGCAGGCATGATTGGATTCAGATGTGCTGTTGATTTGAAAAGTGAGTAGTGAAACAAACCGCACAGATAATCATTGAATAGACCATCTATAACTTGGTCTGGAAATATGTTAGAAATAGCGCTTGATAATGAGTCCAGTGAAGATTTTTTATACAAAAAGGAATTAGAATGTTAGCATCAAAACAATTCACACTAAGTCAAAAAGAATATCAATCTAAAGCCGAGGGATGTCTCATAGGTTTAGCTATAGGCGATGCCTTTGGTGATGCCTGTCGTGATCCTGAAAACCAATTCCTATATGGTATCACCATGGATTGGCCAGAGAAACCATCTTTTAGCACCGATGATACTGAATTCGCTCTGCTAAGTGCAGAAATATTGATCCAATCAAAAGGCTATCCTACCCCTGAACATGTCCTGGCCGCCTGGAAAGAGCATGTGGTTGTTCAAGACGAATTCAACCGGGGTGGCGCTAGCGAAAGAGAAGCTGCCGCTAATATACGGCGAGGTCTCACTGCACCTGAAACTGGTATTTACAATTCATATGCCCATAGTGATGGTGCTGCCATGCGCGCGGCTCCCATGGGAATTGTTGCCGCCGGTAATCCAGAGCTTGCCGCGGATCTGGCGTTGGTTGATGCTGAAATTAGCCATTCTCGTGACGGGATTTGGGGTGCTCAGGCCGTAGCCGCGGCTGTTGCTGTTGCCGTCACTGGGGCTGGCGTGGATGAGGTTATCGCTGAAGCCAGGAAATGGGCTCCAGACGGTAGCTGGTTCAAACATTCATTTGATGTGGCTTTTGAAATTCTCCAGCAGGGTGATTTTGATATCCAAAAAGTTTGGATGCCCTTGCATCAGGCTATCCGTTGTGAGTATAAAGCTTCGGTCCCTGAAGCAGTTGTCTCGGCTTTTGCAGTTTTCAAATTGACAGATGGAGACTTCAGGCAGGGGATGACCTATGCGGGAAATTTTGGACGGGATACGGATACGATAGGGGCCATTGTTGGAGCGCTTTCAGGAGCATCCCACGGTATACAGGCCATTCCTGAATCCTGGATTGATAAGGTAAGACAACCCAATGGGACTTGTCTGCAGTTTGCTGCCAATCGCAATTTGATGGATGTCGCCCAAATGTTGACAACACTCAGGCGCTAAAACCTTTTGAAAGCAAGTAATTCAGGGGATGAGAGATAATCATATGAGCAGATACAGACACCTCCTGCTGGGATTGGCTGGCTGGGCTTTGTTTTCCCTGATTGGTTGTGAAGGACCGGTGACCCCGGAATACAAGGCGGCTACACTTACTATCCATAAGTCAATTGAATTGGATTATCTATTGTATCTACCAAATAATTATGCCTCTGAAAAAACCTGCCCCCTCGTGCTTTATCTCACTGGATTGGAGACAGCAGGTGATATTAATCTCATCAATCAACATGGACCAGCTCAGGCAATATCAAAAGGACTTGAAAATGACTTTTTTCTCCTGGCACCCCAACTACCTGGAGATGTGCACTGGGATGCAGAAGCTCTCATGGAATTGTTGATGGATATTCAGGCTGACTATTCCATTGACTCTACTCGAATATATGTCACTGGATTCGGTGATCGCGGTGGCTATGGAACTTGGGACCTGGCAACCAGCTATCCCGGAATCTTTTCTAAAGTAGCCCCCATAAGTGCGCCCGCCTGCACCGAGATATGTCGTGTTGGTGATGTCTCAATTCGATTATATCATGGGAAAACCGACCAACTCGTTCCCATAGAAGATGCTGAAAATATGCGCTTCGAATTGGATTATTACTGCAAGGCGGATGTTGAATTAAAAGTGTATGAAACTTTGGGACACCAAATTTGGGAGAATGTGTACGCAGACTCTGAATTCTGGATGTGGCTCACAGATTCACAACCTGTCTATGGAGTTGCAGCAAAGCCTCCCTTGCAAAAGCATTTTTCAACCCAACTCAGTCGAGAAGTACAGGACAATTATTTGTTGTACCTTCCAAAACAATATGATTATCAAGAATCCTGGCCACTTCTGATTTTTCTCCATGGATCCGGAAGTGCCATTGAAGATATCGAAAAAATCCGAATGGGTGGACCCCCTAAAATGTTTGAGGAGGGCCTGGATTCTAAATTTTTATTGCTAGCCCCCCAACTTCACGCAAATTTGCCCTGGGATGTGGAGCGGGTTCTTGCTCTGATTCAAAAAGTAAGCAAGGAATATAAAGTCGATTCCACTCGCATTTACCTGACAGGTTTAAGCCGAGGTGGTTTTGGAGCCTGGGAACTGGCTGTAACCAATCCAGATATGTTTGCTGCCGTTGCACCCATTGCAGCACGTGATATTCCAGGAGTTGAACGTCTGACTCAATCAAATATTTGGATTTTTCATGGTCAGGATGATGATGGCGTCCCCTGGCAGGGAAGTCAATACATGTACAATCGTCTTAAAAACGTTAAAGCCAATGTAAAGTTAAGTTTGTTTGAGAATGTTGGTCACAATGCCTGGGATCAGGCCTATAACAGCGATGAGTTCTGGCAATGGTTGCTGGCTCAAAAAAATGATATATCTCCGGTGGTAAAAAAATGAATTTAATATACCAACAACTCCCCATGAGCAGTCGAAAGTTAGTGCTCGGGATGCTGTTTTTAATGTCCATTATCAATGCACAGATTCTTCCTCAGTATCTCAATCTAACAACAGACATCACAAAATCTGCAGCTATCGATTATTTGCTGTATGTCCCCAATAATTATCATCCCAGCGAAGGAATACCACTCCTGGTCTTTCTCACGGGTGAAGACTATCTCGGTGACATCAACCAGCTTCGCAATGTTGGACCGCCTGGCGAAGTGGAGTCTGGAATGTCTTTTGACTATTTTATAGCCGCTCCTCAATTGCCTGGAGACGTCTTGTGGGATACAGATGCACTTGTTGCCATGATTGATCATATTGGCGATTCATATCATATTGACAATACCCAAATTTGGCTCACTGGTGTTGGCGACAGGGCAGGCTGGGCAGCCTGGGAACTGGCACTCCTGCATACCGATTTGTTCAAGAAGTTTGCCCCAGTTGCAGCTTCACCCGGGACCAATGTGTGGCAGGCGCATGAGTTATCTACCTGGATTTTTCATGGGGCTTTGGATGAAAGAGTGCCCGTTGAGGATGCTGAAATCATGTATTATGAACTCAATTGGGATGATGTAGATGTCCAACTCACCATCTTTGATAGTCTTGGTCATGATCTTGTGGGTGAGGTATATACTAATCCAGACTTCTATACCTGGCTTACCGGGGAGGCTCCAGAGTATGGCAGTGGCTCTCCAAATCCTCGTAATCGTAGCATGGATGTTCAACTCACAAAGTCCATTGATGATGATTATCTATTATATATACCAGTGGATTATGAGGGTGGCCTGAGGGATTGGCCACTGGTCATTTACCTCCATGGCTCAGGAAGTGCTATCTGGGATTTGGAAGCAATACGGGAAGGTGGTCCGCCAGAATTGTTTGAGGAGGGGATGGACTCGGATTTCCTTCTTTTATGTCCTCAGCTCCATGATGATGTCCATTGGGATGTAGATCGAATTCACACCCTAACCATGGAAATAATGGATAGCTATCGTGTAGATGCAGCGCGGGTCTACCTGACTGGATTAAGTCGAGGAGGCTTTGGAGCCTGGGAATTTGGTGTGAGTTATCCTGAACTATTTGCAGCCATTGTTCCCATATCAGCCAGAGATATTGCCGGTGTGGAGCGCTTGGTAAACACTGATGTTTGGATATTTCATGGGGATCTGGATACGGGTGTTCCCTGGCAGGGATCTCAGTGGGCGTATAACCGCTTGCGTGCTGCGGGAGGAGATGCCCATTTCACACTGTATGCAGGGGTTGGTCACTGGGCCTGGGAACCAGCCTATGCAACCGAAGGATTATGGACCTGGATATTGAATCAGGAGAATGAATTTGTATCCATTGCCGAATCGGAACCTGGAGTTCCCGGCCGGCTTACTTTGGATCAAAATTTCCCCAATCCCTTCAACCCCAAAACCACTATCAAGTTCGATGTGGGATCACCTGCGGTTGTAACGCTTACAGTTTTTGATATCAATGGACGCTATATCACCACACTCAAAAATGCCCATCATGGCACAGGATCCTATGCGGTTTCCTGGAACGGATTGGATCAAGCTGGAAATTCAATGACTTCAGGGATGTATTTTTGTAAGATCGAAGCAAAGGACATCAGCAAAACGATTAAAATGGTGCTTTTACAATAGGGGCCATTGAAGCAGACTATTTGTTTCTTGTTTCTTGTTTCTTGTTTCTTGTTTCTTGTTTCTTGTTTCTTGTTTCTAGTTTCTAGTTTCTAACTCCTAACTCCTATCTCCTAACTCCTAACTCCTAACTCCTACTTCCTACTTCCTACTATTTGATCCTATAAATAGTATCCAGCAAAGAACCATCAACCCACTTCACAACACCGATAGGTTCATCCGTCAAATTTGGCTTTTGCGGTACACCACCCAGCAAATCATCAATCTCTGCTTTGATTTCTTCAATGGGTCGAATAGGTAATCCACTCTCCGCAGTTGCCTGAATCAAATCTTGTCGCAGAGGGTTAATAGCAATTCCACGTTCCGTAATGACGACATCGATAAGCTCGCCTGGACCCACAAGTGTGGTGACTTCATCCACGATGACAGGAATACGACCCCGGAAAGCAGGAATGGGTAGAATCGTACACTTGCTGAACAAACAATTTTGCCAACCACCGATGCCATGTAACATTTGACCATCAGAATGGGTGACCACATTGGCATTAAAATTCACATCTACTTCAGTGGCGCCCAGAACAGCCACATCTAGCATGGAAGCGAAATTGCCCTTGCCATGCCAGTTGTAACTGGTGAAGGGTGAGGTGTTTATATGACCGGTGTTTTCCCGCATGGATCGAACGCCATGAAGATCAAAGGTTTGCCCATCTAAAATGTAATCTGTAAGCCCTTCCTCAAGCATTTCTACCAGATATTTAGTTGAACCACCCCGAACGAAGCGGGCCTTGACGTTGGCCTCTTTCATCATTTCTTTAAGATAAATGGCAAATGCCAGTGATGTACCACCAGCCCCGGCTTGAAAGCTAAACCCATTTTGCATAATTCCTGCAGCCCGTACAAATTTTGCAGTCAATTCAGCGATATGAAGACGATCAGGGGAATTGGTAAGCTGTGTGGTACCAGATACAATTTTCTCTGGGTTTCCAACCTTATCGAGAACCACAACATAATCAACATTTTGCCCCTGTATCTGCCAGGGAACACATGGAAATGGAACCAGGTTGTCCGTAACGATGATAACCTTGTCCGCGTAAAGCGAATCAGCCAGGCCGAATCCAAGCAAACCACAGGCTGAGGGTCCTCGATCACCTGTCGCGTTGCCCATCATATCTGCTGTAGGAGCAGCAATGACCGCAATATCGATGTGAACTTCTCCATCTTGAATAGCCTGCCAGCGTCCACCATGAGAGCGTAAAACAGCTAGCCCGTCCATTTTTCCTTCAGAGACATACTTGCCCAGCGGTCCATTTAATGAACCTTCAATATGATGAATCACCCCATTGTCCAGATATTTAACCAGCGGGCCATGGCAGGGAAAAGCGGCGCTGGGGAACCAGGTTAATCCCTTAACCTTGAGCTCAGCAGCAGCATCAAATACCTGATTCATCACCAGGTCCCCATCACGAAAATGATGGTGCGATGAAATGGTCATGCCATCCTTTAATCCTGCCAGTTTTAAGGCTTCTGCAATCGAATCTACAACTTTGTTACCATCCAAAGGATAGTCCGAACAACTTGATACGGGGGGGGCAGCCTTATGACCTTTTGGCCTGTGCCCATGAACACCGAGGAACGGCAATTGAGTCTTCCCGTTCACTTCAGTAGGGACCAGGCGACCTGCTGCGTTCTTTACAAATTCATATTTCTTTTTCATCAAAATTTCCTTTGTCTGCAGCGATCAAGAAGGACTGCAGGTCCACACATTTGCATGAGACTATTGTAAACAATTACTGTAAAGTTTCTTTTTTCCAATCATTTGCAAGAGCGCCTGAATTTATGGCCATCTGTATGGTGTGTTCTGCCCGCAAAACGACTGGAGCATCCACCATCTTGGAGCCCACGGCAACAACACCTAAACCTTTCGCTGCGGCTTCCTCAGCGGCAATAACAATGAGCATGGCTTTATCGATTTCCTCCGGTGAGGGTGTAAATTCATCGTGAATGGGTCGAATCTGGCGAGGATGAATGCAACCCAGACCTACAAATCCCAATGCCCTGGCTTCCCTGACCATGTTTCTCAGGCTGGCTTCGTCACTGATATCGCTAAAAACACTATCCAGGGGTTGAATGTGGGCAGCACAAGCCGCGTTAACCACCATTGAGCGTGCAAAAAGTGATTCCTTGCCTGCCAGAGTACGAGAAGTGCCAATATCAGCGGTGTAGTCTTCCAGACCCATTGCCAGGCCGATTATGTTTTTGCTGGCCATGGCGATTAGTGGGGCATTGAGTACGCCCCGAGCGCTTTCCAGGATTGGCAAATAATACACGGTTTGTTTCAATCCCTCCCGCTTGAGTATAGAATGGACTCTCTCCTCAACGGCAATGACCTGCTCTGCAGTTTCAGTTTTGGGAATAAGAATAGTATGCACATTGTGGGGAATAATAGAACCCAGGTCTTCCAGACCCAAGGCGCCCTGGTTGATACGTACCATGCGTTCAGCACCAAAAAAGTCAATGGTGCACAAAGCATTTCGAACTATCAGACGGGCCGCATCCTTCTCGCCTGGAGGTACAGAATCCTCAAGATCTAGAATTATACTATCCGGTTTATGAATGCCAGCATTTGTAAAAAGTTTGGGTTGATTGCCTGGCAAGTAGAGTCTGGTTCGGCGAAATTGTCCCGAAGGAAGTTCATATTTCGCATGATTCTTAAAAACAGGAAGTGCTGCGACTGAAATATCTGGATGTGCCCGCTTAACGACTGTCTCAATTTGGGCCATCATGACATAAGGCAGGGCTCCAAAATCGACAATTTGTACAAGTCCAGTTGAGATGCCCAGTGTGGTGAACGTATTGATGGCCAACTCTTCTATTGCTTCTGAGTACAATGCAGACACTTTACTTGATATCTGTAATTCCAATGGTTGTGAACCAGGGGTATAGATCACCTGACAATCGGACTTGATGGTGTCTCCCTGAGGTCCAGCTTTAAATAATTTTGCCATAATTGTGTTACCTTGAATCGAGAGCTAAGGTCCTCTAAATATTCACCATTATTAACAAGATCCCAGAGGGTCCTTGTGCCGAATTGAGTCCCAATATTTCGACAAAATTCAGAGTCTTCAATGATAACCGTTTGGTCCTAGACAAACAATTACACTTTGCTGGAAAAACGTTTAATTATGGAGTGAAATGGGCGGTTTGGAGGTTTGTCTTTTGCAATCTACTATGCCACAGATTGTCAATATTGAGATCCCCATTTGGGCAGAGAATTGATGATTTTCTGGATTGCTTGTCAAAGGGAAAACTCAATCCACCACTCGATTTATAAATATTGAACTTGCCTACGCTGCTAGCTACGGCAAAACGAGGAATGAATGCTGAAAATCTAATCTGCCTGCACTGCTGGCGATCGCAAGACAAGGAAGAAATGCAAAATATCGAATATCAAACCGATCTTCATTCCTATGGAACTACGCCCGGGAGGCAAGGAACACCAAATTTCGGATGTCGAAGTGGAGTGTGAAATACAATCCGCGTTCAGCATCCGTTAATCGATATTCTTAAATCAAAAGATTAATCCTGAATTCCACCATGGTCGGTGGTTAAAAGTAGAAAAACTTATCCATAGGGTATTTTGCGGGGAAAGGTCTTGAGGGGTATGACAAAAAAAACGCCGGCACTCCTAAGGAGACCGGCGTTTTATAAATTCTTTATTTTAAAGAATTAAACAGCAGTAACGTTCTCTGCCTGTGGGCCTTTTTCGCCCTGAGTGACATTCAAAGTAACGCTTTGTCCCTCTTTTAAGGACATGTGTCCTTCGCCATTGATCGCACGATAATGCACAAATACATCTGGACCGTCTTCTTGCTGAATAAATCCGTAACCTTTTGCATCGTTAAACCATTTGACCACACCGTTGACTAATTGATCAGCCATTTTTAAACCTCTTTCTTAATCATAACCACTAAAGGTGGCTTTCTTCTAGTCAGTCTATTCTACATACTTTTGCAGAAAACATTACCATCCACTTGGACTTTCCTGACTATGGCTTGAATATGCGGCTCGAAAACGTAAAACAAACAACCATTTACATTTATTTTAAAAATATTTTATGTGATATATATTGATTATTTGCTAATAACAACAAATATGCTAGCTTCAATTGGTGGTCACTTCTATCCATCATTTAGAGGTGATTTACTTGCTCAAACAGTACTAGTCTCCAATCAACTAATCCTGTAGAGCTTGGCCCCCGGCTTTGGCTGGGGGCTTTTACATCTGGTGGCTATGTTGATACACCCTCCCAAAATACAATTGATCAAAATTGAAGGATAGCTATTTGGCGATTGACAATTAGCTTTGCATTTAAAATTCTAAGCAGCAATAGTGGGGTGGGGAAATGAATACTTGTGACAATCCAACGGTTATATGTCCTGGATGTAAATCTGAATATGTGGTCAGGGTTCATCGCTTACGTGTTGAAAGATGGGCCACTGCCAAATGTAAATACCGGTGCACCGATTGTGAGAAACAGTTTTTTCTAAAAAAACCAAAAGCTATGGCTTCAAATCAAATTGCAACTCCACTAAGTGAACGGTTTTTCCATTTCTTTAGATCATGAACGGGCATCTCAACCCTTATTTCAGGTATAACATTCTAACATTTTTAACCTGATTCCCTGATTGCAATCTGGCAAGATATAGTCCAGTTGCTACTTGGTGTTTCTGATTATCATACCCCTTCCACACCATTTCATACCACCCTGCTGAGAGCTCATGATCAACGAGAGTTTTAATGGCCTGCCCGCGAACATTATAAATGGTCAAATTAACATTTGATCCTATGGGAATCCCGAAGCACAAGGTTGTACTGGGATTAAATGGATTTGGAAAATTTTGCATGAGCTCAAATGTTTCAGGAAGTCTTGAACCAAATTCCTCACTAGCGCTTGGAGCAATAAGTAAAAAATCCATAACTTCATTCATGACCAAACCACGTGAATCTAGCGGATATATCGTCTCAAACGGGAATCCCAGATAGACCAGTTTCCCTGGTTGAGTTCCACCTGGAAAGAAACCCTCAAAACTTACCCCACCAATATCATGGGTGGTCACATTCAAATAATGAATGATACTTTGGCTTCCACCTCCAGGAATCAAGGCATCTGGGTATTTCACATCGAAGGTGCCATGGCTGCCATTGTCGTATGTAATGGTGCCTATGGCTCCCAGCATACTCCCCTGAAGCCCTTCAGCCGAATAGTATACTCCTGATACACCTCCTGGTGCATCAGCAGAATATGAAGCCTTGAGGAAGTCATGTATGAAGATCTTATCGCTGGTGGTCCCCCGATAATCAAGATCCCAGGCAATTTCGGCTCCTGAAACAAAGAGTCTCCCGCCCTGTCTCAAATAGCTGGTGATCAATGATTGCTCTGCAGTTGAAAAAGTTTCATCCACAGTTGATTCTTCACCTAAAATGTAATCGACTATCAAATAGTCGCTGAGTATGACCAAACCATCAATAACAGCGTCGTTTGTACAGGATTCAAAAGCACTGCCATTTTCCAGTATGGCGCTGCCATGTTGTCGGACGAAATCGTAGGTATTCCCGTTGGAACTTCGATCAAAACCATTTACCACCAGAACTTTTGTATCACTTACTCCATTGGGAAGGACTGCCAGAACTTCAGATTCACTGGAACTCCCTGACAAATTTTCAGCAATCAATCTAAAATAAAGAATTGAAGCTGGATCCAGATCTCCCAGCGTGTGGGTATTTCCAATAATAATGGCTGGTTGATCAAATATTAAACCATCAGAACTGAGAAACAGCTGGTAATCAAGAATATTTGGATCAGGCTCAATAAAAATCTCAACTTCCCCTGAGTTTTGGGAGATAGCGCCAAAAGATGTAGGTCGAGCTGGCAAACTCCCATCAGGAATATAGGTGGGTTGAACCATGGGTCCTGATTCATCACTCAGTAGCCTGTACTGAACCGAATTCCTCAGCACAGAAACAGCATTATTTACCACCCCATCAATAGTTACCCTGGCATCCATATAGCGGATACCGTGACTGTAATCAACATAGGTGTTGGTGTGGATATTGGTCAGGGGTTGGATGGGAGATCCATTTAGCTGATGCCACCCATAAATGGTGACATGACCCGGTCGTGATGGGTCAATGATCAGATTACTCAATACCACATCCTTTTTTGTTCCACCTATCAATTGCCCCAGGCTGGCACCCGCCGTAATGAGCTGACCTTCAATGGCTGTATTGTGCTCAATAAATTTGGGGACCCCTTCATTTTGGTTACCCACAGGTGCATAGGTAACTGGAGCAAGCTGAATGTCAGAATTGACGTAAATATGATCCACCAGTTTTCTTGTAGGCATGATGAGTCCAAAGAAGTCGCCAGCCCTTTGAGCAGTGATAGGCCCCATGGGGATGCGGCAATAATTCGTATCGGTACCAATGGAGAGGTAATCTGGCATGACCGCATAGCCTACCGTATGGGAGGCTCCTGCAGCATCTTCAAAAGTAGTACTGATGTTTTTGAGATCACGGAGAAAATAGGGGACATTACCAGTCCTCAGCTGATTAAGAATGGCATTTTCCCGATCACTAAAACTCATATCAATGAGTGATGTCATAAATTGAGTGCCATTTTGGGCATTCATACTCCTCAACGGAATCTGATAAGGACTTCTTGCCAGAATACCAGGCTGGATGAAATCGTCATATGCCCTTTCACCATAATAGGTGTATCCCAGGTTGACCTGGTCCGTTCCAGACAGCAAGGTGTGTATAAAACCGTTCCGCTCGACCTGTACCGTATGCAAAATAGCTTGAGTCGGGTTCTTCTTCAGGATGATTTCGATGCGCCCCTCAAGAGCCCAATGATGAATAAAGGAATCATCTTCTTCAGTAGTGAATTCAAAGTGGTTAGCCAGATATGCCTGCATCCTGCGCGTCCTGTACCAGGTTCCCCCCGTAGGAGAGACAATGGGCTCACCATTGTAGAGGGCGACACTGTCATTATAGGCCAGGACAGAGAGAAATCTGTCAGGTGAACCATTCAGCCAACTAATAAATTGATCGCCATAACTGTGCTCATAGCCATAGTTGCTATCCAGAAAACAAATCCGTTTGATGTAATCTGGAATCTCGGTGACACCATCTAAATAGGAAAAAATAAATCTGCCACCGCCGCTATGACTGGAAAGAACAATAAACGGGTCATAGGCTTCAAAGCAGGACAAGAGATATTCCACAGTTGCTCTGGTGATATCATCATAATTTGGGAAATGTGTTTTCCAACTGGGCCAACTGAGTTGAGTTGATTCGAGATATACGGTTATCAGGTTGTAATCCTGGATTTGCTCTCGCAGGAAGCGAGTCTGAGCACCTATATGTTGAATATTGTAATGCCAATCGTCCCCGGTCTGCATGACTTTTCCCACGGTATGCTCGATGGTGTTTCCATTGGGGAGTGCATACAGAACCAGGCCAACAGGCAAATCAGTTCTAAATGAATCTATGGATGCGGCATCGATATGAATTGTCATATCATCGCTCAAACGGAAAGTGACGATCTGCTCATTAAAAAACGGGGATTGATCAAACCCCTGAAGTGCGGGTGTCTCCTGGGCTTCTGCGTGAACCAGGAAAAGACCACCTACAAGTAAAAGGGTGTTGGTGAGGCAGCGAATCTGGGCATTCCATCTACTATTCATCTCATATCTCCTGATCAATTAGCGTTCTCAACGACAGGACCAACATACAATAAAATAAAATTTATCTACCCACTAAGCTGAAGATATTTGGATTTAGGATTGATTAATGTCAAACTAGTCCTTCCAGGCACTCTAGATTCAGTCTAATTTATTTCGGGTAATTTAGTACTAATATTGAGTTAAGGGATATTATGAAAAACGAATATGTCTGTCCTTATTGCCGGGGGAACCTGAAAGTAGAAAATGATATAATTTTTGCAGTTCGTACGCAAAATGAGCAACGCGGTCTGATTATGGTAAGTCCTGAACTGGGTAATTATCGCTATCGCAAACATCCAGATCTGGATATACATGATGGGGACCGTCTTGAAACCTTTTGTCCCATGTGTCATTCAAATCTGAAAGCAATTAATGTAAACACAAATCTCGCTGAAGTTTTAATGGTCGATGAAGATGGCGACGAATACCAAATCTATTTTTCTGAGATAGTAGGTGAACATGTCACCTTTAAAATTAAAGATGCTGACATGGAAACTTTTGGGGATGATAGTGAGGGGTACATAAACTTTTTTGGAGTTTAGTGTATCCAGCAGGCGCTAATCTCGCTGCATATCAATGAAATTTAACAATTGTCTTTCCGCAACAACATGGGTTGAATGCCTGTTAATCTCGTTTAACTTGAAAACAACAAATTCTGATTAAGCTCACTGATACCTGCAGAAACTACCAATCAGTAAAATTCTACAGAAAAAGAAAGTAGAGATCATAAGAATGCCAAGTAACATCGTCATAGAAGCAATTGCGTATGAATTGCCACCTCATATTATTACGTCCCTGAGTATTGAGGAGCAGATCTCTGCGAATCTCGAGAAATTTGGAATTCCATTGGGAAACCTGGAACGACTCACCGGCATAACTGAAAGACGCTACTGGGATCCAGGCACTGCTCCCAGTGAGGTGGCGACCATCGCTGCCCGCAAGGTCATCGAGGAATCGGGAATCGATCAGGAAGAGATCGGTTGCATCATCAATACCTCTGTGAGTAAAGACTATATCGAGCCTTCTGTGGCATGTCTCGTCCATGGCAACCTGGAGCTCTCTCCCTTTTGCAGAAATTATGATATTGGCAATGCCTGTCTTGGTTTTGTGGACGGCATCAACGACATCATGATGATGCTTGAAGCAGGGAAGATCAAATATGGGCTGGTTGTAAATGGTGAGAGTTCTCGTGAACCCATCGAAGCAACCATCAAAAAATTGCAGGATCCTGAGTTGAGTATGACCACATTTCGTGAAAACTTTGCTACACTGACCCTTGGATCAGGGGCTGTGGCCATGATCCTGACTCACAAGGACAATTCAAAAGCAGGTCATCTGATTAATGGCTCAGTGAGTATGGCTGCTACGGCTTTCAACCGTCTGTGCGTGGGTCAAAGGGATGGGGGAATCTCCCAGCCCCATGAATTGCTGGTTGCAGGAGTGGGTCTGGCCATAGAAGCCTGGGAACTTTGCAAGGAGCAACTCGACAATTGGAGCGACGAGACCATTGACCTGTATGCCCCGCATCAGGTGAGTATTCCACATATGAACATGCTCAGCGAGGCACTGGAAATCACACTGGAGAAAGTTTTTCTCAATGTTCAAACCCTGGGAAATATTGGCCCGGCAGCATTACCTATTACGCTTAAAATGGCTGAAGAAGCCGGCCGATTGGTCAAGGGCAACCATGTCGCCCTTCTGGGAATTGGTAGTGGTTTGAATTGCACGGGTATGAGTGTGACCTGGTAACTAGACCTTATTCACGTCTCACAGGATATCATTTAAGCTTCAACATCATTAATGGTTTTCAGCCAGGGGGTTCGAATTGAATAAAATTCTACTAATCACTTCCATAATAATGGGGACTTTGCTTGCTGACAATCCCCCCAAACATGAATTTCGAGCAGCCTGGGTTGCCACGGCCTATGCCCTGGATTTCCCTCGATCAAATTGGTCCACCTCGGCCATGCTGACAGAAATTAGCGATGCCTTGGATGCCTTACAGGAGGCTGAGTTCAATGCAGTCATCTTCCAGGTAAGACCGGGTTGTGATGCCTTCTATAATTCCGCCTATGAACCCTGGTCCCACCACCTCACTGGAACATCTGGTGCAGCGCCCTCTCCCTATTTTGATCCCCTGCAAACCTGGATCGATGAAGCCCATGAGCGAAACATGGAACTCCACGCCTGGTTTAATCCTTACCGGGTGAGTACCTCAAGTGATCTAAATTCATTGCACAGCTCACATGTTTATCATCAACATCCCGAATGGTTGCTCTCTGTGGGAGCCATGGCTGGAATCGAACAGGAAGACCCCTTCTCTGATCCCATGAGTGATTCGCGTGATCTCAGAGAATCCATCATCCTGGATCCAGGCAAGGCTGTTGTTCGTGAATATGTTATAAACGTTTTTATGGATGTGGTTAATAATTATGATGTGGATGGTGTTCACATGGATGACTATTTCTATCCCTATGGCGGTATGAGCGGCGAAGACTCTCCAACCTTTACTGCAGAGCCCCGGGGCTTTACAGATATTTCGGATTGGCGCAGAGACAATGTCAATCTATTGGTGGCAGGTATCTATGATAGTATTCAAGTTGTAAAACCCTGGGTCAAATCAGGCGTTTCCCCTTTTGGAATCTGGAAAAACGGAGTTCCACCCGGAATAGTGGGGACCAGTTCCTACTATGAATTGTATTGCGATCCTGTGGCCTGGTTGGAAGCTGGGACCGTGGACTATATCACCCCACAACTCTATTGGGAACACGGGGGTGGTCAGGATTATGGCATTTTAATGCCCTGGTGGGCTCAAACCATTTCAAGCAACAACAGGCATTTGTATGTGGGTCACGCCCCTTATCGTTTGACTGATTGGCATAACTGGCCAGCCAGTGAACTACCTCGACAGGTCCGGCTTAACCGTGCCACTGAGGGGAGTCAGGGGAGTGTCTATTTCCGGCTTAGGAATGGTGTGATAAATAATCCCAAGGGTTTTCTGGATTCTCTGAGGAATGATTTGTATCGTTACCCCGCCATTGCTCCCACCATGTCATGGAAGGATGATATTCCACCCAATCCGCCCATCAATGTGAGTTTTGGAGTTAATGACCAATCCAACCAACTTACCTGGTCCCTGCCACAAGCAGCTGAAGATGGGGATTTACCTCGTAGAATGGTCATATACCGCAGTGAAACCTATCCAGTTGACGCAATGGACCCATCCAATATTTATGCAATAATCTCAGGCGATAGCACTCACTATGAGTGTGAGGTCGGAGGAGATGACTTTTATGCCATATCGGCTTTGGATCGACTGCACAATGAGAGTACGATTGTCCAAATTGAACCAAGCAGTATTGATTTTTCCAATACACCAGATAGCCCCTCTCTGTTCTTAAATTACCCCAATCCTTTCAATCCCTCAACCACCATTCGCTATGACCTCATGGAAAATTCAGAGGTGAGTATTTCAATTTTTGATATGAGCGGTAGATCTGTTAGGAATTTCAATCCATCTCATGCCAGATCAGGAGAGATTACCTGGGATGGGATCAATGATGCAGGGCAGTCTGTCAGTGCAGGAATATACTTGTGTCGTCTTCAGACCAGGGGTGCTCAGTCCAGTATCAAACTGGTACTTCTCAAGTAAAGCTCATTCGGCCCAAGACACTATCCATCACCCAATTTGTACGGGCTGCAGTCACACCGGTACTGGGGCATTTCCCAACACCGCGCAATTCATCTACCATAAGTTGAACCAGAGGTTGTTGAATATGTAAGGGGTTTGGGATCTCAAAATGCTCCTCGCCACTCTCCCGGCGGACAGTGATATCTGCCTCTGCAAAATGGGTATATTCTACTTCACCAAGCGTACCAATGATTTTTGTTTTATCTACATCCTTATCAAAATTAAAATTCCAGATACCAGACCCTTTGATACCGCTTTCAAACTGGAATTCAGCTTCAACCAAATCCTCAGCTTCATAATGTTTCCCGGTATTTTCAATAATTCCAGATGCTTCTCTGATATTTCCCAATAAAAATTGCAGGAGATCAAAGATATGCGACCCCAAATCACAGAAATAGCCACATCCTGCAACTTCAGGCTTTATCCGCCAGTTTGATCCACCTGAAATATCGACCGCTTTGGCAGGTTGAAGCAACTGAACCTGAACCTCTTTTATGGCTCCCAATTGTCCAGAATCTATAATCTCTTTAACTTTCAGAAAACGGGGGAGAGCTCGCCGATAGTAAGCCACAAAGAGGGGCACTTCATGTTTCTGGCATATGGTTATCATCTCCTGACATTGAGCAAAACTATTGGCCATGGGCTTCTCAACATAAACTGGCTTCCCTGCCTGGGCAGCCATGCAGGTATATTCCAGATGGGTGTCTGGCGGGGTGGCGATATAGATGGCATTAATATGGGGATCATTCACCAGTTTATCAGCATCATCAAACCATTTCTGAACCCCATGACGTCTGGCAAAATCTTCAGCCAATAGTCCATCTCTACGCATGACCCCAATTAATTCTGAATGGGCAACATTTTGGAGGGCCGGACCACTCTTGACTTCCATGACATTACCACAACCAATGCTGCCCCAACGGATATCCTGCATGTGTACCCCCTTCTTTTTACCTGAGTACATTTCTGTATATATATATGTGCAGCCAACGTATCTTATGCAGTTATCAAAATCAATGAGGATTATAAATGAAATTATCAGGCATGACGCTCACCCTCCTTTTTTGCTTCATTTTACCCGGTATGTCCATGGCAGGTGAAAAGGTTGTCATCGACCTCAAAGTGCCCCTTGTTGAGACCGCTGATCTCGCTCCAGCCCAGGCAGGAGCTACTGTATACCTCATGAAATCCGAGTGGGCAACTGTTTCAGAAATAAACGAGGATGTGGCGGTTTGGATGACTGATTATGAACGCAAAAAGAATTTTCTGGGTCAGCAGGTCGTGTCCCTAACCCTGGAGGTGCGAGAACCATCCAGTATTCGGACTGGAAATCTCATCAAGAAACAAAATATTACTGTCCGTTATCGTGTGAGTGCTTCAGATACAACGCGTTTTAAACAAGAATTCCTCAATGAGTTGGACAATCTTTCCCAGGAATTACAAATAGAAGCCTATTTCCTGGGAGTGAAGATTGAATCTGTCCTGAAGGGCATTCTCAAATAATGCAGGTGGGTCAATCCTAAAAGATTGAATATGGTCAAATGGGTGGGGGATAGAAAAGAAAATCAAAGGCCTTAATATCCCGACGCATTCTCCTGGTCTCCAACTCTCCACAGATATGGAACAAAATATTCCAGAATGCAGTGCTATGATTTTTTTCCCTGGTATGTGCCAATTCGTGAATCAAGACATAATCTCGTAGGTGATCAGGCAAAAAATACAGTTTTTGGTTTAGACTGATATTGTTTTGAGCTGAACAAGAGCCCCAGCGGCTTTTTTGGTCTCTCAGGGAGACCTTGTTGAAGTGGAAATCATGTTCCCGAGCCAGCTCATTGAGTCTTGAAGTCAGAGAGCGTCTGATCTCAGATTTGCTGGTTGATCCGCATGATTCAAAATGATCACTGGATTTTTGTTCGGTGATCCGGGCTCGCTGCAGAGCCTGACGGATCCACGGGCGTTTGCTATCCACAAAGGTCCTGGCCCTACGCAAGGAGACTCCCGTTGGGAATTTTACAACAACCCCATGAAATGGTTGAACAAATATCCGAATTGACCGAATATTGCTGACCGCGGTGAATTGGATATCGCCAAATTCTGCGTCAGTACTTATGGAAATGTTGGAATGTTGGGGCTTAGTTCGGGAGAAGATGTTCATTCATCTGCGTCAATTCACGAGTTTTGGTAATTATCGAAGGGTAGCTAATTTTTAGAATCTGAGCCATCCGTTGTTTATTGTAGCCATATTTTTCATAGAGATAGTGAATAATTTCCCGCTCAAAAATGGCATTGATAGCCTCCCAGGTCATATCCTCATGCTCCTCGATATAGCTGAAGAGGCTATGATCCTTGGTGGTGTTTGAAGCGGTTTTCTCTGGAAGTTGATAGCCCCGTTTCTTTAGACGTTCCTGAAGGGAGTATAGGGTGGAGGCGGGCATCTTCAACTTTGTGGCCATGGCTTTGCTATTTTGCTGATTCTCATGGTGGTAGCAAATCAATTGGTGGTGAAAAATATCTTTGATGTCTTTCCAGGGTAATCCCTGGGAAAAAGCAAAGGGATCCACAGGTTTTGGTGCTTTCGGTCCTCGTTTCTTATTGATGATATTGACATAGGCATCTACAACGTCTTTACGATCCCCGGTGAGACTGATACCTTCGCTTGCATAACGCATGGCATGATCATAGCCCAGTCTGTAACAATGCTCGGCCTGGTCTAAATCATGATGGTGATTTTCATAGATTTGGCCGAGGTAGAGATATTCTCCTGGAACATTAGGAATTGAATCAAGTTTTGTGCTCACTTCGATTGCCTGTTCCATATGTGAAACACAGGTATCAATATCAGATCGGGCATTTGCCAACAGGGCTAGGTTTTCATGCAAAATGGGTAATACCGAATCATTCTCTCCATCAGGAACTATTTTTAAATATTCCTGTTCAGCTTGATCTAGTCGTTTTTCAGCGAAATACGCATACCCAAGTGCTATGTGGAGTTGTTTGAGACTCACATCTAAATGCATTCGCGATGCGATTGAAAATGCAGTATCATAGAACCGATAGGCTGATTTGAAGTCTTTCTTTTTTCGAGAGAGGATGGCTGCTTGTCTATAGCCGATGCAAGCGAGCGTCCACAATTCTTTTTGCTCAAGTTCTTGAATAAGTGAAAGGATATTTGAGATTGGGTAATTCAACAGGGTAGCTTCGATTTGAGAAATCATATAGTCGAATGCCAATCGAAAAGAATGGATTGACGTAAGGCTTTTTCCCATATGTAAAAGGGGTAACGCCGAAATGTTATGATCGAATTTTACCTGGTGGGTCGTCAGCACATAATAGTACAATGCAGTAATTTCAGATTGAATTTTTTCATTCAGGAAATTTGAGCGGGAAAAAATTATTTCTGCAGCAGACGATAAGCGTTTATGACAATCAAAGTCTCGGCTTGATATGGAGAGAATCCTGGCTTCTCCTATTTCCACCAGGGGCATCCTCCAATCCGACGAGGGTACTGTATTACGGAGAGACTTGTAGAGCAGTTCAGCTTTGGCAGCATCGCCAAAACCCAGCATGAGGAGAAATTCCCAGTAGTCAGAATCACTTTCATTGGCCCCTGCTGCCCTGAGAATTGGTTTTAACCGATGAATTTCTGTTTCTCTTGACTCCATGTTGAAGCAAGATAATAAAAATCAGGAAAACGAAAATAGCTAACTTATATGAAGTATTTCGTGATTAGTGCTTCATGCCTGGATCAAACGGAAAGGAGGGTATGAGATACCTCTTTGGTAATCTGGCAATGATTTGATCGGACTCGTCATAGCTTATAATTTCACATTCCACCCTGCGACCCACAATTTTTTTCTCCAGCTCCAGTTTGGCCAATATGCCAGATAGCGTTGAAATGGAAGGTTTATCCATGCCATAAATTTTGATTTTTTTAGAGTACTTACCTGTGCGCCGCTTGTCATCTTCAACGTGTACGCTCATTACAAAAGTATTGCCATCAACTATACTGGTAACCAGCCCGGAGATTTTTTTATTTTTCATGGTTGGTAATTCCTGTCCCAATCTGTAGGCTGATTGTGAGGGTAGCAGTTGCTTATCTTCATTCATTGTGCGCATACTGGAGAGGGCCCAGGATTAGGGGCGTTTTGACCTTACTTGAAATGAATAGGTTGACTTCATATACTGCTCAAATGTATTCAGGTCGGATAAACTGCGCAATAAAAATATTGATATATTATTAAATTTATTATACATGCTGAAATATTTATTATATTGGCATCGGAGGAAACAAACAAAAAGGGAGAGTTAAAGATGAGAATCACAACAATTGTTTTGGTAGCATTATTTCTGATTATCGGTTGCGAAAATCCACAGGACCTGTCCAACGAGCAGACCTATTATAAGGGTCAGATTGTTCAGAATGAACGGGCGCCGTTCCTGCTTAATGATCATAGCCTATCAAAGGATTCTGAAGGAATTCTGATCCTTGCAGAACAAGTTCCTGAAGGTATCGTTTATGGGCTGGAAAATGATCCCGAAGTGTATGCTGCAGAGGGCGGCGAAATCCTTCCAACAAAAAGCTGGGTAGGTAATCTGGAAGAAAAACCACTTGAGGTTAGTCTCACCTCCAAGCTCAGCATCTGGTTTGAAATCCCGACCAAGGTTACCATCGTTGATGCCACAGACATGATTTATGTTGACCAGAACGGCGATGTAGTCGTATTTTCAGGTAGTGGCCTGATCACCGCAACTGAGATTTCAACGGGATCAGATGGTTTTGTAACCCTGATCAGTTCAGCTCAATTTTCAATCGGTGGTGATGGTGGTGAAATAGGATAAATAGTTTTGAAAAAGACTATTAATCCATTATTTTGGGATACATAATGCAAAAATCCGTAATAAAAATACAAAAAACCAATGAATGGCTTGAATTTATAAGCCGCCTCGGCCTGGTTAGTATTGAGGATGCCCGCAATGTATTCCTCTCTGGTGACTATTCCCAGATTTCGGATCTTGATCAAAAGGCACTATTTGCTGCAGGCCGGGGAAAAACCCTGAGTCTTGAGGGTAATCTCATTGGCTCAAAATTAACCCTGGATGAAGCCCAATCGTTGGCAGAGACCAGCAATGCGGATCGTGGATTCCCCGTCAAGGATGAAGTTCTGGCATATGTAAACTATGAACGGGGGGTGTTCTTTGAGAAATTCGGAGAATATCATTCTGGGTTAAGCTTATACCGCTCTGCGAAGCGGCTGGCTGAATCAATCACGCTGCATTCTGTCGTGGATTATCAAATGTCAGCCCATCTGCTTGATCTGGGCACCGGCAGTAGCGCAGAAGAGGCAAAGTATTGGATTAAATTCTTCAGTGAGCATAAGATGCAAATTATGCATTTGGTTGCCATCAGAAGATTAGCCAAATACTTACGCATCAAAAAAGAGTATTCTCAGGCCAAAGAGCTGCTTGCTGCAGGAAGGGATTTTGCAGTGAAATTTGATTATCCCTTCATGGTGGAACAGATAAGAAATTCCTGTGGATATTTACTTTACCGCATGGGTGAAACAAAAGAAGCCCGTAAGGTTTTTCTGGAGCTCCTGGAGGGGGTGCAAAGTCGTTATTTGTATGCCACTGTTTTGGAAAATCAGACCCTGACCTATTATGATGAAGAGGAATACGATGCAGCAGTGCATTATCTGGGACAGGCGATTGAGCATAGTCAGAAATATGACATCCTCTCTCAAATACCCGATGAATGCTTGTTTATGGGTGATATGCAAAGAGACAAACTTCAACACCCTGAAGTTGCCACTCATTATTACGAGATAGGATACCGGGTGGCCATAAAAATGGCCGAACACGGTTTTAGTTTAAAGGGTGATAGACTAGAAGTCGTTCAACGCTTCAATGACCGAGCAAAAGTGGGGTATAGCATCCCAGATTCCATTGGACCTCGTTCTGAACCCTTTGCATTTGCCCTGGGACAATCGTGGAAGCAGATCAACGATGTCTTCCAGTTTCATTTGATACAAAAGCACCTGGAATCTGGAATTGTGATCTCAGAACTACCTGGCAAACTCGATTTAAAAACCAGCACTTACTACGCCATAAAACGGCGTCTAAGCCAACACGGATTCGATTTTGAAAGCATCCCAACCAAGCTTCCAATCAAAATGAAAAGTAATGAGAGCTCAGCTCTGAATTCATATGTCAGCGGTTTGACTGATCTCACCTGGCACCTGGCCAACGAGCAGTTTGAGAAAGAAATAATTGAATATCTTTTTAAGCAGGTGGGATATCAGAAGACGAAACTTGCCCAGGAATTGGATATCAGTTATCCAACAGTCTTGCAAAAGACAAAATCACTTAAGCGGATTTAATTCTATCTGAACAAGATTGAGATACTATATAATCAAGATAATCAAGAATGTGTGACTCTCATGCATCCTCCCTGAGCCCCGATAATTCGGGGCTCATTTGTTGTAGAATTTGCCTCATAGGTCACATGAGGGAAGTCGTGTAACACCCAGTATCATACTGGTAATAAACCATTTTTTTAATTAAGTTAACTAGTCTTTGCCCTTCTTAAGCGTGAGGTCATATTATAAGCTGTCAATAAAAGATGTTATGAAGAGTTGATGCCGACGATTGGACATGAATATCTATGCGCTATTATGAGTTAATTGGATTAAAGAGAGAGCCCTTCTCTATGACCCCCGATCCGGAATTCTTTTTCGAATCGAAAGCGCATGGTGAAATCCTAAATCGCCTGGAAATAGCTCTGAGACTGAACAGAGGTCTTTCCGTTATCATGGGTGGAATAGGGACGGGGAAAACAACCCTATCCCGTTTACTCCTCAGCCGATTCATTGATTTTGGAAAGGATTTCCAGTTTTATCTCATTATGGACCCTACCTGGGAGAATACCCGCGAATTTCTGGTGTATCTGAAGCGACTCTTTGGTTTGAGAGGGAGCTCCCTCTATCAATCTGAGATGCTGAATCAACTTGAAAATTTCCTCATTGACACAGCCATCAAAAAAGGCAAACAGATCGTGCTTATTATTGATGAGGGTCAGAAAATGGGGACAGAGCAGATTGAGGTCATCCGAACCCTGCTCAATTTTGAGACCAATAGCCGAAAATTAATTCAAGTGGTTATCTTTGCTCAACCTGAATTCAAAGAAGTGGTTTCTGCCCACGAAAATTTTAAGGACAGGATCGCCTTTGGGGCCACAATTCCAGCCCTGGATCGAGAAGATACGATCTCCTTTGTGGACTTCAGAATAAATGAAGCCGGATATGAGGGTGATGAACCTCTGTTTTCCCAGGAAGCCAAGGAAATGATTTACCAGCATACTGGCGGTTATCCCCGAAAAATTGTAAATATGTGCCATCACCTCATCGTTGACATGTTGGTCTACAATAACAAATCAGTGAATGGTGCTGCTGTTTTAAATCGCATTAACAGTGACGATAATAATTATGCCGGCTGACGAAAAAGATTCTGCGGCGACGAATCGCCTGTTGGACCTGTTAAGGTCTCAGCAGACTGGTAAATCAACCACCGAGGGCAATGCCAGTGGCACCCTGGATGCGAATGATCCTCCAGAAAAATCTGAGGTTTCTGGCAAAAAGAAACCAGACCCCCCAGCAGTAAGTTCAAGTATAGTTCCAGATGTCATAGTGGATGAAGCTCCGCCTAGTGATGAGAAATCTGGATCGGTTAGTTCTGATGAAATCAGGGCTAAACTGGGGAATCTCGCTGCAAAAAAAATCTCCCCACCACCAGTTGTGGAACCTAAAGACGAAGCAGTACCTGAACCCGAAACGGTTCCACAGGGCATAGCAGCTGAATTAATGGATGCTCCTCAGGAATCAGAAGCCGAACCAATAGCTGAACCTGAGAAAATTGCTTCAGTTCCAGGTGAAATGGCTACTGAATCCCAGTTAATAGATCCAACATATTTTCAAGTTCATCAGGACGTTCCAAAGCCCAATAAGGTTCTTGATCTTTTCTTCGAATTCAGCAATTGGGCTTTTGGGGTTAGAAAAAAGATCACCTTCCAATGCACGCCAGAAGCGATTCGAGTCCTCAAAACCGTCTCTGCTGGCAACCGTAACGTTGTAGAAGGTATGGATATTTTCCCGCTTCCATATGAATTGGAAGATCAAAAGATTACCCATCGTGATGACCTGATTGCTCACATTTTGGACACCTTTGATACAAAACTCTGGAAGAAAGACACCATGTTCCGCATGTATTCTTCCTTTATTGAGACACATACAAAAATATTTAAAGCACCACCAGTTAAAGGCAAGGAGATCGCTGAGCTGATTACCTGGACAGCCAAGAAGAATCTCCCCTTCAGCAGTGAGAATATCAATATTGACCATATGGTGCTGGATTCTGAAAAAGGTGAACTCAAGAAGAATATCATAATTGGTGTGGGCAACAATGAATCCATCACCTTTATGTCAGATCTCTTTAAAAAGAAAAAATTTGACCTGCAAAACGTGACCACCATTCCCTTCCTTGATTGGGAAACATTTAAGCATTGTTATCCAGATCGTCTCCGCGGGTGTATCGCCATTGTCCACATGAATCAAAATGAAACCACCATCACCATGGTGAAGTCAGGGCGGATGGAGTTCACCAGAGAAATGGCGGTTGGTGTAAAAGATTATCACAAGGCATTGATACAGCGGGTAATGGTGGGGAATGACGCAGTCAATATCACTGATAAAATGGCCAGTGAATATCTCATGCGATATGGCATTCCTATCAATACTGATGGGGATATTCCAGAAACAGGGATCAGCCTGTACAAGATCTCCATTTTTCTGAGACCCATCGTTGAGAGAATGACCAGTGAAATTAACCGCTCACTGGATTACTTCCGAAAACAGGTGGCTGATGTTGAGTGTCAGGAAATATATCTCACCGGTCCAGGAGCAGCTATTCCCAATCTGGTGGAAGTTTTTGCAACCCAGCTTGAGCGAACCACTGAGCACTTGAATCCACTCCGCCAGGGAGATTTTGAATTCTCAGATCAATTTGAGCTGGATCATCAGCTCATCCCTATTTTTGCCACTAATTTTGGGCTAGCTCTGAAAACCTCGGCAGGTATAAACCTTTTGCCAGTTGCCAGGAAGCAACATTTCCAGTACAAGGTCTTTAACAAGATGAGCATATTTCTCACCGCTATTCTCATTCCTATTTATCTTCTTATCGGGTATTTCGCATACATGGAAGAGAGTGTCATGGAGGAAAGTGTCGCAAACATGAATAGGCAGTGGCAGAAATTATCTGAGCAATCCCAGGAATACTTCATTATGCGGGATGATCTACAGTATCTGGGCAATTATTGGGGATTTTTAGAGAATGATGGCATCAATTCGGAAAATCAGATAAAACTATTAAAATTGATTTCATCAGAAATCCCGGATAATATCAAAATCACGTCTCTCGTTTTTCGGCCAGCAAGTTCAAAAGAAGCAGGATCAGTTATCAAGCAAGCCGCCCATGTCGACCGTATCGCTTTAAGTGGGATTGTGAATGCCCATGCAGGAATTGCTGACATACAACTGACCAACTTTATCATGCGCCTTGAAAGTTTAAACCTGTTTACCAGCATAGATAGAGAAGGCTCACCCAGCTCAGATGATTCCAGGTTGCTGTTTACGCTAAAAATTGGCATAGGTGTCAAGTGAATCGAAACATTTTCTTCGGGACAATCATTTTCCTCCTCCTGGCCACAGGAGGGTGGTTTTATTACACTGTGGTTGTGGCAGGAGGCAGTATATCCGAACTCGAAATTGAATTGGCAGGCATTAATAATCGCTTTGACGAGTTAGCAAGTGTGACTGAGAGTTATGACGAATTCAAGCTCAGGTTTAATGAAAAAATTGAGCATTTTGATACGCTTAAAACCATCGTTCCTAACAATCAGAAATATGGGGAGGTGCTTGAACAGATTCGTCAGATTTCAGAGCGCCACAAATTGCAAATCCTAACCTTCGAGCCCTCCCTAAATGATACCTATCCAGCCTTGTTCGCTGAGATGAAGATTCCCAAAAATCATGTGAAGTGTTATCCGTTACAAATAAAATTTTATGGAGACTTCCTGACCATAGGAGCTTTCCTGGATGATCTTCTTGAAATGCGTCAGCTGGTGAACATCGCTAATATCAAACTGGAAACCGAGATGGAATACGGTGGCATGTTGACCTGCGAATTAAATTTGTACACCTACATTTTTGTCGAAGGGGCATAGGGAGATGTTCAAACAGCTCAATGCCCGGTCCGCCATACTCCTGCTCGTCCTTTTAGCCTTGATGACCTATGGCTTATTTGATGCAGGGATCATAGGTTCTGGAAATGGAGATGTCGAAAATTTGTTTGGTCTTACCAAGGGTGGTTCTTCTGAAACGGCCACAGCTCGTGAAGTTTCTGAATCCAGAACCTCAAAACCGCTCAGGTCATTGGCTTGGAGTGGTGGGTGGGAGTCAGATCCATTCTTTTATGCCGAGGCTGAAACCACCAACGCTCTGGGGGGAGGAATTCTTGGTTCCCTTTTCGGGAATATGGATGGTGATGACGTTCCGAGTCTTGATTTAACTGGGATTTCCTGGGTCGGAAATGTTGGCATGGCATTGATTAATGGAGATATATTGGAAGAAGGGGACAGGGTGGCCGGGTACCAGATCACAAAGATTGCATTTGATCATATTATCCTTCGGAGAGGAACCAGTATTGTAAAGGTCAAGATGGATGAATAATAAAATTCGATATATCCTCATTATGGCACATCTACTATGTGCCCTCACTTTGTCAGCCGCTCCCAAAACGGTATTAAATTGGGTCTCTACCTTTGTAGCCAATGGTGAAGCCGGGTTGGAAATATCCCTCTCAAATCGAGTAGACTTTAAGGAAAGTGTTGGCCAGTCACCACCTAAAATCACATTGACATTTCCCAAAACCAGTTTGGCGCAGGACAATTTTACGCGTACCACCAACGTGTCACCCCTCATGCGTCTTTCTGTAAAGAAAAATCCCCAAGACGAAGACGAAGTCATTGTGGAGATGCTATTCTCCAAAATTCCTCAGTACACAACTCAATGGTTGGGTGACGATTTATTATTGGTGTCCTGGCCTGAAGTCAGAGAAAGAAAAGCTCCACGCCGCAGGGATCGACGTGCAGATTTGCCAGGTACCATCAGTATGAATTTCAAAGGGGCCGATATGATTGACATATTGCGTCTCCTGTCAGCTCAGCACAAGATTAACATCATAACGGGACCTGAGGTAGAAGGTGAAGTTACTGTGTCACTGAAGGATGTCGATCTTTGGACCGCTCTCGATGCCATCTTAAAAGTGAATGGATATGACTACTTTCAACAGGGCAATATCGTTGTGGTAAAACCTGCTGATGAAGAAATGTTTGGTGAGTTAGACACCCGGGTATTCAAGATGAATTATGTGGATGCCAGTGCCGTTTCATCAGCCCTTTCCAGTGTTTTGAGTGAAAAGGGTCAAATTCAACTTTATTCACCAGTAATGGCTGGATCCGCTGGAGGTAGCGGCGGTGGCAGTGGCGGCGGCGGTGAAGCCGGTGGAGGTGGTGGCGGTGGTGGTGGTTTAGCTGGTGCTCTAGGCGGTGGTGGCGGCGGTGCAGCTGCTGGCGGTGGTGGTGGTGGTGCGGCTGGTGGTGGAGGTGCCGGTGGTGCTGGTGGAGGACCCGTCTACGACCATATCGTGATCACAGACCTGGCCCAGAATTTTGACCGCATCCAAAATATTATCAATGAATTGGACAAAAAAATTCCTCAAATCAATATTTCTGTCAAATTTATTGAGACAAAACTTACTACTGATGAACGCCTGGGAATAAATTGGGATTTAAGAACCAGCTTGACAGGACCCAGTATCCAGGCTGATGCCGGGACGGTGGAAAACTTAATTGAGCTGGGAACCACTATTCTAAGCAGCGGAAGTCAACTCAGATTGGCCACATTGAGTATCCCCATGTTTTCTTCTATTATGGAACTAATGGGGTCTGATGCTGATACGAAATTGCTTCAGGAACCCCAGGTCACGACTTTTGAAAATACAACAGCAGAAATTGGGATTGGAACGTCCTATCCTGTTCTCATTCCCGGCTCTGATGCCACCGCTTTTGGTGCTGAAACTTACCAGTTTGAGGATGTGGAAATCAATGTTTCCCTGAGCGTAACACCACGCATCAATGAGGAAAGAGTTGTGAGTTTGAGCCTGAGTGCCACGGTGCAGGCTCTGGTCGGTTTTGCCGGACCCAATTCTGACAGACCCATTATCTCGGATAGATCAACTACTACACGGGTCATGGTGGGGAATGGGGAGACCTTGCTTATCGGAGGTTTAATCTTTGACCAGGTGAATGAATCCACAACTTCTCCACCCCTTATTGGCAGCATTCCATTTTTGAAAAGATTTTTCACCCATACCCGAACTTCGACTGAGCAGCGAGAATTGCTCATATTTATTACACCGAACATAATTAACAAATAGAGAGACATCTAATGGAACTAGACATCCTGGATTTGCTGAATTTTGTGAGGGAGACTGGTGCCTCTGATCTTCATTTACATCCTTTCTCTAGACCCATTGTGCGTGTGGACGGTGAAATGCGCAAAACGGATATTCCCCCCATGCTTCCTGAGGATTTACATATTCTTATTTATGGAATCATGACAGAGGTTCAGCGCAAAACCTTTGAAGAAGATATGGAGCTGGATTTTGCCGCTGATTTTAAGGGTATAGGGCGCTTCAGAGTGAATGTATTTAAGAGTATCCACGGGGACTCAGCGGTGCTCAGGGCCATCAACGAAAAAGTTTTTTCATTTGAAGATTTAGGTCTGCCTGTGGGACTCAAGGATATGGCTCATCAAGATAAAGGCTTATTTCTGGTTACAGGACCAACGGGTAGTGGAAAATCCACAACGCTGAATACCATCATCGATTACATCAATCGAACCCAAAAAAAACATATTATCACCATTGAAGATCCCGTTGAATTTACCCATACCAGCCAACTATCATTGATTACTCAACGAGAGGTGGGAACGACGACCCATGGATTTGCTCAGGCCCTGCGATCTGCCCTGCGTGAAGATCCTGATGTCATCGTGGTAGGTGAAATGCGTGACCCCGAGACGACTGCCTTAGCTGTAACAGCTGCTGAAACAGGCCATCTGGTTTTTGGGACCCTCCATACAGTCAATACCACAAAAACCCTGGATCGCGTCATTGATCAATTTCCAGCAAACCAGCAAGACCAGATTCGGATCATGATCAGTGATACCATCGTGACGATTTTATCCCAGATGCTCCTCAAGAAAAAGGGTGGGGGACGAGTTGCTGCCTTTGAAGTGCTCACAGGGACACCTGCTGTAGCGAATTTGATCAGGGAAGCCAAAACATTCCAGCTCCGCTCCATCTTGCAGATGGGGTCTGCCCAGGGTATGATGACCCTTGAACAATCATTGGGCGCTTTGGTAAAAGATGGACAAGTTGATCTTGAAGCAGCACTTCAAGTTGCCGCCTTCCCAGAAGATCTTGAGAAATTGGTGGGGAGCTAGAATATGTATTCCTTACAAGATTTACTCTCCGTGATGTCTGAGGCAGAAGCTTCTGATCTATATGTCTCTGTGGGTGCCTTCCCCATGCTGAAAATCTCCGGTGAAGTTTATCCCATCGAGAAAGAACAACTCACAATTGATAATTTGGAGAGCTTGAAGAATGAGATGCTCAATGAAGAGCAACTCACTGAATATCATGAACACAAGGAGTTGGACTATACCTTAAGTCTGGCTGGTATAGGTCGCTTCCGAGTAAATTTCTTCCGTCAACGTGGCACGGATAGTTTTGTCGTGAGGCAGATTGTATCTGCCATCAAAACCTTGAGCGAGTTAGATCTTCCTCCCATTCTGGCTGAGCTGGCTTTGAAAGATCGGGGCCTCGTTCTGGTTGTGGGTTCAACTGGATCAGGAAAGTCAACGACACTGGCGGCCATGATCGATCATCGCAATGCAAATAAATCTGGTCATATCCTGACCCTTGAAGACCCCATTGAATTTTTACATCCCCATAAGAAGAGTCTTGTGAATCAAAGGGAGGTGGGGCATGACACACTTTCCTTTAGCAAAGCCTTAAAATCTGCCCTCCGTGAAGCACCCTCTGTTTTATTGGTGGGAGAAATACGCGATCGGGAGGCCATGGAATCGGCATTGAATTTTTCTGAGACCGGTCATTTGGTTTTCAGCACCTTGCATGCTACAAATACGGCGCAAACCATTGACCGTATCCTTAGTTTTTATGATAGGTCAGAACAAGATCTGGCCCAAATGCAGTTGAGTCAAAATCTTTTGGCCATTGTGGCTCAGAGACTCATCCCCATGGAAAACGGTAAATTGACAGCCGCTTTAGAAATATTGGTGGCCACTGCTCGTATTAAAGATTTGATCCAAAAGGGCAGCATAGATCTCCTTCCCCAGGCTATTAAATCAGGCGCCGGGGAACATATGCAGCTCTTTGACCAGGCTGTATATAAACTGTATAAAGAAAAAAAGATTAGTGAAATGACAGCAATAGATTCTGCTGATTATCCAACCGACCTGAAATTAATGATCGCATCCAGTGAACAGAGAGAATCAACGCAGGATATAAATCTGCTGGATGATGATAATGAATCCCAAAAGGAAGAATGATGGCTAAGAAACGTATTTTAATAGTTGACGACGAGAAATTTTTTATTGAACCAGTCAAGCGTCTCCTGGAGAGTCTGGATTATGAAGTCTTCGAGGCTTTGGATGGCATCTCAGGGCTTTCAAAGGCCCGTGAGGTGAAACCTGACCTCATCATGTTGGATTTGATGCTACCGGGTATGAATGGGTATCAAGTATGTCGTCTGTTAAAATTTGACGAGCAATTCAGAGATATTCCTGTAATTATTGTGTCTGCCAAGGATGGTGAACGAGATCGAGAAGTTGGTACCCAGAGTGGTGCAGAGTTATATCTGGTGAAGCCCCTCAATTACCAAACCTTCCCCGCCGAGCTGGAAGCACTGCTGTAGATTGCCTGTATGATATCCTTTTTTGTCATTCTGTTTGGACTTCTAATTGGCAGTTTTCTTAATGTCGTGATCTATCGCTTTCCTCGTGAAGAATCTATCGCTTTTCCGCCCTCCCACTGCACCAGCTGTGATCATAAGATAAAACCCTGGGAAAATATTCCCCTGGTCAGCTTTTTATTCCTGCGGGGGAAATGCTCATCCTGTAAAACACCTATCGCCTGGCGCTACCCCCTGGTGGAAGCGCTCACAGCTGCAGTATTTTATGTGACTTATCTCAAATTTGGACTTACCTGGGACCTGCCAGTTTTTGCATTATTTGGCGGTCTCCTTATTGCCATTGCCTTTATTGATATCGATCATCTCATTATTCCTGACTCCATGATAATTATTGGTTTTCTGCCTGGTTTCTATCTATGGTTTGGTGGAAATAGTTATATACTCACCACTCAATTTTTTGGTTTTGTGGGTCTGGGAGCCATTTTTTGGGCCATTAGATATTTTGGTGAAATTGCCTTTAAAAAAGAAGCCATGGGTTTTGGTGATGTCAAATTCGCTGCCATGGCAGGTTGGGTTCTGGGCTGGGATGTGGGACTGGTCTCCATGTTTCTGGCGTTTCTCTCGGCCACCCTCTTATTCGCATTTCTAATTCCTACTGGTGTGATAAGTCGGAAGCAGCAGGTTCCTTTTGGTCCCTTTATCTGCATTGGGATCTGGCTCGGTCTTCTCGGTGGTCGTGAAATTATCGACTGGTACTTAACCATGTTTCTTACCGTATAGGGTTGTATGGCTGCTGAAAAGAAACAACTCGGTCAATTATTACTTGAATCTGGGCTCATTTCAGAAAATCAGGTAAGTGAGGTGCTGGCCTATCAGAGAGAACATCACCTGGTCTTTGGCAAAGCCGTTGTCAGTATGGGTCTGGTTCAAGAAACAGATCTCTTAAAAGTTCTCGGCGATCACCTGGGCCTTCCCAGTCTGGACATTACTAAATATAGTATTCAGGATGAAGCGCTGGCCGTGGTGAGTGAAGATTTTGCTCGTAAAAATTCCATTATACCTCTTTTTCTTATTGAGGAAAGTCTCACCATTGCTACAGCAGATCCACTGAATATTGATGTGATTGATCAGCTCTCACGCGACACCGGTCTGGAAATCATGCTGGTTTTATCCATTGAAATGGATATTGAGCGTTCAATTGATCTCTACTATCGGTCCACAACTTCGCTCCTGGAAACTGAAGCAGCTGGTGATGGTGTTCGAGTTGTGTCCCGTGAGATTCATGAGGATACGGAGGTTGTTCAGGTTGTGGATATGTTGTTGTTTGAGGCGGTCAACATGGGCGCCAGCGATATTCATATTGAACCTAGAAAAAATGATGCTCGGATACGCTATCGCGTTGATGGTGTGTTGCAACAATACTATTCTATTCCAACGGACTCAGTCTCTCCCATGATTTCCAGGATCAAAATTTTAGCTGATATGGATATCGCTGAATCCAGGCGTCCCCAGGATGGTCGCTTTCATTTCGCTCAGAAAAGTGTAGCGGTTGATTTGAGATGCTCAACTTTTCCCACTCCCAATGGTGAGAAGATAGTCATGCGTATCCTTGATGAATCCAAAGGCAAGATTGATCTGCATAAATTGGGATTTGATGATGATATATTGAAGCAATGGCGTGAGACCATTAAAATAGCCAATGGTATTTTGCTTGTAACCGGTCCAACTGGTAGTGGTAAAACAACCACACTCTATGCGACTTTAAATACACTCAATTCAGTCGCTGTAAACATTATGACCATAGAAGACCCCATAGAGTATTCATTGGAGAATATCAATCAGAGTCAGGTAAACAATAAGGCTGGACTATCATTTTCAGTCGCACTGAAAACGATGATGCGTCAGGATCCTGATATAATCCTCGTGGGTGAGATGCGTGATACGGAGACCATTGAACTGGCTATTCGGGCAGCCCTAACAGGTCACCTTGTATTCTCAACCCTACACACGAATGACGCTTCCTCAACATTCACTCGTCTTACTGACATGGGTGTGGATAACTATTTAGTGAGTTCCACAGTGAGAGCTATTCTGGCCCAAAGACTCATCCGCCTTCTCTGTCCCAGGTGTAAAAAGCCGGTGGAAAAAACAGATGAATTAAAGCTTGTAATCAAAGTCGATACCTGGCCTGACTATACGGATATTCATGAACCAGTCGGTTGTATTCATTGTCGCAACTCTGGCTACGTGGGAAGGTCAGGTATATTTGAACTCCTCATACCCAATCAGGAAATTAAAGATTTAATTATTAAGGGAGCTGATTCGGACGAAATTGAAGCAGCTGCTATCCGAAATGGGATGTATTCACTGAACCAGGCTGCCAAAGAAAAGGTGCTTCTCGGTGAAACTTCTGTGGAAGAGGTTATGAGGGTTACCCTCTGATGAATTCATCTCATGAATTCCTTATGCTTAATCCCCGGCGGAGGAAGGATCCCCACCCAGAGAAAGTTCTCCTGGAGCATTTACAACGGTATGGTCAAGTCACACAGACCAGTGACTGGGTGTCCCTTTTCAATTATGTCAGCATTCATGCCTATACGGCTATTTTTATTTCATGTGCGGCTTTTGCAGATGAGCATCCCCAATGGATTAAAGATTTACGCCGGGTCCACCCGCATCAACCCATCATCCTCTTCAGTGCCAGGCCAGATTTTGACGCCCGCATTGCACGTGAGACTTCCAAACTTTTTGGAGTGATTCGGATAGATGATATTGAAGCTTCTCTCGATGCTATCATGGAGCAGTTGGACAAATACACCGAATTTTCCAATAGTCTAGGGAGCAAGGTTTCCAGGCAGCTGCTAAGACCTGGTGGATTTGGAGCTTTTGTGGGCAATTCTATGCCCATGCTGGATGTGTATCGCCAACTGACGCGCGTTGCATCAAGCGAATACACCGTACTTATCCAGGGAGAAAGCGGTTCTGGCAAGGAACTGGTGGCGAGAACCATACACCAGCTCAGTGAACGCAGGGCAAAACCCTTTGTCAGTATTAACTGTGCTGCCATTCCTGAGAATCTGTTAGAGAGTGAATTATTTGGTTTTGAGAAGGGTGCTTTTACCGGCGCCAATCAGGATAAAGCGGGAAAATTTGAACTCGCCAATAATGGTACCCTCTTTCTGGATGAGATCGGGGACATGCCCCTGGAGCTCCAGGTCAAATTATTGCGTGTACTTGAGGATGGCAAAATTCAGCCATTGGGGAGTGTGAAAGAAAAGTCAGTTAATATCCGACTGGTCACTGCTACCCATAAAAATTTGCCGGTGCAGATCGCCAAGGGTTTATTCCGTGAGGATTTGCACTATCGTCTGAATGTAATTCCACTCAAGCTGCCACCTCTGAGATCCAGGATCTCCGATTTGACACTTCTGGTTCTCTTCTACCTGGAGAAATTGCTCAGGGGTGAAGACCAAACCATCAAAAGAGTGAATTGGGACCTCATCGAATCACTTTCACGTATGGATCTCCATGGGAATGTGAGAGAATTGGAAAATATGCTTACTCGAAGTGTGTTCCAATCAGATGGAGAAGTGCTTTCCCATAGTTCACTCATGCAGGAAGATACGGATGATTCGCCTTCAGCAACTGAAACGGTGAAGGCGCTGGAACAGGATACCATACGCCCCCTGTGGGAGATAGAAAAGGATGCGCTTCAATTTGCACTGACAAAACTGAATGGAAATATTAGTCAGGCTGCCAGTCAACTCCAGATATCCCGCACTGCCATATACAGGAAAATTAAAAAATACGATTTGAATTTTTCTGATAATTCAGGGACTAGTGGGGGTAATGATGCCTGATTTTGTCTGCCGGATCATGAGTGATTCAGGGACGGTTGAAGAACGTGTCGTCACAGCTGAGTCAAAGGTTGAGGTGTTTACACAGGCTGATGAGCGGGGAGAGATGTTGCTCTCGGTAAAAGAGCACAAGCAGGGTGCCTTATCCGGCGGCGGCATTTTTAAAAAGGGCAAAAAGGTAAAAGCTCACGAAATTGAAAATTTTACGGTCCAATTGGCTATTATGTTTCGCTCAGGTATTCCTCTTATAGGCGCGCTGGAGGCATTGGAGGAACAAGCTGAAACAGAGACCATGCGATCGGTTGTAAAAGGTCTTATAAAGGCTGTGAGTGGAGGTAAATCACTTTCACAGGCCATGGAAGACTATCCCGGTGTATTCTCATTACTTTATGTAAATATGATTCGGGCAGGGGAGTCAGCAGGTGTCATGGAGCAAATCCTGGAGCGGCTCGGCACCTTCATCAAACACGATCAGGAGGTCGCACGCAACGTAAAATCTGCTTTGCGCTATCCCATGATTGTTACAGGAGCCCTGGGACTGGCCTTTATTGGTGCCATGATATTTATTGTTCCAAAATTCTCAACCATGTTTGAATCAAAGGGCATGGCCTTGCCACTTCCGACTGTGGTTATGATTACTGCAAGTGATTTTCTAATACAGTTCTGGCCCGTGGTGATTATTGGTTTTTTCGCAGGTATCTTTGGATTGAAAGCCTTTGCAAAAACAGAAAAGGGTCGCTTTGCCATAGATGGTTTTAAGCTCAGGGTCCCCGTATTTAAGGAGATATTCCTAAAAACCAATATAGCTCGTTTTGCCCATATGCTTGAAACCCTGAGCCGGGGTGGAATTCAGATAATAAAGGCTATGGAGACAGTGGAAAAGACCGTGGGAAACGTGGTGATTGGTAAGGAGATCGCCAACGCTCGTATAGAAGTTGAAAAGGGAGTGAGTCTGGCAGTAGCGCTTGGGAAGAGTAAGTATTTTCCCAAAATGACGGTAAAAATGATTGCCGTTGGTGAAAAATCAGGGGCCATGGATGATATGATGGCCAATGTCGCAGCTCAATACGATACAGAGGTTGATGTAAAAATTGAAGGCCTTAGTGGTGCCATCGAACCCTTGATGACCGTATTTATGGGTGGCATGTTATTGTTTATGGCTTTGGGTATTTTCCTGCCAATGTGGAATATGTATGGGGCGGTTAAGTGAGTTAGAAGTTAGAAGTTAGGAGTTAGGAGTTCGACCTTCGACCTTCGACCTTCGACCTTCGACTATCCATGAGGGGTTGGAAAGATAGGAGAGCAGTGGTATGAAAGCTTCAGAGTCAAAAAAGGGATTTCGCTATCAGTTCTTCCATCGGACATATCCAACCTGGCTATATTCTGTGGTTATGGTTCTTTTTGCCCTAGCCATTTACATCTGGATAGAGTTTTTTCTCGTAGTCAAAGTGTAGCATTCAAGTACACCCCTTGTTTCGTAATGCTACAAAACAATTTTAATGTAATTTCAAAAAACCTTAATAAACAGGTACTTAAGGTTTGGCACAGCCTTTGCGTTATTGGTGGGCATGTTTGATGAAATACACTTCAGGAGAAACGAAATGAACAGGAATAGTAAAGGTTTTACATTAATGGAGCTGGTTGTTACCGTGGCCATCATTGGCACGCTGGCTGCATTTGCTGTTCCAGCATATCTGGATGCCCAGCAAAATGGTAAAGCCAACAAAGCCCTGGAAACAATGAATACCATTGGTTCAGCCATCGTCAACAAGTACACATCAGTCTCCCATTATGGAATTGGTTCCAGTGCTCTGGCTCAATTGGTATCAACAGGTGGGGCAGATGCATTTACACCTCTGTTAGATGATACAGAACTGATTCAATATGATCGTGGAGCCGGTCCAGTTACAATTATTGTGACTGATTTATTCAAAGATGGGGTTCCCAAGTCCCCTTTTGGTGCCGGTTGGGAAATTGCAGTGTCACCTGATTCTGTTGGTGGTGCTACCTGGTCTGGTGACCCACCTGAGCTGAATATGACCAGCCATCCTATGTTTAAAATTAGAGATGTAAATCAACCCCTAATTATAGCAAAATACACACTTTAAGAATTTGAAAACAAACAAAACATATCAGGAGGATATGAAATGAAAACAAACAATAACAAAGGTTTTACGCTGATCGAGTTGATCATGGTTATCGTGATTCTGGGAATCCTTGCCGCAGTTGCAGTGCCAAAGTTCTTTGATCTCACTGCTCAGGCACAGATTAAGAATAAGAAATCCATTGTTGGTAATATCAAGTCTGGATTACAGCTGTTTTCAGCAAACAAGATCGTGACAACTGGCACAAAAACCTTCCCTAAAGCTCCCATGGGTCTTGGCGCTATTTTAGACGAAGTACCTGAAGATTGGAGTATTGTTGCCGGTGCTGCTGGAACAGATACAATCGTTTATCATCAAGCTGACGGTGATTGGAAAGCTTATGTCTATAAGACGACTTCAGCCACTGACAGTACTGGGTACTCACTTGCCGCAGAGATTGCTCGACCATAATAAGATTCACTGATTCTCGGTATCTAATCATATCGCTGAATTGACATCTTGAACAGATATGGATGCCCTCTTGATTGCCAAGAGGGCATCAGTATTAAAGATAGTCCACACCCAAATATGAGTTTAGCATATGGATATTACACTTCGGAAAAGTCGAGAGGGGCAGGCTAGTCAGGGGTTTACACTCCTGGAGCTCATCGTCACTGTATCCATTATCGGCATCCTGGCAGCTGTGGTCACTCCCACCTATTTGGAGACCCAGACCGAAGCGAAACTCATCATGTCCGAAACCAATATTTCCCAAATAAAACAAGCTTTTATCAATCTCTATCTTCAGGGTTTTTTGGAGCACAAAGGCAATGTATGGCCTGATGAACCTTCGGACAATAAAATGACATACGATTGGGCCAATACGACCGAAGTATTTGATGGTCGCACTGTCGCCCAACTCTTCAATGGGTCGAAAATAATTTATAATCCCTATGAGCACCCCTATCTGTACACCTTGCTGCCGGCAACTGCTCATGAGCAGGCAGGCATTAGGATCGATGATCCAGATACGGGCGTTTCTCATAGCTTCCGCCCATAGGACCTGTCTTTTGAATCCAACTATATCCAGACCGGGTTTTTCATTAGTAGAACTGATAATGGTCATATCAATTATTAGTCTCGTTACAGTGATAGCCCTCCCAAAGGTGGGTCTGGTGATTGATGACGTAAGTGAAAAAGCAGTTAGTGATCGTCTTATAGAGGATTTGAATCTATTGCGTGGTATGGCCATGAGTCAACATGATACAACCTGGCTGGTGGTGAATCAGGCTCAAAATCAGTATAGCTTATGGATAGGTCCATATGCATCTCGTGTGCTTATTCCGGATCCAGACACAGGTGATTCTCAGATTCTCGATCTGGATTCTGCCTATGCAGGGGTTACCATAAGCTCTGTAAATTTTGGTGGCAGCTCAGAAGTCTCATTTAACTGGTGGGGGACACCATCTTCAGCTGGTACAGTTGTGATTAATGGGACACGCACCATAACAGTAGTGGCAGAGACAGGAATGGTGTATGAGTAGGTCAGGGTCACAGTCTGGTTTTTCCATATTAGATATGATCATCGGATTGAGCATCGTTTCCATTGCTATTGTTGGTATCCTGCTTGCGCAACGTAATTACACGACCCAGGCAGCCGAGGTGGAAGTAGGTATCCGGGCAGTCACCCTGGGAAACCACATCATGCAGACCATTCGTATGCACCGATTTGATGAGAATCCGACACCACCCTGGAGTACCAGCTACGGTACAGATGCAGGGGATGGTACTTTCCCAAATGTTGACGATATCGATGATTATGCAAATGGTAGCTGGGATCTGAGCAGTGATGGTTATGAGGGTTATACGGTGACGACGCGTGTTTTTTGTGTAAATCTATCATCCAGTTGGCTTGATAGTGTAGGGCCAGGCACAAATTTTAAACGCATTATTGTGAGTGTAGATAATTCCGTTCTAAAGGATCCAGTCGTCTTCTCTTCAATTTATGCGGGGATTTACCCCTTCGAATGAAGTTAGCTATCCCATATTCAAGAGCTGGATTCACGCTTATCGAACTCATTATCTCCATGACTCTCATGGTGATAACAAGTGGTATTCTGGCCACCATTATTGCCCTCAATTTCGATGTATTGGAAAAATTTTCTGATCGAGAAAAGTTGTTGACGCGCGGTATCCTGGCCACGACTCTTTTTGAACGGGAACTGGGGATGCTCATTGATTCAACAAATATCGTCATTGCAGATGATCAACAATTTCGGTTTAATGATAAATATGGCAACACCTTTGAGTATTCCGTAAGCTCTTCTAACCTGACTCGCCAGGAAATAGGAGTGGGGTCAGCCCTAAATCTGGCGTCTCCTGTTATCAATAGTGACACTAAATTCCAGTATTACAGCGCCAATAATAGTGAACTCACAAGTGTGCCCCTTAGTGTTGCAAACCGTAAACTTGTCAAACTGGTAAAATTTAAACTCGTCATGGATGACGGAGGGGATGGCGTTACGCTTCTCTCAACCGTGTATCCAGAAAATTTGAAGATCTACAACCATTGAGTCCTTCAAGCACACATAAGCGACCCATGAGATTCACAGAGTCTGAGATGGCAAGTCAGTCAGGTTTTGGATTTACGCTTCTCTCATTAGTGATCTCAATTGTCATGGGATTAACCATATCAATGTTTTTCAGACACATATCGACCCAATCCGCACAATGGATAAACATATATACGGCCAGTCAGGCCAAATGGGCTTCGTTGTCGGGTATTGAATACGGTCTATTCAAGGCTGAACTGGGTGAGGCAGATGTGAGTGGAACCTATGACTTCTACAACTCAACCATTGTCATTGACACCCTGGAGGCCTATGAGGGCGGTGGGTCACTCCCCGATTTTTTATATATGGTAACCAGTAGGGGCATATCGGGGGCTGCTATCAGGGATTTTCGCGTTCTCTCGAAAAAATCTCTCAGAGCCATCTGGGGCGATGTATCAATCATTGAGGGAACAGGCAATGTCACCATTGGTGGTTCGGTTACCATAGATGACTCGCTTTACATCGGTCAAAATGTTACCGTATCCGGAGGAACCTTGGGAGCTACCACCCATACTCATCTTTATGCGCCCCCAACCAAATCCGTTTCTCCAGCATCTGGCACAAACTACACTTCAGGCGTACACTCACGAGAGTGGCTTTTTAATCCGGATTTTAACACGGAACCTTATGACAGTATGATTGCAATCGCTGCGGCTATCACGAGCACATCGGGGAACAAGATTAATGGGGATAAACGGTTTCGCAATACGACCATCGATCTCAATTCTTATGCAGATAGTACACTTTACGTTAGAGGAAAAATCACTCTTCAGGGCTGTACCATCACAGGAGGGGACACCACCAGACCCGCTGTTCTGGTGGCAACCAAGGATATCATTGCCGAGGAGAGGCGCGGCACTGAAACAACCTTTGGAGACAATGTGGTGCTCATAGCAGATGATGATATATATATATACGATGTTACACAATTTGGTCTGGACTGGAGTGGTTTAACCCCAGCTAATCGGCCCTCTACTTTCAACATGATGTATGGCTTTGATTTAATTGAGTTTGATAACGACGTAGTGGTCTGGAGCTCCACCTTCTCAAATGACGATATTCGGTTGGATGGTACAACCTATGGGATCATCTATGCTCCAGATAAATTTACCTTAAAACAATCCAGTAGCTACCTTGAAGGTGCCATTTTTGCGCACAAATTTGTTGGGAGTCAAACAAATAAAATAGATCGTGGGCAAATGAATCTAAACCATTACTTCAACCAGGATTTTTTTAAAACTTTTGATTTTGGAGTAATTGATAATTCATTGTTGGAATTTTAAAAGCTGAATCTTGGAAATGACGGTGTGGGCTGTTATTATCCACGTACAAATTGATTGAAGGGAAACTATGAAAGAATTCGGTATTTTATTGTCCTTTATTTCGATCATCATCGGAATACTCCTGCTGGTGGCGCCCAAGGCTCTGGTCAAGTTGGGCGAACAAAGCAATCGACTCTACAACATTGATGGTCTTATCTATCGAAATCGATACATGTTTGGCCTCCTATTGATGGTGGCTGGAGCATTTATGGTTTACACAACACTCTAGGATGTGAGGAATACAGATGCAGGGGTATGATTTATATATAATTTTTATAGCAGCTATTTCTTTTATCACAGGGCTGCTTTTGGTTACCTCACCCAAAACATTGATCAAGGCGGGGGAACTTTTTAACCGTGTGTATAATGTGGAGAGTATCGTCTACACCAAGCGGGTGCCCTTTGGATTGACCTATATAATTTTTGGAGGTCTCCTACTCTATATCCTCTGGTAGCAGGACGAGGAAAGAAATTATAAAAGAGAGGCTGTCCCAATAGGGCAGTCTTTTTTTTTGGTATAGAGGTATAGAGGTATAGGGTGGACTTGCTTATATGACTGCTAATGATATAGTTGTAGATAAATGGGGTCAGCTCCCCCTAAAGCTAGGTTCAAGATTACGAACAACACCAGTCCCCACTTTTTTCCTCAAGTCATGACCAATGAATACCAGAGAACCATTTAGTTTGTCTGATCAGCAAAATGATCAATTTGATGGAGATAGATACGATTCTGAACAGCTATCCTGGGAGTGGTGCATCCAGCTATATCCCAAGGTGATGCTAATAATTCTTAACTATGCTTATGCTCATATGACCAAGACACCCTGTAGAAACCGAAGCTGTGATGGCAAATCAAAGCAAGCCGACACTTCAGGCGCTTCCTGCGTAGAGGGCTTAATAAAGGAATTGTAGAAATCGTGTTGGTTGCTATTACTTATAATCTCATGAAGTTGTTGTGAAGTATAGTGAAAATGTTTGAAAAACTATCTCCCTTATACCCCTATACCCAATTTCTTTTACTTGATGAAAATTGAGCTGTATCGATACAACTCATGACACTTTAGAGAACTCTGAACCAAACACCCCTATATACCAAAAGAGGCCGCCTCAGGTTCTGAGACAGCCTCTTTTTTATTGCACCAATTTTTTAATTGTTAAACTAAGCCAGCGCCTCTGTCAAAATGTCACCAACTTTGGCCAGGAGTGATCCCAGATTTGCATAGTTCTCATCTTTAATGTTGTTGCAAATCTCGGCACCTATATTACTGAGGTTTTCGTAGCCATAACTGGTTCCCGTCCCCTTTATGTTATGACCAAATTTATACACATCAGTATACAGCTTATCAGTAAGGTTATTCCGAACCCCGGGGAGCGCTGTATTTAAATAGTTCAAGTATTCTTTAATCAGTGCCTGAAATTCAGGTGAATCCATGAAATCATCAGTCATTTCTCATATTCCCTTCTTGTCGAATAATCGGGTCTAATATAAATGTCACCAAACCAACCATGAGCTTTTTTTTTAGGTTGAAAGCCACCAGATCAGGACAAAAATCTTCACTTCAAATAGTAGATTTCATGCTGTGAGAGGCAGATATTTACCTGTGCAGAAACCCGTCTTTGTGCTTGGCATGGGTTGGTTTTTATATGTTATTACCATGATGTTGAAAATGGAGCCAAAGGAGCAGACATGCTGAAGCAATCACACCCGGAAATAGTGGCCACTCAGAATGCTCCCAGCTATCCCAATCTGGAGTTCCATCTCAGGCAGGCCCTGGATCAAACCTATAAATTCAGCCCTCCCATGTTTGCCCTGGAAAGTGGTAAATTCAAGATCGATTACCATGAGCTCCAAAATCTGATCCACAGAATGGGGGAGCTTCAACCAGATCGCGGGTTTAGATCAAGTGAGCTGCACGGAATGGGTCTGTTGTCCCTGCTTTCCCATAAATTGATCCGTCTGTACCGCAACCAGGTCAACCCATCATATATCCAAGATCTCACCACTTTTCTTGAAACAGAATTGAGCCCATCAGTTCTGAATGATCTTTTAGGCAATTATCTGGAAGCACTTCCCTCAGATAGTTTCAAATCTTCTTCAACTGGTGTTAACGAGTATCTGAAGGGGCAAACAAAATCGGTTCCCAACACCCAGGTCGTTGTTGAAGAGTTGCTGGTCCACATCCTGGCTTTGAATAACCCCGCCTTTGATAAATATGATGTGGTGTTCAAAGAAGATTTTCACAGAGCGATCAAGACCTCAGATAAATTATTAAAAAGCATCAACAAATGGTCGGCTGGGTCAACTGGTTTTGGGCGTTCTGGAAAAAATGTGATTGAGCTCCTTATGGAACCAATCCTTGCTGCACCCGATTCAATTGAAGGACAACTCGCCTATATCCGCAAACACTGGAGTACTTTTTTAGGCTCTCACCTCATGGATCTGCTCCGAGGACTGGACCATTTCGAGGAAGAAAACCGCTTTCGTGGTTTTGGTCCCGGCGAATCTCAAGTTCCCAGCTATTCTGGTGAACTCCAGGAAGGCGAATTTTATAGCGAGGACAGTGATTGGATGCCTCGGGTAGTCATGATTGCCCGTAATTCTCTGGTCTGGCTGGATCAACTATCCAAAAAATATAAGCGCGACATCAAAACCTTGCGGGATATTCCTGATGAGGAATTGGATCTCCTGGCACAACAGGGTTTTACGGTGCTCTGGCTAATTGGTCTCTGGAATCGCAGCAGTATTTCGAAAAAGATCAAACACTGGTGTGGAAATCCCGATGCTGAATCTTCTGCCTACTCCCTGAAAGAATACCAGATCGATCCCAGCATTGGAGGTCCCCATGCCCTGGAAAATCTCAGGTCTCGTGCCTGGGAACGAGGGATACGCCTGGCCAGTGATATGGTGCCCAACCACACTGGGCTGGACTCAGACTGGTTGAAGCAACATCCCGAGTGGTATATCAGTACCGACAATTCACCCTTCCCAGCCTATCGTTTTGATGGCGGCGATCTTTCAGACGATCCAGACCTCAGCATTCATCTGGAAGACCATTATTATAACCGCTCCGATGCGGCAGTCGTCTTTAAAGCCCATGATCATCGCAATGGTAGTACACGCTACGTATATCATGGTAATGATGGTACCTCAATGCCCTGGAATGATACAGCGCAACTTAATTATCTGAATCCTGAGTTAAGGGAAGAGATTATTCAGGTTATTCTTAATGTGGCGCGACAATTTAAAGTCATCCGCTTTGATGCCGCTATGACCCTGGCCAAACGCCATGTTCAACGCTTGTGGTTCCCAGAACCTGGATCCGGTGGGGATATCCCTTCCCGAGCTAATTATAGTATGAGCGGCGCTGACTTTGATGCAGCCATTCCAGCAGAATTCTGGCGCGAAGTTGTTGACCGGGTGGCTAAGGAAGTACCTGATACTTTACTGCTGGCAGAGGCATTCTGGATGATGGAAAGTTATTTCGTCCGTACCCTGGGTATGCACCGTGTATACAACAGCGCATTTATGAATATGCTCAAGATGGAAGAGAACGGCAAATTCTTTGATATGATCGCCAAAACCCTGGAATTTGACCCCCGCATCCTACAGCGATTTGTGAATTTCTTGAGTAATCCTGATGAAGATACTGCTATTGCCCAGTTTGGTAAGGGTGACAAATATTTTGGTGCCACCGTGCTCATGGTGACACTACCTGGTTTACCCATGTTTGCTCATGCTCAAATCGAAGGTTTTGAAGAGAAATACGGTATGGAATATCGTCGTGCCTATTGGGATGAAACCCCTGATGATGATCTCATTAACAAGCACAAAGCCCTGATATTCCCGCTCATGAAAAAACGCTACCTCTATGCCGGAGCTGGAAATTTCAGATTATTCCCCTTTATGAATGCAGATGGGCACAAAGTGGATAGCGTTTTTGCCTACACCAATCATAGCGGTACAGAACGCTCTTTGGTTCTGGTCAATAATTCCTATACCAGTCAGTCCGGTTGGATAAAAACATCCACTCCTTTTAATACGGATCCCACATCAGATCACCCCAACCTGGTTTCAGAAGATATGATTGTTGCCCTCTCGTTTGGTGTAGAGAACAGCTATTATGTCATCTTCCAGGAGCAGGCCTCAGGGCTATGGTATATCAGAACCGTTGAACAGATTCGTAATCAGGGCTTATTTATGGAGTTATCTGGTTATGAATCTCAGATTTACCTGGGCTTTCAGCTGGTCAGTGATACAGAGGCAATTCCCTGGTGGAATATTCATCAGGATCTGAATGGCAGGGGTATCAATGATTTTGCCCCTCTCTTCCGGGTTATTGAACTGGAGCCAGTTCATCGACTTTTCTGCAATATGATGCAGCTAATCACTGGCAAAGACATTTTGCCGGACAGCAAATCTCTGTTTATGAAATTTTCACCCCTCCTGGAAGCCATGTTGGAGATGGAAAATATTTCCCTCATGCTGGAGGATGTTGAAGATTTTGCCCAGAATTATGAAGTACTGTTGAGTCAATCCCAGGAGCTTTTAGTTTCAGTATCGTCAGATGCTATGGAGCAGCATAGATTTGTACTTGCCTGCACCTATTTCGCCCGTCAGGTGCATGCTGCTAGTCCACAGTCCCCTAATAGTATGGTTGATACCTTTGGGCTGGAGGATCAGATCAATAATTGTCTCGGTACTGCTCAGACCATCAATCTGGCCGGACTGCTTACTGTCCTGGAGTTTGCCGACAGAGCCAGAGCCCTGCTTAAAAGGGATACCCATGCATTTTTTGTTGAATTATTCAAGCGCAGGGGTGTACCAGAATACTTCCAGTTAAATGAGGTTGAGGGAATACAATGGTTCAATCAAGAGCGTATGGATCATTTCCTGGAGTATTTCGGTGTCCTCTATGCTCGGGAATTATCCTCCCCTGAATATTCAAGAATCCTGAACTGCGCCAAGTCCTCAGATTTCAAATTGGATGTTTTCCTGGAGCAGCTTTCCAAGGGCTAAATATTTTATCCTGAATTCATCCTGAAGCCAAAAAATAGGTTTCCCCTACTATTGTTTGTCGTTGATTTATATTAAATGATCTAGCTGGCGAAACAGTTATATTTGCGAATCAAAAATTCACCTGAGGAGGTCACCCATGAAAATAAAGTTTTTGACATTGGTAATTTTGGTTTTGTCCATCTCTGTACTCATGGCGACCCCTCCCAACAATGATTTTATTGTGGCAGCCGGAACTACATATGATGGGGATATCGAGACCACCAATCAGGATGTTATCATCCTCTCTGGAGCCACAGTCGATGGCGATATCGAAACGACATCTGGTGATGTTTATCTTGAAGAGAATGCAAAGGTTGAAGAAAAAATAACCACATTAAGTGGTAATGTTTATCTGGATGTAGGATCTCAGGTAGATAAGACCATTGACACTCAAAGTGGTACCATACGCGTCCGCCAGAATGCCACGGTGAAAGGCAATATCACCACTGAATCGGGGGATATAAAGGGCGAAGGAGCCATCTTCGACAAAAACATAAGCACCAGGCATGGTCACATCTCGCTGAAAGTGGGTAGCCACGTTAATGGAAATGTATCTATACTGAATAGGGGCCACGGCAATGATCTCCCTGTGGTTGAGATTTATCTTGGGGAAGATGTCTATATTGATGGAAAAGTCATTGCCAGCCATGTGGGGGATAATGTTGACCTGTACATGTGGGGTGCAGAAGTGAATGGCGAAATCGATAAAGTTAATGTCGTTGGTGGTGAGGACGAAGAAGACGAAGACGATGATGAGGACCAGGGTGGTGAATGTGGAGGTCGTCCAGAATGGTCTAACTCTGTTCAATACCAAACCAATGATGAAGTGCACAAGGATGGGAACGCCTATCAAGCCAAAAAGGCCTCAAAGAAAAAAGATCCTACCAAATCTAAGAACAGTAAATATTGGAGAGACCTCGGGGATTGTTAATCGAATGGCAAACAGGACAACTGTCTTTGCGGGATTGATTCTGCACCTAACTGTCAGTCGCTCAATAACCAACATGCCACAGTTAGCATAGTGGGGAATTAGTAACTATTTAATACTCTCCAAAATTTGCGGGAGAATATTGGTAATCATCTTGTCGGTAGCGTTGTCAAATGCCTTGTTTGCAGCATTTTCATAGCTCAAATCAATACCCTTTACCCGGGACAGTGAATTCGCATAGATCTCTGATCCACTTTTCCTCTCGATTACATTTAAATTCACATCAGCAAAGGTGGTATACATCCCGCTATATTCGGTTCCTCTGGTCGCTGTGGCGTTCAGGGTCATGTGCCAATCGGCATCCTGTGGATTATCCACAAAATTGAAACCCTCGCCTATAAAGTGATTTTTTATTCGGGGTTCTACCTGCAGCTGTTGCAGAGGTTTGCCACTAAATGACTCATTGGATTCCAGATAGATCGAGGGATTTTCCACATCCAGAACAATCCGTACTGCAGTCGGGGGGATACTTTTAATAATTCCGACTAAAATAGGAGACTCAACACCATGAATGAGCTGCTCAACATCCACGCCAACTTCAAGAACCTGGAGTTTTAAGGGTGCGGTGATGTTGGTGACGTGAAGGGTCGCAAACCCCTGCTGGCCAGTTTTAACACTCCCCAGTACTTCCCCTGCACCCCTGTAGAATTGAACCTTGAGCGGAAGACCACGCAAGGGTTGACCCGTATTTCCTTTGGCAAAAACTGTCAGTTCCTCAGTTATAGGTTGTCCCAGTTTGGCCGTGAGTGCAGACTTGTTGGGTGAGAGATCGATACCCGATAACAGAGACTGAAGCCGGGAATTGACTTCATTGCTGAGAATAACGGTTTGACCTTCAAGATTCACCTCAAGTGCTTCATTGAGGTAGGGCAGGAGGGGGAGGAAAGCCTGGATGATGGCGTTAAAAGCATCAGAAAATTGGTTCAGTTCATTTGCTGCGTTGGCTTTCTCCAGGAAATCTGTTGAAAGTGCCACTGCGGCCTGGCGTTTCCTGGCTTGTACGGCTGCATACTGGGCTTTTGACAAGCGGTAATAGGCGTAGTGATAGGTGGCATCCTGCCAGGTATCCACCAGCTCATGGCCTTCCAGATCGGCCACCGCTTCGGAACGGGCAGTTGCCAGATATTCGTCTTTCGTCATGGTGCCATTCTCAATGAGGGTGGTGACAATATCGCTGGTAATTTTCACAGTAATTTGGGAGGCTAAATCTGCCAGGGCCATATCCTGAGCGCTTTTCTGTGCTTCTGACCCATATTGATTTTTAGAGGCCGAACCTATACCGAGATAATAGTTGGGGTCAACGGGTTGCTGAATCAGCCAGCTCGGCTTGGGCCCAGCTTGTATGGCTTCCGGGCTACCTCCTGGATTTGTGCCTGAACCGCATCCAGTCATAAGCAATAGTGTGATGAGCAATGTAAGTGTTCTGATATATTTCATAGGGACCCCGAATTACCATCTATTAAAAGAATGGCTGAAAAATAGTGTGGAGCAATGGAATTCAAAATAGTCAATGAATCTACAAATTATGTTCAATTGTTGAGTGACAAATCTCATTCGACATGGTTGAAGAATTGGTTTAAATAGAATTACCATTAATATGTTACCCAATACATAATTTATTGAACTTTTCAAGGATGAATAAGTTCATACCCCTGACTAAAGGGAAAAATGAAATGAGACTGCCGAAATGAAACTTGTTACTATTATTGGTGCTCGTCCCCAGTTCGTAAAGGCTTCAGTTGTCTCAAAAGCTCTGCGAGAGGCCGGTCATACTGAAATTCTGGTCAATACGGGGCAGCATTATGATGATAATATGGCGCGAATCTTTTTTGAGGAAATGGGCATTCCCAAACCCGATTATGACCTGGGCGTCGGTTCAGGAACCCATGCCGCCCAGACTGCTAGCACCCTGGTGGGTATAGAAAAGATTCTTTTCATTGAGAAGCCGGATTTTATAATTGTTTTTGGTGATACCAACGCTACAGTTGCTGGCGCCTTGGCAGCTGCCAAACTCCACATAAAAATTGTACATATCGAAGCGGGTTTGCGATCCTTTAATCGGGATATGCCAGAAGAGATAAATCGGGTCGTCACCGACGTATTGTCAGACCTTTTGTTTGTCCCAACCCAGGTAGCCGTGGATAATCTCAAGCGGGAGGGAATCACTTCAGGAATTCATGTAGTGGGTGATGTCATGGTTGACGCATTAATCACCTACACCAAAATAGCAGAGAAAAAATCACATATTTTGAATCAATTGAAACTCGAAAAAGAAAAATTTCTGCTCATGACCATCCATCGACCCTCCAATGCTGATCATGATGATAGATTGCTATCCATCCTCAAGGAGGTTTCCAGAATCGACCTGCCGGTTATTTTCCCCATACACCCCCGCAGCAGATCCAGAGTGGAAAAACTCATCAGCCAAACCAATGGCAATATTCGCATTGTTGATCCAGTGGGCTATTTGGATATGATGCTACTAGAAAAATATGCCAGTATTATTATCACGGATTCAGGGGGTGTCCAGAAGGAAGCCTATTTACATAGAACACCCTGCCTCACCGTTCGAGGGGAAACAGAATGGGTCGAAACCGTGAGTGATGGCTGGAACTATATTGTGGGTGATCAGCTTGAGGAAATCTCTACCCTGGCTAATAATTTCCCGGAACCAAAGGAATGGAACCCCCACTATGGAGATGGGCAATCAGCAGCTAAAATTGTTCGGATACTTGAAGAAAATTTGGCTTGAGCACTATCCTAGGTCCCGACAATCATTTTAGAATTGCTACGAAGCATTTGAATGGGGAACGATATTTGCTCAATACCACCCCGATGTATAAAATGAGAGATGAGTATAAATATTGAATAGCATGACAGTAATTTTAAGGAAAATCTAAATGCAATTTATTGATTTGGCGAAACAACAGTCCCTGATAAAAACAAACCTGGATAAGCGCATCCAGGACGTTTTAGCCCATGGCAAATACATTATGGGACCCGAGATCAAAGAGATGGAAGCTCAGTTGGCTGAATATGTCGGTGTTAAACATTGTGTGAGTTGCTCTTCAGGAACAGATGCCCTCCTTATGCCGCTCATGGCCTGGGATGTAGGTCCTGGAGATGCCATCTTCACAACGCCCTTCACTTTTATTGCCACAGCTGAAGTCATCCAACTTTTAGGAGCAACACCCATATTTGTGGATATTGATCCCAAGACCTACAACATCTCCCCAGAACTTCTGGATATTGCCATCGCCAATGTGATTGAAAAAGGCGAATTGAACCCCAAGGCAATTATTCCTGTTGATCTATTTGGTCTTCCTGCCGACTATGCTGCCCTTGAACTCATTTCAAAGAAATATGATATCAAAATTCTTGAGGATGCTGCCCAGGGTTTTGGAGGTCAGATTGATGACCGCATGGCCTGTAGTTTTGGTGATGCTGCCTCAACCTCATTTTTTCCAGCCAAACCTCTCGGCTGTTATGGTGATGGTGGTGCTATTTTTACAGATGATGATGAGCTCTATGAAAAATTAGTATCTATCAGGGTTCATGGTAAGGGTGGCGACAAGTATGACAATGTTCGTATCGGTATCAATGGACGTATGGACACTCTCCAGGCAGCAATTGTGCTGGAAAAATTTACACTCTTTCCTACCGAAGTAAAATTGCGCAACGAAGTGGCAGCGAAGTACAATAATTTGCTTTCTGATCGAGTGGTCATCCCCGAAGTTGCAAGTGGCTATACCAGCGTCTGGGCCCAGTATTCGATTTTGGCTAAGGACGCTGATGATAGAGCAGCCCTCCAGGCAAAACTCAAAGATGCCGGTATTCCATCAGCCGTTTATTATCCAAAACCATTGCATCAGCAGACTGCCTTCAATCATCTCGCCTACAAGGATGGAGATTTTCCTGTCAGCGAGGAAATGAGCCAGCGCATCTTCAGCCTACCCATGCACCCCTACCTGGAGACGGCAGATATTGCCATGATATGCGGAGTGATCAACGGGTAAGAAACTCACTGGTCTAAAGTCGAAAGTCGAAAGTCAAAAGTCAAAAGTCTGAATGTCCAAAGTCACCCAATTCGAGGATTTGCGAATCTGGCAAGAAGCCAGGGCTTTAGTAGGGTCTATTTATGCTACCTTAGCAAGCCACGCTCTTGCGTCCAAGGATTGGGGCTTTCGCAATCAGATTCAGTCTGCCTCCGTATCGATAATGAATAACATAGCAGAGGGATTTGAAAGATCTTCGGATAAAGATTTCGCACGATTCCTCGACATAGCAAAAGCATCTAGTGGAGAAGTGAGAAGTATGCTATATCTTGCAGAGGATTTAAAGTACATAGGCGCTGAACAAGCGAGCGAATTAAGAAATGGCGCAATCCAAATATCCAAAGGTATATCAGCACTCCAGAAGCACCTTCGAAAGTAGCCGGGAACTTATACCTTCGACTTTCAGACCTTCGACTTTCGACTACGCTTAATGGCCATGAAATTAGCAAACCATTGAAATTTTGAAAAAGGGATCAACATGAGTAAAACCATTAAAATCTGCGTCGTCGGTGCTGGCCGTTGGGGAACCAACCATATCAAGACCTTGAAAAATCTTGGTGCCTTAGCTGGTATTGTGGAATCCCGTGAAAATCGCCGGGAGGAATTGAAGACTTTATTTCCCGATGCAACTCTATTTAACAGTGTCAGAGATGTTCCCCTTGATGAATTCGATGGTTTCACAGTTGCGACCCCGGCTGAAACTCACTTTGAGGTTGGCTCTTATCTCTTGGAGCAGGGTAAACATGTTTTGATAGAAAAACCCATTGCTCTGAATACAAAAGAAGCAGGTGCCCTTAAGGCCCTGGCTGACAAGCATAAAGTGAATCTCATGGTGGGCCATGTCCTGCTTTTTCATCCAGCCATTATCAAGATTAAAGAAATGATCGATTCAGGGAAGATTGGCAAGCTGGAGTACATCTACAGCAATCGCCTGAATCTTGGCACGGTTCGCACTGAAGAAAACATTCTCTGGAGTTTTGCACCCCATGACATCTCAATTTTCGAATATTTCATAGGCTCAAACCCCATAGAAGTCGTCAGTCGGGGAGGCGCATTTTTAACACCAGGTATTCATGACACTACCATGACCTCATTGACTTATCCAAATAATGTAGTAGGACATATTTTTGTCAGTTGGCTGCATCCTTTCAAAGAACACAGAATGGTCATGATAGGGTCCAAGGGTATGATCTCCTTTGAGGATAGTTCTGCAGAAAAAGATATCCTGTTTTATGAAAAGGGTATTGATTGGATCCAGGGAGAACCCATCAAGCGTGATGGACCTACCGAAGTGATTCCCTACGAGAAGGGCTTCCCTCTCACCAATGAAATCCAGTATTTTATCGACCACCTTGATGGATCAAAATTGGAGATAGCAGACGGCCAGAATGCCTTTGATGTCCTGGAAGTCTTGGAAAAGGCCACCCATTCACTTCAGGGAACCATGCCGGAAGTAAATGATGAAGCGCCTACAGCGAAATCTGATTTTTTCGTACACCCCACCAGTGAAGTAGACGCCGGAGTTACGGTGGGCAAGGGTACCAAAATCTGGCATTATTCACATGTTCAAGGTGGATCCTCCCTGGGTGAGAATGTCTCCATTGGCCAGAATGTCAATGTGGGCAATAATGTGAAAATTGGTAATTCTGTCAAAATTCAAAACAATGTCTCAGTTTATGAAGGTGTCGAGTTGGAGGATTATGTCTTCTGCGGACCTTCCATGGTTTTCACCAATATACAGCGTCCCCGTTCAGAATTTCCCCAGAGGGGTACTGAGTTTTATGCTAAGACTCTGGTAAAGAAAAGCGCCTCCATAGGTGCCAATGCCACCATCGTGTGTGGATCTACAATCGGTGAATATTCCTTCATTGGTGCCGGAACTGTGGTTACCAAAGATGTCCCCGCTTTTGCGTTGGTAGTCGGTAATCCCGGCAAGATAATTGGCTGGGTAGACAAAAAAGGCTACAAACTGACCTTCGATGAAGCTGGCACAAGCAAATGTGGAAACTATAAGCTTAGCAATGAGCAGGTGCAGTACATAGGGGAATAGCCCTTCAGACCTACGAATTAAAAGTTAAAAGTTAAAAATGATGTACTCTCCAAGTTGCGATATTGATGGTCGACGGTAACAAATCTGATATTAAAGCAAGAACCTTTGAGTTCTCTGTCCAAATTGTTGCGCTGTATCGGTTCTTGAGAAATGAGAAAAAAGAATTAACGTTGGGGAAGCAACTTCTTCGTTCAGGGACATCGATTGGGGCAAATTGCTCAAAATTACTTTTAGATCCTTATGACACTTTGGCATAAAAATCTGGAATCTCGTTTTTCTGGTTTACCCAGCCATCAGCAAATTATTATGGTTGCCAACGAATTGAATCGGGCCAACCATCAGCAGAATAATACAAGCGAATACAAAGCCTGTCTGGAGCGTGCACTAGAGCTTCTGGATTTTATTATCAATGATAAAGTCAAGTGGAGCAAGAAATATAGGGAGTTACTGCGGGCACGACAATATTTAGCCTCGCTTTACATAAACGCAGGGACTTACACTGAGACCACTGTACTGCAGCGCACCTTGATACAGATGGATCCCGTTGCGACTTCCATGCTAATAGATTAATTTGTCGTTTGGAATCTCCAGGAAATGGCGATCTGTCAAGTGTTACCCATGTCCTGACTTTACACCCAAACACTTTCGACTTTCAGACCTTTGACCTTCCGACCTTCGACTGATTTCCTTCTGTCTCTGCGCCCTCAGAGAGAACCATTTTCGAACCACTCATTTTTAACTTTTAGCTTTTAATTTTTTCACTTCTCCCTCCCAATTCACAATTCATCATTCCCACTTTCTACTTTCTACAAAATCAGCAGAAACCTCTTTTGATTGCTAGAAACAAATATACTTTGCGCCTTGTACTTCAAATAGATCAGGGAAAACGGCAGGTTGATAAAAATTTATTATCTGAACACTCAACTGAGCATGACTTAAGAGCATTAGATGGCTTCTAGATATAGAGAATTATTCAACAAATCTGCTGATGCTTCCCTGATCATCAATAATGGCTTGTTTGTGGATTGCAACCAGGCCACCGTAGATATGCTTGGATTTAAAACCAAGGCAGACGTACTAAACACCCATCCCTCTGAGCTTTCACCTGAATTCCAACCCGATGGACAGGACTCAGTAAGTAAGGCGGATAAGATGATGGCTTTGGCGTATCAGAATGGGAGTCATCGTTTTGAATGGGATCATCTTCGAGCCAATGGGGAAGTATTTCCAGTAGAGGTTCTCTTAACTGCTATATCCCAGGACGCTGGCAATGAGACTTTGTATGTTGTTTGGCGGGACATCACCGAATTCAATGAAAATCAGAAGTTTCAAGCAGCAACCAGCACCCTGGCCGATCAACTCAGTGTGGTTATGGATATGCATGAGATCGCCCAGGTAGGAGCACAACAGATCAGACGCTTTTTAGAGAGTGATGCAATCTCAATTAATTTTATCGATCATAAAGGGGGCATCAACAGGGGTCTCTATACTGAGGATACGCTGGAAGGAGATCTGAAACCCACGACATTCAAACCTCTCTCCACATCCTTTGAGAAGTTGGATACTGATAGTATTGAGGGCATCCCCAAACCATTACTCCTGAATCGGACCGAAGCTGAAATCAAAGCAAAATCCATGGATCGCCCATTTGGGGCTGTTTCCAGAAAAAGTGCTTCCCTCATGTTTGCACCTATCATGTGGGATAAGGTAAAAGTGGGAGAGATAACTGCCCAGAGCTATACCTTTAAAAAATATTCAGAAAAGAGCCTTTCCCAACTCCAGATGCTGGCCACACAAATTGGAGGTGCTTTACTCCGGGCCAAGGCCTCTGAAGACTTAAAAATTGAGCATAAAGAATTACGCAAGAATCAATCTCAGCTTCTTTTATCACAGCAATTGGCTCACATAGGAAGTTGGGAATATGATGTTAAGAATAAGCGGGGTTTTTGGTCTGAAGAACTATATAGGATATATGATCTTGATCCTGGAGAGACGATTACGCGGCGCCGACTCCTGGATATCATTCATCCACGGGATGTGGAATTATTCGATCAGGAAATGCAATCTGATACCTTGGTAAGAACGGATTATAGAATCATCCGATCTGATGGCAGCATTCGTTGGATTCATGAGGAGGTTGACAATCCCAAACTCGAAAACGGAAAACCAATATTATTGAGGGGTTGTGCCCAGGATGTCACCACCAGAAAGGAAGCTGAGGAGCGCCTGGCAGAATCAGATAAACTCAGGGAACTTCTGCTGGATATCATCACCCATGATTTAAAGAACCCGGCAGGCGTCATATTCGCCATGTCAGAATTGGCCGTTCAACAAATGCCTGACAATAAAGTAATCGATGTGCTTTATTCTACTTCAGAGAGGTTACTAAAGGTTCTTGATGAAACCTCACTTCTCACACAGGCCACATTTGGCGAGAAGATTCCGCTGCATCGATTGGATCTATATACCTTGATCACTGAAGTTGTGGAAGAATTCTCCGGGCGTCTTACTGAGGTTTCCATAGCCATGGAAGTCAATGTCCCGGAACAGCTTGTCATCTATGCCAACCCTTTGATTAGCGAGGTCTTTAAAAACTATATCGCCAATGCCATCAAATACGCTGAGGATGGCAAAAGAATTGTGATCAACGCAGAATTAGAAGAAGATGCAGTCTGTGTCTCAGTGAATGATTTTGGCACCACCATCCCGGAATTTGACCGCAAGCGTATCTTTGAACGCAATACCAGAATCAATAGTGCCGACCAAAAGGGCAGGGGCCTGGGCCTGGCCATCGTCCAGCGCATCGCAGCTGTCAATGATGCCACCGTCTGGGTGGAGCCCAACAAACCCCGAGGCAATCGCTTTTATGTCCGCATTCCTGTCCCCGCGCCAACAACTCAACCCGCTACAGAGTAACCAGCACCCGTCCAACTTTCGACCTTCAGACCTTCGACCTTCAGACCTTCGACCAATTGGTATACCTTTTTGACAGCACTTTACCCCGCTAATGCATAAATTCTAAGCATAATAATTCCAGTTCGGGATATAATCAATGTGCTTAACTAAATAGATGTTTAAAAGCTAATATATTATCTATAATATGTTATATTAATCAATAAGGGATAATATAATGGATATACAACAATATATAATTGACGATTTTAATCCTAACAAAATTTTAGAAAAAATTGCCAGCCGCATGAAAGCCAGACGCATTCTTTTGAATATTACTCAGAGGGAACTTGCAAATCAATCTGGAGTGAGTTTGGGAAGCATTAAGAGATTTGAAACAAAGCATCTGATTGCTCTTCAAAGCCTGATCAAGATTGCAGTTGTATTAGATGCTTCAGAAGAGTTTCACCAATTATTTCCCCAGGATAAATACAAAAGTATTGCTGAAGTATTAAGAGTTGCAGAGAAACAACCTAGACAACGTGCCCGTGATGTTTGATCTTATTAATTTGATTGATGTAAAGATTGGCTCTTTGCTGGTTGGGCAAATTGCTCAAACTCCTCAGCGGAAAATTGTTTTTGAATATTCACCCGATTTTCTGCAGGATGGCTTTTCCATATCTCCATTTTACCTCCCTCTGAAGCCTGGCCTTTTTACTGCACCCGACGAACCATTTGCTGGGAACTTCGGAGTTTTTAATGATAGTCTACCCGATGGGTGGGGTACCCTACTCCTGGATCGCTTCCTCACCAGCCAGGGGATTTCTTTAAACTCACTATCTGTCCTTGACCGTTTGAGTCTCATCGGGTCAAATGGGATGGGCGCTCTCCAATATTTCCCGGATCAAAAAATTCAATCGGAGGTTAGTTCTACAGAGTTGGCCTTCCTTGCCCAGGAAGTGCGGAAGGTGATCTCAGAGACGGAGTATTCTGAACATTTAGAAATGTTAATTGGTGTGGGGGGATCACCAGGTGGAGCCAGACCCAAGGCTCTGATTAAGCACAATAATGAATCCTGGATGGTAAAGTTTCCCTCATCACTTGATCCTCCTGATATTGGCTGCATTGAATTCGAATATTCTCGTATTGCGCGAAAGTGCGGCATTGAAATGCCACAAACACAACTATTCGAAAACAAATATTTTGGGGTTAAGAGATTTGATAGAGAGGGCAACAAACGCATTCATATGCATACTGCCTCAGGCCTACTCAATGCAAGTCACCGTTACCCATCCCGGGATTATACTGACCTAATTAAGGCCTCTTTCGCACTGACCAAAAATATCAATGATTCATATAAACTCTTTAGACAAATGGTCTTCAATGTACTAACTGGTAATAAGGATGATCACGCAAAAAATTTTTCATTTACTCATGGTGAAAAAGGATGGAGCCTAGCGCCGGCTTATGATCTTGCCCCCAGTAGCGGCTTTAATGGAAACCACTCCACAACGATAGCTGGGCAAGGCCAGCCATCAAAATCTGATATTATTGAAGTTGGAACACATGTGGGACTCAAGCTGAGTCACCTGCTCCAAATCTTTGATGACGTCTACGAGAATTGCACCTCTATTCGTCAGGGGCACTGGTAAGTAGAGGTAAAAGTTACCCCTGGCGACTTGATAAAGCACAAATAGAGCTTTATTACCTCGGTTTCTGCAAAAACACCCCAAAATAGTGTATATGAATGTTGAGGAAAGATAGTCTTCTTTTTTCAAGAAACTCACCTGATTCTCTGGTCCATACTATGATGGTACGCAAGGTCCAGATTTAGTTTTAGATGAGATCCTTGGACTGGTCAGTGCATTTGGTGTGGATTGGGTCCTTGCGGACCATCGAATTGGAAACAAGGAGAACCTCAGACTAAAACAGAGAATTGGCAAACGCCTGGTAGAAGTAGAATATAGTCCTGGATCTCACCCAGTAATCTGGAAGAACGACAAGAAAAGATTTTCCATCCCCAGGACTGAAAGTCTGGATAGGCTTTTCAATCAATTGCGAGCAGGTCGTTTCACAATTGAGTTCAGGTGCTTTTATCGGAGATATTCTGTCACCGATTGACGAAACTTGGAATGCGGCTAGCCAATGATCACTTTGGATACACACATTATCATCTGGGACGCTTTGCAACCTGAGAAACTTACATCCAAAGCAAGAAAAATGATTGATCAGGCGAATGAGTTGGGTGAAATCTGCATCGCAGACATCTCACTATGGGAAATAGCCATGCTCATGCCCAAGAAACGTCTGGTCGTAGATACTACGTACAGTGAGTTTATTAGTCTCATTAGAGCTGCGAATCACTACATATTTGAGAGGATCACTCCAGAGATAGCCGATCTTTCTGTTTCCCTGGAATCAGGAATAAATCTAGATCTCGCTGATCGACTCATTTGCGCAACTTCAATTGTGCGAGGAGCGCCCTTAATAACCGCTGATTCAAATTTGCAGGCATCAAAAATAGTGAAAACAATTTGGTGAAAAATGGGCGTTCTATACGAGGTTTCGAGCTGACCTGCCTTAAAAAGGGCATTTTGGTTCTTTTGTGGCGTCAAAAGAACAAGAACACTTGGCAACCAGGTAACTTTGGATTATTGGTCTCACGCAGAGCTCGCAGAGACGCAAAGAAATAATAAGTCGAAGGCATGTCCTGTCGAAGGGTCGAAAGTCTAAATGTCAAAAGTTGAGCAATTTCCCATCGTAGTCCAGGGGACGTAGATGGGCCTAAAGCGTTTGAAAGACCCCCCAAAATAGTGCTTGGGGATATTCTATCTAATTGTACATTATAGCGTAACAATAAATGTACAATAGGAGAAAATTGAAATGCAAAGAATACGATTAGATCAAGATATAAAGCCACTATCAGAGTTTCGCGCAAATGTCACAACATTCATTGATGAGATGAAAAGAAATAAAAGACCAATTGTAATTACTCAGCATGGAAAAAGCTCAGCAGTAATGCTTGGAGTTGCTGAATATGAACAAATGCTTGAGAAACTGGAATTGCTCTCTGATATCCAGATAGCTGAAACACAATTGTCAGCAGATAAGGGTTTGTCTCATGAATCCGCAAAATCCCAAGTCCTTAAGGATCTCGATGCATGAGAATAATTTGGTCACCGTTATCATTAGATCGAGTAACTGAGGTTGCAAAATATGTTTCTGAAGAGGACAAAACTGCTGCTATTGAGCTGGTTGAACATCTATTCTCACGCGTTGAGCAATTAAGTGAATTTCCAGATAGTGGTCCTATCGTTCCTGAATTGGGTAGACCAGATGTAAGACAATTGGTGGATGGTAGTTATCGAATAATCTATAAGGTAGAAACTGAGATTATCTCTATTCTTACCGTAAGGCACCATAGACAAAGCTTTTCTGAGGATGATATCTGATAGGCAATTTTGGGGCTTTCTAACAAAGGTTCAAGCTGACTCAAGCTAAATACCTTAGTTGGACTGGAGAGGTTGAATCTAAAAATGGATCTTCTGATGATTGACAGCCTTCGGTCAAAATATTAATCATCAACAAGTAGACTTTCATTCATCTTTAACACCACCGATGATTCATAAGCCGGTTCATTTGTATAAATTGAATGCCTTGCCAATCCCACACTCGCCTGCAACTGAAATTGTTCCTTGATTTACTAGAGGGAATAATTCTTCATTCGATTATTATACTAAAATGAAGAATAGCTTGATTAGTGAACATCGCTGCTTATCTTTTGCTATGAAATTTCATAATAGAGAAAATGAGCTGGAACAATTAAACCGAATCGAAGGTCTCTCCAGAGAGCAGTTTTTCTTCCTGAGGATTACCGGGCGACGCAGGATCGGTAAAACAGAGCTTATCCGTGAATGGATACAAGGGCAAAGATCAAAAGTGCTTTACTTTTATGTGACGCGCCAAAATGAGGCAACCCTGTTGTCTGAGTTCAAACAAATACTTGCCCAGGAATATCCTGAGTACCGGAGCGTTGAATTTGCCGGAATGAGCCAATTCATACAAACGTTGTTCGATGTGCATATCCGCCACCACGTCATCACCATATTCGATGAATTCCAAGAGTTTCAGTGGCAGGCGAATGACCCATTTTCGATTATCCAAAAAGAGTTAGACCAGCGCCTGGGAAAGATGAAAGGTTTGCTTGTGGCTGTGGGAAGTCTGCAAAGCATGATGACCAGATTGTTTGATGATGCTAAACAACCCTTGTTTGGGCGCTTAAATGCCTCCCTGCATTGCACATCATTTACGCCACGATCCTTAGAAAAATTATTTGATGAACACGGGGTGGATATCCATAATCGTTTGGATCTCTATACCGTTTTCCACGGGATTCCTTTTTATTATAAACTGATCAATGACTACCAATTGTGGAATAAATCCATTTTTGATATTATTGGCAGACTCGTTTTGGATAAGAACAGTATCTTAGTAGACGAAGGCCGGCAACTTCTCTTGAGTGAGTTTGGAAAAAATTATGCCCCCTGGTTCAGTATCCTGAAGGCTGTCTCAAGTGGCAGTACGCGACTTTCAGAGATCGTGAATCAATCGGGTGTTCCCATGGAGAATATAAATCGATATTTGAATGAGCTCATCAGATATTATCAGATCATTGAACGTCGACAACCGCTGGGCGCCGAGCCCAAAGGTAAAATTTCAAGATATTATATTTCGGATCGATTTATTGAATTTTGGTTCCGTTTTGTTTACCGTTACCAGAGTATGTTGGAAATCGGTGCTTCCGCAGCTCTTTTAGGAAATATCGAACGTGACTTTGCAGCTTATCAGGGCAAAATATTCGAGGAATATTGCAAGGAATTACTGATCGAACAAAACCAGAATGGGATCGTGTCCTTTGATGAAATTGGGAGCTGGTGGGACAGAGGAACAACTGAAATAGATATTATCACAATCAATCACCGTTTAAAAACAATCGTTATGTACGAGTGTAAGCTGCAAGGAAAGCGCTATAAACTCCCGGAACTGCAGGCTAAGGCCAGTCGGTTCATAGATTCACAAAAGCAATTACGCTCTTATGGGTTAAGCTTCAAAATGCTCGGCGCAGACCAATGGGCTGAGCTGCAAGCTGGGTAATGATGAAAAGCAGGTACCGCAAATAAAGCTGGGAAGGGTTGACATTACTGGTTACTCATGTCTCGGAATCCAGACCCTTGGTCTTGTTGATGCAGCCAATGAATTGAAGCCCTGGCGGGGGACTCGGATAAATACATAAGCAGGAAACCCGAATATCCAGTATGGCCAAAATCAAAAACTCGCTGCTTTTAGAGCAGGCGATTAAGCCTGCCTGATTCTCTTGGGTCGAGGAATGTTTGTCTCTCTAACCTTGAAATATGAATAGACGGTAATCAATATTCAAGGTGAAGTTGTTACCAATTACACCTCCATTGATCCGATTTACAAGCATAGCTAGGGAGACCAGACACTATTTTTAGTGACTCTGGTACAAGGTGCGAATTCAGCAAAAAGCCGCTGGCGATGTTACCAGATTCAATGAAGCAAATCAAGCAGAATAGGTAGCTCCATTAAGTCACTGTCCCCACTTGAGATAAGGAATGGTCTGACATCATCTTGAATTTGGCCCCAATTTAAGCTCCTGGCATAGGCCCCAATGACCGATTTCCAGGATTCCTGATTGATAGCTTCGCCTGAATAGTTTGTCTGGATCAGGGCGTTCTGCAAATAAGCTATATTGGGTTGGAGACCTTCCCATCTTGAGAGTAGAAATATGATATCATAGAAATCACGACCCTTGGAGTAGGGTCGCTGGAGAATCGCGTGGAATTTTCCCGACAGAAAACTTGGAGCATCATGATGAATGAGACTAAAGGGGAAATAGCTATTAATGATTCTTCGCTCCACCTTCCAGCCTGGGGGAGGGTTTGCACCCACTTCTAATTTGATACTGAGTTTCTCATCCTCATTTGGTGAAAGTCCACATTCAAAGAGCAGCCTTTCAAACTTGATAAAGGTGCTTCGAACCGTTTTCTGGCTAACCATTGAATCACTGATTGTATAGCCTTGTAATGCCAGATTCCTGCATAGCTTGGCTATGACTGGAGACAAAGCATATTGGTCGTCTTTAACGCTGAGGTGAAAATCCAGATCTTCAGAAAACCGATTAAGTCCCTGAATAATGCGCAATGTGGCACTGGGATGGTACCATCCTTTTACCTTTGATTTGCCCCCCAAATCCCTATTGGATATAGAGGGTAGGTTGCTGGCTTTATTAAGCCAATCTCCTATATCTTTCCATAATTAATTCAGTATACTTGGCTTTCATTGCTTTGGACAAAAAAGAAATCTTAATCATTCTTTCCAATCCATCTTTCTTGTCGACCAGGTTTTGTATTTCAGACAGGATCGTTTTACCGGATAATTTTAATCTGTCTTCTCCGTAATATTCAAACAAATCAGTTTTGTTAATTCTTCTTTTGTTTCCTGCAATGGGCAAAGCCATTTCTTCGACTGTCATATCCATGGAAATTGTAGAATTGAGCAAGTCATAAGCCGGGCTTAGCTCGATCATATTTTTGCGGGTTATCAAGCTGAAATTTTTAAGATGCATATCTTCATTGCCAGTTAGAAAGCAAAACAGCACTCTTCGAAACAATTTCCGCTTTTCAAGTAGTGGAAATGTACAATAATTTTCAATGGCGGGAATAAGCTTTTCCATTGTCCAATTATATTTAGTGTCTCTTGTATTACCTGTCAATTGTGCAAAATCTTCTACATGGTATTTTTTATCTCTACCATATCTGTCAAAGCGCTTAATAAAATAGCTTAGGCTTCCATCTTTAGAATATACAAGGCCTGTAAGTGGTACTTCAATTCCGAAAGCTTTGGCCATTTTCATTGTTAAATCTTCATTTTCCGGGACTTCTTGAAAGAATTCGCTTTGGGGTTTAATAATAAAGGTACCATGACTGTCAACTATCTGGAATGCTTGGTTTTTGACAGAGAGCTTAGCACTCAGTTTTGGCTGAACACCCTGTATGGACATTTTACCAGATCTTGAAGCTGCTTCACGCCTTTGTTCTTGTGCTGTGAAGGGAAGATCGATTAAATTAGATAAACGAGGTGATAATTTTGCAAGACCAGGTATACTGTATTTGTCTTGGCATATCTCATATGTGATAGGACATTTATTCATCGGTCAATTGATTTTTTCTATTGTAACAGCTCCTACTAAATCCAGTCCAGTTGCTAATAATTGTGAGAAGTAATCTTTTTTATCTATTTTATATTTTTTCAATAGTCCTTCTAATTGGATTCCTTCGGGTAGCAAACCATCAAAGAAAGGAGGACATGATTCAAACTCATAAGCATCCTCTCTTACCGGCATCGTAAGTGATATTGGAGGGCCCGTGTAATTCAGGTCATATTGAAAAATATAATGCGTTTGGCTTTCTTCTAGTATTCCAGCTTTAGCGTTATGTATTTTTATTAGAGCTTTTCTCATATTCGTCCATCAAAGGGCTTTGAAATAGTATGTTTATATTCAATGCGTACAGAACTGCCATTATTGTTGACCACCTAACAGTCTTTTTACCTTTCTCAAGATCGTATATTACTGTTTTGCCAACTCCGGCCAATTCAGCCAGTTCATCCCGACTCAGCTTAGCTTGTTTTCTATGGAATAAAATTATTTGATGTAATTCATTTATTGCTGCCATAGCAGTATATATATGCATTTAAGAGTGTGATTGCAAGCGAATTGTCTAATAATGCGCAATAATTACTGCCATAGCGGTATATATAGTGTTGATTGATAGAATTGAGTGACTGAATGTAGATGTTCATCCGATATTACTGCTATCACAGTATATATAGAGTGGTAATCTGCTTACTCACCTCTGCGAGAACAAATCACCTTCGACCCGCATGCACTCTCCCCCCCGCCGTTGGCCACCGCAGTTTGCAGGGTCCCGGGGTCCAGTTACACCGGGCAAGCCTTCACACTTCTACTTCCTTCTTCCGGCGTCAATCTTTCCAACGATTGCCTTCATTCCTGGCATCAACCTTAGCGGAGCAAATCAAGCAGTATTTTTAAATCCAGTATTTCACTATCCGCCTCTGAGGTTACAAAGGGTCTCATATCATCTTGAATCTGACTCCAATTCAAATTTCGGGCGGTATCACTCAATACCGATTTCCAGGAGTTCTCATCTACTGGGGCACCCGGATAGTTTGTTTGCTGAAGGGCATTCTGTAAATAAGGAATATTGGGTTGGAGACCTTGCCAGCGAGATAAAAGAAAAATAAGATCATAGAAATCACGACCCTTCGTATAGGGCCGCTGGAGAATCGCGTGGATTTTTCCAGACAGAAAAGTTGGGACATCGTGATGAATCAGACTAAAAGGTAAATAAACATTAATGAGCTTTCGTTGGACCTGCCAACCCAGTGGAGGATTTGCATCTACCTCTATTTTAATACCAAGCTTCTCATCCTCATTTATTGTGAGCCCGCATTCAAAAAGCAAGCCCTCAAATTTGATAAAAGTTGACCGAACCGTTTTCTCTTTGACCACGACGTCACTAGTTAAATAGCCCTGCAAGGCCAAATTCTTGCGTAGTCTTGAGATTACCCGTGTAAAACTATATGTTTCGTTGCTTTCTTTCAGATGAAAATCCAGGTCTTCAGAAAAACGATTAAGCCCATGGATAATGCGCAGGGCAGTTCCGCCATGAAAAATTAGCTGTGGTAGATCTTTTTGTTCGAAAAGGGCTCTTAAGATGACATGTTGCAAGTATTCCCGTAGCTGGAGGTAACCAGTAGTCGGTGATTTAGCCTCACTCGCGATTCGAATAGCTTCACTTTTCATTGTGCCTCCTGCAAAATTTGAATCAATGCATCCATGCCCCGGCCAAGTTTTCTGCTGGAAATGTTTCTGGCAAAGCCAAACAAAACCTCAGGATCTAACCCTTCAGTGTTTTGCATCCGCAAACTACCCCATCGCTTCAGATCCCACTCGCCACTATTAAGGAGGCAAATATCGACCAAGGCTTTTTCAGGAGTAGCAATCAGTGCATGTTGCTGAGAATGATTCCCCAACGAAATGAGAGCATAACCTGAGAACCGAATTGTCTTTAGGCTATGGTAATGGAAATTCCCCAGTGGAGTATGCCAGCTTCGTGTATCTCTGGTTGTCACGCTTTGAACAACTTGAGTATGTTCTGGGATGAGTTTGTAGTATTCAAGGGCAGTATAGAGTGAGATATAGGAGGGCGAGTATAAATAATTGGAAATATAGAAGGGGTGCGGTGCCAGGGTTTGGTAATGGGAGGGTAGCATATATTTACCCCGACGCAAACGAACCAGTTTGCCTGTACCAACCCATCTGGATAGACGCGGTAAAACTTGGGCTTCATCTTCTGAAAACATGGTCAATACATCTGAGGTCTCAAAAAATGGCCGAGTGGAGAAACATTTTAATACATCTTCATATTTCATATTCATAACTTACCAAAAAACGCAAGTAATGCAAATAATAAATGGCTACTCCCACTTGTGTCAGGGGACAGTCAACATGTGCCACGAGTGGGCACTTCAAAATGGGCCACCTGACAAAGGGGAGCACTTGCTACCCCCTGTCGCTGGCACACTTGAACTCAGAATTTTTAAGTTAGTGATTGGATCACTACTCGATTGAGCACTTCCCCTTTACACAGAGTTGCTCACTTCTATATAAAGTTCACCAAAATTGAACGTAATGTCGGTATTATTTGTTCTGACAGGATACAATTGGTAGTGACTACTGATCCTCAAGTGCTTGTAAATTCAATTTGTAGCTTCCATTTTCAATAGATATCAATTTATCTAGCAGAAGCCGTTTCAGATCTCTTCTTGCGGTCAGCGGAGTAACTTCTCGATAGAGAATGCTGTAGGGACTCTTCTCTCTCAAATCCTTTAAAGTGAATCGAGAGCTAGGGTTGTCAATTAACATGTCGATTAGGTCATATTGTCTTCTTGTCAGCCGTTTTTGGCTTCGTAGGATGAGGGTATAATCTCTAAGTGCCATAATTCGAAGATGGAATGTGATTCTTGTTTTGATCTCCCGCAAGGAGTCTACTGCACCAGTCAGTGAAAATTTAAGGAAGTTGGTCAGGTCCTTTGCTTTATTCCGTTGTGCGGTGGAGAATGCCAAATAATAGTCATCCATGTTCTGGTAGTAGAAATTTGATAGCATGACGGGTACGTATTTGATTCCTGCTGATTGTAGAATTAAGGCCTCCAAGAGTCTGGCTGTTCTACCATTCCCATCACCGAATGGGTGGATAAGCGCTAAATGGTAATGAGCTAAGGACGCACGGTAAAAGGGATCTAAGGCGAGTATGCCCTCGCTATTCATCCATTCAACGAATTTGGGCATCAGCATTACGATGTCTTCCTTGATTTTCGGTGGCGTATAGCTTCCACCATGGGTCTTATCGCCAACTTGAACCTTATGAGCTCTGTATTTGCCAGGCTTATTGTCTGGATAATCAATGTCTGCAGTGATAGATAGATGGAGGTCATTGATTAGCTTTTCACTCAATTTTAGCTTACTCTCGGTAGGTTTGAGACGCTTTAGGGTCTCATAAGCACGTTTGAGATTGTATATCTCTCGCTCGGCCCTTTCTTTGCCCGTGGCCTTTTTATGTAGCAGTTCGCTTACAACTTTCTCTGAAAGGGGATTACCCTCTATGGCAGCAGTGCTAAAGATGGATTTCTTTATTAGCTCCTCTTGGAGAATGGAAGCAAGTGCCGGGAGTATGGGTAGATCTCTTACCGTTTGATATAGTATCGTGGTTTCAAGCCAAAAGGGGTTGAGCTCGATCTGGTTATATGTTCCACTGAAAGTAAATTTTCCAGAGTTGTGTGTGATTACTTCTGAGTTCATAAATGATCCTATAAATGATAATGATATATTATTATAAATACTGTATCTACATGGAAGAATAATACAAATATGATATCCTATATGCAACACATATTGCACGAGGAGTGATCCACCCGGCCTGAGCTAAACGAAACATACCGCTCACAGGCAAGCATTTTCGGAAAGTGTAAATGTTGACCACAATCATCCCAGTTGTAGAGATAATCCTAAGTTCATCAGATTACGCCATCACCAAAAAGATAAAGGCCGCTTCGGAGACTGTGGACATTAACCTGTTGCCCTTGATTCTTCACGAACGAATGCAGTTTCCATCCTATCTATTGCAGCCCGGCTAAGTCCGAACTTGATGGCTTCAATTCGCCATTCATGGGCGGCGCGAGTCCTAATAGCGTTTGCACAATCGTAGCTGATCCACAGATCTCTCCCTTGTCTTAACAGCGATCTTCTGTTGATTCTCGGGACTTTGGTTCATCACACTATTCGGATTGCACCTTTATTTTGCGTTAAAGGTGCATGACCATCTTTTTTTGCAGCTATAAAACCCACCCTCACAGTTCACCCTATTCCGCTTCCAAGGCCGGCTCAGATCACCTCGTGAGAGCCCGGGGACGCACTTTTGGCTTTCCCATTCTGCTTACCAACTGCACCAATAATTATGGTCATTACCAATTTCCTGAAAAACTGATCCCCCTCATGGTCATCAATGCCATCTCAAGGCAAAGCGTTACCCATTTATGGTGACGGTCTGAATATCCGGGATTGGTTGCATGTGGAAGACCACCGCGAGGCCATTTATTCTGTCTTTCAAAATGGCAACCTGGGTGAAACCTACCTGGTAGGTGGGGGGAGAGGAAGTCACCAATCTTCGCGTGGTCGAAAGCATTTGCGCTATTCTGGATGAAATCAAACCCAATGCTTATGGCAAAAGCTACCGCGACCAAATCACCTATGTCACCGATAGACCCGGCCATGATGTTCGTTATGCCATGGATATCAGCAAGATTCGAGCGGAACTTGGCTGGAACCCCTCACACACCTTTGAAGTCTGGCCTCCGCCTCCACTCCATCTTATAAGTATAATATTTACATGTACTTATGTAAATTATGTGTCCAAATTTGCCACATTCGTGCCATGTGTTGTATGCTCTCGCTAATATCAGTAGCGATTTCTGTAACTGGGGCTGTAATTAAGAATTCTTTGTGCCCTTGTTTACTAGCAATGTAAGATTACCTACCAAACCCGGTCAGGCTACATAATAGCCGGGCTAACAACAACAATGTGTTATATGGCCTCTTCGAGTTTCTCTTGTACCCATTTGTTGAGACTTTTCCCTGCCTTAGCAGCTTTAACATAAATCTGGTGGTGAATAAGAGGTGGAATTCTAAGTACAAATTTTCCAGAAAAGGGTTTATCAGGTTTTTCTCCTCTTTCGGTACAAAACTCAAGATAATCATCGACGGAGTCACGAAAAGCAATCTGGATTTCTTCCACCGTGGTTCCCTGAAAAGTGATTACATCTTTAGTATCGATCACTTCACCATGAAAAAGACCTGCTTCGTCATCAAATTCTACATAACCTGTGTAGCCCATGTATTTTAACATCATTTAACTCCTGCTTCGATGAGGAAGCGCCGCATTGATTTTAGAGCACCTTTGTCTGTTTCTCTTTTAGGATGAGGTCTGTGGAAAACTGCCCGAACATCGTTTAAGTATATTCGAACCCTGGAACCTCTCCCTTCAGTTAGTTCGGCACCTAAAGCCTCTAATAACTGTTCTATTTTTTGCCAGCTGACATCTGCCCGCACAGGATTTTCAAAAATCAGATCAAGTATTTTCCTGTGTTTACTGTTCAATGTCATATGATACTATAATACAGTATCATATCATACAATGCAAACCTTTTTCCTAACATCAGATCCTCGCAATCCGAGATTGAAGAGATTCAAGATATACAGAAAGAATTGGGTGTATGTTTCGTAAAATAATGACAAGGAAGACTGCCATGCCGCTGACACATTCGAGCCACATTCAGCATAATACACAGTGGTCTGGAGTGAAGTTCCGGGCTTGACAAGCAGTCCAGAACCTTCTGTAAGTCACTGATAGACAGGCAGATATGTCTACGGTACTAAAATTGACATATTCAGTTCCTTAGAATCTGACCCATCCACTTTTTACCAGGGCTACAGGAAACCTGTTGTTGCCTGCTTGGACAAGCATCATGGTGGCATATGAATTCAAGAATTGATACTGCACTGATATATTCAGTATATATTGGGAATGGCACAATTGAAGCAGCGTAAATTTTAGCTAAATGAAGGACGATTCATGCGATTCATATTATTTGCATTGGTGATAATATTTTCCCTCTCAGCCTGCGTAACGAACAAACCCACGCCGATTGAGGCTTCACCAGGATACGAAGAGCAAATCCTTGAATGGCATAAGACCAGGAATGCCAGGCTTAATCAGCCAGATAGCTGGCTGACGCTTGCAGGTCTCTTCTGGCTAGAGCAGGGTGACAATAGTTTTGGCAGCGCTGACGATAACAGGCTCGTATTCCCTGGTGAGAATATTCCTGCCAGCATGGGTGTTCTCAATTTGGAAGCTAAAAGTGTCTCTATCAGAGTTGGTGATGCTGTTCAAATTTATCTGAACGGGCAAATAGTAAGCGAATCCGAATTGAGGATGGATAGCAGTGGGGAACCGGATGTCCTCACGTGGGGCAGTTTAACCTGGTATATCATTCAGCGTGGCGAGCGCATCGGTGTTCGTCTTAAAGACTCCAGACACCCCAATTATGTGAACTTTAAACCCACAGAATTATTTCCCATCAGTAGGAACTGGCGAATCCCAGCGACGCTAGAGCTTTTTGAAACCGCTACCAGTGTTGATATCGTGAATGTTCTGGGTGACAGCAGCCCAAATGCCACGCCTGGCTTGCTTCATTTTGAGATAGCGGGTCATCCCTACACCCTCACACCTCTGGCTGATCCCGGGGATGATAGTTATTTTATTATTTTTGGTGACGCGACCAACGGTCTCAGCACCTATGGTGCAGGTCGATTCCTGGTCATTCCAGCGGTTGATGAAAACGGTCAGACTGTGATCGATTTTAATAAATCATACAATATGCCCTGTGTGTTTTCACCCTACGCCACCTGTCCCCTACCTCCTGATGAAAACCTGTTACCCGTAGCCATCGAGGCCGGTGAAAAGGTTTACACGATCGATGGGGGGCACTAATCAAGTCCAACTTAGCACTCTAACAGAGATGAAGTCCACCAGGATAATCACTAAATCAGTCCGATTCTAGACTTCAAGACCTCATTCAAGCAGTGCCGAGTTAAAAACAGCCAGACGGAGTGCATAAAAACGTGATAAATCTGTGAGTGGAATTCGAAGTATTTTGAATAGTTTACGCGTTGATTTTACTGCTTATTGGGAATAAAATAATTTGTCACAAAAAACAGCAATCATGGGTGTAAAATGGAGTATCCAATGAAGAAATTTGTTAAATCAGGGACGCTGATTTTAGTGTTAATACTGGCCGCCCAAATGCTTTTGGCCGCCCCAAAAGATCGAGCGAATATTGATTCAAAACATAAATGGAATCTTGGAGATATTTATAGCGATTGGGATGCATGGGAGCAAGACCTTAATAGCCTTGAACTGCTCATGGATGATTATACGACGCTCAAAGGCACCCTGGGGAATGGACCGGAAGCCCTGCTGAAAGCGTTTAGCATGCGAGAAAAATTAGGTCTGCTGGCAGATCGCGTCCAGACCTATGCAGGACTTGTGCGCGCCCCGGATAACCGTGACAATGAAGTCTATGCCAAATTACAACAGGTTGAGATTCTCTTTTCCAAATTCGGTACGGCGACTGCCTGGTTCGCCCCCGAACTCCTTCAGATACCCTGGGAGACCATGGAAAAGTTGTTCAACGCGAATTCAGCACTGGGCGACTACCGCTTTGGAATTGAAAATCTTTATCGTCAACAAGCCCACGTACTCGATGAAAACAGCGAACGCTTACTGTCTTATTTCGGTCGTCTGAGTGGCCTGCCTGGTGAAGTCTATAACCAGCTCTCCACAGCCGATATCAAATTCGGCAGCATCGTGCTTTCTACTGGTGATACGGTTCAAATATCCGAAGGTGAAGCAGGTAGAATTTTTAATACTTCCCGCAGTCATGAAGATCGAAAAGCGGCCTTTCTCGAACGAAACGGCACCTACAATAAAACCATAAACACCTATGCAGCATCTTATGATGGGATCTGTCAAAGGGACTGGGCTTTTGCTCAGGCACGCAACTACACATCAACTCTGGAATCCACGCTGGAAAACGACAATATTCCCACTGACGTGTACATAAATCTTCTTGAGCAGGGTCGAGCAGGATCAGAGCCCCTCCGTCGTTACCACAGATTGCGGAAAGAAGCACTCAAACTGGAGGAATATGATGGCTATGATTCTGCCATACCGGTCATTGAATTTGACAAAGATTACGATTATGACGGTGTAGCTGAAATGGTACAGCAATCCATGAAACCTCTCGGTGACAGCTATGTTGATAAGTTAGAGCAAGCATTTTCACCAGGCTGGGTGGATGTCTATGAAACTCCAGGTAAAACCACTGGAGCATTTTCAGCTGGTCTTTATGGAGTTCATCCGTTTATGCTATTGAATTACAACAACACCCTGGACAATGTTTTTACGCTGGCACATGAGATGGGTCATACTGTGCACACGATGTTTGCCAACGAATCACAGACCTTTAACAATTCTGGTTACACCCTTTTCGTGGCCGAGGTTGCTTCCACAATGGCTGAAGCCCATTTGCTCGATTACATGCTAAAAAATAGCAAGGACCCAAAAGAACGCCTGGTGCTCCTCAGTCATGCCATTGACAATATTGCCGGCACTTTTTATACCCAGGTATTATTCGCGGATTATGAATATCAGGTACATAAGTTGGTTGAAGATGGACAGCCTATCACTGCAGATGTGTTGAATGGCGTCTATCATCAAGTTCTGGTTGCCTACTATGGAGATTCCATGGAGAATCATGCGCTCTATGATGTAACCTGGGCCAGAATTCCACACTTTTCCGCAGTCCCCTATTACGTTTATCAATATGCCACCAGTTACGCGGCATCGGCAGCACTCTTCAAAAAAATGAATGAGGGGTCACGCAAATCTAAAAAACAGGCAAAATCCGATTATATCAATCTGCTCAAGTCTGGTGGAAGTGATTACCCCGTTGAACAACTCAAAGAGGCTGGTGTTGATATGACCAAACCCGAAGCAGTGCAAGCTGTCATTGAGTCAATGGATAATCTGGTAAGTCAGTATGAAAATGAACTTAAAAAACTTGGTCTCGTGAGAAAATAATGACTGTGGGTCAGGAGAATTGATTCCCTCCCGCTCAAGAGTTGATATTAGGTTTGCTAGGATAATCGTTTCAGTCGATTATAAGGATATGTCTATTTTTCGCCAATAGCGTAGAGCATATGGCTCCCCAATCCAAAAGCCGTAACGGGTTTTCTTTAGTTGAATTGATGATTGTCATTGTCATCACTGGCGTGCTCGCGGCTATGGGTATCGCCATCTTTAATCAACACATTATGGAAGCCAAGCGAACAGAAGGCATCACTGCAATTGGGACGATTCGCCGACAGTTACGCATCTATTATGCAACCGAGGGCAGCTACCCATTGGCCCCTGCCTTTACACAAATCGTTGGCAAGTCCTGGAATGATATAAAACCAGGGGAATTAACAGGGAAGTATTTTCTAGATAAACATTATCGATATAGAAGCTATGATGGCGTTGAATACCGGATCAAATGCCAGAAGGCTGGTGTATTGGATCAAAATATCTGGATCGACGAAACGGGAAACTGGAAATATAATGTTATGGATGATGATTAACGATAATGCATCAGCCAAGCAGTGTATTCAATCAATCAGCTCCAGCTAATTGTGATAACCTACTTGCCGTTCAAGATTTTGTTTCTGCTCTCGAATTTTAACCAGCTCTGAAATATCCTGAATAACATTGGCAATAGCGTTGGGGGTCCCCCCAGAATCCTTGAGCATAATTAGGGAAACTGCGACTGGAAATACTTGTCCCGTCTTTGACCAGCGTTTACTCTCCACTCTTAGAATTGGGACATTATTCTGGCAGAGCAATATAATTTTTTCATGCTGCTTCTGTTGGTCCTGAGGAATGATATTTTTGATTGGAGTTCCGCTGATCTCGCTTTTGCTCCACCCCAACATCGTTTTAGCGGCTTCATTGATGTCAACGACCCTTCCAGACATGTCTTCCACCACAACAGCATCGATATAGTCCCTGAATAATGCAGCAGTATCCAAAGACCCCCGGCTTGATCCTGGCGACAACTCGCCCTCCTGAGGGATACAAATATTGACAATATTCTGGGCTTGCTCATCGGCGTCGCGAACCAAAAACATGGTGACCTGAACGGGTAAAATTTTACCTGCTTTGGACCAGTGAATAATTTCAACATCTTTGACTGGTTCATCATTTTTGCAGTTTTGAACCAGCTGACCTGCTTGTTTTTGATTATCAGCCGGGATGATTGTCGTGACTTTTTTTCCAACGAGTTCAGTTTTCTTCCAACCATAAAGTTCTACAGCGGCATTATTAAGATCTACAATTTCACCGGCCATATCCACAACAACAACGGGATCTCTCATAGCCAGCATATTCTTCAGGTGAAGTTCATGGCTTCTGCTGGCCTTTTCCTGATCAGATTGATATTTAGAAACCACGGCAATCCCAATGGGCACATCTTTTACATTTGTGATCAGGTGGATGGAGATCTGAGCCGTATGGATGGCTCCCCTTTTTGCAAGACGCCGAACGGGTACATTTCTAACCATTTTTCCGGCGATACAATCTGCAATACTGAGTAAATATTTTTTCTGATCTTCCTCAGAAACCAGCACCGTACCTGAATTTCCGATAATATTATTCTTAGTCCATCCGTAAGTCAATTCTGCAGCCGAATTAATTTCAGTGATGAACCCATTTAAGTCCATCATTACCACGGGGTCATTTGACAACCCTATTATATCGCGGAGCCGCTGAAGCGACTTTTCAGCCTGAGATTGAGAAGCAATGTGAGTTATATATGCAATGGTGCCAATATTATTTTGGCCTGAATCTTTAAGTAAGTGCATGGAAAGATTGATCGGCAAGATCTCACCTTTTTTAGACCAATGCTCTGTCTCATAATCCTGGACTTTTTCTGCAGCGACCACGGTTTGCAGCATGAGGTCATATTGATCTCTCAAACGGGATGGAATTATTGACTTAAATGACTTGTTCAGGATTTCGTTTCTCGACCAGCCATATAGCTCCACAGCCATATCGTTGAGCTTCGTAATCACACCCTTCATATCAGTAATGATTATGGGGTTCGGGGCTCTCGTAAAAGCTTCGTTTAGTTCGGCCATTCTGTCCTGATGCCTGGTAATTTGGCCAATATTTCTAAAAACAAGAAAAGTTACTGCCCTGTTTTCCCTTTCATGATAAAACTGCTGTGCATCGATGTTGAAAATACTTTCCCCTACACTTGTGAAATAGCCTCGAAATTCATAGTTATCCACCCGGCCTGTTTTAGGAAGCTGATAGTCAAGTAATTCATGGAGTCTGGAATCGTTCCATTGGCTTACACCAAGATTATAGATAGGCACATTTTGAACATCTCGGGCTTTGATTTGAAAATGCTCATAAAAAGCATCATTGGCACTCATGAGCCGACAGCCTGAATCCAGAATGACAAAGGGCTCTTTTATTAAACTTTGAAGAATATCCGTAGCTTGACCGAGTGAGGTCAATGGATTCAGGGACAGTTTGCTATCACTGACTTCAAAGGCGATGACACCCAGACCCTTCCCGATTTTGAATCCAGCAATTTCAAAAAGTCGATGATCTGACTCAGAGGTAATTAAATACTCCCTATATCGAAGTGGCTCTCCTGTTTTAATGACCCTCTGAAAGCCCTCGATTCGCTCTGATTGATGAGCATTGGGGAGCAGGTCGACCAGATTGCTGCCAATGGTGTGCTTAGGTGAGACGCCAGCTAATTCGAGAGCAGCATGATTCATTTCTACCGATGATAAATTTGAGTCAAAAATAAAAAATGCCTCTGAGGAGACTTCTATAAATGTTCCCAGAAGTTCTGCCCTGCTGGTGATTGCAGTATCGGTTTTAGTGCGATTAATAATTCTCACAGTACATTGCCCTAAACATATTTTTTTGTGTTACATGCACTTCAGACTGACTGCATCCTAAGCGTTGATTATTTGTAGGTTGAAACGGTTTTTTGCGTTGAAATAGTACGATCAATTGACCATCGTGGTGCATATTCAATTCCTTAGATGAGCATATTCTTTCCAAAACTTAAAGCCAGAATTATGAAAATATAAATCCACCATCTGCCAGGTTTAAAAACCAAAAGCGATTTCTTTTCAGCTTGAATTCTGTACGACTCCATGCCATTCCTCCAGAATTAGTATCTCAAACCAGATCAGTTGTTGATTGCGACATTCGTGCCGACTGGGATCATTAGTCAACTAATATGCCAAAAATATTTACCCGTATGATTTATTGTTTCTATTGAATTTATATATGGTTTTTATTTGGGATACATGCCAGGCAGGTGAAAGATTTACCCAAGGGAAGGCAAATATTTCAGCCTGTCAAATCCCTCTGAAAAATCTGCAACCAGGAAGGAAGTGAGCGCTGGAGTTAAACGAAGAGCCGGAAATTGTCATAGGATCACAGTGCTCTCCAGGATTGTATTTCCAGCCTGTGACCCAATCGGGTCCCTTGTTCTAACTGCTGTCAGCGTTTGAATCATTAAAATGGAGCTTGGGTAATTTTCTATCCTGTGGCTGGGACACGCAAAGTTGTAGACAGCGTTGGCGATCGGACTAACAAGTTGGAATTCAAATACAGGTCCAGCAAATCACGTCCCTGAACGATACGCGTTTTTGAGTATCTTGGGCTACCCTTGTTCAGGCGCATCAAAGTGAGGATCATCCACCGAGCAGATACCAACCTGAATTTCATGGGTGGATTCTCAGATGATGACCAGGAGCGTAACTAGCACGGCGAAAAGAGATAATGCTATTTTGCTCATATCCAAATATGTTGAGTGTAAGTGCCTTGAAGCTGCAGTTTGCCTGTCGTTTCCAACACCGTCGTAAATTTTCTGCAACACTCAATTACCACATATAAAAAAACCCCGCAAATACAGACGGGGTTAATTAATGCTATTTAGATCTCGATTAGTGAATGAAGAATTGAACAGCAGCCTGCGTGTAGGTTGAAAGTGGATCACCCACCATCCAGGCGAGTAAGAGGGGTGCCGCAAGCAAACTTAATAGAATGGTTACATTGAGGGGTGCATTGTGAACCGTTTTGGGTAATTCAATCTTTACGAAATACATCGCCTTTACAACACGCATGTAATAATACAGTGAAATAACGCCATTGATTAGACCTATCAGGGCTAGCCAGAAATAGGTATCCCCATTTTCAATGAGAGCTCTGAAAATATAAAATTTTGCCACAAATCCGCCTGTAGGTGGCAAGCCTGTCAAAGAGAACATGAAAATGGCCATAATCACCCCAAGTATGGGAGCTCTATAACCGAGGCCCTTGTAATCCTCAATCTCCTCCGTGTCAAATGCATTTTTAATATGAATCGCAACGAAAAAGGCACCCAGATTCATGAGCATGTAAATCGAGGCATAATATAAAATTGCTGCTATACCTGTCTGGTCTGCTACAACCACACCTAAAAGCATATAACCCGCATGTGCTATACTTGAGTAGGCCAGCATCCGTTTGATATTTGATTGCTGCATGGCTATCACATTGCCCACGGTCATGGATAAGACTGACAATACGCCGACCACAGCCTGCCAATTCATGTTCTCCAGGGCAGACCAGGCTTCCATGTTTGGATTTCCAGCACTGGAAAAAGCCACGTTGAAAAAGCGAATAATTATTGCAAAGCCAGCTGCTTTTGGGGCAACTGAAAGAAATGCCGTGATGGGTGCTGGGGCACCTTCATAAACATCGGGTGTCCAGAAATGGAAGGGCACTGCAGCAATTTTATACCCAAAGCCCACCAGGATCATAATCAACACCAATAATAACAATGCAGGCGAAGTGCCTCCTGAGGCCAGGGATGCTTGAATTTCTGAAATATCGGCACTACCAGTAAGACCGTACAGTAGTGAGAAGCCATAAAGTAGGATTCCAGAGCTGAACGCTCCAAAAACGACATATTTTATAGATGCTTCATTGGATCTCATTTGTTCTTTTAAATAGCCAGAGAGGAGGTAGCTCATAATGCTAACCATTTCCAGTGAGATATAAATACTCAAAAGATGAGTTGCTGATACCAGAAAATACATACCCAGAACCAGTGTCAGCAACAGGATGTAATATTCACCAACGCGCCGATTCTTCAGTTCATTGGAATTAAAGGACATCCACATTACCAATATGGTTCCAACACTTACCAGCACCTTCAGATAACGACTGAAAGCATCGACTGCCAGCATGTTGGAAAATATCCCTGTCGGGGTTGATACATCCTGACCTATGAGGGCAATAGTCACCAGGACCATGCCTCCAAGCGCTACATACCCTGCTCTGATTGAGGTTTCTGCTTTTTGGAAAAGGTCAAACAGAATGACGAGAAGCAATAACCCCGTAAGCATCATCTCGGGGATGAAATAGGAGAGATCCGTCATGATTTGTGTAAGATTCATAAGAATATCCTATTTGATTACAGTCCGGCAACCATTCCAGCTGATTTGACAACTTCAACCAGATGATTCAGCGTACTGCTCATCAAATTCAACATGGGTGTTGGGTAAACACCAAGGAAGAACGTGATAACGGCCAGTGGAATGAGGGCAAACAATTCACGATTGTTTATTTCTTCCAACTTCTCATACTTGCTGTTTAGTTCACCCATAAATATGCGCTGATACGCCCAGAGGAAATATCCCGCATTGAGCACGATTCCCAGGGTTGCGAAAATAGTAATCCAGGTAAAGACGGGGAATGCACCGATAAAACAGAGCGCTTCCGAAATGAATCCCGAGAACCCAGGTAGGCCGAGTCCAGCAAAGAATGCCAAGGCGGTGACGCCTGCATAAATTGGGACAACTTTGGCAATTCCACCAAAGCCATCAATATCACGATGGTGAGCCCGATCATAGAGCACGCCCACCAGCATAAAGAGCATGGCTGAAATGGTACCATGATTAAACATTTGGAAAACAGCACCATTCATTCCTGCCGGCGTAAGGGCGGCCATACCTATGAGGACAAAGCCCATATGAGAGACCGATGAATAAGCCACCATCTTTTTAAGATCGCGCTGAGCCAGAGCTGCCATGGCACCATAGATAACATTAATCAATCCCAGGATGGCAAGGGGTAATGCGAACCACAACGCAGCATCTTTCAATATGGGAAAACTGATCCTCAGAAATCCATAGGTCCCCATTTTCAGGAGTACTCCGGCAAGAATAACTGAGATGGCAGTGGGCGCCTCAACGTGGGCCAGGGGTAACCAGGTGTGAAACGGGAAGATGGGGACTTTAATGGCAAAACCAATAAAGAGCAGAATAAATATCACCTTCCCGGCATTCATCCCCAATAGCATTGTTTTACCATATTGGGCAGATTGCTCAGCCAGGATTAGCATATTAAAAGTATGGGGCTCGGAAATGAAATACAGGGCTAACATTCCCAGCAACAAAAGTACTGACCCAAAAAGCGTATACAGAAAGAATTTTATCGCGGCATACTCACGTTGCGGACCGCCCCAGATACCAATCAGGAAATACATTGGTAACAGCATAACTTCCCAAAAAATGTAAAATAAAAAGAAATCCAGCGATACGAAGACACCCATCATTCCTGCATCCAGTAATAAGAAGAGTGCGAAATAACCCTTTTGAGCCTTTTCAATGTTCCATGAAGTAAAGACTGCCAGAAAGCTTAGGAGGGCCGTTAAAAGCACCATAGGGGCACTCAAACCGTCAATACCCATGAAGTACTCGATATTAAAATCAGGGATCCAGGCAAAATGTTCAACCAGCTGCACATCATGGCTGGAGAAATCAAAAACCTTCAGAATCCAGATTGCCAGAATCAACTGTAGACCGGTGATAGCTACTGTCCCCCAGCGGATGATATCCAATTTTTCCCTGGGGATCAATGCAATGACCAATGCTCCAAATACAGGCAGGAAAGTTACAATGCTTAGTAAATGATTTTCCATGGCGCTAATCGACTCCTTCAGTCCTAGAATACATTGACGACAAACAGCAGCGCTGCGCCGATCAATACAAAAATGAGATAATTTTGAATTTTACCAGTTTGGACAAACTTTAGTGTCCAGCCCAGCCATTGAAAGATGATACCTGAAAAATTTACAGCACCATCCACGATAAGATCATCAGCGAGGCCAACGCCTCTTGAAGAGCGTTTCACATTGCGACCCCAGCCGTTAATGAAATAATGATCATAAAAATCGAGATCAAAACGGCCTATGGCACCGCAGCCTTTGAGGAAGGGTCGAATGATCCCGTTGATATAGAATTCATCCATATACCACTTGTTGAATGATCCTTTGTAAAGTGCCCCCAATTTGATGGCTAGATTCTCAGCAGAAATTTTCTTTAGCAGATAGACCAGCACCGAGAGTAAAATTCCAAGACCGGCTACCAATATGGAGATGACCATAGCAGGCATATGAGCCTCATGAAGGGCATGTTCAAAATGTTCAATTTCAAATGCCGGACCCGTCATCACGACGCTTGCCGGTGTTTGAACCACCGTTGTGAACCAGCCATGATCTGAGAATGGATTCACCGATGGCAGGGTAAAAATAAAGAACAATGAGAATAGTGCCAATACCATGAGCGGAATGGTCATCACCTTTGGTGATTCTTTAATATGCTTGAATATCCGGGCTTCTTTTGGCTCGCCGTAGAAGGTCATAAATATGAGACGAAACATATAAAAGGCAGTGATTGCAGCTGCACCAAATCCAAAGACTGGAAGCATCCAGGCCAGGTGTAGCTGGGCCAGCCAACCATCATGTACATTGGCCGCGTAAGCCCAGGTTCCAGCAAGAATCGCATCTTTGCTGAGGAAACCTGAAAACAGCGGAATCCCGGAGATGGCAGCCGTCGTAACCATAAAAACTGCAAACGTGATGGGCATCTTGGACTTCAGACCACCCATGTTACGCATATCCTGTGGATCCGTTTCATGATCCTTGAGATGATGCAAACTATGGTGCATGGCGTGGATCACTGAGCCTGAAGCCAAAAAGAGGGCTCCCTTGAACATGGCATGAGTGACCAGGTGGAAAAAACCGGCCACATAGGCACCAGTACCTATGGCCATTATCATATATCCGAGCTGACTCACCGTTGAATAGGCCAGGACTTTTTTAATATCATTTTGGGTGATGGCAATCGTAGCGGCGTATATGGCAGTGAATCCACCGATAAATGCAATGGTCGCCATGGCATCTGCAGTAAGGAAAGGAAAGATTCGCACCGTAAGGTAAACCCCGGCGGCAACCATAGTGGCAGCATGAATCAAAGCTGAAACAGGGGTTGGACCTTCCATGGCATCGGGTAACCAGACATGGAGTGGGAACTGAGCTGATTTTCCGACAGCCCCCATGAAGACCAGTACGCCGGCAAAAGTTAACAGTTTATGCGGTTCTATGCCTCCGAAAAGCATTCCGGCATTGGCAGCCCACATTCCCTCTTGGATGCGCTCTCCAATCAGCTGAAAATTGAAAGTCCCCAGGACAGTGGCAATAATAAGCATTCCAGTGAACATTCCGATGTCGCCGATCCGGTTGGTGATGAAGGCTTTTTTACTCGCATTTGCAGCTGAATCTTTCTCCCACCAATGACCTATGAGGAGGTAGGAAGAGAGACCAACCAGTTCCCAGAAGATATAGATCATGAACAGACTGTTGGCTAGGACGATTCCATTCATTGAGAAGGTAAAGATACCGAGGAAACCGAAATATCTTGAGTAGCGCACGTCACCAGCCATGTACGCCGTTGAATACAGGTGCACCAGGGAGGAGATGAGAGCAACGACGACCAGCATAATCACAGTGATATTGTCGATAAATATCCCCAGATCAATTTTGAAGACACCGAGATCCAACCAACTCTGCTGAACTTCAAGGCTGAAGCCAGGGTCACTCTTGGACAGCATGAGACCCAACATTACCAGAGCCATAATCAAAGTCGTGAATACGAGACCAACTGAGACCCACTCTCCCTTCTTATCTTCATAACGTCTTCCAAAAAAGATCTGAAGTACGAAGGAGAGCAGTGGCAGAAACAGAATCAATAGTGCTAATTTAATCATATCAACTGCACCTACTGTTTGAGGGCGTTGGCTTCATCAACATTGATGTGGCCACGGTCGTTATAAAGATTCAAGATGATTGCCAGGGCAACTGCAGCTTCAGCAGCAGCCAGCATGATAATGAAGACAGAAATTAGATGCCCATCCAGATTGTGGGTAACAAACTTTGAAAAAGCCACGAAATTTATGTTGGCGGCATTCAAAATAAGCTCCACTCCCATGAGTATGGCAACCCCATTTCTGCGGGTCACCACAGTGTACAAACCAAGACTAAAGAGGATGGCGCTGAGAACGAGATAGGAATTGAGATGATCCATCTTAAAGCTCCTTTCTCGCCAGCGTTGCAGCACCTATCAAGGCACCAAGGAGTAGGACAGAAGCAATCTCAAACAGAATCAGATAATCGCTGAATAGTAATCTACCAATTCCTTTTACAGTTTCACTAAATGCCATGGGGGCGATTGAGCCAACCCAATCATGGGGTAACACTGCGGAAAGCAAGATAGCAGTAACGGAAAGGACAACCACAAGCCCAAGCCCTTTTTGGACCGAGCTTTGAGATATCTGGGCCGTGCTAATTTGATTGGTCAGCATGATACCGAATACCAGGAGAACCAAAATTCCACCCACATAAACCACGATTTGGGTTACCGCTAAAAAATCAGCGTTTAGAAAGATATATATCCCAGCGACACCTAGAAAGGTACCCATGAGGGCGAACACTGAATGAATCAGGTTATTCCCAAATGCCACCAGAGCGGCTGATGCGATAATCAGCACCCAAATAATCCAGAAAATAAAATCACCCATTCTCGCTCTCCCCTGTGCTTGGATCTTTAATGTCTGTAGTTGAATCTGGATTTGACATATCCACAACTGATTCAGGTGCACGATTTGTCTGAGCTTGCGCAATACTCGCCATGGGGACGTTTACCGCTTCCATCTCCTCTGCATCAGGAGTTGCTTGAGTTAGCGGAGCTGGAGCCGGTGATAATTCAGCTGTTTTGGATGCAATATGCACCTCAGAATCAGGAACGGCTGCGGCCTCTGCTGCTGCTTTTGCCATTGCAGCCTTTTCTGCTGCTGCCGCCTTTGCTGCCATTGCAGCGGCTTTTTCCTCAGCGATTATTGCCGCTGCCGCTGCTCTTTGAGCCGTCTCTTCAGGAGGGACTTTTGAGAATTGGTAGATCAGATGGCCGCGATCTCTCCAGCGCTCTTCAGGGGTCACATCAAGCTTTACATTGTCATTGCTGATAAATTGATAGTCAGGTGTCATGATGATACAATCTTCAGGACAGGGGGGTGTACACAAGTCACAAAACATACATTCGCTCATGTCGATGGTGAAGTTGGTGACCCGCAGCTTAATTTTTGTGCCCTTGCTGGTGGTCCCAATATCCTCATCCGGTCCGGCCTTGTAAGTATCAATATGAATACAGTTTACAGGGCAGGCACGCTCACAGGCCTTGCACCCGATGCAATCCTCAAAAATAACTGTCAGCTTTGAACGTATCGTGTTATAGCTTTCAATGTCACCGACGCCAATATTCCGACTCGGAATTGGCCACACCTCATCAGGGTATTGGAGGGTGACATGCTCACGGGGGCGGACGAAATATCCCATGGTTACCTTCATACCCTCTACCAGAGTTGAAACAGCGTTACCTATATTACTAAAATAGCTCATGCATTTATCCTAAAATTGGATTTCACCAGTTAGCCACATCCATACCGCGACACCCATTAGATTAATGAGAGAAAGAGGCAAAATAACCTTCCAACTCACGTACATCAATTGATCTACACGAAGCCGGGGGAAAGTCCAGCGGAACCACATTAAAAGAAAGATTATTGACGCCACCTTAACCAGCATCCAAAATAACCCAGGAGCTGCGATCCAAATGGAGAATCCAGGGAAAAGCCAGGCAGAGATGGCAAGCAGCAGGCTCAAAGCCAGAGGATAGATTGAATATCGGTTTATTTTTACTTTTACGAAAATCGACCACAAGAGGGCCAATAATGATATGACAGTGAGTCCAATTTGCGCCTCTTCGTAATTGGCAAAAGGACTTTGCCAACCACCGAGAAACACAATGGACACCAAAAAAGCGACCAGGGTAGCATTGGCATATTCTGATAAGAAAAACAATGCCCATCGAAGTCCAGAATATTCAGTCATGAATCCTGCAACCAGCTCGGATTCAGATTCAGGAATATCAAATGGGGTTCGGTTGATTTCTGCTGTGGCTCCGATGAGGTAAACAAAGGCAGCCAGAAACAGGAAAGGGCTATGGAAAATAAACCAATTCGGTAAGGGGATCGGTATCCAGTGGAAAAGATTTCCCGTGCCTCCCTGTGCCTGAACGATTGTCTGAAGATTCAGGCTCCCAACCACTGCAACGACGGCAACCAGGGTGATGCCCACAGGAATTTCATATGAAATAATCTGAGCCGCTGATCGCATGGCGCCATAAAGCGACCATTTGTTGTTTGATGCCCAGCCAGACATGACAATGCCCAAAACAACAATGGATGAAATTGATACAACATAGAATAGACCAATATTCATGTTGGCCGCCAGGAGGGTATCCGAAAATGGAATGGCTGCAAAAGTGACGACTGATGCAATCAGGATGGTCCAGGGACCAATCGTGAAGAGGATTTTATCGGCCAGAACCGGGATAATATCCTCTTTCTGCAATAGTTTCAGTGCATCTGCAACAGTCTGAAGCGTTCCATATTTGCCGACGCGCATGGGACCCAGGCGTACTTGCATAAAGGCGGATACTTTTCTTTCGAGATAAACGAGAACTATTGCATTAAGAGCAACAAAAATGAAAATCAAAACTGAGATGGTAACAAGAGACAATCCCCAGGCAACAGAATTACCCATTCCTGATAAGATGTCAAACGACAGAATCCAATTTGCTAGTAATTGTATCATTTAGCGATCTATCTCCCCTAATACAATGTCCAGACTTCCGAGAATCGCGATGACATCTGAGATCATCCAGCCCTGGCCAATTTCGTTAATAGCGCTGAGATTTGAAAATGCCGGGGAACGCATCTTAAGGCGCGAGGGTACGTTACTTCCATCGCTCACGATGTAATAACCTAATTCTCCACGTGGATTTTCACTCCGAAAGTAGATCTCACCCTTTGGAGGACGAATGCGTCTGGGAATGGCAGCTTGCACATCACCTTCGACGGGCAGTTGATCGAGGGCTTGCCGAACGATTTTCGCACTCTCACTCATTTCAAGAACCCGAACATAATACCTATCCCAACTGTCTCCAATGGTACCATAGGTACCTTTTCCAAGAGGGATATCAAAGTCGAACCGATCATAAATCGAATAGGGTTGTGTTCTACGGATATCGATATTTACGCCTGAAGCTCTCAGGCTTGGTCCAGTAACTCCATGATTGATAGCGACTTCCGGAGTCATGACCCCAATATCTGCAGCACGCTCGATAAATATTTTATTTCCCGTGAGAATCTGGTTGTATTCTGCGACCCGTTTTTCAAATGCATCTAAAAATTCATAGGTTTTTTCAACAAAACCTGGCGGGACATCGTGGGCTAAACCACCAATCCAGATGTAGTTGTAAAGCAGTCTGGCTCCTGAGGCCATCTCGAAAAGATCCAGGATCAGCTCCCGTTCGCGGAAACAATATATAAAAGGGGTGATGGCTCCAACATCCAGACCGAAGGTTCCAACAGCAACCAGATGACTGGCAATACGCTGGAGTTCTGCAAAAATAACGCGCAAGTATTCTACGCGGTCAGGAAGCTCAATGCCCATCATTTTTTCTACGGCCATGGCATAGCCATGCTCACTACCCATCGCTGCCAGATAATCACATCTTCCCGTGAAGGGGGTCACCATCTGGTATTCAAGATTTTCAGCATGTTTTTCAAATGAACGGTGGAGATATCCAATCACAGGCTCGATGTGGGATACAATCTCCCCATCGGTCCTTAATTTTAGTCTTAACACCCCGTGGGTACTGGGATGTTGGGGTCCCATGTTCAGGACCATTTCTTCTGCATGCAGTCGGCTCATTATTTCACCTTCTCAATGCGCATCCCGCGGTAGAACTCAGCAGCTACATAGTCTTTTCTCAGCGGAAACCCTTCCCAATCCTCTTCCATGAGGATACGTTTCAGGTCAGGATGGCCTTCGAAAATCACACCGTATAGATCGTAAGCTTCGCGCTCATGCCAGTTCGCCGTTTGATAAATCGACGCAACACTATCCACACGAGGTGTTTCTCTGGATGTGAAAACCTTTAGGGTGAAATAATGGTCCAGTACAGTTGAATAAAGATGATAAATTACACTGAGATCAGAGCTACCATCCGTATCATTACCTGCCAAATTCATCAGGGAATCAAATTGGAGCGATTCTGTATCCTTGAGATATACCAGGATTTTAGCAATCGCTCTTGGTTTGACGATCAGGGTTGGATTCAGAGTCCCCTCCTCCATAAATTCGAGGACATCATCCCCAAATCGAGGAGAAAGGTCTGCGTAAATTTCTTGCTCTGTCACGGCTGGATTTCTTTCTTCTCTAAAACGTGCTCTTCACGCATTTTCTTCTGAAGATGCATCAATCCTTCGATGAGCGCTTCAGGTCTCGGTGGACAGCCAGGGATATAAACATCTACTGGAACAATTTGATCCACACCCTTTAACACATGGTAACCATGCTGCCAATAGGGGCCACCGGAATTGGCACAGGAGCCCATGGATATAACATATTTTGGTTCAGCCATCTGCTCGTAAAGGCGCTTTACCCGAGTTGCCATTTTCAGGGTCACAGTTCCTGCCACAATCATGACATCAGCCTGACGCGGCGATGAACGTGGCATGGCGCCAAAGCGTTCCAGGTCATGCCGGGCAGCTGCTGCAGACATCATCTCAATGGCGCAGCAGGCCAGCCCAAACTGGAAATACCATTCCGATCCAGATCGTGACCAATTCAATAATTTATCTAATGACGTAATGAGAATATTCTCATTAAATTTATGATTTAACACACCCATTTATTTGGTCTCCGCTTCATGCAACTTGAACGCCGAGTAGCGACCGGTGCCATATTTTAGTTTCATTTTTACCCAATCAAGATCCCCCTTGACCCAGACATAAGCTAATCCCACAATCAAGATCAGCATAAAAACGAATACTTCTACAAAGGTGAGAAATCCCATCTCCTTGAACACGACCGCCCAGGGAAACAGGAAGACAACTTCAACATCAAAAATGATGAAAATAAGTGCAACGACATAGAAGCGGATATTGAATTGTAACCAACCATCCCCTTCTGGTTCTTCACCGCACTCATAAGTTTCCATTTTTAATTCGGTTGGATTTTTCGGGGAAATCAGTTTTTGAATAATGAACCCCATATACATGAGAAGGAAGGCGACTGCCCCAAAGGTTAAGGCGATTCCGTAATGTTCCTGCATGATTTTAAAGAACCCTTTCTTTCAACATTCGTGCGCCAATATAGACGGTACCCTAAGTCTCTTCAAGAACCGAATCCTATCCGAAGACCATGAACACAATCAGGCATTCAGCCATCCTCGCTGTGGCAATCACCATGCCACAACATTTGATTATGGCATTAATTGTATTTACTATAGGTGTCCTGCAATTTTTTTCCACTTACCCTTTTTTCGCCTGTTCCTGGGCATCAACAACTGCAATGGCTGTCATATTTGCGACATCCTGAACACTGGTTGACCCAACCTGAAGAATATGCACTGGTTTTTCCATCCCGACCAGGATGGGACCAATCGCCTCAGCTCCACTCAGACGATGCACCAGTTTGTAGCTGATATTGCCTGATTGAAGATCAGGAAAAATGAGCACATTGGCAGAACCCTGAAGTTGACTGAAGGGATAGTGTTCCTTCTGAATTTTCGGCATGATGGCCAAATCAGCATTCATTTCACCATCGACCATTAAACTTGGATCTTTCTCCCGAATAAGCTGCACCGCGTTTCTCATTTTCCTGGCGTTGGGATGCTTGGATGAGCCGAAGTTGGAATAACTTAACAAGGCAACTCGGGGGGTCATTTTCCAGCGCCGGGCTTCCTCTGCAGCCATCAAAGCAATATCAGCCAAGTCTTCAGCTGAGGGATCAATATTCACAGTGACGTCGGCAAATATTTTCATTCCCTCCTTAAAAATAAGTAAGAAGAGGCCGGCGACATGCTTCATGCCGGCACGTGGTTTTATCACTTCAAGGACCGGTCTTAAAGCATCGGGGAACTGTTGGGTTATTCCAGATATCATGGCATCTGCTTCTCCCATTTTGAGCATCATTGCTGCAAAGGTGTAATGACGTTCCATGTGACGTTTGGCTCCGCTTAGCGTGACACCTTTGCGTTGTCGCAATTTATAATATTCGTCAATAAATTCTTCCCGACGTTCGTATAGCACAGGATCAACAATGTCGATACCCTCCAGCGGAATATGTAAAGTTTTGGCGAGTGACTCAATCTTGGCCTGTCTTCCCACTAGAATTGGATAGGCAATACCCTCCTGCTTGACGAGATAGCTGGCCCGTATAATCCTGGGATTCTCGCCTTCTGGATAAATCACCCGTTTGGGATCACGTGCGGCTCGATTGTAGAGTGAGCGCATAAATTCGCGACCTTTCCCCAGCCTGGCCTCCAATTCCTCCCGGTATTGATCAAGATCGATGATTTTTTGCGCAACACCGGATTTCATAGCTGCCTCCGCTACAGCTACGGATTCCCACAACAATACGCGAGGGTCGAAGGGTTTGGGGATGAGATAGTCTTTGCCAAATTTAAGATGGGAGAGCCCATAAACCTCCATCACCTCATCTGGAGTATCCTCCTTGGCGAGGGCAGCCAGGGCAAGAGTGGCAGCCACTTTCATTTCTTCATTAATTTCAGTCGCCATCACATCGAGCGCGCCCCGGAAGATGAATGGAAAGCCTAAAACATTATTCACCTGGTTCGGATAATCAGATCTTCCGGTACCCATAATCGCATCTGGCCGAGCAGCCATTGCCTCGGGGTAGGTTATCTCTGGATCCGGGTTCGCCATTGCAAAAATAATCGGGTTGGCTGCCATGCATTTTAAATCATTACCAACAATGACATCTTTTTTTGAGAGTCCAATAAAAACATCCGCACCCTCAAGCGCTTCCTGGAGTGTGCGATGTTTGGTATCGTTGGCGAAGGGTAGTTTGTACTCATTCATGCCATCAGTCCGACCCCGATAAATGACACCGATGGAATCACACATGATCAAGTTTTCACGTTTTGCACCCATTCGGATATAATGTTCACTGCAGGACAAGGCTGAAGCTCCGGCTCCCGAAACGACAATTTTGACCTGATGCATTTGTTTTCCAGCGACCTCAACTGCATTCAATAAGGCAGCAGCGGAAATAATTGCGGTTCCATGCTGATCATCATGAAAAACAGGAATCTTCATTTGAGCTCTGAGTTGTTTCTCGATGTAGAAACACTCTGGCGATTTTATATCCTCAAGATTGATGCCCCCAAAGGTAGGTTCCAAAAGTTTAACTGCATTGATGAATTGATCCGGGTCTTCTGTATCAAGTTCAAGATCAAAAACGTCGATATCTGCAAACCTCTTAAACAATACCCCCTTACCTTCCATAACTGGTTTTCCCGCCAGGGCACCAATATTCCCCAAACCCAATACGGCCGTGCCATTCGAAATAACGGCAACCAGGTTACCCTTGGCTGTATACTCATTGGCAAGCGCTGGATTCTCCGCAATTGCCAAACAGGGGTATGCCACCCCCGGTGAATAAGCTAAACTCAAGTCTCTCTGAGTTACAAAGGGCTTTGTAGCAACAACTTCAATCTTCCCTTTACGGGTGCCCATACTGTGATAATCAAGGGCTTCTTTTTTTGTGATCATGAGCTATATCCTAAATCAAGATGACATCTCACACTCAGATGTCATCAGGTTGTTGTAATGTTATTTAGTAGTGAGAATTATGAATTTTATTCCCAAAACCCCTTCAGAGCGGCCAGGCCTTCCAGGATTTGATCAACATTTATTCCACTGTAGGCGAAACGGATGAAAACCTTGTCTTCACCTGGTAGCGGACGACCAAAATGCTCGCGCGAACAAAAAGATACGCCGGTTTCATGCAGTGCGTCCAATCTGAATTTTGCCGAATTGGTATATCCCATTCGTTTGAAAATATCCGTTACATCAGGAAAAAGGTAAAAGGTTGTCTCAGGCTTTGATACTTTTACTCCATCTATATCTGATAATGCATCAAACAGTGCATTGCGACGACGCTTTAATTGATCCAAAATGGCATTCTGAGGTTCATTGGGACCCTTCAAACAGGCTATTCCAGCCATTTGCACAAAATGGTTCGAGCATGACTCTTGATTGGTGTTGAATTTTGAAATCGCCTCAATAACTGCCTTTGGTCCAGCTGCGCAACCGAGACGCCAACCAGTCATGGCGAATTTTTTGGAGAATGTATAAAGGATCACGGTGCGCTCCGCCATGTCAGGCAGCGAAGCGATACTTTTACTCATACCGCTGTAACGTACCTCGAAATAGGCTTCATCTGAGAGGACCCACAAATCATATTTTTTTGCAAAATCCGCTACCCATTTCATCTCCGCAACACTGGATTCTGCACCAATTGGATTCTGATAATTGTTATAGATAATAATGGAAGTCTTATCTGTGACCTGGCGCTCTATTTCTGCTTTGTCGATAGCAAAACCAGAATCTGTTGTTACATAGCCATAGGGCAAGGCTTTTCCACCGAGATATTCAATTTGAGATTCATAAATAGGATAACCGGGATTGGGATACAATGCTTCGGCTCCCTGTTCCAGGAGTGTTCCCAGAAATTTACCAATCACAGGTTTTCCACCAGGTTGAACTGAAATGTTCTCTGCGCTAAAATTGAGACCTCTGGACATTCCAATATCTTCGGCAAGTGCTTCTCGCAGGGGCATAATCCCTGGACCAGGAGCATAGCCAGTTTTGCCTTCACGTGCAGCTTTTAAGGCCGCATCGATAATGTGTGCAGGTGTTGTGATATTCATATCACCGAGATGGAAGGGGTACACTTTATTACCCTGGGCAGACCAGGCGGCAGCATCAGCACCCACTGCAAAGGCGGTCTCAGTACCCAAACGAGCATAACGGTTGGCAAATTTTCTCATCCGAAAACCTCAATAACTTTTAAAATGTTTAACTCATCCCCAGGCGTCTCATACGGGACTCGCGATCATTAGCAAAGCGTTCAATACCTTCCAACAACCAGCGCTCGGAAAGATGAGCCTCTTCAATGACCTCATCCAAGGATCCTCCTGACCGCCAATTTTTATCCCAATCAGCTGTCATGGCATATTCTATTGAAAGACGATTTCCTGTCCAATCCTGCATTGCTATGGCAGACCCATTGGTGATGAATGTGGAATTGAGCCAATCAGCATCGCTGACAATATTCTGTTTATAGGCATCTGGTTGAACGTCAAATAGCTGGGGGCTTGAGGCGGCAACCAGCTTCACATTTAAACCGCGCTGATCCAGTTCCGGGAGCAGTTTGCAGATATTGGATGTTGTTGCAGTACCCTGAACAAAAATGGTCCCCATCTTGGGCATATCTGACTTGTAATCACGAATGATGTAAGCCCCTTTGGCTGCTTCCAGGTAGGAAGCCATGCCCAATTTTTTGCGGTCTGGAATCACCACATTCGGTCGGGTTAAATGAAGGGCAATCACAGGTACATCCAAGCCAAGAGCCGCAGTCATCATGGGGGCAACTTCATTGTGCTCCCAGGGATACAGGTTGATCACCTTTCCCTTTGGAAAGAGTTGGGTCACAGTTGGTGAGTAAATACCGAAGTGAGTTCGCGAATCCTCAGCGGTTTCTGGTCCCGAATGTCCGGCCACCCAGATTACCTTGCCTAACTTCACCTCAGCATCCTGAACCATCTGACTAAAAATTCGAATGGGACCATATTTCAAATACGAAAATGAGCCATACGTAGAACAAGCAGCGAAGAATCCCTGGAATGAATTTTTGGGATCACTGGCAAAGTTTGTTGCTGCAATACCGGTACAAATGCCAGCATTGGCAAATTCAGTTATTGGTTGAGGCAGTACACAGCCTTTAACATTCGATTTGCGATCGTAGAAGCCGTATCCCGAGATGTCGCCAAAATCTTTTCCAAAACCTGAGATGTTGGTTGAATCTGCCAGGTCTGCTGACATGGCGATGACCAGGGGTCGGCCATAATTCTTGCTCACATAGCCATTCAACCAGGAGGCGTATTTAGAAAAACCTCCCCGGTTTGGAGCATTCGTTCCCGGTGGAACAAAAAGTTCTGAAGGGAGATTTTGGATATCTGTGAGAACCGGATCATTTAATGGATTTTTATTCGTATCAATCCAGACGCTGTTCAAATTCTCAGGTACAGCGTCACCCAATTCTACCAGGCGATCAGCCAGATAGTTCAACAATTCAGGATCCTGATCAAAAACGTGAAAAACGCGTTCTAAGTTTGTGCGAGCCTGTTCAAGACGCTCTGAACTTTCAGCTGGACCTGCTTCTCCATAGCCTTCAAATTGGATGTCGTATTTATCGGTAAAAGCTTTCTTAGTCTGCCAGAACAACTCGCTATTGAATTTGTGAGCAGCTCCGTGAGATTTATTGTCATACACACCATAACCCCGACCTTTCCTGGTCTTAAACCAGGCCATTGCCGGTGCGCCATCAGGATTATCATCGGCGGTCATTTCCTGGAGAACATGGTTCACAGAATCCCATTCTGAACCGCTCTCTGTGCCAAATACTCTCCAACCGTGAGGGGCAAACCAATCCTCCGGCGAGCCATAAATCACTGATGAGAATGGACGATTATCAATACCGTAGTCATTCCAATCCACTAAAAAACAAAGATTGGCCAGTCCGAGGCCATAAGCTGAGTTTAACGATTCATGGGTTGCGCCAGGAGTCAAACCACCTTCGCCTTCAACAGCAAAAACCCTGACATCCTGAGCTCCTGCATATTTGAGTGCCATGGCTTCTCCAACAGCAACGGGCATTCCGTGTCCAGAGGGTCCGGTGTTGGCTTTAAAAATGTTGGTCTTTCCAGTCATCTCGGCGTGTCCGGGAAGTCCACCAATATGTCGGAGCGTCAATAAATCTTCCCAGGTAAGAACTTGCTCTGCAGGACCAGGATTATAGCGCTCATCACCTGTCTGCGCATATTTCCTGCGTAACGATTCGTTAAGTACTGCCAGTAGGGCATAGATTCCAGGCACTGTGTGCCCTGCTGATAAAATAAACTTATCAGCGAAACGTTTTTGCGGGTTCCTGATATCCCAACGCATACTGCCACCGAGAAACAAGGACACCATCATGTGCACTTTCGAACGAGAACCGCCAGGGTGACCGCTCTGTCTCAAATTGAGCATGATGTCTATGAGTTGATCGGTCATATCTTTGATTTTTTCCCACTTTGGGTAAAAATCAATTGATGATTGTTCTTTTTGTGAATCAGTCGACATAATTCCCCTCATTATTGAATCCTTGAAACTGGTGTCTAATGGCTTGATTTCGCCAGGTCGGATAAGTTTCTCGCCCGCAGAACCTTAGCCATGGCGGCCTGTGCCTCTTCCCAAACATCATGCATTCCACATTCACTGAGAAATTCGCAGGCTGTATCATCGAGTAGGCATTCATTCAGCGCCAGGGGTCCTTCCAAGGCTTCGACCACTTCCAGAACAGTAATATCTTTTGGGCTTCTAGCGAGCCGCACCCCTCCCGCAACACCTCGGGTACTGTTTATAATTCCTTGCTGAACCAACGGTTTAAACAATTTCCGTAAAAAGGGCTCTGGTATCTTTTTATTAATCGATATATCACCGATGCTAATACGCTCTTGATCAATATTTTCAACCAGATATCGAACGGCTCTTAATCCATATTCTCCAGCTTTAGTTAAACGAATCACGCTATAGCTCCTTGTTTCATTAACCAGTTAAATTTCCACTTATGGCTGTTTTTGCTTGCAAACTACTATTTGTGAGAATATTACTCTTAATAGCGAGAATTCCCAGACGAAGTTTCAACAGATGTAACGAAAATAGTATCATGATCAGTTCCAAATTCATTGGCTATTTTTCCGGTGATGGACCCTGTTTTTGAATAATTAGGGCTATGCCAGCAAGACTTGCGACCAAGCCCAGTCCCAAAAAAAATATATCGAGAGTGTTTGCCTGACCACCCAATATATTAAGCCAGGCTTCTCCTAGGGAGATAGCACCAACGATCAGCGCTGAATATCCAACTTTCTTATCTTCTCGCATATTTTCCTGTCGTCTGGGTGGGATATTTCCCAATTCAGCGACTTAAGGGCAAATATACTGCCAAACCCCTTGACCTATGAAAGGAAGGACTCTTTTGGATATGACGTTAGGGCTGGAAAAAGGGGCGGCTACTATTTAAGCAAGGTAATTTTTTGGGAAATGGCTAGCCCATCTGAAGATTGTATTTGGGCGATATATATGCCTGAGCTTAATCCCAATCCCTGGCTATTCAGCGCTTGCCATTTCAGCTCATAATAACCTGGTTGCATGTGAGATATAGCCTGAGAAAAAACTTCTGTCCCCTTTAAATCAAAAAGTTTGATTTGACCCTCAAAATGATCAGCGAGTACATATGGAATGTTGATCTCTCCATTAAAGGGATTGGGATAAGCCTCCAGAAGGAAAAAATCCCCAGGTTGCAATCCCCGATCATCAACACCGGAGATCTGAGCAGAACTTTTAAATATCCAGGCAGGCTCATCAAACGCCAGGGTAACTGGTTCAAAATCCAGCTGAAAAGTGAAGTCCTGAATTCGCAGTGAATCCCACACAACCACCGTGGTATCATGACCATCCGAACTGAAGTTTAGATCAATGGGCATTTTGAAAGTAGGATATTCCGACTCCTGGATTTGATCGATATGCACCACTATATGAGATTTACCAAACGCATCCGGCTCGCTGGCATTCCACCACCAATGATAATCCGGTTTCCCACCGCCGTAGATCCACTGATCAAAAAACCACTCCAGATCTTGACCGGATACAGCCTCTACAACCGTTTGAAAATCTTCGGTTGACGCATGTCTGAATTGATAGCTATCCCGGTAGGCCAGGAGTGACGCAAAAAAAGTCTCATCCCCGACAGTGTGGCGAAGCATATGCAATACCCAGGCTGCTTTTGAATAGACCAATGAGGTGCTGAAGATCGCACCGACGCTACTTGTATCTGGCCTAAAAATAGATCCACTGGCATTATTCATCTTTAAGGCCATGTGGGCATGATAGGCGGACTCTCCATTCTTAGCACCCCAGTACAAGGCTTCTGAATAGGTAGCGAAACCCTCGTTAAGCCAGATGTGGTGAAAATTACTGCAGGTCACCAGGTCACCCCACCATTGATGAGCAAGCTCATGTGCAATGGTATTTTCCGCTGAGGAACCCATACTTGAACAAGTTTGATGTTCCATTGCTCCTCCCCATCCAAACTGAGCCATCCCATATTTTTCTTGAGAAAATGGATATTTACCATAGAACTCACTAAAAATGTTAATCATATTTGAGGTAAGATTCCAGCGAGAGATGTTAGTGGGAGTCGCATCATCGGGGTACATCCAATATTCCAGAACCATAGAGTCGCCATCAGCGAAATGATGCATATCAGTCCAAGAGTGATAGTCTGTGATGGAAAGAAAAACCAGATAAGTCGTGATTGGGTATTTGTGTTCCCATACCGAGGTTTTTGTCCCATTTAAATTTGAAGTTTCCGAAATTAACAGACCGTTAGCAACTGCCGTATAGGCAGTATCGGCGGTGATACTGATGCGTACGGAGTCTGCCTTGTCTGTAGGTACATCTTTACAGGGCCACCAGGATCGTGCGCCATAGGGTTCGCTAAGTGTAGAAATCATTCGAGGGCGGGAGTTATTATTGCCCTGATATCCAAATTTGAATGCCTGAAATCCAGTTATCAGGGGATGTCCATGATAACTGATTCCGATGGCGATATTCTCACCATAATCGTAGCTACCATCTAGCGAAATACTCAGAATATCCGAAAAATGATTATAGGTAGCGCCATTTAAAAAGATGGAATCGACTGTCAAATCGCTGGTAAAATCTAACTGGATGGTTTCCAGGTTAGCAATTGTCGATGTCAGGTGGACTTCAACATTGCCATAAATAATCTCAGTATCCGCATTGACCTTTATTTTTATATCATAATAGTATACATCAAAATCCCACACATCAGCTCTCTGGGCAGCTTTTGCAAGCCGATCATAATGACGAGCCATTTCAGATAGAGGTTTACAGGGAAGCGTGGTATCCTCAAACACCTGAGCATTGATGAATGTCATGGTACTGATGCCAATTAGAATTTTGAATAATCTCATGGAAACCTCTTATTGCGTTGATGCAAAAATAGGCCTTTGCACTCTTACCTGCAATAACTGAGACACTGAATTGCTTAAAGAAATGGTGACAGTTGATTCATAATAACCCGTTGAAACCGGACACCTCAAAACACAAAGCGCGGATCCGAATCCGCGCCCTGCTTGATAAATCTAAAAAAATCAGAATACTACATAGGCCAAAAATTGGAGTCGTTCCAAACTTCCTGCCTGAAATCTTCTTCCAGAGCCATCAATTTCTGATGATGATCGATTTCCCAATCCGTCAGCCAGGTAAAAAGCTTCTTAATCTCTGGATCTGTAGCGAGCAGTTCTTCTTGTTGATAAAATTTGAATGCCCGCTCCTCCAGAGTTAGAGCTATGCTGATGGCTGAAGAATCAAAATCATTGTTACGCAACTCCTCAAGGAAAGATCGATCAATAATGGTATCCTGAAATCCAAATTGGAGCTCAGCTTCAGAGGGTAACACAACTTTCCCTTCATCCAGATGTCTTTTAAAGGTGAGTTGGAGAATATGCAGGTGGTGCTCCTCTTCTTTTACCATATGCTCAAAAAGTTCCTTGGCAACAGGCGAGGTAGCCATTTTAGCAGCCATACTAAAAAATTCTCGACCATTCATTTCCAATAGGATCGCTCTTTTTAATACATCCTGGACAGAATTAAACTCAGATGTTTTTACGTTGGCATGCACACTATTACTCCTCATCCTTAGATGACTTTTCCTCATTAGATAATCTCAAGTTCGGAGCTCCGTCACCCAGCCCTTGTCGCTCCGCGCGATAAAGAGCACAATGTTCGATCTCCGCGTCTCGAAAGTTCTGCAGTGGGTTATAGTCCCCGGTAAATCGATTTTCGCAAGAGTCGGCAGCATCCGATCCTGATGGACATTCGACATCATAAACTGGACAAAACCCTTTTCCTTGATCAGCGTTTTCTTTTGCTGCTGCCATAACCTTTTCCTAAGATATTGGGAAATATTTCCGCAATCCTTTTAGTAATTATGAGTTCAACTTACAAATGACAATACATCTTAATAAAAAAACAGCTTAGACTCAATAAAAAGCGAATTCCGCTTATAGGGATTTCGACGACTCAACAAAAAATATTAGAACTTGTTTGTTGCCTGGAATTCCAGGAGCGTCCGCATATAATTATCTCGCACCACGGTTGAAGGGCTGGGTGAATGAATCAGACTCATACTGCCCTTCATTTGGGTAAGGCTTTTATACTCATTGTCATCCATCCACTGGATTAGATCTTTTGCTATCGTTCCGATTAATTCAGGACCATGGGCCATGAGAGCCGAGGTCAACATGGTCACATCGGCGCCAGCCATGACAAGTTTCAACACATCATTGGCCGTGTGGACACCCCCACTTGCAGCAAAGCTCATATTGATATTTCCACGCAAGATGGAAATCCAGCGCATGGGAAGGCGAATGTCCCTTGAATGGCTTAGTTGAATTTGACGCTTGATTTCGAGTTTCTCAAGATCAATATCGGGGTGATAAAAACGGTTGAACATAACCAGGGCATCGGCTCCAACTGCCTCTAGAGATTTGGCGAGGGCAGGTAAAGAACTGAATCGGGAACCAATTTTTACAGCAACAGGAATACTTACATTGGCTTTCACCCAACTCACGATATCGGTGTACCGCTTTTCAACGTGTGCACTGGTTTCATTAAAATCAACTGGCAAATAATGGATATTCAATTCGATCCCATCAGCACCAGCCGATTCAAGTAGTTTTGCATACTCCATCCAACCGCCTGGGGTGGCGCCATTCAGACTGGCGATAACTGGAATATCCACACCAGCTTTGATTCTGGCTACATTTTCGATATACTCGCCAGGCCCCGTTGAGAATTCATGGGCTTTTGGGAAATAACTCAAGGATTCAGCATAAGACTCTGTTCCGTAATCCATATGGAATTCAATATTACTGTCTTCCCGTTCAATTTGTTCTTCAAAGAGTGAAAACAAAACTACTGCTGAAGCACCATTGTCTTCGAGAATTTTAATTTTATCCAGCCTCTCAGTCAGTGGTGAAGCCGATGGAACCAAAGGATTCTTTAATTCAAGACCCATGTAATTTGTATTTAGACGCATTTTATTCATCCCTTATGATCTTCAATTAATCGTTATCGTACGATATGGCAGCCAGCTTGGCATAGTATTCATACTTTTCCTTGGCAGCCGTATTTGAAGCTTCCATATAATGGTCTGAAAGCTCCGGATTAATCCGGCTGAGAATGGTAAACCGCGTCTCATTCATAGAATATTCCCGGACATGTATGCTTGGTGGTTTTGAATCCAACTTAAGTGGATTCTTGCCTTCGCTTGCCAGGGCAGGGTTATAGCGATAAAGTGTCCAGTAGGCACTATCAACCGCTAACTTTTGTTGATTCATGCCCTTGGCCATATCAATTCCGTGGGCAATGCACTGGCTATAAGCGATGATCAGTGATGGACCATCATAAGCCTCTGCTTCCATAAATGCTCGAACAGTCTGAGCATCATTTGCCCCCATTGCCACAGATGCAACATAGACATTTTTATAACTCATAGCCATCATCCCAAGGTCTTTCTTTCCAGAAGGCTTGCCACCGGCAGCAAATTTTGCGACAGCTCCCAAGGGTGTTGCCTTGGATTTCTGACCGCCTGTATTGGAATAGACTTCAGTATCAAGGACGAGGATGTTCACATTTTTACCAGAGGCTAGCACATGATCAAGGCCACCAAAACCGATATCATAGGCCCAACCATCACCGCCCATGATCCAAACGCTTTTCTTGACCAGATTATCTGCCAGGGAAAGCAGCTGTCTTGAGATTGGTGTATCTAATTTCTCAGCGATGTCGGTCATCTGCTTGACACGTGCACGCTGCTCAAAGATTTCAGGTTCATTGGTCTGAGGGGCATTTTTGATAGATTCAACCAATTCAGTGCCGATCTCAGTTTTGAGGTGTTCCATAAGCTCACCGGCATGTTCAGCGTGCTTGTCAATTGTCAAACGGTATCCAAGACCAAACTCAGCATTGTCTTCAAATAATGAGTTATTCCAGGCTGGACCGCGGCCGTCATTATTTTTTGCCCAGGGAGTGGTCGGCAAATTGCCACCGTATATGGACGAGCAGCCTGTTGCATTGGCAATCACCATGCGATCGCCAAATAACTGCGAAGTCAATTTCACATAAGGCGTTTCGCCACAGCCAACACAGGCACCGGAGAATTCGAATAAGGGTTGCATAAACTGAGAACCCTTTACAGTATCATGCTTCACAGCGGAACGATCGATTTCTGCCAACCCCGTAAAGAAATTCCAATTGGCCCGCTCAGCTTCACGCAACGGTCGCTGGGGTGCCATATTAATTGCCTTGCGGCTGAGATTAGTTTTATCGCGAGCAGGGCAAACTTCCACGCAGAGGTTACAACCTGTACAATCCTCAACTGCGACTTGGAGGATATATTGGGCATCACCATCACCCCATTCTTTTCCCCTTGCAGGCGTGTACTTGATTGTCTCAGGACTATTGGTGAAGGCATCTGCACTGGCCACTTTCGGACGAATCGCCGCGTGCGGACAAACCAGAGCGCATTTGTTACATTGGATACAAATGTCAGTCTCCCATACAGGAACTTCCAAGGCAATATTGCGTTTTTCCCACTGAGTGGTCCCAGTTGGCCAGGTTCCATCCTCTGGCATTGCGCTTACAGGAATATCATCTCCCCGTCCGGCAATGATTTCAGCAGTGACCCGTTGAACAAATTCTGGTGCAGCCTCAGGAACAATCAGACGCAGAGCATCGCTACCATTGAGTGTCGCAGGTACATTTACTTCATGGAGATTGGCAACCGATTGATCAACAGCATGGTAGTTTTTCTCCACAATCGCATCACCCTTGTTGCCATAGGTTTTTAAAATGGCACCTTTGATCTTGGCGATTGATTCTTCTTTGGAAAGAATACCCGAAATAGCAAAGAAACAGGTCTGCATGATGGTATTGATTCGCATACCCATGCCTGTCTCCTGGGCAACAGTCACCGCATCAATTACATAGAATTTCAACTTTTTATCGATGATCTGTTTCTGATATTTCCGAGACAATGCACCCCAGATTTCAGCTTTGTTCAGATGACTGTTAAGCAGAAATGTTGCGCCATCCTCTGCCTTATCAAGGACATCAAACTGCTCCAGTAATTCATATTGGTGACAGGCAATAAAATTTGCTTTATCAATCAGGTAGGTCGATTGGATCTTATCTTTTCCAAAGCGGAGATGAGAGGTGGTCGTACTGCCAGATTTTTTTGAATCATAGACAAAGTGACCCTGGGCATAATTGTCAGTTTCTTCACCGATAATTTTGATGGAGTTCTTGTTAGCCCCTACGGTTCCATCAGATCCCAACCCATAAAATAGTCCTCGGAAAACGTTTCCCTTGGTTGTCCGATATTCCGGATCGTAAACCAGTGAAGTATGCGAGACATCATCATTGATACCAATGGTAAAGTGGTTTTTGGGCTTGGTGACGTTGAGCTCGTCATAAATGGATTTAACCATAGCAGGTGTGAATTCCTTTGACGAAAGACCATAGCGTCCACCAATAATGAGGGGGGTCTTTTCAAATTGAAAATAGTCTTCAATGGCGGCTTCAGCAAATGCCGTGACCACATCCTGATACATAGGTTCACCGGCACCACCAGGTTCTTTGGTTCTATCCAGGACAGCAATTTTCTGGGTTGATGCAGGTAGTGCGGAAATAAAGTGCTTAATTGAAAAGGGTCTGAAGAGACGTACTTTTAGCAGACCAACCTTTTCGCCAGCAGCCCTCATGTGGTTGACGGTCTCTTCTACTGTCTCAGCCCCAGAACCCATAATGATGATTACACGATCGGCATCTTCTGCACCCACATAATCAAATAAATGATACTGACGACCGACAAGCTTGGCAAATCGATCCATTGTTTTCTGAACGATTTCTGGTGTGGCTTCATAATATGGATTGACTGTTTCACGACCCTGAAAATAGACATCCGGATTTTGAGCTGTTCCTCTCAATACAGGGGCATTGGGGTTCATTCCGCGTCCGCGATGGGCGATCACCCATTCATCATCGATCATTGCTTTGATGTCATCATCTTCGAGCTGTTCAATTTTCATAACTTCATGTGAGGTTCTAAAACCATCAAAGAAATGTATAAATGGTATCCGCGATTGAAGTGTGGCAGCCTGAGAAATGAGGGCAGCGTCCATGACCTCCTGAACAGAGTTGGCAGCAAGCATGGCCCAACCTGTGGCGCGTGTGGCCATTACATCAGAATGATCACCAAAAATTGAAAGCGCCTGAGCAGCCAGGGAACGAGCTGAAACATGAAAAACCGTTGCAGTCAACTCACCAGCAATTTTGTACATATTAGGAATCATGAGCAGCAAACCCTGAGAGGCTGTAAATGTGGTTGTCAATGCGCCTGTCTGCAAAGCACCATGTACGGCACCTGCTGCACCACCTTCACTTTGCATCTCTTCTACAGTAGGGATGGTACCCCAGATATTTCTTTTTCCCTGAGCACTAAAAGCATCAGCGTGCTCACCCATATTGGACGAAGGGGTGATGGGATAAATTGCACAAATTTCATTGGTTTTATGGGCAATGTAAGCTGCAGCTTCATTGCCATCGATGGTTACCATCTTACGTGTCATTTATAGCTCCTGTGAATTCGAATGGGATTAATCGTGAGAATAGAATCGTAAATCATTACTTATAGTTGTATAAATATCATGCCAAAGGGAAGCCTCTGGTATGATTAAATCTACTTTAATGTGACTATTTTTATCATGGGAGCGGGAAATGACTAAAATATGGCTAAAGGTGCGTCCTATTTTAAATAAATGAAGGACCCTGTCCCAATTTGGTTCGCCGTTGATTGGATAGAGAAGCTATAAAGCCCGCCGTCTAACAAAGTATTCTCCAGGTCAACCCTCAAATTTTGACCCCCTGGCTGAACTTGACCAAAATCAATAGCATGGACCTGTTGGCCCCGCAGGTTAAAGAGGGTTAGTGTGATAGATTCCGAACGATCAAGACTCAAAGGGATTAAGACGCTTGAATTAAAAGGATTAGGGAAGGGAGCCCCCAAAACGCTAGTATTTGGTGCTTGGTGGATTGCGAATCCTTTAACATCGTCAATCGAACCATCCGAAAGTAACCAACTCTCGCTGAGCATTGAGGTCTCACCCAGGCTATTTGCCATGAGCAGATTTTCAAAACTGAGAATAGCCACTCCAGATATGGTTTGACTAAAGAGTACACTGCCATCGCTTGCAGGAAGGCGTAGTTGCGGGAATGTCTCAATAGAGGGTACTTCTCCTGATGCAATCAGCAGGATCAAGTCATCCAGACTCACCTGTCCAATGGCATAAGGGATGGCTGCCGGAAAGGCTTCTCCGGTTGCAGAAACCACAAATTCAGATTCGAATTCGTTCTGGGGGAAATTCAGAGTGGTTCCCAAAAGAGCAACTCCGTAGATATCATAGATTGAAGTCTCAACTTCATGATAAGCCAGGAGATTGTAAAGAACAGTCTCTTCAATTGTGGTTGAGAATGCTCCCACACCTTCAGAATTCAGAATTGGATTTAAGGGGCCTTGTACAGAACCCGTCTCTGCCCCCTCCACATACTCAAGCGAACCAAAAGGATAGACAGTGACTGGAAGTGAGTTTTGTATCTCAAAGGATCCCGAGATTGACATCGGCTGGAAACTGGTATTAAACATCGTTCCCGTGAAGTTAAGCTGGAGTTGAGCCTGATTAATCTCAAGGATTTCCATATTTCCAGTCACTGAAACAAAGGGATTCAGTACACTCAAATCTTCGAGGGCAAAAGATGAATCGATGAGCCCCACCAGGATGGAAGGATCAATTTCTCTGAGCCAGACAAACAATTTAAGTGCATCCGTAGCCGCATTCACACCGTAAATACCTGGTTCGAAGGAAGTGGAGTCACTCATATAGATGACAAGGACATCCGCCAGCGTATCTGATTCTGAGACATACATATCATAGGCGAGGAGGGTTAAAATATTTACATCTGCATCAGCGTACTCAAAGCCGCCTACACCCTGATCCGGGATGGCCCCAAATAATATATTTCCACTGAGGTTGGTGTTAACATTAGGGACCGGGAACCCATAGTCGAAGCTTACGACGCCAGTGTCCCAGGCGCTCTGACCAAAGCCCAAACTCATCAAGATGACAAAACTCACCGCGAATAATTTACTCACTTACGTCTCTTTTCTTTTCAATACTAAAGCACATATTTAATACCGAATTGGAATTTGGAGGAGCTGTTTTCCAGATCGACTGATCTTTTGACATTACTTTCCAGGATATGATCCAAATCGCTTTGCCACTGTTCGTTGCGGTAGGCCAGCATAAAACCTAATCCTGAGCTTAGTTGATAGCCAATACCTAAATCCATACGAATGATATTGTCAAACCGATAATTTAAGGGATCATTCATGAGTGACGCACCAAAGGATAGGCTCAGTGGATCCTGAGCCCAGAGTAATGAGGCTGAAAATTCATTTACATTGTTGACATAGTCGGTAATCTGCCCATCCACGAGATCACCCAAATTCTCGCCACTGTCCGTGTCATAGAGATCTGTTTTCATGGAAATGCTTGTATAGCTGTGGAAGCGATAATTAACACTGGCCTCAAGAGGAGCAGCGCCAAAACTCAGACCGATTCCCAGTCGCCAGGGTCCCCAAACGGTATAATCCAGATTAACCCATTTGTCATGGGAGTAAACTTCACTTAAACCATCATCGAACCACTCGATGGAGTCCCTGCTGGCTGATTCGTTCACTGAAATTCTCGAGGGGAGTTCAATTGAAACCCCCAACTTAAGCGCATCGGATATTTCACTTAGCAATCCTACTCTGGCACTGAATCCTGAATATTCAGGTTTAAAAGTCAAACTATCAACAAAGCGTTCAAAGGTGTAGAGATCCAGAGGGTCAGTTTCCTCATAAACCTGATTGAATGAATTTTCACCAGTGAGATAGCTAAGGGCAAACCCCAAACTCGTATTCATGGTCACTAATGCAGCAGACCCCACGGTCAGAGCATATAAATTCCCACCATTCTGCCGCAGGTATTTGTATGAAAATTCCCCATCAGGTTCAACGGATTCGAATTGACCCAGACTATTGAATGAATGGACAGGTTGCAGATTAAAACCCCAAACCCATGCTCCCCGGTAAACCCGAACAGGTCGTATATAGGTTATGCTGTTGAAACCAAACTGTTGGTCACTGGAATTGCCTGCAATGGCGGAATTATAAACACTGGTGCCAGCGGATTGATTGAAACTTACATCAGTAGACACAAAGGCTCTTTTTGTGTAACTAAGCAAAGCGGGGTTACCGAGCAATGCGTTGCTTCCACTCATCGCGGCAGGTAAGACGCCGCTTTCAGCACCGGATATTCCGCGCATACCTCTGAATGGTCTCAAGACATCCAGATAACTTTGTGAAAAAAGGCTCACTCCCCACAGCATCAGCGTGATAAAAATTATTCTGCTTTTCATGTTGAATTATTTCCGCGTTCTATTGCGTTTCTTGGGGGCCGGCGATGATTCCGAGCTGTCTGTGTTTTGCGCACTATTGTCTGATTTGGTCGTGTTATTACTTTGTATTGTCGGCTTTTGCGCAGGCGCTGGAGAACGATCTCTGACTGACTTCCTCGCCTCGGGGACAGGATCTGGTTTTACTTGAACCGGTGAAATCGTCCTAATTATAGGTACCCTTTTAATTTCCTTTACTGGAAGCACCAGCTTAGTAGGAGGTATTGCTACGGGAGTCGGATTCACTGTCGAAATGATTCCGGACCCAGCCGAAGATACACCACCTGATGGCTCAGGGTTTTCATAACCCCCTTTGGAACTTGAAGCAGTGCCTGATCCGATGCGATCCCTTGCTCGCCCACCTCCCTGCGGATCATCTCTACCAAACTCCCTGGCAGGAGCTGGAGTTCTCACTTCGCCTGATATATAAACTGGGGCATAATAAGGATGATGATAGTCATAATAGTTGTAAGGGCTGTAATAGGAAGCACCATATCCGCGATGATAGTTTGTAAATGGCAGTGCCGGTTCCCAGTATGGATCCCAGCCATAAACGCCTGCGCCTCCGATTGAGCTGGCCATTGCCGGTTCAGAGATGATTGTCGTAACGGTTTGCGGAAGTGTTTGTGGTGGATCTACCAAAGTATAACAAGATTGAAGCATGAGAATGCCAAAAATGATTACGATCAATTTTTTCTGCTTCACCTGCATGAGTGGTGAGAAGTTAGCCAAATGCGATATGCTTGTCAACATGAGCATCCCCTTTCGTATATAGACTAAAACGAACCTTGGAAGGTTAAGTTCCCTGAGATTGTGTCCTTCCACACGTGGTTAAGAAAGAGTCAAACCAACTCTAATCAAGCAATACTAAAGAATAAGTGATAGGATAAGGATGGTCACGGTGAGTGCAACGGCCACCATGATGTATAGACCCAGCGTGACAAATATGGCCATAATGGTTGTTATTGTGAAAGAGCCCGGATCAAGAGCATATATTGTCCTAAATCCTATGTAGCCGATATAAATGGTCATGAGGATCGAGAGCAGCCCGCCTGCAATTGGGATCAGGGAGAGTACAGCCGCAGTTCCAGAGGTGTAAGCAACCATTCTAAAAATAAGTGAAAAGTCGTAGTTCTGAAGATTTCGCCAGCTTAGTGCCAGGTGAAAGGCGTAGGCGACTAAAAATTGGAGCAGGATGATGGTCAGCGGGTAGAGCATGACTAATTTTTGCCCAAAGTTTTCAGGCACTTGAAACAGATCTTGAAATTCTGGGCTCTGGGGCAGAAGCATTTCAGGAGTCGTATCGGTAATGGCAAACATCCATAAAAACGTGAATACTTGAATGGCGACCGTATAGACCAGAGCATCTGCAATTCCTGCTTTTCGCCGCATAACGCTGAAGGTGTTGGCCGGTCGCAGAAGGAAGCCTTTTATGGTCTCAATGAAGGCAACAAAGAAACCAAGCTCATGCTTCTTTTCCCAAGGTGGACCATCGATTGTGACGGGTGATAATTCGGGTTGTTCTGGCTGTTCCATTGTCATTATTTTAGCATTTCGGTTGGTAACTGCAACTAAATAAGCCCCGCAAGGAGCTTGAAAATATTAGAGTGTCAGGATCCACTCTACCAGAACAACAATATCCAGAATGTTTAGCTGGTTGTCACCATTAATATCGGCAACTTCAAATTGGATCTCAGTAATATCAATATCGTTGAGCACCCATTCCAACAGCAGAACGGCGTCGCTGACATTTAATTCATCGTCCTCGGTGACGTCGCCAGGAACAATGCCAAAATCATAGTTTATGGCTGCCATCACATCAATAAGCCCAAATCCCCGGGTATTGTCTGGAGACCGGCTGCCATCTGCTGTCATCATCAGCGCTGCTCGTACCATCATGGGTGTCCATTGTGGATGTGCTTCAAGAATTAAAGCTGCCGCACCGGCAACCAGCGGAGTTGACAGACTGGTGCCATTGGCAGAAATAAAAGCAGCGGTAGAGGCTGTCCCGGCTGCAAAAGTTGAGACACCCCGCGCCAGCACCTCCGGTTTGATACGCCCATCCGATGTTGGGCCATGGGAGCTAAAGTTGGCAATGGTGTTTGTTGCATCTACTGCGCCCACTGAAATAGCTGAATCAGCATCTGCCGGGGCAATGATGTAATACCAATCAGTATTGCCTTCATTGCCTGCTGCAGTTACACATACCATCCCCAGACCCACAGCAATATCAACGCCTCGTGTCGTCACCGCAGTTTCTCCGTCCAGGTCAGCATAGGTATACCAATCCAGATAACCTAGTGAACTTGACACAACGTCTGCTCCCAGGGCTTCCCCCCACTCAAGTGCAGCTACGAAATAATCTTCTTCTGCCTGGATTTCCTCGTTCACTATTTCTGTTTTTGCTAACAGATATTTGCAATCAAAGGCCACCCCTCGAAGCTCGCCAGCAATAAATCCGCCCGCAGCTGAGGCCGTGGCGGTTCCGTGATTATGCTGATTCGCCGGGTCATTTTCCTGGTTTTGGGTTATGGAATCGGATTGGATAAAATCGTATTCAGCAACAATTCGTTCTTGTTGAAAGGCGAGGTGGTCAGTAAAGAAACCCGTATCGAGCATAAGTAACCAAACATCAGTACCGGTGTATCCCGCCTCATGAGCAGCAATTGCATTAATTTGGTCATTTTGATCGAAACTGTCACCATAATCGGTATCATGGAAATAGATTTCATCATCTCTGCTGATTTCCTTGATGGATCTTTTAGAAACTTTGTGAATACGTCTTGTCTTTTTTACGGTTGAATTTTGCGCAAGTTCTTCAATGTAGCTGGCAGGTGCCATTATTGAGATCGCATTCAACCAGCGACTCACCGCACGAACCTTTATATCTGATCTCAGGATGTCCTGGATGTAAACTTCAGAAACCGGAAGATCCAGGTAACTTGGACCCCGTGTTGTCCCCCTGATGGCGCGACGATTAAGAGCACGTGGGGTTAGATGAGAAAATTCAGGGTCTGAAACATCAAATCCCACTTCATCCGAAATCTCTTTATCATAGAAATAGACCCAATAAGGGTTGTAGGTATCTGTATCCTGCCCAAATACAGACAGACCACCTAATAGCACAGCTATAAAAAAATATCTCCTGTAACGGGCTGAATTCATCTGCTCCTTGGTCATGCGGCTAATGTAGAGTAGTCATTAAGTACATCAATATTTAATTGCTCTAATCACCTTTTCCTAATTAATAGAATCCTTTTGGATTTATGTGTGAACAATCCTAGAGCGCAGACTTCATCCGGATGAGGAAGTCCTCTGCGTTTTCAAATCCGGTGGAGCGAAGTGAGCTGTTTTCTGCTCCTGCGTTTATAAAGAGATATGTTGGCACCCCCATTATGGAAAAGCGTTCCAGAAACTGCTTCTCAAACTCGCCATTCTGCTTGGTCATATCAATTTTGACTGCCGTAAATTTTTTGGACAGCTTTACCACCTCTGGATCGACAAACGTAAATTTATCCATTTCTTTACATGGAATGCACCAGTCTGCATAGACATCAATCATGATAGGGTCATCCATGGCCAATAGTTTATATAATTCTACCAGGTTGGTCGGGCGTTCCCAAATAATACTTTCACCGATGTTTTCAGGTTCAGGAATACCCATCCAGGTCCCGATCATGATAAGCAGGATTGCGATTACCTGTTTGACCTTGTTAAATCCCTTATTACCCTCAGCACTGGAGTCAAACATTATGAGGTAGATACCAGAGCCAACCAGGAAAAGCGCCATAACCAGGCTCCCAAATTCACCGAGGAGCGGCATGAGGAAGTAAATAGCCATGGCAATCAAGATTAAACCAAAGATGATTCGCACACCGTTCATCCAGTTACCTGAACGTGGCAATGCTGAAAGTTTGCTGGAATACATGGCCAAAAATAGATACGGCAAACCGAGACCCATGGCCAGCGTAAAGAACATCGTAAAGCCCAAGACCACACTTTGCTGTGCTGCTACATAGGTTAAGAGACCAATTACAAAGGGACCAACACAAGGAGCAGCCACGATTCCAAGCGTTAGACCCATAAAAAAGGAACCAAAAATGCCCGCTTTTGATTGACTCGCAGCCGTCATGAGTCCGGTAGGCACCCTAATTTCATAGACTCCAAACATTGATAACGATAAACCAACTAAAATGGCAGCGATCCCAATCAGAACAAAAGGATTGGTCAATAAAGCTCCAAATAGACCACCACCCAACGCTGCTGCAACGCCAAGAATTGAATAGGTGACGGCAATTCCCAGCACATAGGCCAGAGCCATCCAAAAAGTGCGACCCTTGCTGGTCTCCTTCCCGCCAAAAAAACTGATAGTAATTGGGATCAATGGATATACACAGGGTGTCAGGTTCAGAGCCAGACCACCCATAAAGATGAAAAAGTAAGTTAGTAATAACCCATATTGATCTACCAGACCAGAAATATCATCATCTTCTTCATCCGCGGGGCTACTTGAACTTTGTGCCAGGTTCGTTGTCCCAGCAAAGAGTTCTGAATTTATTGCCTGACTGTTAGTTCCGCTGGCTACAACAGGTAAGCGGAAATTAAAAGTAACCGTTGCAGGAATAAGGCATTGAGCATCATCGCAAGCTTGAAAATAGACCTCCCCCTTTGCAACCAGGGAATCTTCAGCATTCATATTAACGGTAAGCGTGTTTCTTAGGACGATCCGATCTCCGTAGACAGCGGCTGGCTCTTCTACACCGGCGACTGCCATGCGTTGCGCTGCGGGGAACAGCCAATCCCCAAGACTGAATGGTTGATCCTCTTGAGAAATAGAGGCTGAAATCGGGATTGTAAAGTCATCGTTTCCAACGGGTGCATAGACATGCCAGGGCCGCTGAATGTTTACAACCAGGGCGATTTCTATGGTTTCACCGGCGACAGCAGCTTCTCGACTGCTAAAAAATTCAACATCCAGAATATCATTTGGAGTTTGTTGACCAGCAAGACTAAGCGCTAGAAGTGCGAAGATAAGAACGAGGGACTGTCTAAAAAAAAGAGGCATGGGTTGTATTAATCCTTTACCATTCAATTAATTGGGTAGTTCTAAAAAAGACTTTTAACCCAACTCAGGACGGGGTGTCTTCTTTGATACCAGGACGCTTCGAAAGTTACGCGTCGTTCATCAAAGGCTGCAATCCCTAAATCAACAAAAGCTTCTCTGTTTTCATAAGCTGACCAATGCACTCCTGGCATTTCTGGGAGTAAAAGTACATCGGCTTCTTTGTTCAACATGTCTCGGTAATGACAAGAACGGATATTTTCGCACTGGCTCATGATAGCCATGGCATTGTCCATATGGGTAATGGGATGAATAGCTTGCCCAACATCAACTGCCAATACGAAAGTGGCACCCATTTCCCGAGCCATTCGGATAGGCACCTGCTGTGATACACCCCCATCCACTAATGTTTTTCCCTGATGATAAACAGGCGGCAAAAAGCCCGGAATTGCAGCGGAAGCCATAACCGCGGGCAAGAGGGAGCCTTCAGTAAAGTAAACATCTTCACCGCTATATAAATCTGTGGCAACAATTCCCAGGGCGGTACCCGAATCGAACCATTTATCCTCAGTTACAACGAGCTTCAAAACATCTTCTATCCGCTCTCCCCTGACCAGGCCGGGTTTTGAATGTGCCAGATTGATCACAATTCGATCCTGAATAGCCGCAGAAACCTGATGCCAGAAGGAGGCACCTCCACGCGCCTTGACGTTGATGAGATGCATGCCAAGTTTTGTAAAGGATTCGCTACGAACCATCTTATCCAGCTCATCCCAGGTCGCTGCAGCACTCCCCATTTTTATATAGGCCGCAGCAATCAGGGCTCCCATGCTGGAACCGGTAATGATATCTGGTCGAATTCCCAACTCTTCCAGCCGTTGGAGAACACCAATATGGGCGAAACCCCGCGCTCCCCCTCCCCCTAAAGCCAGACCGAAAATCGGACGGGACATAGCCTAGTCCTGATAATCCTCAGAAGAAACCATGCTGGTTTTCACAATAGTGACTGGCTCTATGGGGTTGTCTCTGGGATCGCGCTCAAGGGTCGCAATATCGTCCACAACCTCCATACCCTTAACAACCTTGCCGAAAACAGTATAATTTCCATCGAGCTGAGCAAGACTCGCTAGACAAAAATAGAATTGACTGCCATTTGATTTTTTCTCTGGATTGCCATCTCGAGCGGCACCTAATGAACCCCTAAGGTGAGGTTGTCCGATTTCGGCAGGGATTCTCTCTCCAATTCCACCCGTACCATCGTCTTCACGAGATGTATTCTCTCGTGTTAACGGATCGCCACCTTGAACAACAAAACCTGGGATGACACGATGAAAATATATCCCCTCAAGCGAACCATTTTCAGCTAACATTTTGTAGTTTGCAGCATGTAGAGGCGCTTCAGCCTCAAATAAGTCAATAATAATTGTTCCCTTGGAGGTCTCCATTTTAATGTATTCATCTGCAGGGGCTTTTGCTTCCTTACTACAAGCGAATATTACTGCAATGATCAGCAAGGCAAACAGGGGGGTTTTGTTCATCAGTTTTTTCATTTTTTCTCCACTAATATAGGTTTTGAGGGTTGATCCTGGAGTGCCAGGATTATTTCGATATCCTTTTCTTGTCGCTCGCGAACAACTGAAAGCGCCAGTTCTGGATCATTATTCTTTGCACTGAGATGAGCGAGCATAACACCCCTCAAATTTCCCAATTTCGCAAGTAGCGCAATAAACTCAGCGCTGTCATTATTTGAAAGATGTCCAACTCGACTGTCGACTCTCGCTTTCAAATGGGACGGATAGGGACCATTCCAGAGCATATCACGGTCGTGATTGGCTTCCATTACCATAAAATCGGCTGGAATCATACTGAGCAAATTATCCTCAGTAACGGAACCCAAATCCGTGAGATAACCCAGGCTAACCTCCCCACTCTGGACCAGAAAACCTGTTGACGATGCAGAATCGTGGAGAGTAGGAACACTGGTTACGGTCAAAGAGCCTAACTGCATAACTTCCTTCATTTCAAAATGGCGCATTCTTTCTGAGCCACTAAAATTGCGATGTCCGGCTCTTTTGGTAGCCGGATGCATGAGTAAGGGCACTTTGTGCCTCCTGGAAAGGATGCTGGCCCCCTTAATATGATCCCCATGTTCGTGGGTAATAAGACAGGCTTCAAGATCCTCGGGATCAAGTCCTACCATGAGCATGCGTCTCCGAATTTCTGCGCCACTGAATCCGGCATCAATCAGGATCATGGTATCTTCATTTCGAACAACACAGGAGTTGCCACCGCTGCCACTACCTAACATGAACATTTCTAACATTTATTAATATATACCCTTGGTTTTGAAAAGCACTCACAGCCTAATTTATCAAATTAGGAAAGCGCTGGGGCAATTCAACTAAAAACTGTGAATGAATTTTTCACTCGATATTTATGAAAGGCATTGGCAAAATCGATAGCGCTAATTTAATGTAGCTCTAAAAACAGGTGGCTAACCGTACACCAGAATTTTAAACTTAAGCCTTATGTCTCAACTAGAATTTTTTAAACCCCCTGCCAAGATTCCCAGCCGGTCAGAAGTCCGGTTGATTGCAGGTACTTTAAATTTTCAAATAAAGCTGGTTGAGGCTCTCTCGGCAACGGATGCTGACCAAATTATCAAAATTTCCCACGGTTTAATCAAACCCTTCGGCGCTGGCACTTCATTTTCAAAAAAAACCGTCTGGAAATATTTTAATTACCCACATACCTTGCCATTCGTGGGTCTGCTGAGAAATGAGATCATCGGATTTTTAGTGGGCGTTCCGCTGGAGCATTTTCAAGATGAGAGCTGGGCCAGCATTGACCCCTCCTTGGGTGAACATGAGACCGTATATACCTATGCTTTCATTTTTGACGAAAAACACCAGGGAAACGGTTATGCAAAGATGCTCAAACGGGTCTATCTCAACTGGCTCAAAAAACGTGGGTATCTGTATGTCTCAGGTCATGTCCGAGAGGGAATCTCCCAACGTTTTTCCCTCCACACACGGGTAATTCAAAAATTCCCTAATTGGCACGATACTGGCAAAGTCTTCGAGTATTATCAGCGACCCTTACGCTGATGGCTTAGTTGATTCCTTTCGCAATGACTCGGAGGTTCTGTGTTTAATAAATTGATTGTCTCTCTCATGCCCATGGTACCCAAATTTGCAGTAAAAGTGATTTCAAAACGATACATTGCTGGTGAAGATATCTCGTCAGCCATCAAAACTTGTCTTGAACTCAAGGCTCAGGGGTTTTTAACCACTGTTGACATACTGGGAGAAGCGGTCACTTCCGAGAGTCAAGCGAATGCTGCCCGGGATTCTTATCTTAACCTGGTTTCAGAAGTCGAATCCAGCGGTATCGCGAAAAATATCTCTCTGAAGCCAACCGCCCTGGGTCTCGGTTTATCTGAAGCGTTGGGGTTTAAGAATATTTCAGCAATCGTTGCAAAGGCACACCTGGCTGGCATATTCGTTCGCATTGATATGGAAAATTCACCTTTTACAACCCAGACACTTAATATTTACGAACAACTTCGGGGAAATAATCCGGATTTAGGCACGGTAATCCAGGCCTATATGCGCCGCAGCCTTAATGATGTAAAACCCATCGCAGCAAGCCAGGGAAACTTGAGAATCTGCAAAGGCATTTACAAGGAGTCGCCAGAAATAGCGATCCAGGATGCAGATGAAGTGCGTCACAATTTTATCAAACTTATTCGTGAAATGCTTAGTAAAGGGGCTTTTGTAGGTATCGCCACTCATGACCCCTTGCTTTTAGACGCATCTCTCCAGCTGCTTTCTGAGCTAAAAATCCCAAAAAACAGATACGAATTTCAAGCCTTGCTTGGCGTTCCCATTCTGGCACGCTTGCAATCCATGGTGGAAGCTGGACATTCGGTTAGGATTTACGTTCCCTTCGGCAGTGAGTGGTACGCCTACTCCAGCCGTCGGCTCAAGGAGAATCCTGATGTTGCTGGCTATGTAATTAAGAACCTGTTTGTTAAACATTAAGAAGGTTCATATGGACAAAACAGCTGCACATAAAATATTGCTAAATAGCAAAACAATAGCCGTGGTTGGCGCTTCTCCCAATCCAGCGCGACCCAGTCATTGGATTAGCAAATATCTCATGGATAATGGTTATGAGGTGATACCTGTGAATCCTGGTCACACCGAACTTTTTGGCTTGAAATGCTATCCAGATGTGGAAAGTATCGAGGAAGATATAGATATCGTAAATATTTTTCGACGTTCGGATGAAGTCATTCCCATTGTCATCAGCGCCTTAAAAATAACCTCACTCAAGCTGATCTGGATGCAGGATAATGTTTACAATATCGAGGCCGCTCGACTGGCTACTGAGCTTGGAATTCCCGTAGTAATGAACGATTGTATCTACAGGGTACACAACCAGATCTCCTAATCTTTTTGGCTTGATCGCTGCCCCCAATGCAGCTTGTTCCTCAGTTTTTCATAGAATGTATTGTCGGGTGTCACGACCAATTGGATGCGATACGAACTTGGTCTGATTCGAATTCTCAACCTGCCATCAATCTTGCGGGTATTTTTCCCGTCAATATGCAGATGGGCTTGCCCCGCTGGATTTGACAATTTTACATATATATTCTTTTCGCCGGTCAAAACAACCGGTCGAACCGAAAGTGTATGGGGAGAAATTGGCGTTACGAGTATAGCATCCAGGCTCGGATCGATGATTGGACCACCGGCCGATAGTGCATAGGCTGTTGACCCCGTGGGGGTCGACAAAATAAGACCATCCGCCAAATACTTGTTTAGAAATTCTTCTCCCACCCGGACTTCCAGGGCCAGTAGATTAAATATATCGGCGCGCTCGATCACGACATCGTTGAGGGCCCAGAGGGTTTCTTCAGACCCATCCTGATATTCGAGCCGGCAGTTGAGTACCATCCGCTCTTCGATACGATAGTGACCTCTTAGAATCTCGTCTAATCCGGTTCGCCAATCTCGTTCAAGACTTGTCAGAAAGCCGAGACTTCCCAAGTTGATCCCCAGGATTGGGATGGGAGTCCGCATCACAGCCTGGGCAGCCGAAAGCAGGGTGCCGTCCCCGCCAATAGAAATTACAAAATCTGTATTTTTGGGGATTTGTTCGGCAGTAATTAATTGAACGTCAGGACGATCAATTTCAAGCAGCTCGGCAAAACTATTTAGCATGATTAATTCATGCTTTTCCGAAGCCAACTTTTCAAGAATTTCGTGAACATGTTTTTTAATCTCGGAATCGCTTTGAAAACCCCAAATTGCAAATTTCATCTTTTCCCCTGGATCGCTTTCGCTAGTCTAAGCTGCGCTCTTGCCACTCGCCATCCACGCTGCGCATCAGCTTAGCTATTTTTTGGCGCGCGGAATCCAGGCGCTCACGACAGAGATTGATGAGTTTCAAGGCAGATTCATTGTGTTTGATAGCATCATCCAATTTGAGGTCTTCACCTTCCAGTTTGGCTACCAGAGATTCCAACTCCTCCATAAGAACTTCAAACGATTTTTCTTTTGCAGACATAAATTAATTTAGACCCTTCCTGTCCTCAGGTCACCTTATTTTTTGTGCTTATTTACCTTATTTACCAGTGCGTCCAGGTCACCATCCCACATTCTCACAAGAACCTGATCTCCAGGTCCGGTTTGTCCTACTGATCTGAGAACGTTACCATGGCCATCACTGAGAATGGCATAGCCTCGTTCGAGAACTGCCAGCGGATTCAAGGCGTTCAATTGGTGACTTAGACTCTCAAGTCTGGAATAACTAAATTTCAACTTATCGCTCGAAGCTCGATTCGCCCGATCTTGATATTGATCCAATTTTTGGATGGATGATTCGATCAGTAATACCGGTCTTTTAAGTGCATATGAGTCCCCAATGGCCGAGAGACGCCGCTCATGGCGATCGATACGATGAAGTAGATTCCTGTGCAGGGATTGCCCCAGATTAACGAGACGGCTTGTGAGCTCCTCACGATCTGGTACCATTAGTTCTGCGCCAGCCGAAGGTGTCGGTGCCCGCCGGTCAGCCACGAAATCACTAATGGTCGTATCGGTTTCATGTCCTACTGCACTCACAATGGGAATCTTGGAGCGGGCAATAGCGTACGCGACGACTTCTTCGTTAAATGCCCAAAGATCCTCCAGCGAGCCCCCTCCGCGGCCGATAAGTAGAACCTGGCAATCCTTGCGCTCATTTAACACCTCAATGGCTTTAGCAATCTCATTGGCTGAACCTTCACCTTGAACTCTCACGGGCAGCAGGAGGAGCTCAGCCAACGGATAACGGCGGCTGAAGACAGTGATGATGTCTCTGATTGCTGCACCTGTTGGTGAAGTTATAATGCCAATGCGCTCAGGGTATTTTGGCAGGTCCTGTTTCCGGGACTGTTCGAAGAGACCTTCCGCAGCCAGCTTTTGTTTTAAATTTTCAAAGGCAAGATGTAGATCGCCTTGACCCGCTGGAAGCATTTGATCAACGATCAACTGATAGCGACCCTGGGGGGCATAGACTGAAATTCTGCCATGTGCCGTAATTTCCATTCCGTGCGCTGGGTTGAATCGAACAGATTCATTCTGGCGTTTGAACATGACAGCACCCAACTGAGCGCCGTTATCCTTCAAGCTGAAATACCAATGCCCGGAGCTGTGACGCGTGAGATTTGAGATCTCTCCCTTGACCCAAACAGATGAGAATCCTGTTTCAAGCGAATATTGAATTTTTCCAGTTAACTGAGAAACAGAGAGTGTATTGGTGAGCTCAGGTGATAGAGCCATACGATTTTAGACCAAAAAGAGGATGACGGAAATCATTCCACCACCCTCTTTATAAAATTTTAAGAAAGTCCTAACGGATCTTTTTCTTTTGTCGGTTTGCGCGTAAACGCTTCTTGCGTTTGTGTGTGGCGATCTTACGCCGTTTTCGTTTTTTTCCACAAGGCATGTAGCTTCTCCTCTTTCAATGCGGCGCGAATATAAGAGAGCCACCATAGTCCACAAAGCGTTTTATCGTTGTAAATTATTGGCCTATTCATCAGCCATGCGGGAAATGTTTACCCTATCCCGTAATAATCGAGATGGTTTAAAAACAGGGACATAGCGCGCTGGAAGATTTACAGCTTCGCCAGTTCCGGGATTCCTGGCTTGTTTTGGTGCCCTTTTTTTAACACCAAAGCTACCAAATTTTCGAAATTCAACACGACGACCATCAACCATAGACTCAGCTAAGGTCGTTAGGAACGCATCGATCACAGCCTCAGTTTCAACTTTGGTTAATCCAGTTCCACCTGAAATGATGTCCACCATATCCGTTTTGGTCATGTTTGCCTCCTTCATTAGTAAGGGATGCGATATTGTAATTGTAAACTTGAAGATGATTCCCAACCTGGGAGGGCTGAACTCACATCATCCTTGAGAATCGTCCACCAGGAACGTCGCGGCTCTGTGGGGTAAAGTAAGGGACTATTTGCTGGCAGACCTGCAACGCCGCAGAGCACCTGCCGTGCGTCCTCGAAAGTGCCAACAACATCAATCAGTCCTGATTTCTGTGCTTGTCGCCCTGTAAAAACCCTTCCATTAGCCAACGAGAGCATATTAATCTCATCAAGTCCCCGCTCCTTAGAGACCACCTCAGTAAATTGGGCATAGACATCATCTATGAGCTCCTGGAAATAAGCTTTTTCAGCTGGATTCATCTCCCTGAAAGGTGAGCCTGCATCCTTAAATGCCTGGGATTTGACCGTTCTCATCCCCACACCGATTTTTTCCATTAAATCAGAGTAAATTGGAAATTGCATTATTACTCCGATACTGCCCGTCAACGTCCCTGCGTTGGCAAATATGCTGTCAGCCCCTAAGGCAGCGTAGTACCCTCCCGAAGCTGCCACGCTGGCCATGGACACAAATATGGGTTTATCGCCCGTATCTCTGACTCTGCGAATGGCATGATATATTTCCTGAGAAGGTGCGACTTGCCCGCCAGGCGAGTTGATTGGAATCAAGATTCCAGCTACCCGTTTATTCTCTGCAAATTTATTTAAAGTTGATATCCACTGACGGGAGGAATTGATCTCACCCTCCAGGGGTAATACTGCGATCTGTTTTTGATCATTGAACCACATGCCCCCATCATTTTTTCGAGAGACCATATATACGAGAATCGCCAAAACCCCGATCATGATCACAGCGTACACTCGATTCTTAGTCTTGTAGCGTTTATCCATATTATTTCTTAGTGTAGATGATCAATCTTTGACCAGGATAGATGTGCTGACCATAACTCAAACCATTCCAGGCTCTTATCCGAGTGGCGCTGGTGTGATACTTCTCTGCAATACCGCCCAGGGTATCACCCTTTTTAACAGCATAAACCTTTTTAGTATAGTCAGAGCTTGGAAGTGTTGATTTGGCTGTTTTTCCATTGGTGTTTGATGCCGCAGAGTAATTTTTCGGCGCTGGTATCACTAATTTTTGTCCTACAGCCAGACTGTTTTGATTTTTTATTCGATTGGCTTGTACAAGCTTGGTGAGCGAGACGCCATAACGATTTGCGATGACGGATAAGGTTTCACCTCTCCGAACATAATGGACCTGAAAATCTATCTTATCTGAGGTGGGAATTGACGCCACTGCATTGCTATTAAATTCACCCTTCCCAATCGGTACCCTTAGAGGATAGGGTGTTTTTGAAGGGGGCGTTACACCCTGCCGCAATTCTGGATTAAAGGTCTTTAAATCCTGATAATTAACGCGGAGGGCACTGGCAATTTTATCCAGATCAAGACTTCTATCGATGTCAATTATCTCGTAATCCCAATCTGTAAGTTCGTTTAAATGGAAGCCATAACTCTCGGGATCATTGCCGATGATCGCGGCGGCGATGACGGTCGCAACATAGTTCCGCGTTTGCCTGGGGAGTGTAATCATGCGCCAATAGTCTCGATGCCCCTCTCTTCTGATTGTCCTGCGGACGCGGGCTTCACCGGTGTTGTAAGAGGCCATGGCGAGGTACCAGTCATCAAACTCGTCATGCAAATCTTTCAGATATTGTGCTGCGGCATGGGTGGATTTTACCATATCCCGCCGCTCATCAACCCACCAATCGCGCTTCATTCCATACCTGCGGCCCGTCCCTGCAATAAATTGCCACGGTCCAACTGCGTGAGCGTATGAGTAGGCCTGGGTATTTAGACCTGATTCAATCATAGCCAGATAAATCAATTCTTCCGGAAGACCGTATGATGTGAGGATGGGACGAATTGTTGTGGCGTATTCTGAATATCGATCCAGCCAGATTTGAAACTCGGAATGTTTGCGTTCCTGAAATAAATTTATCATGGTTTTGACACGGCTATTAAGAATTAGCAGGAGATGACCATCTCTATCATCCACAACAACAAAAGTCACATCCTTGTCCAGTGAATCCAGCAAATCGCTCATGCGCGATAGCTGATCCTTCAGAGAAGGTTCACCTAAAAGATTCTGGAGGTCTAGACTGATATAGCCCTCAAAATCTGTAGCAGCAAGTTCACTCAATCCGGTTACCGTTTCTCGAATCTCCTCAGGCATGGGAGCATCGATTTCTTCAATGGCAGCCAAAGTTGCAACCAAACGTTCAACTTCAAATTGCACACCCAGCGTATCTCTGGCGACAATCATTAGGCGTGCATCGGCGTAATAGCGTTTTGCCTCTTGGATAAAATATTCCAATAAAAAATCATCATCCTCAAGATCAATGACCGGTTGGATCATTTGTCCTAAACTTAACATGCTCGGGTAGGGCATATTTTCTGCAGAAAAACTCTGAGTACCGATTAACATGCTGAGAATCAGTATTAACTTGATCAATTGTGGGGTCTTTGTGGATTTCATATTGGGAGAGAAGATATCATGAGATATATTTGATAACAAGCTCAGAATCAAGCTCTTATAACTTTTATATCATCCTGTGATTTAATTGATCTGTGTTAAAGACTGATGGGATTGAGTCAAAGGGCAAGTACTACACACCTTCCGTCGACAATGCTGAAGATCCCAGGCCAACACTCCCTGCTGTTCCACAATAGTCTCAATTCTATGGAGACCAAGATTCTGCATCAGGCGATTTTCGCACCCGTAATGTCTGAATACTGGTAAATCTCTCCATATATTGAAGCCATTGAATATCCCAAGATAGGGTGCAACAATATTGACTAACCACTCCCGGCTTTTATTATGGCTAATCCCCAGGTCTTGAATCGGTAGCAAGAATGGTTCTAAACTGGACCAGCTGGACCCATACACTGCGAGCCACTTCTTTGCATCAAACAGGCTCATATTAGCGAGAATCCGACTCATTATGTGATGGAACGATTGTCCTTGTGGAAAGGATTGATTACTGCCTTTCCAATGCTTGTTATCTGGCCAAAATGGTAAACCCAATTGGGATGCAACCAGCTCCAGCCCAGTTCGCCTCTTTGAACCAGCTAGAAGAATTTCGAACATTCCCAACAACAGGGGACTATATCCCCTTTCATTATATTCCAGGACCTGGCTATGATTATTTTTGGACATAAAACGTTCGAATGCGTATTTGAGAATGTCATTCTGGGATAATGGCTGTGATGCAAGACAGCCGTCATATCCACTAAACTTAGACGGTAGCCTCAGGGTGGGAATGTCCGGACCCTGCCTCTCATCAATAACTACATGAAGGATGACTGAAGCATAATGGGGATCCAGATGATGTTTGTGGCTGTACCAATCTTTTGCGTGGCGATGCATCTCGACGTTACCACACAATTCAACACCCTCTATGATGATATGACAATTCAAGATATCTGGCCCTGGACCATCGTTTCCATGCCCGGAATCCAAGACTATCAGTCGCTCACCCTCGGTAGTCCTGAGCAAATCGTAGCCCTCGGACTGCCACAACCACCAATCTACAAGATCCTTTTCCCGGTTATGCCACAGATGGTTATTCGCTTCAGCAATGACCATCTGCTGTGAAGCATGCTCCATGTTATACATCCATTTGTCCTTGTTTGGTTGTCGGCAATTTAAGCCAATAGCTCAATTGACGAAGACATATTTCAACCGCTATTATCGATTATAATATATGCTTCCTAGAAATCCGAGTATGTCCTTTAGACTTTAACTGGATCAGCTGGATACTCACTTGTGTGCCCAGATTTTTCCCAATTACACCTAGGGGATTGAAATCAATTAAGCGTTGTTCAGTTCTTCTCTGATTTGATAAGTTTTTTTCTATCCCAGAACCTTCGAGAAAAATTAAATATGAGCAATGTCCGGGTCGGTGGGATTTGAAGTAGTGCATCATAAAACAGTTACCTTTGTACCCCCCTGTCGCAAATGATTATTGGTCAACTGGTGGATTCGTTTCTTGGAGAAATTTAGTGCCATGAGTACACAAATGAAGAATACCAGGAGTTATCAGGCTGCACTTTGCAATGTACCGATCATCGAAAGATAGATCTCAAATTCCGATCGATCCAATTTCATGACGACAGGATCCAAATGCCTGCTGAGTTTTAAAATGCATTTTAAATATCCTGAACTTTGGCTACACCTGAAACGCCAACGATCATACGGCAAATGCAACATACCCATTTTATGGACCAAACAGATTGCTTGCAACTGCAAAGGAACGAATCATGTTGATCGGTTCTCGGAAAGATGAACAACCAGAAAGTCAAACACAACCTTACTAGAAACTGGGATAGAAGAGCCGCAATAAATAGCACGCTATTCAAGGAGAATTAGGAAACACTAACTCTTACTATTGTGCTACTTCACGATGTTACTCGTCTTTCTGATATTTGACATATCTCCGGATCATCTCCTCAGCCAGACCGATCGTGCTTGAACAATATCCTGGTGCCCAGAAGTGATTCCCTCAGTATGGTCGACTCCGCAGATCAGGATAACTCTTGAATATCTTTATCGTAGTCTTTACCCATCATCTGCGCCACCGACGCTTTGGGGGTCGACGATATGATCATATGGTTGTGGTCTTCTGTTGGATATTCCATTCCTTAACTTCATACCATTTCCATCCTCTGAACTTGCATATGTGTTCTTCTAAATGATCCTATATCACCCCATCCAATAATTGGGAGTGATATATTGGCTCCAAACTGTATTTTAGAGGTGGTGGTAGATGACATGTTTTATGCTCTTGTAACTGCTCATTTTACACTTTTAGCGCTTTTTAATCATGAAGCAGCTTGATTAGGCTTTGCCCATCATCAAGGAGGCGGGTTTCTAAGGCAAACTAAAAGCGAATAAAATCATATGCGGGACAATTATTAATCTTTTCAACATCGCTATCCGTTTCCGCTGGTATGCTTGATGATCATCCTCACCTACGGTTACATTACGGTCCGGAATAGCGATCAAATGGCGCGCTTCGTTAGTCCATCTTGAGTTTTTTTTTAATCTCTTGTAGTGCGTTTGCATCATCAGTACAGATAGCCAATAAATCCAAGGCTTTGCTCAAGTTTTCAGTGCTGTAGAAATAATCCTCTACCCCGTGCTCTTCAATGAAATGCTTGTCAATATTTTGATTCCCAGGTGAATTTGAGGCTAAGAGTCTTCTCATTATATTTAATATGGAATCAGGTAACATTCTTTTTACTGCTGATCGAATCAAATACAGAAAATGATAGCCTGGCTTCTGTCTTTTTCTAGCGGTTTCAAGGCTTTTGTTGAGCCGATTTTTTTCAATTAAGTAGAGTGATTCCTCTGCAAAAAGTCCCATAATTTGAGCTTTTGAAAAATACGTATTTAGCAGAGACTGGAGTTCGAGGTGATCATATTCACGAACATGAAATTCGTTCCATGGTTTCATTCCCGGATCCAGTCTGAGAATGGCATTTGGAGTAGTAAAAAGACCTATTCCGGAGGGTGACAGTACCCTTCTTACTTCGCTAAGGTATTCGCTGCAATCAACAATGTGCTCAATAACTTGGCAGCTAATGACTAAATCAAATTCATTATCTTCAAATGGAAGCCTTTTTCCGTCTATCAATTGGAAGTCTATATCCAGGTTACTGTATTTACTTCTTGCATACGATATCGCCTTCTCAGATACATCTACACCAACTACCCTTTTTGCATTATTGAATAGTATTTCACTGCCATAGCCTGTATTGCAACCCAAGTCTAGGACAGATTTGTTTTCGGCAAGAATCGACGCTTGAACATATGCAAACGAATGTATTAGATGTAAATTGTACTGTTCTGCTGTTCGAAAATTGAGTCCGTCAATCAAACCATGCTTTTCTGCTTGAATTCCAATCATTTCTTCGTGCGTTAACATATTTGTCTCCTTGCGTTTGTCGCCTAACGAGCGGCGATTGAGCTACACCCATCAGCAGACTCATTTTGCTAATACCTTACATATTTCAACATCATTCTTCCCCTTTAATCAATTGCATGTAAGTCAGAACTAAACGTTTGTTAACGAGAAGAAGCATGCAAATCGAATCATAGGAAAAAGCTAGAATGTAAGCCAACCAAACATTTAATAATCCATAGAACTTTGTCTCACTTGACACATCGTGGCATAGGATACATGCTTGGCATGCGAGCTGGCAATGATATCGAAGATCTCCCTCTAAGCTCATTTCCTACTGATGGCGTCTAAAAACCACCAATCTTTAATGACATCTAGATATCATATCACAAAGAACTCAATCTATATCCCTCTAGTAACATAATAATTTGTTCTAACACCATAACTAGACATTAGATTACTTTTTAAGCCTCTTCTATCATCAACTTCCTGCATGCAGGAATACTCAAAGCCCCAAAATCTAAAAACTTGGAACAGCAAAAATATTATGGCTAAGATTATTTCACAGGCCCATCATAATGCTCGACAAATATATCTCTAGCATCATTCAAAAATTGTTGTCTCGTTTCCGTGCTATAATTTCTGGGCTCCATGGGTGCCAACACTGAAAGTTTGAGGGTTGTCGCTACTATCCGAGCCCCTTCTTTCCTTTTGGCTTTATAAGCACCATTGATTATGACAGGTACAATCGGGATGCCGGTATCGAGAGATAAAATAAATGCTCCCCTTTTGAATTGCTGCAATTGACCGTCGGGGCTGCGAGTGCCTTCAGCGAATATTACCAGGGAGTGACCTTTATCTTTAAGCATTAGAATTGCAACCTGGTCCATCATTGCCAGAGCCTTCCTGTGATTGTGACGATCAACAAAATAGTGCCCGGCAGCCCACATTGCCCAACCGAAAAAAGGCACGTATTTCAGCTGTTTCTTCGCTAGCATCCCATGCTTATTAGGGATACCCCAATAAACGGCAGGTATATCAAAAGCGGATGTATGATTGCTGATAAAAATGTACTGTTTATTGGTATCGATATTTTCAAGGCCTTCAATCTCAACCTTTACGCGGGAAATTTTCAATACCCCCCAACTCCAGGCTCTGCCAATACGATGGGAAAGATACCCAGCTGGATCATACAATTTCCCAAGAATGGTGAATGGAATGCAGACAGCAGTCCATAGATAGATCATTCCAAGGATTAAATAAGATTGGAGCAACGCTAAGCCAATTTTAATCGGATACCTGCAGATCCCATGTAAGGACCCAGAATTTCTGGCAGGAGGACAGTCCCGTCCGCTTGCTGGTATGTTTCCAAAAGAGCAACCAATAATCGCGGTGTAGCGACACCCGATCCGTTCAAGGTATGGAGGAGTTGAATTTTACCTCCCCCCTGCGGTTTGAACCGAATCGATCCTCGCCGCGCTTGAAAATCTTCAAAATTTGAACAGCTGGAGACTTCAAGCCAGCGCGCTTCTCCCGGAGCCCATAATTCCAAATCATAACATTTTGCAGCCGAAAACGATAAATCACCTGTGACGAGCTCAATAACACGATATTCCAATCCCAATGCCTCAAGAATTTCTTCGGCATCCCGCCTTAAAGATTCAAGTTCCTGATAAGAATTATCAGGGTGGCAAAACTTAACTAATTCAACCTTATTAAATTGGTGGAGTCGTAGAAAACCACGTGTGTCCTTGCCGTAAGATCCAGCTTCCCTACGGAAACATGAGGAATATGCACAATAACGAATGGGAAGATCCTGCTCAGGAATAATTTCACCCTGATGAATATTGGTGACAGGGACTTCTGCGGTTGGAATCAAATAGAGCTCATCCAGTGGCGCTTTGTACATATCGTCTTCAAATTTAGGTAGCTGACCAGTTGTGGTCATGGCGCGGGCATTGCTCATCACAGGCGGAAGAACTTCCTTGTATCCGTGTCTATCAATGTGAAAATCCAACATGAAATTAATCAATGCACGCTCGAGTCGAGCTCCCTGCCCGATGTACAATGGGAACCCGGGACCAGCTATTTTTGTTCCTCTCGGAAAATCAAAGAGTTCCAATGCTTCACCAATCTCAAGGTGGGTCTGTAGCTTAAAGCCAGGTTCATATCGCTTGCCCCATGTTTTCACAACTGGATTTTCAGAGGCATCTGCACCTACAGGTGCTGACATATGTGGTGTATTGGGTATTTCCAGGAGTAGCTGATCCAGTTCATTTTCGATGAGCCTCTGCTTGTCATCTAAAATTTTAATTCTTTGGCCAATATCACGTGTCTGTGATATCAAGTCTTCAGCAGCTTCCTTATTCTTTTTCCGCCTGGCAACCTCCTGGGAAAGGAGATTTCTTTCATGTTTTAGATCTTCCACCTCTAAAATCACATCACGACGTTTCTGATCTAATTCCAGGATGATGTCAAAATCTATGCTTACATTCTTATTCAGAATGCCCTGACGTACCTGCTCAGTATTTTCTCGAATCTTTTGAAGGTCTAACATCTACCCTGCCCTAACTTATAATTACTCAACCTTGGTTAATTCTCAGATTTTATCGTGTTAATAGCTAACTGTAGACCATGCTCGCATTCAACAGCTCTCCATCCAAAATTCTACTTTCCCCTTTCCATTTTCCATTTTCTACTTTCTACTTTCTACTTTCTACTTTTTAATTTTTAATTTTTAATTTTTAATTTTTAATTTTTAATTTTTAATTTTTAATAAACTATCTGCTCCCTGAACCCGTGAACATCACGTATACCGTATACATTATGATCTTGAAGTCTAATCTGAGTGAAATGTTCTCTAAATAAAAGAGGTCATATTTCAGTTTCAAGCGTGAAGCCTCAAGCGTGGTATCATATCCCTGCTTTACCTGAGCCCAGCCAGTTATTCCAGGTTTCACCTGGTGGCGGCGAGGATATAGCGGATAGAGCTCGCTAATCTTGTCCACAAAATATTTTCGTTCCGGTCGTGGTCCCACCAGGCTCATCTCATTTTTCAGGATATTGATGGCTTGTGGAATTTCATCCAGCCGAAGATGGCGTAATATTTTGCCAACTCTGGTTATCCGAGGATCTGACTCTGTGGCCCAGACTGGTCCAGTCTCTGCCTCAGCATCCTGAACCATGGTGCGAAATTTTATCACATTAAAGGGTTTCCCTTTTTTCCCGACGCGCTCCTGGGAAAAGAAAACAGGTCCCTTGGAGTCCAGTTTAATGGCAATGGCTATGATGATCAATAAAGGCGAAATCAACGTCAATGCTACAATAGCGACAAATAAATCAAAAACTCGCTTGGCAGCCCTTTCCCAAGTGGGCATAAAATCAGGCATGATATCAATCAACGGTATCCCATGCAATTGCTGAGTTCTTGCCAAACCCGAAATGGCATCAAACATATCAGGGTTCGTTTTTATACCTACATTGTGATCCTGGAGAAGTCTGATAATGTCGATAGTGCGGTCATGATGGTCCCGTTCCAATGCCAGAATCACCTCAGAAATATCCATTGAAAGGATCAGTTTTGAAATATCTTTGAGTTCACCCAGGATTGGAATTTTCAGGGGATCTTTTCCAACATATTCTTCTCCCTCCATGCTGACGAAGCCAACGGGTTCATAGCCGGAACGAGGATTGCCAAAAAACGCATCCTGAACGATCAGTCCCCTTCGATTGAGGCCAACAATGAGAGTTTTGGCTAATCCTTTTCCCTTTTGTAACAAATTCAGATGAATTGAGCGGATGACTAATCTACCCAAACTTGTGAAGGTGATCAAAGTTAATCCGTAAAAAATCAGGATACTCTTGCCAAAAGTCACGGGATTGTCCAAATCGACTGTGAGGAGATAAATGAGGAAGATACCGATAAAGACATATTTTACGATATTGATGAGTTCATCAGATCGAGAAACCGCCCGTTGAATTTTATATAAACCATTGAACATGAAAAGAGTAACCCAGAATAGGGACAAGATCAGAGATGGAAATTGCATGTCAGTCCACACCAAATGGATAGTGTTCTCATACATACCGGATTCAAACCTAAGCATAAAAATGAGAGCAAAACTTAGATTGATTCCGATCATATCAGAGCTTAGCAGTAATGTTCTTTCCAGCCAACGAGGCATGCTATTTCGGGGATGTCCTTTCGATGTTCAATTTATTACTGTTTTTACCATTTAAAAGCGGAGTGAATATAAACGTTCCGCTTTAGAAACAAAGATCACCCTATGCTTGAATAATACCTGCAATTCATTTGATCTTTCTTATTTTTGGATATGAAAAAGATGTTTACACTCTTCCTGATGATCCACGCACTTTGGTCCCAGAATATCCCTATAGCCATGGATCATCCAATTTATCCATTTCTGGAAAAGCATGAGAGTCTCGGACACCTTAACGGCGAATACTGGAGTACGCGTCCCTACACCTATGATCAGATTCATAAAATGTTTGCCGAAATCGAAAATTCAGAAAGTGAGTTAAGTCCTTCAGATAAAGCGATATTTCAACGATTCAGACTTGAGTTTAACCGGGAATTTGCAGAGGATGGCATTACTCTGCCATGGAGTCGCTCATCTTTGAATAGACTTAGACATCCTGACGAACGTGCACCTAAGCCATTTTTTATTAGCTACAAACAAGACGAAACCGTGGGTTGGATAAACTGGTCTGAAAATTTCAGAGTGCAAAACAATGGCTTAGCCAGTCGGGGTTATTTTACCGATTTCATTGGCATATCCGGTCAGAAAGGCAGGTTATCTTTTACATCCGAGTTTACGCTTCACAGGCTCACGAGGAATGACAAATACAGCGAATTACCGGATACTTATAAAGAAGGCTTTTTGCTGGATCGGGATTATATAAAATGGATCAACTGGAACTATCCAACCTCTTCTCTGGTATACACCGACTCGGATTTCAGCTTGGGAATCCATCGCCAACCCGTTTATTGGGGATATTCCGCTGACAATTCACCCATTCTTTCGGATAACGTACAATCCTTCCCCTATATTGAATGGAGCACAAGCATTAAGCATCTTCGCTTTAAATTCATGCATGCTCGTTTAAGTCCCAACGACCAGCCCCAGATGGATACCCTCAACGCTCGCAGAAATTTATCAGCCCAGCGTGTTGAGTTTGACATCAGTCCTGCTTTAGAATTTGCCTTTAACGAAATGGTGGTTTATAGCCATCGCGATTTTGAGCTGGGATATTTGAATCCGGTAAATTTTCTCTTTGCAGAAGAGCAAGTTCAGGGGGACCTGGACAACAAACTCATGGCCCTAGATTTCAAATGGCGGGCTTCGCCAGGCCTCACCACTTATGGCACCTGGTTTTTTGATGAATTGGATTTCTGGAAACTGTTTTCAGGGTGGTGGGGTAATAAATTTGTTTTTCAACTTGGGGTAACCTATTATCCAAAATTAAATTTACCCTCATTTAATCTGGAATATACAGCTGCACGTCCATGGACTTATTCACATAGGTATCCGGTGAATAGCTTCACCTCTGCTGGAAGAATACTAGGTCTGCAGGCTGGTCCTAATACTGAAACAATCAGCTTGAACACCGACTGGCAGATATCACCAAGTCTTGACATCCAGGGAATTCTGGATTTTTATAAACGAGGCATTGATTTGGGGTCAAACCCCTTGACTAGTTATGTCGAACGTGGGAATTTCGAAAATGAAGATCAACATTTTATCGTTGGTGATCTGGAATATTGGTCAAACTGGATAATTTCTCTCGATTATTATTTAAGCAGTATCACCAAATTTAACATGAGTTTCAATAATAAGGATCAGATTGAGCTTGGTATAAAAATTGACTGGTAACACCTCTCTTTTTGGCAATCAGCAAATGTCTTCCTAAGTGCTTCTAGCACTTTTAAATTGATATCATATTAAAAATTCATGCCGAATTGTTCTTTCAATAGCTTCAGGTAAAGGAGTCAATTTATCGTTATACAAATTATTTAGTCGATCTGCATTTATCGTTGAATTGGAACAAAACTTTTTTATTCGGATCGAGCTAATTGGAAATTCTCTTTGCATGAGTTTAGCAGCTAAATCAAACAGATATCCAGCACTTACCCCCATCCAATATGGAATCGACAAGCCCCTGTATTTTCTCCCCAGCGTTTGATTGATAGCTGTGACTAAATCTGTCGTCGTTAAATCTGGTTTGTCCGCATAATTCACAATACTTGATCCTGAATTCTCCAGTGTTGAAGCCACAAATCTCACCAGGTTGCCAACATAAGCGATTGACTTTTTATTCTGGCCATTGCCAATCATCATGAATCGATTCTCGACTACCTGCTTCATCAAAGTGTAGACATTACCTCGATTCTCCTCTCCAAACACAACCGTGGGGCGAATGATGGTGAGGGCTCTGTTCTCAGATTGTTCAGACCAGGCCGACAGAATGGACTCAGCCTGCCTTTTACTCTTCCCATAATCATTGAAAGGTTTAAGTGGAGAGCTTTCCAGAGATTCATCCAGATGTAAACCATAGACAGCCACGGTTGATGTAAATATTATTCTGTGAACACCATTACTCTCACAAGCCTCAACCAGGTTTTTTGTACCTCCCACATTCACATCATAATACAGCGATTTTGGGACAACATTATCTTTGTGCTCTGCTGCAAGATGGATCACCAGATCCATGTGTTTCAGAGCTTCGTTGAGATGCTCTTTATTCCTCACATCACCTATGGTGGTAAATTCAGGATAGGTGTTACTCATGTGCTTATCAAAGATTTTTAATTCGTGGACATCCTTTGATAATAATCTAATTAGATGAGTCCCAATAAATCCGCTGCCGCCTGTGATTAGTATTTTCATATATGCCATTTGCCTTAATAGTTAATCAATTTCTGCAACGATTGCATCAAGCATATCCAGGGCAAGCAGGTTACGATCAAATTTATTTTTAATCATTTTCCTACCATTCTGACCATGAATTTTTAATAGACCCGGATCATTGACATAGCACTCTATGGCCCGGATTAAGTCACTTGTATCTTCCGGTAGAACCGTTAATCCGCAGTCGTGATCACGGACAAGCTGAGTTGCCTCACCTTCGGGAAGGCTGAGAATTACAGGTTTTCCCATGGCCAGATATTCAAACATTTTTGAAGGCAGAGCCCCTTCAAATAGCCTCTGATTGATTAGAGAAACGATCCCGATATCAATTGTTTCCAGAAGTACAAACAGGTCTGCCCGTGGTAGTAGCGGGTAGAGCTTCAGGTTATTCATTCCCTGGCATAATTTTTCAATTTTTTCCCGCTCGCTTCCATCACCAATAATCATAAACTTTATGCCAGTGTTGTCAGCAAAATAACGGGCTGCCAGAACCAGATTCTCCACATTATGGGCAAGCCCAATTGTACCTGAATAGGCGATGACTATGCCAACCTTCTTCTCTGCATCGGCGCTTACGCTAAAATTGGAAGTGAGGACACCATTGGGAATAAATAGGACCTTTTTCTGACCCAGGTGTTGGAGATGCTGCTGAATTCCCCTGGTGACAGATATCGCCAGGTCTGCGCTGAGTACCATCCATTTTTTCATTTGCTCGAGGATTTGAATAATTGCTCTGTTTTTTAACAAACCCACCGAGATGATTGATTCAGGCCAAATATCCCTAATTTCGAGAATAAATGGTTTTCTTTTGATTTTCGATATAACCGCCCCGGCAATCCCACAGAAGAATTGGGGACTCGTGGCGATGACGACATCAACCTGCTTGATTTTTCGAGCCTGCCAGATAGCACGAAGGGCAAAGATTACATAGTTGATGATGCGTCGGGAAAAACCTGAATTGGGTGTCAAATATGTTTTTAGGCGCAATACTCGAATACCCTGATTCATTTCAGAAACATTCTGGTTCTTGTAACCGTCAAACACTTTGCCTCGGGGATGATTGGGTGTGTTGGTCATTACCGTCACAGCTGCACCCTTCTGAATCCAGGTTTTGGCGTGTTCAAAAGTACGAATAGCAGGTGCATTCACTTCAGGTGGAAAGTAATGGGTTAGAAAAAGAATGTTGATCGTGGGTTTCATTAAATTCTCATTGCTGGAGAATATGCTTTGCATTACTATTCAATGATTTAAGCATATTTATCATTCAGGCATCTTCTGCGAACAGTGCTGATACGCCTTTGAAATATATTTCTCCTGTCATAAGGTAAAGTTTGTTAATCAGGTCAATATGGTACCGATGGTAATTATTATCGACGTGTTGGTGCTTAAGACAATAGTAGCTGGGTTCACCCGGTCTTCTATAACGTAAAAGATTTTCTTCAAGTGTAAATAGCGCTGCCTTTAACAGGTGTGATCTGGATTCGTCCTCTGGATCAAGCCAGTAATAGTCATACAGTCCATACACTGCAAAAATAAAACCATTGAGTACATTGGAGGGTTCCTCCAAAGGATACTCTTCAATCCAATAGTACTTGTTTTCGTCAATATAAACCGTCCAGGGATTCCCCGAGTGTTTCAGCTCCTGATAACTTTTAAAAACCAGGTCTGCAGCATCCAAGTATTTGGAATCTTGTGTGATAGTGTACAATCGAACCAAGGCGGACAATTCCTGACCCTGAGCCATCCCTGAAACCCAGGGAACCTGAAGCTTTTCGATATTATTTATCCCATTCCCACCATGTGGATAAATATCCAATGTATAGGGGAAATAGACTGTATTCCGATCGTAGATTCCCAACTCAAGAAGCTTGTCCATAAATATTCTGGATTCAAAAACAAAGGTGCTGTCACCGGTAATCCTGAAAGTATTTAAGAATAGAAGGGTGCGTTGAGCTATTTGAACCGGATGATAATGTTTTTCGCCTGCATAAAAGAACATGATAATGCCATCTGCATCACTGGAATCTGTTGGCAGGAGCGGAGATGCAATCAAGCCAGAATTGTAGGGCAACTTATTTGTTTCGACTTCCAAAATGCTGTAATCCTTAACTTGAATATCATCCAGAGTTAAGGAGGCTCCATCCGTATCATTTGCCTGTTGGCATGATAGCAATATCACGGAGAAGAAGAGAGTGACCCAGATGTGCAATGATTCTTCATTAATGGCTTCATATAAATCTGTAATTTTCATATCAATTCACCCCACTTAAGTTTCTTAGCTTACCTTTGTCTTTTTTGCCCAAATTTGCTTGGTGATCAACATAATGAGACAGAAGCATATCAACATTCTTGTCCCATAAATAGTTTGATTTCACAAATATCCGACCCGACTTTCCCATATTGACACGCTTATCTCGATCAATTATCAGTGATAATAATGCTGAGACGAGGGCATCCACATCATCGGGAGGAAGCAAAATGCCTGTCTCTCCATCCTTTATCACTTCCGGGATACCACCAATTCTCGAACCAATTACAGGCAGTTCACAGGCTGATGCTTCAAGTGCTGCTACCCCAAATGTTTCCGATTCTGAAATGGAGGGCATTACAAAAATATCAAAATTATTCAGCTTTGACGGGATTTGCATCACATCCACCGGATCTTCAATCCTGATGTTTTTATCGGGGCAGTGATCCTTAATATACGTTTCAATACTGGTCTTTAACGAACCGCCACCAACCAGCCAAAGTTTCAGGTCTAGGATTTCATTGGAAACGATGCAAAACGCTTTTACCAGATTGATTAAGCCGTATTTGGGTTCAAAACTTTTCGTGCTTCCAATGACGATTCCAGTGTTCACTTTCACCTGATTTGGTTTGAATAATTCAGTATCAATTCCAAAGGGGATGTGGATCAGCTTTTTTTTATCGCTTACAAAAGGCTCTGTTTTTTGCAATAAAAAATTGGAGGTGCAGAAAATCTTTTCTGCTTTCCCCAATGAATAGATAACAATTTGTTTCATCATTGGATTGGTTGGCGAATCAGTAATATCCGCACCCCAAACTGAAATAAACAAGCACTTGGTTTTTAATCTTGCTGCCAGAAAACCATAGCTGGTAGCCCAAAACGCATGCACAATATCAGGGGCGAAGTCATCAACAATTTTCTGGGCTGCCCGACGACCAAACAGATAATGAAATTTGGCCCAGCCTGGTACAGAAGGCGAAATGCCATATATGGTTGGGGATTTCAGTGCGTGGCATTTAATGCCTGGAATGTCCCCCTGCCGGAAGGAGATGACAATCACCTCATGACCCTTATTTAAAATGGCCAGAGCCCACCGCTTCGTGTGTGCGCTTTGTACGTCCGCTATGATGCATATTTTCATTATAGTATCGATTCTCCAGCCTGTTTATCAGCTTCATTATTTGCAAACCGGTGTAAACTAATCTGGATCCCTAGCAAAAGCCAAAGCATGGGATCCTCAAACAATCTACCAGCCGATTGGGCAGAGATGAATATGATGATAATCATCATCACAACCATTTTTGAGTAGTCGATGATCTCACTGTTATTGCTTTTGGCTATTTGTTTATAATTTTTCCGGAATTGTATGATAATATTCATTAATAATACGAATCCGATTGTGCCCATTTCTGCCAGGACAGTGATAACAGCCGTATGAGAAAGCGTTACCCCTCTCCCCTCCCATGGTAACAAGTGTTGGTACAGTTTTAAGGCATATTCCTGAAAGCCGCCAAGGCCCACACCCCAAATCGGATGCTCCCAGAACATGGTTAATCCGGTAATAATCAACGCGGATCTTTGTCCAATATCAGAGACCTCAAGATCCCCACCTCGCAAATCAACCAGGATCGATAATGCAAAAGTAAGCAGAAAACCCCCAATTAGCCCGATGGACATCAGGGTCTTCTTGATACGAAGATCACTGGCTAAGAACAGAAAACCCAGTGCCCCAGCCAGAGCCATCACGCCTGCTCTGGAGATGGTGAGTAACAATGCGATAGAAGCGAAAAGAATTAAAACATCATAGCGGATAATATTGATGGAATTTCTGCTCAAGCGACGGTAAAGCAAAACGCTGAGTAGCACGGCGAGTAACCTCCCGAACATGTTTGGATCGCCAAAGGTTGTATTTGTCCGAACCCCAAATACAGGCATCCATATATGAATTCTGGTAGCAAATTCAAACATCCCTATCACACTTAAAATCGCCCCGAGAACAATCAGCACCTGAAAGGTACGATGGATGTCCTCTACTTCTTTGATATAGCGGGCGGTCAGCAATAATAACACAAAGTAGCTGATGTATCTGACAGTTTCGATAAGTGCTCTGCCGGTCATCCCCGCAACATAAATAGTTGAGAATACTGAATAAAGAATAAATACAAATAAGGAGATGACCATAACATTTGTGGAAATTTCCATCTTCCGCTGTCTGAAATTGGATATCACCCAGACAATGAAAACAATGGCGATTGCAAGTCTCGAAAAATCGAGCACTGACACATTCCCTTCCCTGCTATAGGTCGTTTCCATGATTGGAATCCAGGATTTTGAAATTTCAAGCGGGATACACAAAAACAGCAGAGGCACAATTAGAAATGATCTTCGTGGCAGGACCACAAAACCGACTAAAGCCGAAAGACTCAGCAGGAAGAAAAAAAGCAGGCTGGAAGCTTCCATTCCTACAAAAATGATGACGATTACATTGGCCACCACCAGATCTCGCACGTGCCGGCGCTCGATCGTACTATTGTTGACCATAATCTTTTCCCGCTTGTGAGGAAGGCTATTTCCCATCACCAGCTCACCACCTTACCGGTGATCACAACTGCTGCCACACTTGAAAAGAATATCAATGCTGCTAGTATCAGATAAATATACACTTCAATTGACGCGGGCAATAGGATGCGCACTGCGAGAGCAATGGTGACCGATAAAATAAGCAATTTAAGTGTATGCCAGACAGGAAGCAGGGACGCATAAGTAACGTTCAGTTCCTTTTTTACTGCGGAAAGCAAATAGATATTAATCATATATAATGACACAATGGTTCCAATAGGTGCTCCCGCCATGCCAAAATATTTCACTAAAAAATATGTCAGTGTCAAATTCAACAGTAATCCAACCAAGATCGCTTTGAGGGCCAGCCGATTTTTATTGAAGGCTGAAATCACCTGGCTGATGATGGTTACTCTTAGAGGCAGGATAAAAAGATACAAAAAGAAGATATTTGTGCTGTTTGCATATGTGGTTGAGTACATGGAAACCATTGTCTCCCGAGGGAAGGTCAGGAAGAACACCATGGTTGGAATTAAAAAGGTGCTGGTTTTACGTATGGAATTTTTCCAACGCACTGCGATTTCTTGAAAATTGTGGTTCCGGTAATATTTAACAAATTCAGGAAAAAGAATCGCCATGGCCGCGCCACTGATCAAGCTTACGAATGGAATTTCAAAAGCACCATTTACAAAAATGGAGAAATCAGCAGTTGAGACTGCGTTTGACACAATAATCTTGTCAGTAAATTTTGATATCAACTCAACACTTATGGCCAGACCCAGTGGCAATGAATATTTAAATTGCTCATAAATTGAAGCGAATGAAAAACGCAGAAATCGAAATGGGAATTTTCTAATTGTTACTATCAGGGCAAAAATGACATAAATTAATATTGCAATAGTGAAATATTTTATAGCCGTGAAACTATCTGGGAGTACCAGAATTCCGACAAAAATACCCCCTAGAATAAGCACCGAATACAAAATACTCAAAAAGGCAGAACTTTTATAAAATCCTTTAGCTACCAGGCTGGGTGAAATTAAGTGGGTAAATGGGAAAAGGAGAAAAAGCGGCAGAGAACTCATAAGCAATAGCGGCAATTCACTATTATTGAAAAGCCTGCCAATTTCATTTTTAAATAATATTATTAGCCCCAGCTGTGCAACCGAACTTAGCAGAATCATGAAAACAGCCTGATAAAAATAACGTTCCTGCTTTTCCTTCCCCGAAACAAAAAAGGTAATACTGGAAGGTAGTCCGAAGATGACTATTTGACTAAATATGGTGACGAGCAACCATATTTGCCGGTAGCTGCCGTAATCATCCTGTGACAGAGCTCTGGAGAGGATCATGTAAAGGAATAAGCTGGATAAACCTCTGAAGCCGTTAGCGAATAATAGGAATCCTGCTTTGTAGCTCAGGGAATGGATTTGCTTCACAACTTCGCCATATAGCCAGGTCTATTTTTTAGTGACTTAGTTATCAACTACTCTTGTTTTGATTTAGGATCTTCCACCGGAATATTTCCATTCTGAATGAGAAGTATATAGATTATTGAGCTCATCATGGACAAGAAAAATGCGATCAAAACCAATCGGGTTCTTTTAGGACTCGTTTTCAGCTCGGCTCTTATCGGTTCATCCAATAGCTGGACGGTAGGTGTATCTTTGGCTTCCTTTATCTTCGCTTCCTCGTACTGTTGTGTAAGAAATATAAAAATCTGATTCTGAACCTCGACCTTCCGCTTTAAACGCAGCCATTGCATACCGAGTTCCGGAATTTGGGACAACGGCAGCAACAATTGGTCACTGGTCGCTGCGGCAGATGCTTTTTTCAATTCGGATAGGCTTTTATTTAGTTCCTTAATTTCCCTGGACAATTTGATGACTGTGGGATGATCCGGTGTTAATGATGCTTGCCCGACTCGTAATTCAATTTCTTTCATGATAATCGTCTCTTGAATCTTGACAGCAGCATTGATGCTGCCCGCCACTTGTTCATCAAGGGCGATCACACCGTAGAGTTCCTGAAAGTCACGCAGACTGTCCTCGGCACCTCTCAGATCGGATAGGTTTTCATAATAACGCTGTTCTATGAATGCTCGATTAAAGGTTGCCTGCTCAGTCTTAAGTTGCTTATTTATTCTATCCAATTCTGAAATGCAAAAAGTGGCCAGATCAAAACTCATATCAATGGCGTTTTTTTCCTGCACATCAGGATGGAACCAATCCGTTTGAGCATTAAAAGCTACGGCAATTGTCCCTTCCTCTAGCTCAGATACACCCATATCCTCTGACAGTAAAATTCTGCCTTCCGCTACGAAATCCACCCCATAGTATTCCACCAGGTTAAATTCTCTAACTATAGCATCAAGTAAGGTTCTGCTTTTTAAAATTGCAATAATACTGTTTGTCTCATCAGAACTACCACCAAGCATCCCGCCGAAGGGAAGATTAGACAGCATACCCACGAGTGAGCTATTTCCATCGGATCCAGGGGGTAGCAGAATTGCTGTGGAAGTAAATTTTTTGGGCAGGGACAAAGCGAGGATGATGGAGATTAGGGTGACAATGAAAACTACCTGAAAAATTAGTCTCCGCCCACCCCACACCAGCTGTCCATAATAGTATAAGTCAATGCTGTCATTTTTTGTCTGAGTCATATTTTTTTTCTTCTTTGATCGAGTTGCTATTTAACTGTTGCCAGATATGCCAGGACGAGACTGGCGGCTGAAGTCAATATTTGCAAAATGCTGAGATCCCCAAAATAGATGTCTTTCCTTGCTCTCGGGACATAAATGATATCTCCCCGCAACACATTGATGTCGGTGCCAGTTTCCTGAGTGCCATCCAAATGTTGAGTTGACACGGCCAATGGATTTCCATTGGGAGTGTTCCCACCTGCCAGGGCAATATAATCTGAAACTGAATAGCCTGGGAAATATGAAAAACCACCGGGTGCCTGTACAAAGCCGATGACTGTGACTCCACGTTCCCACATGAAATTAACCACATCCCCGGCTCTCAATTCTGTACGACTAAAATCGAGGGGATTGAGTATCAGAACCGTTGATTTACCGCCCACCTCACGACTAATCGTGACATTTTGCAGGTCAGCACTATTTCGAAATACGACCTGTCTCCTAATATAATTTCCAAGTGTCTCCCCGGTAGAAATGATATCATAACCTGCCCCTGCAATCGATCCTCGCACGACGATTCCATTCTCAATCACCTCACCAAACGGCACCCTAACCTCGTCACCCTCCAAAAAATGTGGATTTGAGATTAAATCACCATTCAACACAAAATTGTGGTAATTAATGAGTTCAACATCTCCGTTCGCCCGTATAATCTCAATTGCGAATTCTTTGGCCAATTGATGAAACCCTTCTGCGAGACTGATTGTTTCGTCAAGTCTCGAAATGGGAGTAATACTCACGAATCCGGGTTTGTTAACTGCCCCAGATACCAATATTTTAAATTGTCGCATATTCAATAAAACCATGAACGTCTGAGCTTTTGGAAATGCATTTTGGTTTACAAATTTCTGCACTTGAATAATTGCATCTGCAAGGCTGACCCCCGCCACATGACAAACTCCGACTGAAGGAATAAATAGATCACCCGTCGGAGTTATTGTAAGCGGGAATGTTAATGTTTCACTCGTAAGAATGTTCAATCCGATTTCATCACCCGGACCCAGAATATAAGAATTAGGATCAACCATCCTTTCCAGGGCAATGATCTGCCTAGTGGCGTCGGCTGTTTGAATGCTTTGCTTTTCAGCTGGACCTTCAGGTGTTTTTAATCGCCCGTAATCCTGACCTGTACCGTTCCCTGCTAAAAAGCACAGCAGAATTGTCCCAATCCATTTTCTCATCAAAATGCTCCTAATTTGATAATTTTCCCATTCCCCACTCCAGCTGTTGCGTTTCTGGTATCGATGATTAGTCTGGAATTCTCCACTATGGCCGGAATATCATAGTTGGAATGATTGGTGGTGATCACTATGCAATCATAATGACCCAGTTTGTTGTGATCCAACACAATACTCCGCTCCAACCTTGAATCAAACCTTACTTCGCTTACATAGGGATCATGAAAGCTGACGTTTGCACCCTTGGCCTCCAGCAAGGCATAAACATCCAGTGCAGGTGATTCCCTCACGTCGTCAATATCTGGTTTGTAGGCCATGCCCAACACTAAAATATTAGAACCCTTTATACTCTTAGAATCCCCATTTAAACCAGCAGCAACCAACTCGACCACATACTCAGGCATGGATGCATTTATTTCGCTGGCTAATTCAATAAAGCGAGCCTTGTAATCAAGTGTCCGCATTTTCCAGGATAGATAATGAGGATCAATGGGTATACAATGACCTCCCAAACCCGGACCTGGGGTAAATTTCATAAACCCAAAAGGCTTTGTTGCAGCTGCATCAATCACTTCCCAGACATTGACACCCAACTTGGCACACATGATGGCCATTTCATTTGCCAAGCCAATATTGATACTCCGAAAGGTGTTTTCCAGGAGCTTGGTTAATTCAGCTGCCTCAGGGGATGACACAGGAATTAACTTATCCATGATGTGAGCATATACCGCCATACCCAATTTGAGACAATTCTCAGTAATTCCACCAATGACCTTGGGCGTATTCGTCGTGTGAAAAACCGGGTTGCCTGGATCAACACGCTCTGGGGAAAAGAGCAGAAACACATCAGTACCTACTTTGAGACCTGAAGCTTCCAATGCAGGCAGAATTAGCTCACGAGTTGTTCCTGGATAGGTGGTACTTTCAAGAATGACCACCAGCCCCTTGTGGACATATTTCCCGATCTGTGTGTTCACATCCAGGATGTAGGTAATATCAGGATCTTTGGTTTTACTCAACGGGGTCGGGACTGCTATACAGATGGCATCAATATGTTTGATGCTGGAAAAATCGGTTGTTGCTGTGAAAGTGCCTGCGTCCACCAATGTCTTCAACTCAACATCAGACACATCCTGAATATAATTCTCACCGCGGTTTAGCTGGTCTACTCTTGACTGATTAACATCAATACCTATAGTCCGAATACCTGCATTGCCAAATTCAACAGCCAAGGGGAGCCCCACATAGCCCAACCCGACAACACCAACAGTAAAATCTTTGTTCTCAATACGCTTTAGAAGATCTTGCATTTATATTCCTGCATACCCACGTTTCTACTAATTAAATTGTGCTCCGGCCAACATTTCTGTAATTGAATCCAAATTCTTTGAGCTGGTCAACGCTCAATATATTTCGAGCATCAACAATGTTTGCTGAATTCATTCTCTTTTTCAGATCCGACAGGCTTAAGCCCCGTAACTCATTCCATTCCGTTAAAATAATGACCATATCAGCACCCTCTACCGTCTCAGAAACTGAGTTGCGCGTATCCAATTCAGGGAGAAAGTATTTTTTCATGTTCGTTGAGGCGATGGGGTCATAGGCTCGAACAACAGCACCCAGGGACTCTAGCCCCTCAATAATGTCAAGTGCCGGAGCATCGCGAACATCATCAGTATTGGCTTTGAAAGCAAGGCCTAGAATAGCAATGATTCTTCCAGTCATATCCGGCAAAAGTTCCAGCGCTTTCCCAAGAATTACTTTCCGCTGAGCCTTATTGGCTACAATTGCAGCTTTCACAACTTGAAAATCGACTCCGTTTACTTCTCCAGTTTGGACCAGTGCTTCAGTATCTTTAGGAAAGCAACTTCCGCCATAACCGGGACCAGGGTGCAAAAACTTTGGACTAATTCGTCCATCCAAACCCATGGCTTTGGCGATGGTATGAACATCAGCACCCACTTTGTCAGCCAGGTTGGCAACCTCATTGATAAACGATATTTTCACAGCCAAAAAGGCATTAGAGGCATATTTGATCATTTCGGATGATGGGATATTGGTTATCACCATTGGCGTGTCGTTGATATATAAGGGGCGATAGACCTCTGCCAGAATTAATTCAGCGCGTTTACTACTCACCCCTAGAATGACGCGATCAGGATGTAGAAAATCTTTTACCGCCGAGCCCTCACGCAAAAATTCTGGATTCGACACCACATCAAAATCCACTTCGCTGTTACGCTGCTGAAGAATTAATTTTTCAAGACGAGCACCTGTACCAACTGGCACTGTACTTTTAGTACAGACAATTTTATAAGCATTCATGTTTTTGGCGATGGTGCTGGCTACCGCCTCAACAGCTCGAAGATCCGCCTCTCCATTCTCTCCCATGGGAGTGCCAACGGCAATAAAAATAACCTCCGTGTTCTGGACAGCTGCATCAATATCAGCGCTAAAACTTAAACGGCCTGTCGCAACGTTTCGATCCACCAGCTCTTTTAGACCGGGTTCGTAAATGGGCATTTCACCCCTGTTGAGCATGTCGATCTTGGATTGATCAATATCGGTACAGATCACACTGTTGCCAAAGTCAGCTAAGCCAGCCCCGCTGACCAAACCAACATATCCAGTTCCGATGACGCAGATTTTTCTCATCTATTCCCCATTATTATTTTGCCCAAAAAAGCGAAGCAATATAGGCGGCGAGATAGCTGCCAAAAAGTTAAATCCCTTATAACAGACCTGTTCTGCGACGTATTATCCACTCTAGAAGCAGGAGCATGATCAGGGTAACAAATAGTGTAGCTGACCGCACTCCGCGGAACTGATATGATGCATTATTGGAAACATGTTTCACTGGAATTATTGGCATTTCACTCGTTTTCCCTTGAATGATTTGCCCCCCACTCCGTTTTGCCAATCGCTCTAATAATACCTCATCCACTCCCCTACTCTGATCCTCTCCATTAAATATCTCCAGTTGGAGCTTACTCGTGTCCCGACCCCATAGTTCCCCAAATCGATACGCCTCTGTAATAAGAGTTACAAGTCCGGGAGCATTTGTGTTCACTTGAGTGCTATACGCTCCTGACTCCTTGCGGTTCAGATTCAGAGCTTGTTTTTGACCGCTTTCGTCCTCTTGCCAAATTCTGAGTTCGGCAGCAGGTATAATTCTATTATCCAAATCCTTCACCACCACTTCTGCTTCAATAAACGCCCCTGTGGGAGCAGATTTAACCGGCAAACTGATCTTCACTGGTTCAAAAGTGGCGATATCATTGAGATAGATCAGTAAATACTCCCAAAATTTTTGGAAAGAGTCTTTGGATTGTGGGTGAAAAAACCACTTCCAAAACCCGGCACCATTAAAAATTGCCTTAGGTGGAGTATCTCCAAGGATAAAGCCTGCTTTGTATTTATCTCCTATTCCGATCCCAATTAAAGCGTGTCCTGTGGATGTTTGAGAATACTTTGCATTTCGAATAGGGGGATATTCAAGAATTTTATCAGGAGCGAAGCCCTTCCCCAGCAACCCAATATAGAACGGATGATCGCTGGCAACCTGGTTCCAGTAGGCGGTTTCATCCATGGAGGGATATTGTGTAGATTGCTGTTGAGTATCAAGCAGTTTCATCCAGCGTGAATCCAAGGGCTCCAATCCACTATTGAATAGAATGACAGGACAATCAGACTTGATATTTTCCTGGATGAGTGTGGTAAGCCTGTTATAAAGAACGGTGGAACCAGGTTCATTTAGAATGATTAAGTCATATTTTTCTGTGGTTAAGGTTTGAAAGGAGTCTTCCCGTTTAGGAGCAGTACCAAGCACAACATCTCGCTTGAACAAGCTGTCTGCCAGACTCAACATTAAAAATTTATGTAGTTCATTTACCCGCTCGCTTACTATTAAAACTTTCTTGACCGGGTCTTGAATTTCAATATTCAAATATTTTGTGGAATTGAATTCCCCGCCCTCAATAAAAGTATCTATTTTTAACGTTTGAGATTCAAGTAAAGGTAGCTTGATGCCCAATGATACATCAGTAAAAACTTGATTTAGACGGACGCTAACTTCCCCGATCAATTGATCAAATGCGGTCCTGATTTGGATAGTGGCGGTTTTTCCTACAAGTCCTTCTTGTTGAAGTTTTACGCTAATCTCAATTTGACCCGATATAGAATCTGACACCTGATATGCACTTTCAAGAATCTTAAGCTCAACACTTGATTTTGGCATCAATGGATAGAGTGGATAAATTGGAATCACGGATGTCCAAGGGCTATCCAGAGGTGACCTGCCTCCATTAAGCTGACCGTCAGAAATCAAAATTATTGAGCTGTACAGATTTTTTGTTAATTCACGGTCACCCAGTGCTGGATTCCAACCGAAAATACTCATTCCTGCATCAAAATTGAGGGAGCCCCGCTGGACTTCGCCCCCATCCATAGACCATAAATCTACATCATGGTATTCTTCAAGTTTAGCGATAAAATTCAGAATATTTGTGGTTAATTCGGAAGCACTGCCCTGCCATGCCCCATTCATACTCCTGGATTGATCAATAACCACAGCCACTTTTTGGGGTGTAATGAATTTTCGCTCCAGCGATATTTGGGGCTCAAAGATGAGTACTAACAACAGGGTGACAGAGACCCCTCTTGCAACGAGTATAAATAAAAGCGAAGTCTTTGCTAATTGACCTGCCCCTTTGTGATTGTTTGCCAGGTAGGTGTATAACATTGCGATGATGAGCAATCCAAAAAAGTATAATCCTGCACCATTAAAGTTGCTTTCAAGTGAATAGCCGAATGGAAGGTTCAATTAACCGCCAAAGCTTAGTTTAAGATTTGGAATGGCAGCAATGTCCAGCTGATCAGGTACCCCATCTTTGATTTTCCAATAGCCTAGATAGGCAATCATGGCAGCATTATCAGTGCAGTACCTTAAGTCTGGTTGGAATAATTCTTTGCCCTCAATCTGGGTTAACTCCTGGAGTCTTTGTCGTAATCTGGAATTGGCTGCCACTCCACCGGCCATCACAATTCGATCATGTCCCAGATCTTTTGCTACCTGCATCGTTCGAGTAGCCAAAACGTCTACAACGGCTTCCTGAAAGCTGGCTGCGATATCTGCCAGGTGCGATTTAATAAATTCTGGTTCTTGTTTGGAAATATATTGAAGTACATTTGTTTTTAAACCTGAGAAAGAAAAATCATAACTCCCAGGAAAAAGACTCCTGGGAAAGTGATGGAAATCAGGATTACCAGCCTGGCTTAGACGGTCAATTAAGGGACCACCGGGATACCCGATACCTAATAACCTGGCAACTTTATCAAAGGCTTCACCGGCAGCATCATCCCGTGTTTGACCAATGAGCTTATAATCTCGGGAACTTTCCACATGGATAAGTTGGGTGTGCCCCCCGGAAACGAGGAGGCACAGGAATGGCGTGGGCAGTTTTTTTTGTCCAATAAAATTTGCAAAGATGTGGCCCTCAATATGGTTTATGCCATACAGTGGTACATCTAAACCCAGTGCTAGACCTTTCGCATAACTCAGCCCCACGAGGAGCGATCCTGCAAGACCAGGACCCTGGGTTACGGCAATCGCTTCCACGTCCGCAAGTGATAATCCAGACTGCTCTAGTACGCCTCCCACCACTGGCCCTAAAAGTTTATTGTGCTCCCGGGAGGCATATTCTGGCACCACGCCTCCGTAGCTGGTGTGCACCAATTGAGTCGCAGTGATGTGATGGATAAGATCGTGCCCACGAAAAACAGCAGCAGCAGTTTCATCACAGGAAGTTTCAATTCCCAGAATAATCGGTGCGTGCATTTACTTTTGTACGATTTCTATTTTTTCAGGGATAAAGCGACTGACCCGTTTGACACCCATGGGTAGGACGGCCTCGGGAACATATAGTTGGATATCCTGATTCCAGTTTGCTCCATAGTCAAAGCTCACTATAAAATCTTCTGGTTTCAATTCTAATAATCGATCCAGTCCACCCTCTGCCTCCAGTCTGATGAATTGGGGAATCACAGATACCTCTACGTTTCGGGGAATGTTTTCGAGACGAATGGGTATATTTTGAAATACCACTGAGCCAATGCTCTGAATATCAGCAGTTATCCTTACCTGAGGAGTCTCAAGCGTAAAAAGTTGGCTAGGCTGAAGTACAAGCGCTTGTGTCACGGTTATATCAGCATTTACAGCTTCAAATCTTAAGGGAGGAACCGTGATACTGGTTATGTCATTCAACAGTGAAACAGGTCCATGAACCATTACTTTAGCTGGCTCAACATTAATATTTCCAACCAGCATATAGCCTAATGCAGGTACGATATCTGCCTGTACCTTTATATTCAATTCTTTGTGTGCCATGCGTTCGACACTGACCCAAACAGACTCAGGTTCAACAATATGGAGTAGATCTAAATTGTAATCGCGGGGAATAATGAATTTATCCGGATGGGCTAATAAATAGTCATTGAGATAATATACTTCTGTATTCTTTGCCTTTGCGAGATCCAGAATCAATCCGGTTTCAGAAAGCGGCAAGGTCAAATTCGCCCATAATAGTGTATGCCCTTTACCTCGAAAACGGCCTGTAATTAATTCAGGAATCTCATTGTTTAGTGCTTTTTCAGCGGATAAGCCTTCAACGCGTAAGGGAATATCTATATCAAAATAATATTCAATGTCAGTAATTACGAAGAACCACAATAGTATGGCCAATACCAGGGAGCCAATTTTTATCTGGATGTCTTGTGTGAATATCTTTTTTAACATCGTGCCAATATAGATTTAGATGACATCAGGCACAAAGGCTTCAGCATCTTTCTTTCGTTCAATATTACCCCTGGAGTGGATATCTAAAACCAATTGCTTCTTCATGTACGCGTCCCATATGTTGCCAGGATATAGTTGATATTGGTCGATGCGAGTATCAATGAGACGTGGCAATCTCTAAAATTGTCCCAGAACTTCTGAGCAGCAGCGAAGACACTTAACGTCCATTCTGAAATGCAAATGGGATAAGAAAAAGGCGATGCATCAAAATTGTCCTGATAAACATCGCCTTTATATTTCACACAGGAAGCGTTAGCCACCCAAACTCACTAATTTAAGAAACGTTATTCCACTGTTTCCTCACCTGAGTCATCTGTATCGATTTCAGGCGATTCAATAACCTCTTCAGCTTCATCAGCTTCTTTAGCCTTTTTGACTTTTTTCGTTTTTTTGGCTACAGGAGCACTTTCTTCCACTTCTTCCACTGCAACTTTAGCTTTTTTAGCTTTAGGAGCAGCTTTTTTCTTCACTGGATCAGCTTCAGTCTTTTTCCCAGGGGCATCTTCAGCCGCACGAATTTTGAGCTGGATGGCTTCTGGAATCTCAAGTTTGTCGCTAATCTGATCCGGACCGCGCATAAACTCATCAATATCATTGCGCTCTTTATCCTTGATGGCTGATTCATGGCTGACCACAACTTTTTTCTCCGTTGCATCCACTTCAACAACCTTGACCTCTACTTCAGCATCAACCTCAAACTGGTCGAGAATATCCTTGCGTTCCTTTTTCTTATAATTCCCTAAAGAAATAATACCTTCTACATCCGTATCTGGAAAACTGAGGATAACTCCCTTTTCAAGAAGTTTAATAACCGTACCCTTTTGAATCGAATTGATGGCAAAACGATCTTTCAGAATCGGCCATGGATTTTCCTGAGCTTGCTTGATCCCGAGAGAGATTTTGCGTTCACTCTGTGAAATATCCAGAATTTTTACCATGATCTTATCACCACGATTCACAATCTCTTTAGGATGACGAACCTTGCTGGTCCAGGAGAGGTCCGAGATGTGAACCAAACCATCAATACCTTCTTCCAGTTCGATAAAGGCACCGAATTGTGCAAGATTGCGGACTGTGCCCTCATGAACGGAGCCAACGAGATACTTCTCTTCAATCGTTGTCCAGGGATCTGGCTGCAACTGCTTCACACCCAGTGATATCTTGTGATTTTCAGCATCAACAGACAGTACAATTGCATTGATTTCATCACCTACATTAAAGACATCTGAAGGATGTTTAATGTGCTGGGTCCATGAAATTTCTGAAATGTGAACCAAGCCCTCGACACCGGCAGTCAATTCAACAAATGCACCATAATTGGCAAGGCTAACGACTTTACCTGCAACTGTGGATCCTTCGGGATATTTTGCGACAACACTTTCCCATGGATGCGGTTTCAATTGCTTAAGACCCAGGGATACGCGCTGCTTGGTTGTATCATAATCAATGACTTTGACCATGATATCCTCGTCCAGACTGACAACTTCAGAGGGATGATTTACCCGACCCCAAGAGAGATCCGTAATGTGAAGCAAACCGTCAATACCGCCGAGGTCAACAAACACACCGAAATCTGTAATGTTCTTGATGCGGCCTTCGAGGATCTGTCCAACCTCGATCTCATCAAGTAATTTTCCGCGCTGTTCTTTAAGGCTCTCTTCTAATAATTCCTTACGCGAGACAACAATATTTTTACGAAATTCATTGACCTTAACGATCTTGAATTCAAATGATTTTCCTACATATGCATCAAAATCTCTGATGGGTCTTACATCAAGCTGCGATCCGGGCAAGAATGCATCAACGCCCAGGATGTTAACAACCATTCCACCTTTAATTCGACGAGAGATAGTACCTTCAACCACTTCACCATCAGCATACTTCTGCTTGACATTATTCCAGACACCCATGAACTCAGCTTTACGCCGAGAGAGCACAGCTTGTCCAAGCTTATCCTCGATACGCTCCAAAAATAGCTCGATTGTATCACCAATTTCCGGCATATCATTATCAAATTCATGGCGAGGAACTAAACCCTCAGATTTGAACCCAAAATCGACCATAACTTCGCGGTCGCTAATGGAAATGATGCGGGCTTTTACCAAAGATTGCTGATCAAGATCGATTACAGCATGATCTAATAGTTGTTGATAAGCAATAGATTCTTTACTGGATACAACTTGATCTTCTGCCAGCTCACCCTTTTTCAGGGTTTTAATTCCTGCAAAGAGGTCATTCATAAGGGCACGTTTACCACCGGAGACATCTGGTCGTGCTTCTGCAGGTGCGTCTAGCAGGGCTTCAGGCTCGGCAGTTGTCTCTTCAACAGATACTGGCTCTGGCATAGGTTCTGCTTGCGCTGGGGTTTCTGCTATAATCGCTTCAGCAGGCGCTTCAATTGCTGGTGCACCTTCTGTTTCAGCAGCTTCTTCAGCCACTGCTACAACTTCAGGCTTAACCGCTACCTCAGTTACTTCTGCAACCTCTGGCACTGCAACTTCTTCCGCTGCTTCCTCAACTTCTGGTTCAACAGCTTTTTCTGCTACTGGTTCTTGTGATTCATCAATCACAGCTGCTTCTGCTGTAATCTCAGTGGTTTCCTCAACGGGCGTCATCTCGACGGCGTCTAGGGTTTCGTCGGATGCGGCATCTGATTCTTCTTCAGTTGTGGCATCCAGGTTTTGTTTCTTGGTCATTAAGTTTCCTCCGTTTGACTTAGCTGTCTCCACCTTGGAGACAATAAATTCTATTTGGTCTTCGATACTCATTGTTGTGGTATCGATAGTGATTGCGTCTGCAGCCGCTTTCATTGGAGCCAATTCACGATTGGCATTATGTTCATCTCTGATACGGATCTCATTTTCAAGTTCAGCTAGAGATTTTTCAATCCCTTGCCTGGCAAAATCTTTTTGTCTCCGTTCTGCACGAACTCTGGCATCAGCAACCATGTAAACCTTGATATGGGCATCAGGAAAAACAACGGTTCCAATATCCCTGCCTTCTAGGACGACATCATGGGATTTTGCCAAGGCTCGCTGAAAACCAAGGAGATGCTCTCTCACACCCGATTGGGCGCTGACATCAGCCACAAGCTCAGTAACCTCAGGAGAACGAATTTCCTCTCCCAGAAGCTGCCCATCAAGATAGAGCTCTTGAGTATCGTTATCAAAACTCACCTGAAGATCAAGATTGTCCAGCAGCTTTTGCAGTGCATCCGTCTGAGATAGGTCTATTTTTTCTTTGATTATTTTTAAAGTGATAGCACGGTACATTGCACCGGTGTCGACATGCCTGAAACCTAATCTCTCTGCGACTCCGTGAGCTGTTGAGCTCTTCCCTGAAGCTGCAGGTCCGTCGATAGCAATAATCATTTTCAATGAGCCGCTTTAATCAATATTATTTTATATATCCTTTTCAAAGCCGCGCAATATAGACGACCAACAATGCCAACACAACCCAGAATAGCAGACCTAAATAATTGAATTTTATACGCCACAATGGGAGGACTACTTGATTCGATATCCCTTGTCCTCGTATTCAAGCACCCAATTTACAATGATTCCTATATCCATTTTTCTGGTGCCTCCAATAAAACGTCGATTCCGAAAATAATAGGAGGAGTAATCTTTTTTGGTTTCCTTCTCCATATCTGCTCCCAAAGCTGCCAAACGCTGCTGCCATTTGATGATGTTTGTCGCTCGCAGATCCAGCCAACCTCCGCTGCACCATTTTTCGATATTATTTGCGTTGATATCAAGGACCGTTCGCCCCTCAAAATTGGGCTCGGATATATCAGGTCCTCGCAAAAATGTTTTACCATCTCTGAGCAGGATAGGTGTTCCAACCGAAAGTATTGTTGAACGTAATTCTTGATTTTCAAGAATCTCTTTCTCCATCTGCAGTGCGAGTTGTTCCGGTTCAGCAGCCAGAACGGCTCCAATATTGCCCTTAAGGCGTTTGAGCATATAGACCTCGTATAAAAGCTTTGTCAGACGGGGAGGTCCCAAAAGCTCAAATGCGACACTGTCTTTTCCGGTTTCCTCCTCCAGCGCTTCCATCTTTTCCAAAGCGTCCTTACGGATAAGTCCTGCACGATATGATGGAGCCAACACAGAGCTGTCCAGACTTGATATGATGTCATTCCCTGTATTGCCACCTTTTATTTCCAGAAGCGTCAAGTCTGCAATTTCTTCCGGGGTAACGAACTCCATCTGACCCTCACCAGTAAGCACGGAAAATTCACCGGCAGAAAAATAGCCATTTTCTCCAGCATCGATATAAACAGATTCTAAAAAATCTTCCCCAACACGGCTCCAGGTTGTCTCTGGAAATTTATTTAGTTTTGCACCCAAAACTGTATGGGTTCCAGGCACCGCATCATACATGGGTATATGGCTTCCCCGTCGGACAACCTTCCCATACCCAATTTTCTTCCAGGCGATTGCTGCCGTTGGCTTTATTTCTTTGATTATAGGTGCGTTTGGTGTACGTCCCAACAACCAGAGCAGCATGGTGTGTGCTCCAGCCAATGATGATTTACTCATCAACATTTTTGAAGGTTTTTCCTCTGAGTGGGTATAAGGAATATTAAAGCCCATTCCCCCCGTTCCACTGGTTCCAACTTTAAGATATAGCTGAGTCTCTGCCTGCCGCATGCTTTCGATGAGTATCTGGACGTGGCGTATCAGTTGTGGAATATAGAGGGTGGAGATTATACGTTCCACAGTCTCTATGAGTTGGTCATTTTCGGTCTTTCCATGACGGATAGCATTAATTTCAGCTCTCAATTCTGCGACAATTTGATAGACATTCTGATAAGCAAAGGCAGTTGCTGTATTGATACAATCAATCAGAATTTGTGGCTTGTATAAATCCATAATCTGGAACAGCTTTGAACTACTCAGAATATCTGGACCCAAATCATCATATATATCATGGATCAGCAACTCGACTTGCTCAGGCTTAGCATAAATATCCGCTTTGGAAAGGAAGGATAATTCTTCACGAACAAACAGGTCCCCGTGAACAGATATTATTTCTGTCCCCCGGTTCAATGGATGATTTTCAAGGATGAGCCGAATTTCTTCCGCCTCCTTTTCACGCAAAGAGGTGACTATTAATTCGGATGGATGTTCCTCTAGTAATTGTTTGGCAATGGCTTGACCAACCAGTCCCCAACCCCCAAAAATCATGATGCTTTTACCCTTAATGTCCATGAGCCAGTTCCTTCAATTTTGTGATCTCTGCCAGGGTCAATTCACGGTACTTTCCCAGGGCAAGGTCATCGACTCGTAGAAAGGCAAATTGCTCCCGGTGAAGCTTGACCACCTTGTGGCCAAGAGCCATGAATATTCTTTTTATTTCGCGCTTGCGTCCTTCCCTGAGAACCAATTTCACTTCTGTATGCCGATCGAAATAGTGGTGATCGAGAACTTCTGCGATTGCAGGAGTGTTGGCTTCAATATTTATGCCAAGCGGTATACGGTCGAGATCTTCTTTGCTCACATTTCCAAGCACACGAACCGCGTATGTTTTGGGGATCTGAAATTTTGGGTGGGTCAAGCTGTAGGCCATATCCCCATCGTTGGTTAAAATAATAGCACCAGTTGTGTCAAAGTCCAATCTGCCAACTGGATAAATACGTTCTGTTGATGGTATAAAGTCGACGATCGTCTTGCGACCAAAAGGATCTGCGGTTGTGGTGATTACTTGCATGGGTTTATTCAGGAGATAATAATGGAAATTCGGTTCTAATAATATTCGATTCCCCTGGAAGACGACCTCATCTTTTGAGAGGTCTATTCTGGTGGCGGGATTTGATTCGATTTTTCCATTAATGCTAACCAGACCCTTCTGGATCAAGTCATCACATACTCTTCGCGAGCCTAACCCGGCCATGGCTAAGAATCGATTAAATCGAATTTCTTCGTGAGGATCAGAAGTCATCATTGCTCAAGAAGTTTTGAACATAATTTTGATTCATATTAATATCAGGGTGCGTGGGGCTCGCAAAGGGGCCAGGGAATACGCTAGCGCTATTTTCCATTACCGGCAGTTTGCAGTCCTTTTTAATGACAAAGAGTTAATGTGTTTATCAAAGTGAATCTGTTTCAAATTAAACCTGGTTCATTTTACCATCGAGGTATGCGATCATTACGCTAAAAGAGAGTCGTCTTTTGAAGCACGGGAAAAAGCAGCTTAAACCAGATCGTCCTGCTCCTCGACAAGAATATCTTCCACTTCCCGCAGCTTTGGCAAATCATTTACTGAATTCAAGCCAAAGTATTGCAAAAATTCAGCACTGGTCCTATACAGAAGAGCCCTACCGGGTCCTTCATCTCGGCCCCTGATTTCAAGCAATTTCCGATCCAGCAACGTGCGCAGCGATGAATCTGAACTTACACCCCGGATGGATTCAATATCATTCCTGGTGACAGGTTGTCGATAGCACACGATGGCTAGAGTTTCGAGAGCAGCCTGGGATAGCCTCAACTTACCTGATTTTGAGAATAGGCCCTTGATATAATGTTCATATTCAGCCCGAGTGACGATTTGGAAGCCACCGGCAACTTCTTTTATAAAGAAAGATCGATCAGAATTAGTGTAATCGGCTTGAAGTTCAGCAATTATCTCAGTGAGGGGAAGCTGGTTTTCCCCTTCGCCCATGCAAGCTTGAAACCGGGCATCGGTCAACGGCTCTGGTGTCGCGATGAGTAGCGCTTCAACGATCTGCTTTAATTCGTTAATTTCCAAATTGGTTCCCTCGTGTGATAAGAAGATCATCAAATAATTTGCTCTGTTTTACTTTTACCTGGCGATTGCGCAACATTTCCAGGATGGCGAGGAAAGTTACCACGACAATGAGGCGGGAGTTAAATTGCTCGAGAAGGGTTGAAAAACTTAACTTTGCCTTGGCCTGGAGCAGTCCATTCAAATAGCCGACTTGCTCAGACAAGGTAACTTCTTCAACGGCAACAGAATGGGTTGCAGGTTCTTCGAAATTCTTTATGAGATACTGGAAGGTCAGCATGATATCATATAATTTTACATCTTCCAGAATGGCCGTTTGATCCTCCTGCTGCGGGCTCCAATTGACAGGTATGTGATAATAGTGGGGTCTCTCGTGGCGCTCCAGTTCGGCGAAATTAGCTGTGGCTTCCTTGTATCGCTTGTATTCAAGCAACATATTCATTAATTCTGTACGTGGATCTTCTATTTCGTCATCACCCTCAGCCTCTATGGGTAGGAGCATCCGCGCCTTGATTTTCATCAAACTGGCCGCCATGAGAACAAAGTCTCCTGCGGACTGCAATTTTAGCTCCTTGGCTAGCTGAACATAAGTGAGAAATTTCTTGGTGATCTGGGCGATGGGGATATCGTAAATATTAAGTTCATCTTGTTTGATTAGGAAAAGTAGAAGATCCAGGGGACCCTCAAACATTTCCAGGTCAATGCGATGGTTTTTATCCATTATGGGCGACCAGCGGGTACGAATCCAAGCTTGCGATGAACTTTTGTCAGTGTTTTTGACGCCATATATCGGGCACGCTTGGCACCGTCATCCAGAATTTTTGTCAAGTAGTCTTTTTCCTTCATAATTGTATCATAGCGATTCTGGAAAGGCTCCAGAAAAGCGACTAGGGCATCAGCTAATTCATTCTTTAAAACACTGTAGGACTGACTCGAAAAGTGGTTGACAACCTCGTCAATGCGCTGGTTATTCAGGACGGAATAAATGGTAAGCAAATTCCCAACTCCAGGGCTGTGGATAGAGTCAGATGTTATTTCAGTGCCCGAATCAGTCACGGCACGTCTGATCTTACGCCTGATCACATCTGGCGGGTCCAGCAAGGAGATATAGTTATTTTCGTTGCTGTCAGATTTAGACATCTTTTTTTCCGTATCCTGCAAGCTCATTATTCTGGCGCCTGCTTCTGGAATAAAGGGTTCAGGCACCTTAAATGTGGGTGAGTATGTGTTGTTAAAACGGGCAGCAATATCTCGCGTCAGCTCCAGGTGTTGCTTCTGGTCAGCCCCCACAGGTACCAAATCGGTCTGATAGAGTAGAATGTCTGCTGCCATAAGAGCTGGATAGGCGTAGAGTCCAGCATTAATATTTTCCTCATATCTGAGCGATTTATCTTTAAACTGGGTCATTCGATTTAACTCGCCCATGTATGTGAAACAATTCAATATCCAGGCAAGTTCGGCATGCTGGGGGACGTGTGATTGCAGAAAAATAATATTTTGATCAGGATCGATTCCGGCTGCCAGATATTGGGCGGCAAAGGAAAGGCAACGCTGGCGTAATTCAGCCGGTTTTTGCCTAACAGTAATCGCATGTAAATCTACCACCATAAATATACCGAAGTAATCCTCCTGCATATTTACCCAGTTGCGCATGGCGCCAACATAATTTCCTAGCGCCAGGTGTCCCGAAGGTTGAATACCAGACAGCAATATTGGTTTAGCGTTCATTTGAAGTTCAGTCATGGTTGAATATTTCTAATTATAGAATGCGGATTGTCTTGGTAAAGAATTTGGAATATTTCTCAAAATAAAGACTCGTGTTTTCAGGATTGAGGCTGTTAAGTTTCACAAATCCAGAGGAATGGATAAAGTCACCATTCCCCAATGAAATCGCAACATGGGTGATATTCTCAGAACGCTCAGTAAAGAAAATTAAGTCTCCAACAGCCCAAAGATTAAAGGCATCATCGACGGGCTTCCCAACCAGCGCTTGCTGGCGGGCGTCTCTAGGCAGTTGAACTCCATTGAGCAAAAAGCAGGTTTGAACAAAACCGGAGCAGTCAAAGCCTTTTGGTGATCGACCACCCCACGAATATTGGGTCCCCAGAAAAGCAAAGGCAGTTTGGATCACCTGCTCAATATCAGGTGAGGCCACCGGGATTCGGGGATTATTCTCAACCCAGCCACTCAACCCATCAGGGAGCAGTACTTTTACCCAAGCTCCTTGGTATTCGAGAACCGGCAACTTCGAGAGCAATGTGATGTCTCGAATTGTCTCGGATTGCCTATCCGGACTCTGATAAACCCAGGATATGGGTGCTCCGTGATGGTAAAAATTGTGACCATTCCAATTTTCCGGTTTATCGACGACAAAGAATCTGGCTACCCAGCCTTCATAGCCATCTTCTTGACGAATCAGAATCCAATGCTCTTGCTCGTTAAGAATATCCAATGATTCAGCCAAATAAGTCTGAGAAGTGCTCTCTGATTTAAAGCTGGCCTCCTGGTAAATGAAAGCAACGCTTACATTTGTCAACATCTGCAAAGCCAAATAGACCCTCCTTTGTGAGGCGGAATTTAATCGCTGATTACAGTGAAACAAGGGTTGGTCAAAATTGACCTTTCAGAGAATCCATACATAATAAGTCTGGTCAAAATATTGTTTGCCCTCCTTCAGCCTTTGCAGTAAATAGTCGCCATGCTTGCCGACTCACCACAATCCCCTCAAGATGATACTGTAACAATACGCTAAGAAACAAAGCTGACTATTATGGATCCACTGGCACTATCCACCGCAAAAATTCGACTCCTTGAACAGCTCCACACGGCCGTTAGGAACCTGGGAGATGTGGGGACTCCTGCTATTATTAGATGCAGTGTTGAAGTTGAGCACGTTACCGCTATGCAATGGCTGGCCTGTCAAACCGATCCCGTAAAAACATATTGGGCCAACCGCAATCAGGAATTCAAAATGGCCGGCATCGGTATTGCTCACGAGATTTCTGGATCCGGGACTCCGGATCTTCGTACCCTTTTCAAAGACCTGCGTGCTCTGCTAAATCCAGATTATCCAGAGCTACGCTACTATGGCGGCTTTCAATTCAATCATAGTAGAGAGCCAGCAGATGAGTGGCGTACCTTCGGTACCTATCGATTTATTATTCCCCTCATCGAGCTTCACCGTTCTAATGCAGGCACTTTTCTGGTCTGCAATTATTATCACAGAATTGGCTCGGAGAATCAGCAAGCAGAACTTGAGCATAAATTGGACGAACTCCAGGTCGAACTCACGCTAAGTGATTGGGTGGAACGAACCATTTTGCATCGTCAGGATGTTCCTGATCGAAATGGCTGGCAAGACGCTCTCCAGAGTGCGCTCATCGACATGAACTTGGGTAAGTTTGAGAAGGTCGTTCTGGCAAGAAAAGCAACCCTTACCTTCAATGATCCCGTGGATCCAGTTGCTTATCTGTTAAGACTGCGCAGAATGTCTGAAGAAACCTTCAACTTTTATTTCCAGACTGATGAAGGTCATGCATTTTTGGGAGCCACACCGGAACGTCTTTTCAAGCGTCGGGGGCGTACGATTCACACTGAAGCAATTGCCGGCACGCGGCCGAGAGGGAAAACAACAAAAGATGATGAACGACTGACCCGCGTATTGCTCAATTCTGAAAAGGAACTCAGAGAGCACGCCATTGTTGTTGACATGATTAATAATGTGCTTGCGAAGCATTGCAAAAACCTGACAGTGGATGAAGAAGTCCAAATAACCAGACTCTCCCACGTTCAACATCTTTGTAAGCATTTTAAAGGGGAATTGGACGATGAGACCGGGGATGCCGAGCTGCTCTACGACCTCCACCCCACGCCTGCCATGGGCGGTTATCCTACCCAAATAGCGCTTGAAGCAATAGATAATTTGGAACCCTTCAATCGGGGCTGGTATGCTGCACCGATCGGATTTGTCGGGCACGATCATACAGAGTTTGTTGTGGCCATTCGATCTGCCCTTATTGAAAGAGAGCGGGTTTCACTTTATTCAGGTGCCGGTATCGTGATTGGTTCTGATCCTGATGAAGAGTGGCAGGAAATAGAGGACAAAATTAGCAAATTTCTCAAGGCACTAGATCTTTAAGTAATTTCAAAATGAGCTAAGCAGGTATATTTGGATCCAGGCGGGGATTCAAACCCCAGTCGGGAAATAATATTCCGTCTTCAAAAGAACCCATCATTTTTGCCACTTCATTCAATGCCCATTTTCATTAGATTGCAGCCAATGAATTATACTTATATAGATACAAATTATGACCCCCTCTTAGAAGTTACCCAATGAACCAGAATCTGGTAACCAGTGAGTGGATCATTGAGGAGTTCATCCGTCTCGGTGCAACTCAATTTGTTATTTCCCCAGGGTCTCGCTCTACTCCGCTCACCGCTGCTGCTGCTAGAAATCCAAAGGCAAATACAACAGTGCACATTGATGAGCGTGGAGCTGCTTATTTCGCACTCGGTCACGCTAAGGCTACAGGTAAGCCCGCTGTTCTGATATGTACATCCGGGACTGCAGTTGCCAACTATTTTCCTGCTGTCGTGGAAGCATCCATGGACAATGTTCCCATGATCGTCCTCACTGCAGATAGACCACCAGAGCTTATTGATGTGGGTGCAAATCAGGCTATTTTTCAGGATAATATTTATGGTGTCTATCCTCGACTCAGTTTGAATCTTCCAGCTCCTGACGAAACCCTTTCAGCAGATCATATTCTCAATAGGGTTGATAGGCTTTATGATGTTGCAACCGGCACGCGACCTGGACCAGTCCATCTCAACTGTCAATTCAGGGAACCCTTTTTGGAAAATGTGGATGAGGATAATCACCAAAGTTCAAATGAGCGCTGGCGAAAATCAAGTGTCAGGTTCACTCAAAAAGAGCCTTACAACCTGACCGTTCCAGTTGAGCAGCTTGAAATGATCCGGCAAAAGATCGAATCAAGTCAGCGGGGTCTCATTGTGGTTGGCCGATCAATGGATCCACGCGATAACAATGCGATTCTCGATTTTTCCAAAACGCTCAATTGGCCAATCCTACCCGATGTGCAATCCACACTGCGATTTCGGATAGACCCGCAAATCATCAATCATTTCGATCTCATCCTTTTAAAGAACAAAATTACTGAGAGCCCGCCGGATATGGTGATACACTTTGGGGGCGCTTATACATCAAAACGGTTGCTCAATTACTTGAATCATCGGAAAATATTTTGCGCTGCCATCAAAGAAACACCCGAACGCATCGATCCCAATCATCAGGTCGATCTTAGGGTCCAGGGCAACATCAAGATGATTATTGATTCCCTTCATCGTTCCCATCCCGCGACCCAGACCGACTGGATCAAGCAGTGGCAATCCTCAGAAGTGGCGATAAAGCAACTTATTGAGCTGCAATTGGGATCTGAATCCAATCTCTCGGAGCCAGGGGTTTCTTATGCTTTGTCAAAGTGGATACCCCAGGCACAATCGCTCATGTTAGCCAACAGCATGCCTATTCGAGAAATGGAAATGTTTGGAATGGCTGGAAAAATCAGGGGGCCTGTATTTGCAAACCGGGGTGCCAGCGGGATAGATGGGTTGCTGGCCACAGCCGCAGGTTATCAGTCTGGATCTGCCAGCCCACTTACCTTGCTCATTGGTGATTTGGCTTTTCTCCACGATCTGACTTCTCTGGGCTTGATCAAACAATCTGCCCATCCTATCATCGTGGTCTTAATTAATAATGCAGGTGGGGGCATATTCAATTTCCTCCCCATTACTTCAGAAATCGATATTTTTGAACCTTTCTTTGGGACTCCCCATGAGTTGAGCTTTGAGAAGGCAGCCGAGTTGTTTTCCTTGAAATATTATCAGCCCAAAACGATGTCAGAATTAAACCTGATTTACCTGGAGGCTCAAAATAGATCTGAGTCAACACTCATTGAGATTCGTACTGATCGCTCAGAAAACTATGCCCTTCATCAAAAGCTATTTGACATAATCCGTGACTCCTGAGCAGCCAATATTTGCGTGGAACATTAAGTTTGCCGGGAATCTGAATGGTCGTCCTCTGCTTTGGTTCCACGGGTTTATGGGTTCCAGCGACGACTGGTTGCCCCTGGTCGCTGATCTGTTCCCTGAATACTGCAATATCCTCGTCGATTTGCCAGGTCATGGGAACTCCAGAATTCTCCAACACTTCCCCTATACTCAGTATCTGGATTCTCTCAAGGCTAAGCTATCCATTGAGGGCTTTGAAACATTTATCGCTATTGGCTATTCCATGGGAGGTCGGTTTGCCCTGCATTTTCAGCAAAGATTTCCAGCCAATATTCCCGCCTTGATAGGTCTTTCCACGGCACCGGGTTTAAAAAGCGATGTAGAGCGGCAGCATAAGCGCCACTCTGACACTGTCTTAATGGACTCGCTTGAACAGCAAGGTTTTCCAGATTTTCTTATAAAATGGTATGCCCAATCAATCTTTGGAACGATCCAGCGGAAGGAAGATTTACTGACCAGGCTACTTGAGTCGCGATCAAGGAATGAGCCATCCCAATTGCGCAGTTCTCTAAAACTGCTTGGTAATGGGGCGCTACCTTCCCTGTGGAGTTCGCTTCAATCTATATCAGTCCCTGTTTTGCTTTTAAATGGTGCTGATGACTCAAAATATTATGGCATCAACCAGGAAATGACTGACCTGCTGCCTATGGGGAGGCAGCAAACAATTGCAGGAGGGCATGCGTTCCACCTGGAAAAACCATTGGAAACGGCTCTCGCCATACGACATTTTCTCAGCGAGCTAATTGAAGGAGTATAAAGTGGCATCTATTAAATGGCAATCTGTGGGCGACTATGAAGATATTCGCTATCACAAATATAATGGAATCGCAAAAGTAACCATTAATCGACCTGAAAAGCGCAACGCCTTTCGTCCCCTCACCGTGATGGAAATGATCAAGGCTTTTGAAAATGCGCGAGAAGATCCTGAAATTGGCGTCGTGATTCTCACGGGTGAAGGTGACAAAGCGTTCTGCTCAGGTGGGGATCAGTCTATTCGTGGCGACGCGGGCTACAAAGACGGTGACGGGGTACATCGTTTAAATGTGCTGGATCTTCAACGTCAGATTCGCACATTGCCCAAGCCTGTCATTGCCATGGTAGCTGGATATTCTATCGGTGGTGGTCATGTACTCCACCTGGTTTGTGATTTAACCATCGCAGCTGATAATGCCATTTTTGGGCAAACGGGACCCAAAGTTGGTTCATTTGATGGTGGTTATGGTTCCAGCTATATGGCCCGTATCGTCGGTCAGAAGAAGGCTCGGGAAATCTGGTTTCTGTGTAAACAATACACTGCACTTGAAGCGCTTGATATGGGGTTGATCAATAAAGTTGTTCCTCTGGCAGAACTTGAGAAAGAAACCGTTGCCTGGGCAGAAAAAATCCTGGAGCACTCACCCCTCTCAATCCGACTGTTAAAATCTGCTTTTAATGCTGATGTGGACGGCCAAACAGGCTTGCAAGAATTGGCAGGCAATGCAACCTTGCTATACTATATGTCTGAGGAAGCACAGGAAGGGCGCAACGCCTTCAATGAAAAACGCAAACCTGATTTTAGAAAATTCCCCTGGCGACCTTGAGAACGAACACTCTTCCAAGCCTTAGCCTTTGGATACAGGCAGCACGACCCTGGACTCTGGGGGTTGCAATTTCACCGGTTCTCCTTGGAACTATTATTGCCCTTACAGAGGGTGGTATTCGTCCATTTGCTGCCTTGGCAGCCTTATTTGGTGCCATATTCATTCAAATCGGCACCAATCTGGCCAATGATTATTTCGACTTTAAAAAAGGGGCTGATAGCACTTCCAGAATTGGTCCCCAAAGGGTTACACAAGCTGGTTTAATTGCACCCCAAACGGTTCGTAATGGATTTCTGATTTGTTTCGGACTGGCTTTTCTGTTAGGTATATACCTGGTTTATCTGGGTGGATGGCCCATTGTTACCATTGGACTTATTTCTCTCGTTCTGGGAATTATTTATACTGGAGGTCCCTTCCCTTTGGCATATCATGGATTAGCAGAATTACCTGCTTTCTTATTTTTCGGACCGATTGCTTGTGCAACAACAACATATGTTCAAACGGGAACCTGGAATATTTTTGCTATCATCGCTGGCGTATCGGCAGGTTTTTTCTCCTTAGCATTGCTCTCTATAAACAATCTTCGTGATTATCAGGAAGATAGAAAGGTGGGTAAACAAACTCTGATTGCTATCTTTGGTCGTGGATTTGGTGTTTTTGAATATAACGTTTCCATCCTGGCCGCAACGCTGTTCCCCCTAATCCTGATGTTTGTGGCAGGGGGGCATTCCATGGTGGGTATCGTCTCTCTGACAGTTTTTATGGCACTTCATGCGATTCGCATTACGCATAAACACAAAGAACCCGTAGAGTTACTAGCCGTTTTAAAGATGACTGCTAAATTGCAAGCGATCTTCACGTTAATCTTTATGATTAGCTGGGTCCTTTGAGGAGAGTCAGAATTTTATGGAACTTAATGCACCAAGTTTTGCCGGTATCAGATTATCTCCTCAGTTCCAGGAGGTCTCGTTAGCGTTAAAATCTGCTCTGCTTTACCGATTTACGCTCCCCTTCAAACATCCCCTAAAATTAAAAAATGTGGAATTGCACCAGCGCGAAGGACTTATCCTGATACTCACTGATATTGATGGTCACGTCGGTCTTGGCGAGATCAGTCCGCTTTTCGGTTTTAGTCATGAAACTATGGAGACTGCCATTTATAAAACCACAGGCTTGGTTGACCGGATGATCAATTTTGGGACCCTGGCAGCTCATGAATATTCTGAACGCCGCATGAGTTGGGAACAGCGGACGGCTCCTTCGGTGGTTCACTTCGGTGTAGAAACCGCTCTACTGTCGCTACTGGCAAATGCAAGGAATGTATCCCTGGGCGTTTTGCTCTATGGCAGCTCCAGCACAAAAGTTCCTATCAATGGCTTGATTCGAAGCTCACTATCTGAGTGGGCTCCGGATGCCGAAACTCTGGTGAGCCAGGGCTATCGAACACTCAAAATAAAAGTTGGTCGCATCAATCCAATTCTAGAGGCTCGCGGAATTCGGGAAGTCCGGGATAGCGTGGGACCGGATATCAAATTGCGACTTGATGCAAATCGATCCTGGGATCTTGAAACTGCCATAATATTTGGGCGAGCCATAAAAGATTTAGACATCGAATATATTGAAGAGCCTACAATTCATCCTGAAGAACTACCCCGATTTTATGATGCCTGCTCAGTTCCTTTCGCCTTTGATGAAACTTTACATCGCATTTTAGACCCCACCCTCTCATTTGCAGCCTATACAGGATTAAAAGCCTTGGTATTAAAGCCAACCCTGATTGGCTGTACGGCACGCTTTGTGGCACTGGTCAATCAAGCGCGAGAACAAAATATTATGCCCGTGCTTTCCTCCAGCTATGAAAGTGATGTTGGCCTGGCTGCGCTGGCTCAATTAGCTGCTTCCATAACGGGAGAAAAAATAGCTGTTGGGCTTGACACGCGTTCTGCTCTGAGCGCCGGCACAATAAAAACACAGCCCCTGATCCAGAATGGCTGGATGCCTGTAAAAACGCTAGAGACAACGGATCTGGATCTAAGCCATTGCGAGTTAATCTACCATAGCTAAAGCAACTTTACTCCACCCACTTCTGGAGGCTGCCCAGAAATATCCCTCCAACCTGGCCATCGGTTCAGAGACTGTCTCTATGGATTATGAAAATTTGTTATCGCAAGCCCAGACGCTGGCAAATGGCATGGCAGCTAGAGGTTTACTTCCCGGTGATATTATTGTCTTGGGCAACCTTCCCAGCCTGGAAAAGATAGTTGCGCTGTGGGGATGCTCACTGGGAGGATATAAAGCCTTTCCTCTCAATATACGTTACCCACAGCGTAAATTGATCCAGCTACTTGACGAACTAAATCCGAATCTTTGCATATCCACTCAAGACTTGGGAAATCATCCAACGGCTATCTTTAGTGACCTCATATCCGCAGAAACGTCCAGAGCTGCTCCAATCGCATCAATATTTGATAGTGAATTAGCTGCGACATTGCTCATGACATCAGGGTCTGCAGGCATAGCAAAAATTGTCCAACACAGTCATCTGAACCATATTCGCAGCGCTCTAGGATCCAATCATAATATTCCGCTTAATTCCTCGAGTCGCTGGTTTCTGGCGCTTCCACTCTACCATATCGGCGGTTTGGCAATCCTGTACAGGTCAGTTTTGGCAGGAGCCGCTGTCATCATTCCCAATGATGATGATGCGCTAGTAGAGTCCATCCAGTCTCATCAAGTCACCCATGTATCATTGGTGGCCACCCAGTTTAAAAGGGCTTTGGAAACGACTAATGCTGCGAACATCCTGAGAAGACTGGATGCGATTTTGTTGGGGGGTTCTGAGATTCCAAACAGCTTAATTGCAAAAGCAATCACCGAAAAACTACCCATATTTTTAAGCTATGGATCAACAGAAATGGCCTCTCAGATCACCACAACCAGGCCCAATAAAATCAACCCTGCTTCGGTTAATTCTGGCTTACTACTCAATGATCGGGATCTAATCATTTCACATGAGGGTGAAATACTGGTTAAGGGGTCCACACTGGCTCAAGGTTATCTGGTAGGGAAGTCTGTCATTGATTTCCGAGATAGTGAGGGTTGGTTTCATACTGGAGACGTGGGATATATGGATGTTCAGGGATCTCTCACTGTCACCGGCCGCATGGACAATCAATTCGTTTCTGGAGGCGAAAATATTCAGCCTGAACATATAGAATCTACACTATGTAGGCTGGCTGGGATTTTCCATGCGCTTGTGCTCCCAAAACCTGACCTTGAATTTGGCGCCAGACCTGTAGCATACATTCAACTTGAAAAACAGCGATTGACCGCACTTGAGATTGGATCTTTTTTAAGGAAAAGCTTGCCCGGCTACATGATCCCGGTTGCTTTTTTTCAGATCCCTGGCGAATTATTGGATAAGGGTTTGAAAATATCTCGCCATGAATTGGCAGAATATATCAGTCATGAAAACAATCATTTGCAGACCGTTGAATAAATAATTATTTAGGCATTATGGAAAACGCAAAATCCAAATCAAAAAACGCTCGTCTCGATTTATTTATAGAAAATCCCAGAAAAGCCATATGGACACTGGGTCTGCCTGTCATGATGGGCATGGCTGTTCAGACTTTATATAGCGTTGTAGACATGCTTTTTGTTGCTCGTATATCTACAAACGCCATTGCCGCCCTCGGATTCAACTTGCCCCTTTTCTGGATGGCAATGGGCATCAGTTTTGGTCTGGGTACTGGCGTAACAGCAGTTATCGCCCGCTTCATTGGTGCCAGAGATCATGAAGCTGCTACCAATGTAGCTGAGCATGGACTTATTTTGGGATTGGTGATCGGAGGCATTTTTAGTGGGGTAGGTCTACTCTTTGGCAAAGAAATTTTAACGGGTTTGGGAACGCCAACCGAGCTGCTTGCAGATGCACTGGCATATTTTCATGTCATAGCAGGCGGATTTATCTTTATGATTACCGGTATTTTCCTGCGCTCCATTTTTAGTGGCGAGGGAGATACGAAAACACCGGTGAAGATCCAGGTGACGAGTACCATTGTTAATATCATTCTTGATCCCATCCTGATTTTCGGCTTCGATATGGGCGTCGCTGGTGCTGCTTGGGCAACTGTAATCAGTATGATTGTAGCCGTTGTGATGTATTCCAGAGTGATTCTATTCAAAAAAGCGACTTTGTTGCAGCTGGATTTTTCCATATTCAAATTTAAGTTCGAATTCTACAAAAATATTTTCCGGATCGGTGTACCATCGTCAGTTTCTATGATCATTATGGCCATGGGAGGCGCACTATTCAATTGGATTCTGGTTCACTATTCTTCAGAAGTAGTTGCGGGCTACCAAATAGCTGGTCGCCTGGATCAAATTTTCTTTCTGCCAATCATGGCGATTGCCGGATCACTGGTCACACTGGTGGGGATGTTTTATGGGGCAAAACGCTTCGACCTGATAAATAATGTGATCAAAGACGGTCTCAGATACGGGGTATATATTGGTCTGGGTAGTGGTCTGCTATTCTATATCATTGCACCCTATGTTTTCAAAATATTTACCGATGATCCCATCGTTAATGAGGTAGCGGTTAGCATTATTCGAACCTTTGCACCGGTTTACTGGCTAATAGCGATTGGGATGATCTCCGGTCGAGCATTGATGGGTCTCGGCACTGGAATTCCCTCATTGGTTATTACTGCAATACGTGTTGCCGTAGTCAGCGGTCCCTTCGCATATTATTTTGCAGTTGTCTTGGATAAACCTTATGTCTGGGTGTGGTATGCTTCGATCATTGCGGTTTTTATCGCGGCAGGAACCTCAATCACCTGGCTCGCTCTGCGGATGAGAAGGGTTCATCGTGAAGTAGAGGGACTCAAAAATATTTAGTCAGTATCTGTGTCCAATGAGAGCTGACCCGATTTAGCAGGAATTTCAGCTCTCTTCTGAAGCTCAATTATCTTATTTACGGGACGTTCTAAAGCTCGTGATCGCGTTGAAATAAGTTCTTGAAACTGACGAACTGCTACATCCAAATTCTTCTCAGTTTTCGCCATCACATCTGAAAACTTCTCCCATTGCTGCTGAAATTTCACCACCTCATTCATGATCTCTGAGGCACGCTGTTCCATCATAAAATTGGAGGTTGCCTGATTGAGAAGGGAAAGTACTGCGTATAGTGTAATCGGTGAACACAACATAATCTTCTTGCTCAAAGCCTCACCAATAAGATCCGGGTCTTCCATATTGATAAATCCATAGATCGATTCATTGGGAATGAACATCATGGCATAATCGACTGTTCCTTTTGCAGTGTCGATATAACCTCTTTTGCTGATTTCGTTCAAGTGTTTGCGTACGTCCTGCAAAAATGCCTTCTTTTCAATGTCCTGTAGCTGAATATCATTGGTCTGCAAATAATTCTCATAGTGAGCAAGTGGAAACTTGACATCCATATTGATTTCTAGATTTTTCGGGAGTTTGAATGTGTAATCCGGACGTTGACCCTCCCCCATGGTTTCCTGTTTGGTATAATTGATATTTTTCTGTAAACCCACATATGCCAGAATGTCCTCAACCAGACGTTCACCCCACTGACCTCTTTTTTGGGAACTGGCTAAAAGCGTCTGCAAGGTCTCTGTTGTCGATCGTAATCGCTGGGTTTCGTCCTTTGAGGTCTGTAATTCCGTTTTCAATTCGGTTGATCTTTGGACAATATCTTTCAATCGTCCGTCCATATTCTCCAGTGACTTTTGAATCAATTGCTCTTTTTCACCAAGGTGGTTCTGATTTTGTTTACTCTGATCTTTAAATTTTTCATCAGCCAGGCGCAAGAATTCTTTCTGACTGTCCCTAAGAACGTCCTGGGATAGACTTTTAAAAGTATCCTGAAGCTGCACTTTCATCTCGATTAAACGTTTTTTTTCCTCTTCCAGTCGATCCTTTGAGTCTTCCAACCTGGTATTTATTGTCGCATTCTGTTCACGCAGGATCAAAGCTTCTTCCCTCAAAGTTTTGAGTTCTGCGTCAGATTTTTCCAGTTGAGCGATAAGATTTGTCTGCTCCACCTTCACACGGGTGAGAGTGTCCCGATCTTCACTGGAAGCTCGGCCAGCTGTTACTCGGGCAATAAAGAAGGCGACTATTGCAGCTAGGGCTGCAATCAGTAGGGTATAAACTATTTCCATATTATCTCACTCAGATATTCTCTCCCTCAATAGGGAGACATTTAAAGCTGATCTGCCAGGTCTTGCTCGGCCACAAATCTTACTTGAATTTTGTCCAGCTGTTTGATTTCGGTGTATCCTACAACGATGGAGTACTCATACATCTGTTCTGCTTCCTGAGCAAATATCCTGAGCGCATCAACCCCGGGAATGGCAAATAAGAGTTGCTTAAAATTCCCCTGATTATAATAATGCTCCCCTGGAGATGCAATGGGTCGAGGGAAAGAGTGATAGAAGACACGCTGATTTGGCGACTTCTCTGACCCCATGGTAATGATCGGAACAATACGCCAATCGCCTCCGGCAATTTCTTTTGTGAAATCGGCATCGATATAACCCAAATCCATAAATGAATGCCCTTCAAAGGTTTCAGTTTTTCCCACCAGACCAGATCGAGTTCTGCTAAAGTGTTCAATCTCATCTATAATTCGTGGATTGATTCGGTACGCAACCTTAAAATTAATCAGCACACTATCAGGTTCAGCCTGTAGTCTTAGGGTGTGAATATCATGGATGTTTGCCAGATACGGATCATAAGCAATGTCATGCCACAGGGCTTCCAATTGAGCTCCCAACTTCATGGCTGATTGTTGCTCATATTTGCGTTGTAAATCCTCGTTCTCGTTCTTCTTTTTGGTGTTAAATAGTGTGGTCAACTGATCACGAAGTGCTATTCCAGGCAGTGGAGCCACATCCTTAGCGGGTATATTAAGAATTGAAGCTGGTGAACTTTCCGGGGCATCTTTTAGGCGTAAATTCTGTAAAACCCAGTTGCCCAATTCAGCTTTCCAGGTCAATAATTTTGTATATGGGAGCACTTCTTCAAAGCTCGCAATAATCTGGGTATTTCTCAATGCCAGTAAATCCATACGCACAGTAAGTTCGCCTTCCAGATAGACAAAGCTCCCCAGAACCAGATAGGTTTCATAGGCTGGATCAACTTGTCTTTGAAAAACAGATTTCCAGATAAGATCCTGCAATTTATGGGGTCGGTCAACCAGATCAGCCTGGAAATCTGGAATAATATAGCTATGAAGATATTCGCTATCTGTCAGTCCCGATTTTAGAAAACCTGGAATACCCTGTGAAAGCCAACCTTGATCTGGCCTTGGACTAACATCCTCAAAGGGTTCGATAAAGATCAAAATATTCCTTTTGGAGACTGGCAATATTTCCTGTGCGGAAGCCTGGGTGGCAAAGAGTCCCAAAATAATGATACTGATCAGCGTCTTATTCATATTGTCCCCAAATTATCCAGATTGCTTGCCAGGAAATTAATTCTCAGCCTGCCAAGTTTGCAAGCGCCAATCCAGGCCTGTGATACGGAATGCCTCGATTCAACTGTTTCTGGTTATTCTCGCCCAACTATCCCTCAAAGAGACGATTCGATTAAAAACCGGTTTTTCTGGGGTCGTGTCTTTATCGACACAAAAATATCCCACCCGTTCAAATTGGAATCGTTCGCCAGCTTTCACTCCCAGCAGAGATGGCTCCACTTTGGCATGTTCAATAATTTCAAGTGAATCAGGATTTAGGTGTGAAGTAAAGTCTTCACCCTCCTCAACCTTATCCGGATGTTCTACACTGAAGAGGCGGTCGTAGAGGCGCACTTGAGCATCGATTGCATGATCGGCGGAGACCCAATGAATTACGCCTTTCACTCGACGGTCCACAGGCTGCTTCCCCAAGGTATCAGGATCAATGCTACAGCGAAGTTCAACGATATTGCCTGCTTCATCCTTGATAGCAGATTCACATTTGATGATGTAAGCATAACGCAACCTGACCTCCGTTCCCGGAGCCAACCGAAAATATTTTTTGACGGGGACTTCCATGAAATCATCCTGGTCGATGTAAAGCTTTCGGGTGAAGGGGACGATCCGATTTCCAGCAGTTTCATCTTCGGGATTGTTCACAGCCTCAAGATTCTCAATTTTATCCGCTGGATAATTTTCGATGACCACTTTGAGTGGCTTGAGGACTGCCATAACCCGGGGGGCAACTGCGTTCAAATGCTCACGAACATGATTCTCCAGAATGGTGACATCAACCACACTGTTATTTTTTGAAACGCCAATGTATTCACAAAATTTGCGGATTGATTCTGGTGTGTAACCTCGACGTCTCAAACCAGAAATGGTGGGCATTCTGGGATCATCCCAACCGCTCACATGACCCTCATTTACCAGTGTCAGGAATTTACGCTTACTCATCACCATATAAGTCAAATTCAGACGGGCAAACTCAATTTGCTGGGGGTGGTGGATCTCTAATTTTTCGCAAAACCAATCATAGAGCGGGCGATGATTTTCGAATTCCAAAGTACAGATCGACTGGGTAATACCTTCAAGAGAATCAGACTGGCCGTGGGTAAAATCGTACATGGGATAGATACACCATTTAGCTCCCGTGCGATGGTGATGATCATGCAATATTCTATAGATTACAGGATCCCGCATGGTAAAATTTGGATGAGCCATATCGATTTTGGCTTTTAGCGTTTTACTCCCATCAGGAAACTCTCCCGCGCGCATCCGAGCGAAAAGGTCAAGATTTTCTTTTACACTACGATTCCGATAGGGGCTGTGCTTCCCTGGCTCTGTGAGAGTGCCTCGGTATTCCCTGCCTTCCTCTGCGCTAAGCTCACAGACATAAGCCAACCCAGCTTTGATCAATTTGATTGCCCATGCATAGAGTTGTTCAAAATAATCCGAAGCGTAATACTCTCGATCCTCCCAATCAAAACCCAACCACTTTATGTCCGCTTTGATGGAATCGACATATTCTGACTCTTCCTTACTGGGATTGGTATCATCAAAACGGAGATTACACAAACCCCCATACTTTTCTGCAAGACTGAAGTTAAGGGCTATAGATTTGGCATGACCGATATGCAAATAGCCATTGGGCTCAGGTGGAAAACGGGTATGGACGATTTGACCAAAACGACCGGATTTTAGATGGCCATTAATGATCTCCTCAACAAAATTAATATGCTTCTCGGGTGTTGAAGCTTGGTCTTCACCCTTTCCCAGATTTACATTTTCAGCCATACTTTCCTCAGTCCTGCTATTCGCGATCTAAACTCTTTTTTTATAAAAATAAATCAGCAAATAACATACATAAACGTCAACGCTATCGCCATGCTGAATTTATTGATTATTGGGAATTGCTTAGGGTTGTGCGCTTGCCAATTTAAGTGCCCGATCAATGCGATTCAGGCAGCTGTCTTTCCCCAGGATTGCCATAATCTCAAACAGTCCGAATCCTACGCCTTTTCCAGTGAGAGAAACACGAACCGCATGGACAAGCATACCCATTCCCACCTCCTCCTGTTCTATGAAGGTGTGCATGTACGCCTCCATGTTTCCTGCGGAGAAATCTGAAACACCTGCAAGGGCTGATCTGTATTTTACAAGCAGCTCACGTTGAGCATGGGCATCAACCAGGCGTTTGTGAAAGTCTTTTTCGTTATAGCTGATATCTGCATCAGCCTGAAAAAACTCTTGATAATCCAGGATGTCACCTGCAAAGGAGATGCGTTCGTTGGCAGCCTCAATCACAGCTTTTACCGTGATTCTGGTTTGATCAGTAACAGGTAACTGCAGCATACCAGCTTTTTCAAGGAAAGGCAGGACCATTTCAAGTTTCTCGTGCATGGGTAAACGCCACATATAGCGACTCTGAACAGCAGTCAATTTTTGAGGATCAAAACTGGCTGGCGATTTGTTAATTCGTTCCAGTGTAAAATCCCTGATCATAGCCGCTCGGCTAAAATCCTCAGTCCGATCATCTAATGACCAACCCAGAAGGAGGAGATAGTTTACGATGGCGTCGGGCAGGAATCCAATCTCACGATAAAAGTCCACGATCACAGGATTGAAAGTCTCTGGAGAAGCTGGAAAACCAATTTGCTGGGCGATCTTTTCCCCATGGTCATACAAGACTTTGAAATCTCGATTCTTCAAATATTTGTCCAGTTTTCGTTTACTCAACTTATTTGAGCTGCCTGGTTCTGCAACAAAGGGTAGGTGTGCAAAAAGTGGTAAGTCTAATCCCAAACTCTGACCAATGAATATTTGGCGAGGTGTGTTGGGAAGGTGTTCGATGGCGCGGATCACGTGACTGATTTCAAACTCGAAATCATCAACCACACTGGTAAGATGGTAGAGGCAAGAGCCATCCTGTCTCTGAATAACATGATCTTGCTCCCCTGCCCACTCAAAGGACATGGGACCACGTATTATATCATGAAATTCGCATTTCCCTTCACGGGGCATTTTTAAACGTACGACGTAGTCCCGGCCATCAGATTCAAACCGACGCTCATCAGCCTTGGACTCAGCCATCCATGTGCGGCTATATGTGAATTGTCGTTTTTCCTTTTCGGCCGCTTGTCTTTCTGCTGCGAATTCATCGGCACGTGAATAGTCTTTGTAGGCATGACCGCTATTCAGCAGTTTATCCACGGCACTATGATAAATATCTGATCGCATCGATTGAAAATAGGGTGCGTGAGGACCGCCTATCTCTGGACCCTCATCCCAATCAAGTCCCAGCCATTTAAATCCATCCATAATGGGCTTCAAAGCCGTTGTCACGTTTCGTGCTTGATCAGTATCATCGACACGTAAAATAAATTTACCACCATGCTGTCTGGCAAAAAGCCAATTGAATAAAGCGGTGCGCACGCCACCGATATGGAGATAGCCAGTAGGACTTGGTGCGAATCGAACGCGAACTTTGGGTAGTTTGGTTGGGGTCATGAAATTGATTTACATCTTTCTATTATTTAAAAAATTCGCTGTTTCATAGTCATTTCCAGACGGGTAGAGAGATCGGGCTTCATTGCTTTTCATTAAGCTTCGACTCCGCTGAGCATGACACTTTCAAATAGTCACCTGGATAAGGGTTGAGGCTTTAACTAAACCTTACAGTTCCCATGTGATGACCAGCCAGGTCCAGGCTCACCTCATCACCAGGCTTGAGGGTGCCGACGCCTTCTGGTGTTCCGGTGAAGATAAGATCGCCGGGTTGCAAGTCAGTATATTCCTCCAGGTAAGCAGGAATCTTTTCCAAGGGTAATATCATCTGACTGCTATCTCCCCGTTGGCGAACCTCTTGATTGAGTACCATGGTGAAACGGATCTGGTTCAATAAAGGGATTTCCTTTATGGAGATAAAACGAGAGACGATGGCGGCTCCGTCAAAGGATTTTGCCAGGGTCCAGGGCTTCCCTGAAGCCTTCAGTTCATTCTGAAGATCTCTTAGGGTCAGATCCAGTCCCAGTCCAATCCCGGTGATAAATGATCCCTTATCGTTTCGATCCATAAGCACGATTATTTCTGTTTCATAGTGGACCTCTCCATGATCACGAAATAAGGTGTGGGTCGCGCTCAACGGCGACAAGGCGTTTAAACCCTTCTGGAAAACCAGGGGGCGCGCTTCTACCGTATTCCCCAATTCCTCAGCGTGTTTGGCATAGTTTCGACCCAGGCACCAGATTGTGCGTGGCTGAATCCCCTTTTCCTTTTCTGTAAAATCAAAAACCATGAGAGTTCCTCACCTATATAAAGTTTATTGAATACTATTTGATCGATACTTCGTAATCATCTTTGGCAAAATTATTAAGGCAGCGCTAGTTTAACGCTGCTTTGATTCGAGTTGCCATGGTTTGAGAAATTCCGGGAACGTGGGCAATTTCTTCAATACTGGCATTTTTCAAATTTTTCAAAGATCTAAAGTATTGAATCAACGCGATGCGCCTGCTTTGGCCAATTCCCTCGATATCATCCAGAACGGAGTGGACCATGGCTTTTCCCCTACGTTTCCTTTGGAAGGTAATAGCAAAACGATGGGCTTCATCACGAATCCGTCGCAACATAATAATTGACGGGCTGGTCTTTGGAATTCCCAGAGAGAGTGACTCACCTGGAAGAAAAACTTCCTCCAAACGCTTTGCCAGTCCAAGGAGGGGGATTCTCGCTAAGCCGAGTCGCTCCATGACCTCAACAGCCGCACTGAGTTGCCCCTTCCCTCCATCCACGAGAACCAGGTCTGGTTCAGGAAGACCTTCAGCTTTCATCCGCGTGTAACGACGATGAATGACTTCCTTCATGCTGGCAAAATCATCAATCCCTGTCACGGTCTTTATCTGATATTTGCGATATTCTTTTTTCGCAGGTTTTCCATCAATAAAGCAAACCATGGAAGCCACGGTTTCAGTTCCCCCAAGGTGAGAAATGTCAAAGCCATCGATCCTCCGTGGTGGTGCATTCAGATTCAGATCTTCCTGAAGTGCCCGAACCATTTTGGGTACAATTTCTACCCTCTGAGCCTGTTCCAATGCCCAATCTTTCAGGACCAGCTCAGCGTTCCGCTCAGCAAGATCCAGGAGGGTCTTCTTCTCCCCAATCTGGGGAATACTAAAATTGATCTTGGCTCCTGATACATCTTTAAGCCACGCTGTGATCATATCAATATCTGCTATTTGATCAGGGACCAGTATTTCGCGGGGAATAAAAGAGGCATTTTCATAAACCCGGGTAATCATGCGACTCAATATACTGGGCAAATTTTCATCCTCTGTGCCGCGAAATCGAAATTGTTCTTTCCCGATAAGTTTTCCAGCCCGGATGCGGATCAAAATTCCACAGGTGAGATTATCCTGTCGGGCAACTCCCAGCACATCCCGATCCTCAAAATCGCTCGTTCTTAAGCGCTGGCGACTTACGTAAGACCGGACTGCTTCCAATTGATCACGGTGGCGGGCAGCAAATTCGTATTCCATGTTTTTTGCAGCTGCCTGCATTTTTGAATCCAGATAGTCGTCGACATTATCTGTGCGACCCTTAAGAAAATCTTCAACTTTGTGAATCATTTCCGCATAGTCCTGCTTGCTGACCAGACCCTGACAAGGTCCATCGCACTTGCCAATATGATAATCCAGACAAAGCTGAACTTTTTTTGCTGCCACCGATTCATCATCCATACGGTAATGACAGCTGCGGATGGTAAAGATACGCTTGATAACAGCCAGTGCGGCCCTGAGTCCTTTGACATTGGTATATGGACCATAATAAATCGATCCATCTTTAACAATATTTCGTTCCACAAAGACTTGGGGGTAATCTTCATTGGTGATGCGGATGTATGGGAAGGTTTTGTCATCCCGGAGATCAATATTGAAGCGGGGACGATGCTGTTTGATAAGATTGGCTTCCGTTAGCAATGCCTCGACTTCAGTTCGGGTAACCAGAGTCTGGAGATCCCAAATGCGTTCTACGAGGCGTGCAGTTTTAGGACTATCCGGTGTACCTGTAAAATAAGATTTGACCCGATTCCTTAGCACCTTGGCTTTACCGATATAAATAATTTTCCCGCTTTTATCGTAATAAAAATAGACACCGGGTTGGATCGGTAAATCCTTAAGTTTCGCTAGATAAGGTGCTGCTGTGGCTGTCATGGGGAAAATCTAAAAGGAAGGAGGGGGAATGCTTGAGTTTTATTACCCGTTTCGTTGCTGATCAATATTTATAAAATGGCAATTATCAAGGATCTCAAACCTTTTCACACAGCTCAACAAGAACACCACCAGCCGATTTTGGGTGGATAAAAATGATACGCATATCGTGGGCTCCCAATTGTGGCTCTTCGCTAAGCAGGTGAATTCCCGCTGCTTTCAACTTGATCACATAGGCATCCAACCCTTCGACTTCAAGTGCAATATGATGGAGACCAGGACCGCGTTTTTTCAGAAATTTTCCCACAGGTGAATCCTCTGAAAGTGGCTCCAGAATTTCGATACTGGATTCTCCAAGCTCAAAAAAATGGGTGTTGACCTCCTCTCGTTTGACCAGCTCAGAGCCACTGTTGTTCAGTCCTAAAATATCCTCATAAAGCACACGACTCTGCTCTGAATCAGAAGTGGCAACGGCAATATGGCTGATCTTTTTAATCTGCATCTACTTAATCCATATCTGAGAGTAAGACCAAGATTTTATCCTGTAGGTCATTTACTGTACTGGTGGCTATGGTGTAATGATTGATCATAATTGAAAAGATTATGGGTTCCCCAGATTGGGTCCAGGTATAGCCACTCAATGACCGTGCATAACCGATGTAGCCTGTTTTGGCTCTCACATTGCCTTCAGCACTGCTCCCCAGGGTCCGCTCTCTGAGGGTTCCTGTTACACCTGACAAGGGAAAGGATTCAATGTAATAGCTGCGATAAGGATGATCCCACATCATCTGGAGCAGGGATATTGAAGTATTGGGTGAAACAAGATTATGCCTGGAAAGGCCTGAACCATCACGCAATTGCAGATTTCGGGTGTCCATCCCCAACGAATCATAGAGCAGCAGCTGAACTTTGCGACCTTCCCGTGAAGAGCCTATTTCTCCGAATTCTGCCCCTAGTGTTTTTTGAAGTGTTTCTGCAATCAAATTCTGGCTGGGACGATTTACCTTGGAAATGATATCGGACATGGGGTGCGAATAATAGCTAAATAAATTGGTGGTCTTGCTGTAATCCAGAGAGTCAGCGAGATCATCAGCGTCCACAGGGCTCCCGATCACGACTATCCCCGCCTCTTCCAGCCTTTCTTTTAGCACATGAACCGTGAAGAGGGTGGGATTGTGGATGGTGATTGCCCTCTCACTTGCGCCACGTTGGAGACGATAATTGCCTTCAAACCAGGCAATATTGGTCCCGCGCTCACGGTCATAGTCCCATTTCGTTGAGGTGTCACTGCTCACAGTGATAAGGTCATTTCTTAAATCCATATATGAAGTTTTTGGCTGAGGTTCGATTATTACATGATTTCCAATGTGCAGAGAATCTGGCGTCAGCGTATAGTCAATTAAGTTTTCACTATAAGAAAGTCCAGATATCTGGGCTGCATAATAGTATGTCTCATCGTCCCAGGACCAGCCATAACCCAGGGTTTGATCATCGAATACATTGTCATCGCCAATAATATTTCCGTTAATTGTTTTGATTCCCCTGGCTTTCAGTGAATCAACAAAACAGACCATGACAGAATCATAATTTTTATCATAGAAACGCCAGGACCAGGAAGGGTCACCGCTGCCCTGGATGATCAAATCACCTGCAAGAACCCCCTGTTCATCAATCGATCCAGTGGTCACAAAATCAGTCTTGTATTTATACTGTGGAGTGAGGAGGCAAAGCGCTGCCGCAGTTGTGTACATTTTCATATTGGAGGCGGGCATGAACATTTTCGCCGAATTCCGTTCATAAATGACCTCTCCCGAAGTGGCATATTGAATCTTCACTCCCCACCAACCCATATCAGTCGGTGCCTGGTTTAATAAAGCATCTATCTGGTAAGCCACTTCTTGTTGGGCGTTACGCATGACAGCCTGCCGGGGAAGCGAGGTAGAAATTTGTGAGTGTGTACTGCAAGACCAAAAAACTATACTCACTATCCCAATCAAGGCGATTTTTGACTTTATACCCACTGGTGACTCCTGATCAGCTTCCGCTTAGGATATTCTTCATTAAAAAATGTATTGATTCTCCCCTGAGCCTTATAAAGTGCAAGAGGGGAAACAGGGTTTATAATCTTGGTTCAACACCCAGTCCAGGCTTGTCTGAAAGGATGATTTTTCCAGCTTCATTACCAACACCTACAAAGGGATCATGGGCCAGCAGAACATTGCCATCCAGATCCAGCCAGCGGGCAAAGGAGCCCAGTTGGGACATGGCAGAAATACCAATCGACGTTTCAACCATACACCCCAGCATAATGTCAAACTGATGTTTATGGGCCAGCTCAACCATCTTGCGGGCATTGGTAAGTCCGCCACATTTCATCAACTTAATGTTAATACCATCATAAGCGCCTACGAGACCAGGAATATCCTCTGGCCGAACCGAATTCTCATCGGCAACCAAGGGGAGTTCCGAAAATTCCCGTAATTTTGCAATATCATCCAATTGCTGTGCCGGCATGGGTTGTTCCAGAAATTCGACGTTTTCCCCAGCCAACCATTCTGCGCCCCGCTTGGCAGCATCCAGGGTTTTCCAGCCTTCATTTACGTCCACACGCAGTACTTTATCAGTCTGAGACCTGATCGCGCGCATTATTTCGTGATCATAATCAGTCCCCAATTTGACCTTTAATAACGCATATGGCGCAGCTTCCTTCAACTTCTCTGGAATGATTTCGAGATCTGATATGCCAATCGTGTATGAGGAAGCTACCATATTTTTCTGTGCACCAAATAGTTGCCAGAGTGCCTGCCCAGATCGTCGTCCATAAAGATCCCAAAAGGCAATATCCAAAGCTGACTGGAGTGAGTAACTCTCTGGGAACAGCCGCTCCAAATCAGTCTGGCGGTTTTCATGATCCTCCAGAGACAAGGCGAGAATCTGCTGCTGCTTGGATTTCAGCAATGCTAAAACGGTATCCGGTCCCTTTTCATAGCGTTTGGACGGAGCCGCCTCACCATAAGCAGTAAAATAACCATCGCTGAGCTCGAGAATCACCACATCATAGTAACTCTCGGCACTCCTTGCGATTTTAAATTCGAACTTGGTCGTGATCCGCTTGATAGTCCATTTTAAGGATAAAGACATTTTAATTCCCCACTATATTTATGCAAAAACTTCTGGAAAGAGTGTCCGAGCTACATGCTCAGCGATAATCCTTATAGGAGCTCGAACCATATCTTCGACAGGTAAACCAATATTTTTATAAATGTCCTGGCACGCGATCTGACTCTCCTCAAGACTGAGGTCTTTAGAGTACAAATTGATGCCGAGGACTTTTGTAGGTTTAAAAGGATTTAAAAGGGCTTGGTGAAGATTAATGACGGTTTTTAAGTCAGGCAGAGGGTGACCATAATCGTCTTTCAAACGGCTGGGCTGGTGGGCCAGAATAAGGGCATCGGGCATAGAGCCGTGGAGCAACCCCAGACTGACACCGCTATAGCCCATATGGGTTATCGCTCCCTGACCCTCAACCAGAATAAGCGGTGCTTGTCCATCCACTTTATCGATTTCTGCTTCGATGGCACCATTGACAAAATCGGAGATCACTGCATCAACAGCAACTCCCCGTCCTGAGATCATGATTCCAGTTTGTCCAGTGCCGACAAAGACAGAGTCCACACCCATAGACTTCAAATGTTGTTGCAGGGTCAGTGCGGTTGTCATTTTCCCCACATTGGAATCAGAACCCACCGTAAGAATCACTTTTGATTTTCTTTCCCGCCAGTGACCACCGGCTATTTTCAGGTTTGGCGGTGGTCTACGAACATCCCAGATAAGACGCTTATAGGGTTGTAGGACTTCGACGTCCGCTAAAAATTGATGTAAACCCGCCCAGACCGCAATTCCAGCATCCAGAGCAATTCTTAACTCCGGAATCCAGCTCATATCGACGGCGCCACCAATAGGAGCGATACCAATAACCAGCGTATCTGGTTGATATTGAAGCGCTTCTGAGATATGGGCAACAATAGGTATTTGACCTCCGTAGCCCAGTACGTCCTCAGCCGTTTTGCCGGCCTGACTGGCGTCGACGATTACCTGAACTTCGCTGGTGCGAAAAAGTAGGATCCCGTTGGCCGTTTTGCTCCCCAGGGGATGTAAGCGGTTCTGAGCGTATAAAACGAAGCGATGTTTGTTTGTTGACATATAATTATTAAGCCTATTTACTTGTTTTTAAACTCAGGAAGGCGATGATCCAGAAATGCTCTGGCACCCTCAATGCGATCTTCAGTTCTAAAAACGTCCTGAAATGCTGCTGCTTCCAAGTCCAAGCCATGCTCCAGGGGGAGTTCCACACCGCCATTCACTGCCCTGAGGGTAAACGCTTGGGCCTGGGGAGCTTGTTGTAGCATAACACCTGCGATCTCACCTACGCGGCTCATTAACTCTGAGAGCGGAAAAACGTCATTTACCAAACCAATCTCAGCAGCCTTTTTTGCTTTAATCATCTTGCCAGTAAGAAGCATATCCAGAGCGTGACCCGTCCCCACGATACGGGGTAGTCGCTGGGTGCCGCCAAAACCAGCGATGACACCAAGTTTTACCTCGGGCTGACCAAATACAGCATTTTCTGAGGCATAGCGTAGATGACACGCCATGGCCAACTCACATCCCCCACCCAAAGCAAAGCCATTCACGGCGGCGATGACTGGTTTTCTGCTTGATTCAATAAGTGAAAATACCGCCTGACCCCGTTTTGAAAATGTGTATGCTTCTTCTGGAGTCATTGAGGGGAATTGATTGATATCCGCTCCTGCGACGAAGGCTTTTTCACCAGCACCCGTTAATATAACAACCCGGATTTCAGCATTTTTCTTGATGTCCAGGAAGCACTGTTCCAGTTCATCTAAAACCGCCTTATTTAGGGCGTTTAGCTTGGTTTGTCGATCAATGGTGACAGTGGCAATTTGTTCTCTGATCTCAAGCTTGACAAAATCCATTATAGCCTCCAAAAATGCCGATTAAAAAGGACTACCACTGTAAGTACTTCCAAACGACCCAGCATCATTACAAATGCCATCGACCACTTCTCAACATCACTAAAAAATGAATAGTTGTCTGTAGGACCCACATCGGCTAACCCGGGGCCAATATTGCACAGCATTGATACTGCGGCTGTAGCACTTGTGACTAAATCATGCCCAAAGGCAGTAAGAAAAAAAGCAAAGCCCACAAAAATGACCATGAAAAAGAGTAAAAATGTGGTCGTGTTTCTAATAGCGTCATCATCAACAAATTGATTCTGCAGCTTGATGGGAAGGAAAGCCCTGGGATGAATCATTCGGCGCAATTCTGTGATCGCCATCTTTGTGAATAGCAAAATGCGAATGGCTTTTATCCCCCCACCTGTCGACCCAGCCATACCGCCTACAAACATCAGCCCAAACAATGCAAATTGAGCGTAATACGACCATTGCTCAAAGTCAGCCGTTGCAAAGCCTGTCGTGGTTAGGATGGACACTACCTGAAAAGCCACTTGACGAATGGGTTCAGCCTTTAGTGCCTGGATAGCTCCGGTATCGGAGTGGTAAAAAGGAGAGAGATAGAGATCAAGAAGTATGACAAGAATTGCCATTCCAAGAATGCTCATCCAAAACTGCCATTCCCTGCTTTTCAAATAACGCATCAACTTCCCCTGCAAGCCAAAATAGTGGAGCGAGAAATTGGTACCTGCCAGTATCATAAACACGATAATGACCCATTCGACGTAAGCGCTTTGAAAATAGGCAACTGAGGCATTTTTAGTCGAGAATCCACCAGTGGCCATGGTGCCAAAAGTATGGCAGGCAGAATCAAACCAGTCCATGGGTCCAATCCATAAAAAAATAAATTCTGCCACTGAAATAATCGCATATACGAGATATAGCAGTTTCGCGGTTTCTGAAATCCTTGGGGTAATCTTATCGCTGACGGGTCCAGGCGCTTCTGCGGCAAAAAGAAGCGTCCCACTTTTACCCGCCAGGGGCATGACAGTCACCGTAAAAACGATAATGCCCATACCACCCAGCCAATGGGTAAAACTTCTCCAGAACAAGATACCGTGAGGTAAGGTTTCAATATTTGTGAGTATGGATGCTCCTGTGGTGGTGAAGCCTGACATGGCCTCAAAAAAGCAATCAACATAGGATAAATCCGTGGCAAAATACATGGGCAAAGCCCCAAACAACGATGCAGAGACCCAGCTTAAACTCACGCTTAGAAAAACCTGGCGAGGAGCTAAAACATGGGAGTGACGAGTCGCAAGGTATCCGAGGCCACCGATTACCAATGTGATGATCATGGCTTGGGATAAGGCAGTGCTGTCTCCATCTCCATAGCCCAGGGAAACCAGCAGGGACACACCCATAGACAAACCGATGAAGAGTGTGAGTGCTGCCAACACGTTTAGTGTTGGTGTTAGACTAAACCGTTTAGTTGAATAATGCTTCGACATCACTCACTCTGGATCCTCTGGCGAATACGATAGCGCGATCACCTACCGAAATGACACTCTTTCCAGTGGCTATCTCCTCACCGTTTGGATGAATAATTCCACCGATAACCGCATCACTGGGAAAATCAACATCCTCCAAGGGGACGCCTACAATTTTACTCCCGATTGCCGGGGACAGTTCGATTACCTCAGTATCTATCCCTTCCAGCATCATCACAGAATGTACCTGCCCTCGGACCACATAACGCATAAAGGCGTCTGCCGTTGATAGGTTCTTACTTACAACTGAGTTAATACCCAGGCCCTTCACAAGGGGTAGATAATCAGGTGAATTGATATGCACGATTACCTTGGCGACCCCTTTTTGCTTGGCCAGGAGTCCTGCAAATAGATTGGTAGTTTCATCATCTGTTACTGTTATTAAAGCGTCAAAATCACCAATCCCTTCGCTCTCAAGAAAATCGATGTCCAGCCCATCTGCGTGAAGTAGAAGCACATCAGGCAATTCTTTGGCTGCCTTGAGGAGCTTATCCTGGCGATGGTCAACCAGACGGACACTGAATTGGTCCTTTAGATTTTGCGCGACCAACCGACCCAATTTGCCAGCACCCATGATCAAAACAGTTTTGATTGTTTTTTTCTGCTTAAAACCACACAGGCGATACATTTCTTTGAGGTTATCCTTGAGACAAACCACAAAAATTTTGTCGCCAGGCAGAAAAACATGGTCACCCCTGGGTATAATCGTCGTGCCATCACGATCAATCGCCACGGTTCTGAAAGGCAGTTCAGCGTAAGTTTGCCCGAGTACACGGAGCGATTTATGCATAAGATCACAGGTGTCCGTTGGTGTCAGCGCAACCATATAAACACTACCATGATTATAAGTCATGATTTCTTGTGCTGTAGCGTGTTGGATGAGGTGTTGTATTTCCCGAGCTGCAATTTGCTCAGGGTTTATTACTCGCTCAATACCTAATTCCGCCAGGTTAAGCAGCGAATCTGCTTTTTGATAATCACCACTTCTGACTCGGGCAAGAATTTTTGCAGCCGGGTTCATTTTTTTGGCTTTCATTGAAGCCACAATATTGATTTCATCGATCCTGGTAACTGCAAGAAATAAATCGGCGGTCCTCACCTGTGCTTCTTCAAGCGTGTTGGATTGGGCTCCGTGTCCTTCGATAACCAGGGCATCCAATTCTTGTTTGGCTCTATGGACTTTCTCGGGATCTATATCAATAATGCTAATGTCATTGCCCATTTCGGCCAGGGTCTTAGCCAGATAAAACCCCACACTCCCGGCTCCGACAATAACGATTTTCTTTCTCATGGTTTAACCTAACACTCTTTTTAGGATATCTTTTGCCCGATTGAGCCCAGCATCATCAAAATCTAGATGAGTCACTAATCGTATTCGATGATCGTTTACCACCGAAACAAGCATGCCGATTGTCTTTAATTCGCGTGAAATTTGAGCAGTATTCCCCCTGGGGAAAGTCAGGAGTACAATATTTGTCTGAGTCCAGGAAATATCGTTCTCCAGGACTCCCAATTCCAGGCAAGTTGAGGCTAATATTTTTGCTCGATGATGATCTTCGGCCAAACGTTCAATATGGTGATCCAGAGCATATAAACCAGCTGCAGCCAGACTACCAACCTGACGCATACCCCCACCAAACAATTTCCGGAAACGATGTGCTCGATCAATAAAAGCGGCATCTCCCGCTAAAATTGAGCCCACTGGAGCACCTAATCCTTTGGAAAGGCATAGACTTACTGAATTGAAAGGCTCGGCGTAGGCGGCCGGGTCAATGCCACTTGCTATGACGGCATTCATCAACCGGGCTCCATCCATGTGCATGAGCAGGTTATTCTCCCGGGCAAAATCACCAACGCTCTCAATTACGGAAACAGGATACACTACCCCACCTGCACGATTATGAGTGTTTTCCAACGTGATCAGCCGGGATTGGGCATAATGATGGTCTTTAGGTCGCACTGCGGCAGCGATTTGCTCTGAGGTCAATATTCCATGATCCCCATGTAGCGGATGAACCTGGACACCGCTAAGCATGGCAGGAGCACCACCTTCATAGTTAAAGATGTGAGCGTCGTACTCACAAATTACTTCATCGCCAGGTTGAGTATGGCTACGGATTGCCAATTGGTTGCTCATGGTTCCAGAGGGGACAAAAAGACCTGCTTCCTTCCCCAGCATTTCAGCAACTCTTGCCTGAAGTTTGTTTACCAACTGATCTTCACCATAGACATCATCTCCGACCTCTGCAGCATACATGACTTTCCGCATGCCTGGCGTTGGTCGCGTAACTGTATCTGAGCGTAAGTCAATAAATTTCATTTGCGTTTGACCCTCAGTTTGGCATGGGTAATGGGGATACTATAGGATGTGGCATTGGGTCCGGCAAAAATAACATCTTTAAACGAGAGATTAAATATTTCAGCCTTAAGATCAATTATCCTGACAGGGATGCTCATAAGTTCCAAATCATTTGTTTGCAATACATCCCCGGTCATGCTGAAGATGAGAACCTTCATCTGTCCCTCCGCGCCATCACTGGCTGAAACGGTAAAACCGGGGTTCATGTCAGTGAGTTTGGGCTGAATCACTTGGCCAATCTCAGGGTCCCAACTCAAGGTGAATTGAATTCCCTTGATCACCTCAGCTGATTTTAACAATACTGGAATATCCACACCCTCTGAGCGAGAATCAATACTGGAAGCAACGATTCCAAAGCCCGGATCACTCAATTCCTTATTATCAGGAGTTTCATTTGAGCATGAGACCATAATAGTGGTTGCTAGGATAATTATAAGTTGGTTAAGGCGCATTTTAGTTAATCCTCCTGATTGAGTAATTCTATTGCTGCCAGGCGTGTGACCTCACCTGGTGCGCCATCTCCAATGAGTGTGGCAATCTCGTTAATACGTTCGTTTTCATCCAGACGTTTCACCCGTGTAACCGTACGCCCATTGATAATGTGTTTCTCGACGCGAAAATGGCTATCTGCAAGACTGGCAATTTGGGGGAGATGAGTAATGCTTATCAATTGATGATGACGACCCAATTTTTTGAGTTCCCCACCCACGACACGGGCAATGCGACCGGATATACCCGTATCAATCTCATCAAAGATCACGGTTCCAATTCCATCCTTACCAGACATGGAGGACTTGATGGCCAACATGATACGGCTCATCTCCCCTCCTGAAGCGGTTCTGGCGAGGGGGCGCAGAGGCTCTCCAGGATTTGCCTGCATCCAGAAGATAACTTTGTCCATACCAGTGATATCGCCCTTAAATCGTTCCCCATCAATCTCAACCCAACCCTCTGAACTCGGTTCCTGCGTAACTTCAATTTGAAAACGCGCATTAGGTATTCCCAGATGCACCAATTTTTCAACGATAGCGGTCGCGAGAATTTTGGCTTCTTTGCACCTTTGCTTACTCAGCTGGCTACAGGCTCTTGCGAATTCTTTTTCAGCCTGCATTTGAGATTTTAGCAGTTCTGCTCTGCTCCAATCTGGATCTTCTTGTTTTTCCAGTCGCTCTCGAATCTCATCCCAATAGGTCAAAAGTTCAGAGTAGTTACGGTTGTATTTCTGGCACAGACGTCCCAAAATTTTGATCCGTGATTCTATCTTAACCAATCTTTGGGGATCAGAGTGTATATCTTTTTCAAATTCAGAGGCAAAATCAGCAATGCCCTGGAGGGTCACCCGGGCAGCAAGAGCTTCAGGCAAAAAGGAGGCAGCGTTCGATGTGTAATCACTAAGTGCTCCCAGTTGCTTGATAATTTTATTCAAACGTTCAATAGCGGACCCATCTGCTGATTCAGTCTCCTCTAACAATGCTGCTGTTTGTTCGCTGATACTCAGGGCATTTTCCAGGATACGGCGTTCTTGTTCCAGTTCGTCCAATTCAACGGCTTGAGGATTTACTTCATTCAGCTCCTGTAACTGGAAGGCAAATAATTGAAATTGCTCATGTCTCGCCGCAGTTGACTTTTCTCTTTCTTTTAACTCTCGGTGTGTTGCTGCTAATCGTTGGAATGACCCAGTAACATCCATTTTCAGGCTAGCTGTCTCCGCATACTGATCCAAAAAGTCAATGTGATGATCTTCATTTAGCAGATATTGATGCTCATGCTGACCATGGAGGTCTACGAGCAGATCTCCCAATTCCTTTAACTCCTGCACGCTGCGGGATTGGCCATTTATCCAAACTTTGGAGTTGCCCTGTAATCTGATTTCCCGCTTTACCATAATGGTGCCAGCATCGAGAGCGAAGCTGGAAAGTTTGGACAGATCAGAACGTTTTACTTCAAAAACTGCTTCAACAACAGCACTTGGATAGCCGTCTCGAATAAAATCCTTGAATGCTCTTTCACCAAGGGCAATGCTTAGTGCATCGACGATGAGAGATTTACCTACACCGGTTTCACCAGTAATAACATTGAGGCCCATATCAAAGCTGACATTCGCTTCGTCTACGATGGCGAAGTTTTCAATATGCAAACTTTTAAGCATGGCGTCTAAATCGTTCCAACCCAGGAATTTTCATGATCAGCGAAAAGGTAATTATGGAAAGAATAACCCCGAAAATATCTGCGACTACATCTTCCATTGTGGAGTAGCGGGTCGGGACAAAAGACTGATAAATCTCATCCGCGATTGCCGAAATAGCTCCAATACTGACTGCCAAGCGATAGGATGATCTTAATTCCAGCCAGGGTTTCTCTCTCAAAATTGCCCAGATCAAGGTAACCCCGTAAAAATGATATTCCGTTGCGTGGAGCAGAAAATCTTCGATACCCCAGGAATAATTTCGGACAAATCGTTGATCCAAACTGGATAACAGCACAATGACCACCACATACACAACTGCAGGGGCAAAATATTTAAGTCGGTATGCCACCATACTCCTTCAGCGCCTTCGGTAAAAATTCCACAATATCACCTGCAATCAGACCTAAGACTCCTTTTTCGGCTTTCGCGGTGTCAGCCGCCTTGCCATGGATGTACATTGCGAAATGTAAAATAGTCTTCACATCCGGCCATTGTGCCCAGAGTGAGGCGCAGATTCCACTCAGCACATCGCCACTTCCCGCAGTTGCCATTCCGGGATTTCCACTTGAATTAACCATAACTTCACCGCTTGGATATGCCAGGATAGAGGGCGCCCCTTTTAATAAAACGCATACTTGATTTTCAATGGCAAACTTAAGCGCATCCTGCCAGTTAGGGCTGTTACCATGACCAGCTGCAATCAAACGATTGAACTCCCCCCCGTGAGGCGTGATCAGTGTGGGTGCTTGTCTACTTTGGAGAACTTGCAGATTATTTACGATGGAGAATAATGCATCAGCATCTATCACCAGAGGTTTATTAATGGTTTTGATAAGTTCGATCACCAAACTTTGGGTTTCTGAGTTACGACCAATCCCAGGACCCAAGACGACTGAATCAGCCCACTCACACCCTGATTCAAGTGCAGCGAAGGCTTCACGAGAAAAACTTTGAGCAGCAGTTTCTGGAAGATAGTCAACAATTGTTTCCAACGAATTCATTTCAGCAATAATACCAAGGGACTTCGGCAATGCCAGCTTGACGAGACCAGCCCCTGATCTTAAGGCAGCTTTGGCGGATAGCAGGGCAGCTCCCGTAAATCCAGGAGACCCGGCGATTATGTACACTTTACCTGCCGAATATTTGTGTGTATCTATGGGTCTGGTGAGCAGGCCAGTTGGAAAATCAGCTGAATCTGTCAGAGCAAGCTCTTGTCCCTCAATATGGGTAAGACTGTCCTCTGGAAAGCCTATATCTACAATGACAGTCTTTCCGCAATGGCTACGGGCTGGCTCAAATAGACACCCTTGTTTGCCAAAACCCATGCTTATGGTGAGCGCTGCCTGCATGCACGGTTCCAGAACCATACCAAGATCACCGGTTATACCCGAGGGGATGTCGATGGACACGATAGGTGCGCTGCTATGATTACACAGTTGAATAATCTCTGTATAGGGTTGGCGCATGTCGCCGGAAATTCCTGTACCGAGAAGGGCATCAACGATGACATCAGCTTCCTGAATTTGACCTCTTTGTGCCAGGGTATTTTGCCAAACCTGAACTATGACACCCTCTTTTTTCAAAGTTTTGAAGTGGAGGAGGGCGGTGCCTGATATTTTTAATTCCTCAACGGCACTGATGAGGGTCACCGATATTCCTCGCTTTGCCAGTGTAGCTGCGATGACATAGCCATCCCCGCCATTATTTCCATGACCCGTGAGGACGAGCACACTGGTAGCGTCTGTGAGATAGCCGTAATGAGCCATGCTGTCCACGGCAGACAGGCCAGCATTTCTCATCAGCTCCACGCCTGAAATTCCACATGAATTAATAGCGTATTCATCGACAGCCCGATTGGCTGCCATTGAAAGGAAAGATTGCAAGAGCTCAGTACTCCAATATGGCGAAGGCGATGGCCATGGAGTGCTCATGTGAAATAGTCACGAGACAATTTCCACGAATTTGGGTTAAGAGCGAGACCTGTGGTCTGCCTTCTGCATCATTTAGAATTTCAATATCTGAGAACGGGATAATTTTATCATAGCCACTCTGATAAACGGCTTTGGCAATGGCCTCTTTCGCAGCAAAACGACCGGCAAAGTGGATTTCGGGGTGTTCTTTAGATTCACAGTAGGCTGTTTCTCCCCGCGTAAAAACGCGCTTCAGAAATCGACTGCCATAGCTTTCCCGCAGCCGACTTATTCGACTGACTTCCACTATATCACTACCTATTCCTCTGACTGCCATGTGTGTTTAATTTATCCTGCAGGGTCCATGGGAAAAGCGGAAATTTCAATCATCACAAGACTATCCTGAAAGCACATTTGAATATTTCACGTAATCGTGGATACATGAATATTATGGATTTAGAAAACGATGCTAATCGAAGCGGGGTTATATGGTTATAAAATAAAAAAAGGCTGCCATTGCGACAGCCTTTAAATTTTACATCGAGGAAACAGGGTGCTATTTACCCTCGTTCATGAGCTGATCAATTAAATGGTCTGCAACGCTTTTCCAGCGTGCATCTTTTGCTGCGATTCGCCAGGTTTCAATAGCTTCTTTATTTCGATCAAGTCCTTTAAGGGCAGTCCCTTTTTCGATCAATGCTGGCGCCCAATTCTTTTGTTTCGGATTTGATAAAGCCTTAGTCGCTGCTGCAAGACCAGCGGAATAATTCTGCTGCAGGTTGTAGGCTTGTGACAAATAATAGTAAGTCTTATAAGAGGCCGTATCGCCAGTCAACCCCTTTAATAGTGCAATGGTCTCACCATACTTTTCTTCTTCAATATAGATTCGACCTAACAAATCATATGCGAGGGTATAGGTTTTATCAATTTCAATAGCTTGCTTCAGATTTTGGACTGCCAAATTATTATTCTTCTGATTTTCATAGACCTGAGCCAATACGTAATAGGCTTGAGTATAACTGGCATTGACGGAAATTGACATTTTCAAAGCTTCAATCGCCTTGCTATTATTCCCTTTTTCATAGTAAAGATTTCCCAAGCCAAACCACGACTTGAAATGTGTTGGGTCGCTTTCCACAGCATCACGGTAATATTTTTCGGCAGCAGCAAGATCGCCATCCTTTTTCGCGATGTATGCAAGTTGATATTGACCAGGGGCAAAGGCTGGATCCACAGCCACAGAAATTTCATATTGAGCCTTTGCAGAAGCATAATCCCGGCGTTTGAGGAATTTGTGACCTTCACTATAGGCCTGATTTCTCACCATCTCAATGGCTTTTCCGTTCTTTTCACCTGCGGGATCGAAACGAATGGCTTCGCGAAAACTATTGGCAGCGACAATCGGCTGATCCTGTCGATAATGTACCATCCCCATGCTATAATACGCCTCTCCTTTAACCAAACCCCATATTTTGTGGGGCGAGGCGTCCATAGCCTTAATCGCATCGCCATACTTTTTGAGTGCATCCTTATATTCGGCACGCTCAAAAGAGCGGCGTCCATCAGCAAGAAGAATATTGATTTTCTCCAGGACTTGCCATTCGGCCTGAATTTTATTGTAATCTTCTTCGTCAAGGGTCGCCTTCATTGCGGCCTTATAGGAACTGTCAGCAGTATTAATATTGAAATTTTTGATTGCTTCACGCGCTTTGGCGACCAATATCTCGTCCTGGTATTGGGCAAGTACCAGCCCCATGGTTGAGATCAATATGAATGCTACTATGGCGAGTTTTTTCATCTTTTCCGTATCCTTTAAATACACCAACCCATAGGGGTTTTCTCATGCTCCCCAAAGGGGAAATACCTCGTGACACACTACCAAAACTTCACAAACGACAAGTCATGGCCTAAAAGTGGCGACCAATATAGGAGATGAGCTTGCCTTTGTCATTGATTTTATTGAACCCCATTTAGGGTTGCTTGAATCTAACGGCGTGGCCTATGATGCGACAATAATTAAAAAAATATTGACCTCCCCCACTGCCAGAATCCCTTGATTAATAGCGTTTTCCCAAGCATACTGCTTCATAACCAGCTCAAATTATCAGCAGAGAGTCATCAAATTCGATCTCAAGATGATGAGATAAAAGTGAAACATTTTTGTCACCGTCCGGAATTGGCAAGATTTTTTTCTCTTTTAATCCCATGCTGCTTCAATAGATTTAAATCATGGAAAATAATTTTCGAGAATTTGCGCTGACAACCATCAACGAACTTGGGCTTTCCGACTACGAAGTTGCCAAACTTACGGGTATTAAAAGTTCCTCGGTGAGTCGCTGGAGAACTGGCAAAACGATTCCCCGAAAAAACAGCCTCCGGCATTTGGCTCAACTGACTGGGCGTCAAATCAAGTTTGTAAACTCCGAGTCTGGACTCACCGTAGATTGGGTTGATGAAGATCAGAGCATTTTGAGACCTTATGTTCCATTACAAAATATTCGACAGACCATCAAAGTATATACCTGGAGTCAGGGCTGCGAGCCCGACTTCTTCAGAAGAAATGGAAACATCGGCCAAAAACCAGTTCACTCACTGAAAGGAATTCCTGATATCGAGGATCCACTTGCATATTCGATTATTGTCGATGAGGAACGCAATCCTTTGATTGACCCTTACACGCGTTACGGTGATGTATTAATTGTTTCACCTGCTGCAACAGTAAAAAATGGTGACCACGTCATTGCAAGACTCAGTGACGGGCGACTACTTTCGCGGAAGATTGAGTTTTCCGGTGAGGACATTTTCTTTACCCGGCATGAAGGGGGTGCTGCAGATTTCAGCGTCAAAACTCAAGCCGTAACTTTCTACCACAAAATTGTCTATATCAGAAAACGCTGATTCCTGAAAAGCCGTTCACCTTTTTGGACTCTAGTCCATTTCCAGCCTGGTTCTATATTAAGTCTCAAAAGCTAGCATTTGCTTGAGGTTAAATGAGGGCTTCTGTAATATAAAAAGGCCTGAATCTTCAGGCCTTTTTATAAATGATATGGGTGTGCCGAGAGCGGGACTCGAACCCGCACAAGCGTTAGCCCACCGCCCCCTCAAGACGGCGTGTCTACCAGTTCCACCACCTCGGCTATAAAAGCTATTTGTCCGTTGAATTCTCCACTGCGTCTGATGGAGTTGCAGGACTTGGAGCTGCTTCGCCTGGTAAGCCCAAGCCGACAGGGTTAGCAGCCTCAAACTGAGTACCTGGAATCATCTCTTCCTGTAATTCTTTTTGAAAATCAGTTTGACTGGTGGAGCCACCTTTATTGATGACGCCAATTAAAATAATGACAACCATAAAAGCGATGGCCAGGCCACCCGTCAGTTTGGTAAGAAAATTTCCTGCTCCCATACCGCCAAATAATGCGCTGGCTGTATTACCACCACCAAAAGTACCGGCCAGACCGCCACCTTTACTGGATTGCATGAGAATAACCACCATTAACAACAATGAGACGATGACCAAAACAATGTACATAAACGTTATCATGTGTTTCTCCTAGTCGATGTTTCCAGCTTCATCAATGATTCCTTTGAAGGACTCAAGATTCATGCTCGCTCCGCCAACCAGAGCTCCATCGATGTCCTTGTTGGACAATAAACCTTTTGTATTGTCAGGTTTGACACTACCACCGTACAAAATCCAGGTACTCTCTGCGACAGCTTCATTGAAAAGCGTCTTTAAAGCACTACGGATAAACGCATGTACTGCGATGGCCTGTTCAGGTGAAGCAGTGAGCCCGGTCCCAATCGCCCAAACGGGTTCATAGGCAATGATTACTGTGTCCATTTCGGCAGAACTCACATCCTTAAGTCCCAGCCTCAACTGTTTCGCAATCACTTGCTCGGTTTCTTTTGCTTCACGTTCCTCAATCTTTTCACCAACACACAGAATGGGAATCAAACCTGTTTTCAAAGACCTGTGAACTTTCTTATTTATCCAATCATTGGTCTCACCGAAAACATGGCGTCTTTCAGAATGACCCAGGATCACATATTCAGCTCCGGTTTCAAGGATCATGGCAGCGGTAATTTCACCAGTAAAGGCTCCGGCTTCTTCCCAATGCATGTTCTGGGCACCTACCTTTAGCTCACTTCCATTCACCTTATCAAAGACCGACTTTAATGCCAAAAATGGCGGGCATAAAATAACCGACACCCCATGTGTGTCCAATATATTAATACGGAGGCTTTCAGCATATTCAGCAGCTGCTTTGGGTCCGAAATGCATTTTCCAATTTCCGGCAACTATCTTATTTCTTTTCAATTATTTAGCTCCTTTCAAAGCTTCAAAAGCAGGTAGGGCAATACCGCTTAATAATTCCAGTGACGCACCGCCACCCGTGGAGGTATGTGTAACACATCCAGCTAAATTAAATTTGCTGAGAGCTGCAGCGCTGTCGCCGCCACCAACGATGGTAACCGCCCCGCGTTTGGTGATGCTGCATAGTTTGTTGGCAATGGCTCGAGTACCCTTTTCAAATGGCGTCATTTCAAAAACGCCCATAGGACCGTTCCACAGCACGGTTTTTGAGTCATCAAGAATGGCTTCGAAAGACTTGATCGTTCTTGAACCAATATCCAGCCCAATGAGATCATCTTCCAGACCTCGAATTGGAAGTTCAATACTTTCAGCATCTTCGGCAATTTTCCGAGCCGCGATCGTATCTGAGGGCAGGACCAGGTTTACACCTTTTTTCAGACAGAGATTAATGACATCGGCCGCAAACTGAAGTCGATCTTCCTCAACAAGTGAAGATCCCACATTGTGGTTTAAAGGTGGTGCACTCAAAAAAGTAAAAGCCATCCCGCCACCGATGAGAATGTTATCTGCAACTTCTGCTAATTTTTTAAGCAGGTCAATCTTGCCACTGATCTTTGACCCACCCAACACCACAGTGAAGGGACGCGCCGGATTTTCGATTGCATTCACCAAAAAATCAATTTCCTTCATGAGCAAAAAGCCTGCAGCTTTATCAGCAAAATGCACAGTCATACCCACGTTTGAAGCATGGGCTCTATGAGCCGTCCCAAAAGCATCATTGACATAAATATCTGCCAGGGCAGCCAACTGTTGTGAAAAGACCGGATCGTTGTCCGTCTCAGCCTTATGAAAACGTAAATTCTCCAACAATAAAATCTGACCAGGCTTCAATTCAGCAGCCTGCCCTTCAACTTCTGCTCCGATGCAGTCATCGGCAAAGAGGACCTCTGCAGTGACCAATTCAGCCAATCTTGCAGCTACGGGGGCCAGGCTCATTTCAGGAACAACGGCACCGTTTGGTCGCCCCAGGTGGGAGGCCAGGATTACGGCTGCACCCTGTTCTAGCAGGAATTCGATAGTGGCTAGAGATGAACGAATGCGGAAATCATCCGTTACATGACCATCGGCGTCGAGGGGAACATTGTAGTCGGTTCTTACGAAGACCGTTTTCCCTTTTACGGCAAGATCCTTAACATGTTTTGGCATAGTTATGTTTCCAGAATTCTATATTACTGGGCGTTCTTTAAAACATCAGCGAGACTCATGTGAAGATCAAATTTAAATTTTTCGATGTTGATTTTTGGTTCATACCAGACACCATAATTACCAGCCATTATCAACTTGACCAGATAACTCTGGGTCAATGCATCGGTGGTCTTGTTATCATACCAACGGATGTCAATTTTTGCAGCATTCTCATTCACTGCACCGAGAAGTGCGCTAAGAAATGTTTGACGATTCTCTGTATCAGTGTTGATCTTAGCAAAGCCGGCTCCGATAAGACCTTGAATCTGCTCCCAGTCAGTTCCCACAAAATTTTTCCAGGTCTGACCATAGCTGTCAGCCATCTTGGAGCCTAATGCTTCCAGCTGTTCAACTGCATATCCCACAACTTCTGGATATAGGGTTGAGGCTCCATGGGCGACAAAGATGGTTTCAGGCTGGATACGGTCAGCAATTTTCAAAAGTTCGTGGGCAAGTTCGATGTTCAGTTTAACCTTGGTCCCTGGTTTACCCTTGTTGGGACCATGCATGGTTCCAATGGTGGGGGCAATCATCAGTACACCCGTTTCAGTAATGAATTGCTCAAAATCTTTGGGGTTTGTGTAGGTAGAAATTTCAGATTTTGTATCTTCATCTTCCTCACCGGCCAGGACGCCCAACTCTCCTTCCACCGAAACACCCAGGGGGTGGGCCATATTTACAACTTCGCGGGTATAGCCAATATTCTCCGCAAGTGAACGGGCAGCTTTATTGACATGATCCGTGGAATTATCTGCCATGACACTTGTCAAATGTTGCACAGCACCCTGAACGACTTTGCGACCAGATTCAGAAGTGTAATCACCATGATCAAGGTGTGTAGCAATTTTTACATTTGAGCGTTTGGCGCGTGAGCTGATGTATTCAGCGGCAATTTCCAAGCCTGTAATTGGATCGCCTGATCCAAAATGTTTTAGCGCGCTATTGGAAAGAGCTAAGACACCTGAAGCCCCTAAAATTTCATAGGCATCGAAAGCGGCATTAATTCCCTGGATTGTTGTAATATTGAAAGCTGGTAGCGCATAAGCAGCTCCCTTGACGTTTCCTTTTTCACCCAATTTGGCCTTTAATGTCAGTGCGTGAGCACTGGTAAGATTATCTGAGAATCTCCGAGAGGTGTTTAATTTTGGGGGGGTGTTGTAGGTGTTCATGCCGTTTTCTCCAAGTTTATCGTTAAACCTATTGTTATTACTTTACTTCCGCTTCCTATCAGCTTGTAGTAACTAACGCGCCAGTTACTACAAAAAATAGACCAAGTCAAGGATTCCCGTATTGAGGTGTGGACAGGGTTATTAAATCAATTTGGGTAGCCCCGGCCTCCTGCAAGACACGGGCTAGAGCATTGGCTGTTGCACCTGTGGTGAGAACATCATCCACCAGGAGAATATGCGTTCCCGATACTTCCGTTTTGCCCTTTAACCTGAAGGCTTCATGAACATTTTCGAAGCGTTCATTTGCGCTGAGTTTTGTCTGACTCTGGGTGTATTTAGATCGCTTTACGAGATGATTTCCGAGAGTGGCACCCATTTGCTCAGCGATCCATTTGCTCATATCATCAACTTGATTATAACCTCTTTCTCTGAGTTTCAGGGGATGTAGAGGAATTGAAATCACCAAATCAAATCCAGCTGCTGGCAATTGTGTCAGAATTTCTGTGCGGAATCTATCAAGAACCCGCAACACTGGCTTGCGACGTCTCGAATATTTTAAATGGTGAATCAGGGTTTGAAAAGCAGGGTCAAAGTCAAACAAAGGCCAGGCCGTTGTAATGTAGATCTTTCCTGGAACTGAGAACCGGGTATGGGGTTTTCCCAATAGCTTGAAATTAGAGAGGCATGCAGTACATATTTCAGCTTCATCTTGCTGCAAACCTCGCCCACATATAAGACATTGTGGAGGATACACCAAATCTACCACTCCGGTGAGCATTGATATTAAATCGGTTTTAATCTGGGTAAATGAGTTCTGCACTTTCATCAATCGTTGGCTTCCAGCAGAATCCCGCTGGGTTTAGGTGATGAGGAGAGCTGATCCAATCACTGGAGCAGCATCACCCAGTTCAGCCGGTTCTATTCTTAGGCGGCCCTTTTGATTTTCAAATAAATGGGCATCGACGACCTCTCGTAATGAATCGATAAAAAATTCAAACCCGGCAGCCAGGGAACCACCGATGACGATTATTCCTGGATCCAACAAATGAGTAACATAGACCAGGGAATGGCCAACCGATCTACCCAAAAGACTCCACGCCGCCAGGGCACTGTTGTCCCCTGTTTTTGCCAGATTAAAAATCTCCTGACCATTTTTAGGTTCCCCTGTAATATTCGCATAGTTACGTTCCAATGCCGGACCGCTGGCATAGTCTTCAAAGGTGCCATCCTTGTAGGGGGCCAACCCGTATTCTGTTGCCGTTCCATGAGCACCACTGAGAATTCGACCATCCCAGACAAATCCATGACCATAGCCAGTCCCGAGAGTTATCCCGTAAACAAATGCCTCACCTCTTCCTGCACCTGAAATAGCCTCACCGAGCACAAAAACATTGGCATCATTATTCATTTTGACGGGGACATCGAAGTGACGCTGTAACCTGGCTACGAGGGGATAGTTTTGAATGATGGGTGTGTTGGGTGTTTCCATGACCGATTCATGGGTGTCATTTAAAGGACCGGGTGCACCTACACCGACGCCCAACAATTCAAAATTAGAATCTGCGGCAACCAATTCCTTAATCGTATTCCCAATCACCTGCATAAGCTCATCACCATGTTTAAATTGCGACATAGCTATTTTGTCAGCCAGAACGATGAGACTGCCTGCAGGATCAACCAATCCTATCCGAACTTTGGTTCCACCAATATCAACACCTGCGCGCACATTAATCATCTTTTAATCCTATTATCCTAGTTGAGAAACCTTTTCCAATCAAGGTCTTGAACTTCTTCCCTGGCATCGGAGTGAACCAATTGATAGCTTCCATCACCGCTTCGGTCAACGAATATGAATGTCACGCCACCATCCACCCCATCGTACTGCCAAGATTCCCAGGGTCGCTGCCCCATGTATGAGTTTTGTCGTTCAATAGTATTGGGTTTCCCATATTTTATGAGAACATTACCCCGATCCGTACTCCAGCCCTGGTCGGTGTCAGATCCAAATTCTGAATTCGCGTCATGAACTCGCTGATAAAACTCTTGTTTAAATTCGTTAATAATAGTGTCAGGATTTGTATCTTTCCGGTCCCAGAAAGCAGTTAGAATATTTCTTTTTCCTTCAACATCAGAGTGGGAGAAGATCCGCTTCTCATGCTTATCCATTATGAGACTCATGACTTTGAAAATGTCATCGAGTTGGGCTTCATCCAACCGGGCATAAGACCCATCAGCCGATTCAGTCATCTGATTTAATCCAGCTGGATTCAGGATATAAAAACTTTGCTTTTGACTAGCAGTGTTGCCATTTGGCTCGTCATTAATAGTGATTGCTAATTTATAAATACCTGACGTTAAGCCGGCAATACTGACGCCTCCCCATTCAGCGGCAGATTTTCCAGGCATTTTTTTGCTGGGGTTTGGAAAATCATGAATAATATCGCCATTCAAGGATTGGATCTGGGTGAGGACAGTGTAATTGCCAGTCCCTGATAATCCATATACTTCCAGGTAATAATACATCATGGGCGCTTCACTGGTGAAGGTACGCTGTGCATTGGGGACAAAATCGTACCCATACTTGGTAAACTCGTGTTCAGAACTGGTTTTGATAATTTGTGAGGCAATGCTGATATCTGAAAGCGTCAGCTCTTCGCTTGGGAAACGCGTTAATGAGACCGGTTTCTGGATGCGCTGGTGTCGATTCGAGTGGACGTCTATGACATCAATTTGTAACAGGTACTCACCTGGTTCAACATAGAATTTTGTTATATCGGGTACCCAACTCATATTTGGGATGACACTCCGATCTTCAGCCTTATAGGTCCGCTCCCAAATATCGGGTGGCGCAGTAACCACATCACCCTCCAGGAGGGATGACTGAAAACTGACCTGTGCCTCAAAGCCCCCTTCTACAGGGACAAAGGTAAAGACGGATTGTGGCATCAATAGATAGACCTCCAAATACACACCACCTTTATGCAAGCGTA